>BNJT01000185.1_pt1 | contig 82603 bp, 101 predicted proteins | sample 8540491 | NCBI WGS metagenome assembly BNJT01 (sample SAMD00202455, study PRJDB9452) | human saliva metagenome | host: Homo sapiens | reverse complement strand
CTAGTTACGCAGGGGGCTATAAAGCCAGTGCATTTATTTTGGCTACGGGCTGTTGCTGGGTTGTCGCGAACTGCGGGAGCATCTTCTTGTAGTTTTCGATGTCACCGTTTAGAATAGCGCGCCGCTGTCGCGCTCATGGCACGGGCTAGCGCTACAGCAGCAGGCTGTGAGTTAGCTCGCAGGCACTTTGGTTGGGGTTTGCCATGCCAAATGTCGCCTTTATTAAGCAAGTTAGACAAGGGCGCAAAACACTCCGCTTTTTGAGCACCGCCGCCGCGCTCATACGTTTGCACACAAGTTGCTGATTGCTCCCTCTGCCTTAGCAGCCTTCTCTTGCTGCTTTTCGTCTTCTACGGCCTGCTGCTTTTGACGAAGAGTTGCACCCTTTGGCGCAGACGTGCTACGCTGCCCTGTTGCATCATACCTAGTACGGTTTGGTACATCTGCGCTTGCCATATCGCCGTCTCCGTACGCGGCCGCTGAGCACAGATGCTCTAGGTCACCTGCCTGTATACCACCCACCGAAAGTTGGTTCTTGCGCTGTCGCTTGAGATAAGCGCCGCTACATCTCAGCGTAGCTTTATCGCGTGCGGGTCTATCCCCCAACACCAGCAGACATTTGCGGTGACGATAGGTCGCCTTCCGGATCGTTGTTGTTGCCTGTACCGCCAAGCAACATCGCGCCACCGGCTACAGCTGCCGTGCGCCTGCAAGCTTTGCTTTAGCGTGTCCTGGGCCTCTCCACTCTCAAATTTGTTAGCAAGCGAGCTCGCGGCTTCCGGGCCTTTGCGGGTAGCTGCGTCTGCTGGTTTTGCTTTGGCAACAGCTGCGAGTGCGTCGCCAATAAGAGGGATTTTTCTGGCGATAGACTCCAGGGTGCCGCCTCCGCTGCTTTGCGTTTTGCGTCGTTCTTGCGCAATCTTTCCTACGTCGGTGAAGTCTTTCATGTTATGGCGAAAGGCTGCAGTTGTACAGCTCTTCCATTGGTGTTTCTTCTGGCTCCTTAGCAAGATTCTTGTGGGCCTCTGCCTTCTTGTTTAGTTTGCCAGCAAGGGCGTTCTCAGTCCGCGAACGATACTTGTACTCGTCTGCCAAAGTTGTCCCAGTGCTGGTTTACCACGTCCTGGGGCACCGGTGAGTCTATACGCGCCTTGTCAATTTCAGTATGAGCTGTATCGTTGTATAGGTTATACACATACCCTTATTGGCGTTAGGGTTTACGCCTTTGTGTGTGTACACACGCCTGCTTTCCGTTGTGGAATGTCTTTTCGCTGGCTCTAAAGCATCAATATCGCCGCGAGCGCACGTATAGCTGACACAGCAGGGCTTCTGGCATTTTGGCCCACTGGGTCGTTGCTGGATAGCATCGTTTGGGTCTGTTAGGTCAACTTTGGTATTAATGCCGTTATTGGTGCGCATTTGCTCTAGGGGCAGCCGTATGTAAGCGCGTGCCTGTGGCGCGCGACAGCTCGCGACTTAAGTCAGTAAGGTCACTCAGCGTTGAGATATTCCAGTGCGGTTATATAAATTAGTTATCACATCATCTGCGCTCTTCGCCGATGCCTCGCATGCCATTACGGGTACGCTGTGCACACCAGTCGTTTAATGCGTTTTTGCTAAAAGTCTCGTAAGGCGCTCGCGACTTTGTTTGTCTCACAGCTTAGCTGCCGCTAGGCCAAAGGTCGGTAGGCGTAATCACTGCTGCTTCTTCACCAGCATTTGCTGCTAGATTGCAGGGCAATATCAGAATGCATGCATAGCGCGCCTGGCTGCTGCTGCTGAGTTCTTAAATAGACGGTGTAATGCTCCAGAGCATGTTAATATCCTAGTTCTTCATCTTCATAAGGGTTGCTCATTGGGCGCCAGCCTGAGCGTTCCGAGCCAGATTAGACATAAAGCATTACCGCCACCACCGACGCCGCCGCCCAAGCGCCATTTTACCGAACCTACTAGGTAGTGAACTCATAGCGCCACGGTAGTACAGATTGCCGCCGCCATAGTCTTTTTGGTACGCCATTCTCCAAAATATCATCCACGATGCTTTGTGCTGTCTTGCCTGGCGCTGCGCATCTGGGTTAGTTTGCCGGGTAGCGCCCGGCGATGTCTCCGGCGCCTCAAGCGTTCACGTAGCCCAGCAGCCGCAGGTTTTCAGCGCTTTTACCCGCTGAGTGGTATACTACCTCCACCAAAGGCGTACTGCGCCCATGGCGCCAGACTTTCAGCATGTGCAGCCAAGAATCGGCCTGTGAGCCATCTTCGCGCAGCTTGTCAGCAACCTCGAGCCCGCGCCACCGATGGCCGCCGCACCCGGTATAGATGATGCCGCTTTACCCATGGCGCCAGCAGCTTTACCAATAACCAGGAGCTGCTACTAATAATCCAGCCCCAGGCACCGGCACGCGAGGGCTAGCTCACCGAGAGCAAAGCGTCACTGGCTACATCTCGCTTGTTTGTATCGTAGTGCCCTGGCGTTACAGGGTCTTTTCACTGCGTCTCGCCACTTGTACAATGGGGTTTGCGCACACTACCGATTAAGCCATCGCAGAAGCACGGTATACTTGTTCTTTTTCCAGCTGTGCTGTTGTAGCTAGATTGGGCTTGCTTTTCAGTTCACAGTGAGCTGCGAGCGTTGACTTCGGCGAGTGCATTGCCAGCTAATGCGTTGCCACCCTCTGCTGGTTTTGACGAGGCTGCTACCCAAAGCATCGATTATAGGCCCTTTTCGCTGAGTTGGCAGCTGGCCTAGCGCACTTTGTGCTTTCTCTTCATTGCATCATTCCTGTGCAAAAATCCAGTCAAACATTAGCGGCACACCCCAAACAGACGTGCACATTGTTTCCAGCCCTCAGAGATGTTTTCTCGCACAGTCGAGGAAATAGTTATGATTTTCATTTTGCGCGTTATACTCTCGATTGCGCCTCGCGCGCGCAGCTTCCTGTTCTGCTGCTGTCTTTGCTCTGGCTAAGGCCGGTTGCGACTCTCTATCCGCCCTAAGCTGCGCCTGCTGGTTGCCCAAGATATTGTAGCCTTCGCTGCATTATTTTCTGGGCCGCCATACGCGCATTGTTCCGAGCACTCTCCTGTTGCTGTTTCCAGCGCTCTGGGAAGCGCGGGTGCAGCTCTGCGTTCTCAGCCGTCACGAAGCGCCATATACGTCAGCAAGCACGCCGCGGTCGTTTTCTGGTTGCGCGCAAACACGCGTTTTTGTGCTGCACCGGAGTAGTTGGGCAAATGGGTTTTGCATCGAGCGTCAATATTCTTCCATTAGTTTGTCGTTTTCTCCGGTTGCCGATACATCGCCTTAAGCCTATAGCACGGTCTGCAAGCATGTTATAGTCTTGCTGGATGCTGCCATGTAGTTCTTGTTCTGCATGTCGTATGTATCGCGCGCATATCGATTCATACGGTATTTGCCAAAATACGCTGGCGCTGTGATTCAGTGCATGCAGTACCGGCATGCCGCAACGGCACAGACTCTGCAGCATCTCGGTTCATCCACAGGTATTTGAGGCTGTTTACGGCGTTGCGGGTATTTTCGTTCAAAGTTACTTTTGGCACCGCGGTACTCGTTGGTGTCCATGAACTTCTGGTTTGCACGGTCGTAAATACTGCCGGAACCTCCTTCACGATTATTTTAAAGCTGTTTGGAAATCGTTCTGGGCGTTGTCGGCCTTCTGTTGGAGCCTGGTTTGCGTGCGAAGTTGCGTCGACGCCCGTAGCATCGTTACGGGCGCTGGCAATTCGTGTTCCAAAATCCATATATAATATATTCTCCCTATATCTGTACTAATACGGGAGAAATTACGTGACTAGCCACTCATCATGCGTTCTGCGAACGAGGTCGCCGCTCATTGACGCCTTTGCTCTCGCATAATGCCGGCAAACCGTATTTCTCGCGTCCTGTCTGGCGCTGGAGTTTCGGCGTATATGTGTATAGCTGGTTAGCTAGGCGTGCGTCAATAGCGTGCTATGCGCGTTGTACAGATGCCGTAATACGAGCTTCAACTTTTCGCATAAGCGCACGCATGCGCTTCTTCAGCGCACCCCAGCCATCCGTACTGGCTGCGGACATTTTCGAGCTGCCGCTGGCTGCCTTGGTACATTTGCGCCCAATGCCTTTCGCCGCTCTGTTTTTGCTTCCAGAAGTCAAATTTTACGACGCGTGGCTCGCCGATGGTCGTCGTATTCTTTAGTTTCCATGCGATCCATAGCCATATTAAAGGCATTTTCACCTTCTGCTGGTGGTTTACTCGAAGCGTGTTTCATAGTCTGCGTTGTATTGTGTAAATTGTGAGTTGGGCTTCGTTATATTGAGCCTCTTTTCAGGCGCTGGCGCTGTGCCTCAGTCATGCCTGTACCCAGCATATTGTTGCGAGTTGTACCAGCATCTAGGCTCGCCAATACTCGTTTGGATATTGTCATGCCCGAGTTTTGACATTTCGTATTCTTTTTAGCGTTGCGGAGGTCGTCGCCCTCAGGGAACCTGCGGCGGTTTTGCTCGTGGGCGTCATTTATACCTGATTGTTGGCGAAAAGATTTGACTCATATTGGTTTTAGCGTCTAAAAGCTTGGCGCTGAGGTTATCCCAACACAGCTTTTGTTTGGTCGCGTTGTAGGCTTGTGCCTCTTGTATCCTTCTTTGAAAATCCATTTTTACTACTTCCTGTATAAATATCATCTCGTTATTTTCCATTGCTGACGGCAGTATGTAGTAAACTGGTACCATGAACCGGTAATGTTCCCACCAGTATTTTATCACTGCGGTCGACCTGCCCTCAAAACTCGCGCACCTCCTGAAAGTGAGATAGTGTGCAATATAGGCTAGCGTATATGTTTATATTGTGTTCGTCTCGCTTCAATAGAAAACCACGAGATCAGGGTAGCGCGGAGCAGATGGTTGACGAGAAAGTGGCATGGCTCCTGCAGATATTGCACTGGTCGTGCCTGCTGGTGGGCATACGCAATCCAGGCACACCGAGGCTGAGGCAGGCATGTACACTCATGTAACTGCTGGGCGTCCGTTTCCCTGGCAGTACAACGTCGTTCCACCGCATATTGCCACCTTCGTTGCGCAGTATCTAGCCCTTAGCATTTCGCATATTACTTCAGCATCTCCTGTAACGTAGAATGACGGACGATACCTAGGCCCATGGTGTAATACTCAGCTCAATACCTTTTATTCATTATAGGATGAGGCTGCGCCTCGCCATGTGCCGTCTGTATATATATCGTAGTTAGGCGTGGTGCGCTCATTAAAAGTAGCCGCTAGAATTGGTCATAACGATTTTGAGCGTCAAAATACATGCGGCTTTTGGCGGTTAAGTCAAACCCAAACGTGTAGGATATTTAGGTGAAAATTTCCGCTTCTGTGCGTCAGGGGTCTATAACTTTAATTCCGTATTTTCTTTCACTGCCATTAGAAAGTACTCTCCGTAGTTACTGGTGCAAACATCGGTTGACGTACAGCTACTAATAGCCTGTATTTTTCTTTACGTAAAATGCTCTGCTGTGTTTTGCCTCTTTGCTGACAAACAGCAGGTACGCCGGCAGATTGCCCACCTATTTGCGCGTAGCTGCTCCGGTATTCGAAAGTCGGCGCTTATCCCTTTCAAATTTCATGAACCCGTACACGCTGGGTGTTGCTAAAGTTTCATATGGGGAGTGTATACACAACTCTGGCCGGATCACGTCTTCATTAACTGGCGGCTCTGGCAATTTGATTTTCTTACTCGTCTTTGCTGCCATGTACCATATCAGCGGTGTCTGCGCATATTGAACCCCTGGAAGTCACTGCCCATGCCTTCGCTATCAAACCCCGCCTCTGAGGTCTTAAGCCCATAGTTTGCCGAGTTTTCAGATACCGTATTTAGCTGTCAATAGGAACTGCACTAGAGGTGTAGGTACTCTACGTCCCTAGTAATATCAATAGGCACACTGAGCACCTTCTCCTACACGCACGTTCTGCGGGGTTTTCACGGAATGAGTATATATATTTTCGTCTACACCGTACCGCCATACTGGACGAACCGTTCCTCACGCGAAACTCAAGAAAAATGGAGGATGCTGAGATTACTGAGCCCAGCGGTGTATGTGCAGTACGTACTTTGCCTAAGTATTCACCACGAAAATTAACATCATGCATGTTATCAGACAATGTCCCAAGGCTAGCTCATATTTTTAGTTTGTAATATAGGGAAAGACGAGGTTCAAACAGTGGCTGTGTATCTGTATCGCCGTTCTCACATCAAAGCCAGGAAGTGCAATTTTAATACCCGTACTTCCTTCGGCCTATTATTGAGCGAAGCTAAATTAGCCATTTTAGGAATGTTTGCGTCCTCTGAGTACACTTAACAAGATTAGGTCGCAGAGAGGTACGCTCGTCACTGTCCTATGAGGTTGTGTGTTAGTGTGTCGCGGTTGATACCTGTACTGCGGATTTGCCGCGGGGTTATCTGCTGTTGTTCTTGTATCCCGTCAATATTACTGGTGTATTCTATCTCTAGAAAAGCCTGCTACTAGCTCTTGAGGGCTTTATCTGCCCGCAGTTGTTCACGCAGGTCACCGGTATTTTTATTATATACTCCCATTATTTATGCATTTTCCCTTCTTCTGATGGGTCGCGTATGTGTTCCACATGCCTACAGAGGGTGATGCGAGGAGCTGTCTTGGTGATTACTACCGGTGTTCTCGCCAGCTATACTGAACTGTGCCTCTTTAAAGCGCTTGTTAACTTCGAGAATATATTTCGGTGTCTCCTTGCCTCGCCTTCCTCGTGTCTACAACCCATGGCCCTATTTGTCTATGCGGTATTTTGGCGAGATAGTGGCGCCTTGCGGCAGCGGGTCAAATGAGGCGCCAACGCGTGCAGCTCTTTGTCTCGCCACGGCATGCCTCCATCGTATTTTAAGCACTTCGTAGGTGAAAGCGACGGGCTGGCAGCCTGACGAGTTGTCAGCTAATGCTAGGTTATATGACGTATTGCCAGGACGTTCAATTTTGTACGAGTAGTACAGGGTGTCGCCAAAGTTCCACAGGCCGCCGTAAGTTGGTTTGTAACCGCTGCTGTTGTAATTGTTATTATCAGTGGGGTATGAGTGAGCAAAAGCTGTTTCGGATAGTCTTTGTCGATTGATTGATCCACAACTGTAAATACCGTAGCGTAGCGTTTCCAAGGTCGTCACACTAGGGTAAGCAATAAGCAGAACGTTGGTGCGAGTAGCCCATGTTATGCATATATCGTCTGTAGTGTCCTGTACGCCTGTAAACTCACTCTGCGGTTGCCGTATAGTGCGTATCTTGCTCAGATTGTTTTGCGGTGTACACGCTATAGCGTCTCCCATCGATAATCATATATGTAAGGTTTTGGTATGTATGAGGCTCTTTGGCGCTCCCATAGTATCTATCTTGAAGTTCAACACTGGGGCTGGCATGCTCCCAAGCCAATGCTACCCTCTTGCGCCTGCCTTATGTGCCTGCTCTGCTTTACTCTCTGGGCCTAACACCACGTGCTCCTCATTTGTATGTTAGGCTTGTTATCTCGTGCCCGTCTTGTACTAATAGGCGTTGGCGCATAAAAGCTCGCTGCTCTCCGTATTCCGCTCCGCTTGGTTCATGAAGCGAGGTAACGGCCAATACCGATAAGTATCCTCTTGTTCTGGTAGGCAATCGCGCGCGGCGTTTGACTCTACCGGCACGAGATACCTGGCAGAGTGCGCCCAAAACCTGCTTTCTACCGTGCGAGGTTGTTTTGTTGCGTGGGTTGCTACGCTCCATACCTGAATTGCGGTGGCAGTATGATGAAAGTGTATTCTTTCCGGTAATTTCGGAAGTCCTGTAAAGTCTGCCTGTTGAATTCAAAACAACATCACCTTGCGCGTTAAAAGTCACACAACGTTAGCCTTTTTGCGATAGCAATAGTCTCGTTAGCCTTCGTTGTGTGTTTCCAAAGTTAATCGACCGATGGTGGCATGGGGCGGCTACACGCACCTTTCACGCTTTAATAATAGGTGTGTTTGTTCTTGGCAAACACACACATTTTGTTAAAACTGTGTCTCTGCGAAAGTCTGGGCTGGCCAGGGTACGCACGAGTCGCTAGGCGTTGGTACGTTCCCGCGACGTCGCCCGAGCCAGTCTTGAGCAGGTGGTAAACCTGATGCGGTCGATACCAGTCGCACGTACCAGCAGAGTTGCGGGTCAATATCTGCATGTCATGCGGCTAGACTTATCAGATCGAGAAAAATCGGCTGATAGTTTCGGGCGGCATGATAGGGCCGTAGGAGTGAAGCGGTGCTACCCACTGATATATAGCCTCATCTTTGGTCGGCCAGTGCCAGAATGTCTCCGAAAAGCGTTCCATCTTCCCACCCCCGTAGCGTGGCGGCAGCACTGTAATGTCATTGTTCAGGTCGATACGGTAAAGCGCTCCAGCATTAGAGACCCCAGCGGATCCCATCTGCGTGTTGCGCGCCGCGGTTATAAGGCCATCTAGGTCGTTATCGTTTAAAATTACGAGGGCCAGGCAGCACGCTCCTTACTGCCAGGGTTGCGGCGCGGTCGATGCTTTCACCGTCTGCATAACTGTTTTAGCCGCCGATTTTCTCATCAGTGCCCATTCACGCGTAGAAAGAGGTTTGGCTGATAATCATATCGCCTGCTTACCAACAGCCATTATCTTGCAACCTCCCGCCGTTCCAAACCATAGGGTCAGCGTGATACATAATTGCCATTTTCCACCGTGCAGTGTATACGCCGCCAGATCTTCTTTAACGCCGTATGTGTTTTTGTATGATGACGGCATGCGGTCAAACTCTTTAGCTTGTATACGTTCGCTCATATCAATGTCCTTTCGTGAAGTAAGAAGGAACCGTTGCGCCGCACTTAGTAGGCACTGGTGCGTCGTGGTATTCTTCCGGGAACTGCGTGGCTTTGGCCAGATTAGAGCGCGTACGCTGTTCTGAGAAGGCCCCTGGTAGTAGTTCTCTAGCCAGACGTGCGGACTGTTGCTTATCTTTACGGGTTATCTTGTGCAGTTCCCGTCGCTACCATCTTGGACTGTTAGGTAGCAGTTGTTTTCTACAAATCGGGAAATCCTGCGTGGAGTGTAACTCTATAGCTGTTTTCTTCCACCTTTACGTTAATGTAGAGTATCGTCACTAGTCACAAGTCAAACCATACGAGGTTCAAACACTACCTGTAGCCCGTCAGTCACGTTATCGCTCGGGATAGGGTAAAGAGCAATCTCATCAGAGCCTTTAATGAAATGGTATTCAGGGTAGCTGCTGTGACTATTCACAGAGTTGAGTGCATTCCACGCGTCCTCACTGGGAACCTCGCGTGATAGGGATGCAGTTGCTGCCCTCTTTGATGCTACGCTAGAGTACGGAGCGTAATATCACTGGGGAACTGATAACTTTGGCGGTTAGCTGCTGCAGGCTTGTTTTTACGCTCTCTTAGTCCAGTAGCGCACGTGCTGCGCGTTTTGTATCAGTTTAACGCCAACATTAATATTGCGGGCGATTCCTTTGCATCTCTTTTTGCATCAGTCTAGACGCCAAGCACAGTGCTGCGGCGTCTTCTTTCATTGTCCAGTGAATGTTTTCATATCGTATATTTACCTCTGTGCACCATTATCCATATGGTTAATCGTCTTGCGTCACTTCTAGCAAACCTGTAGGGTTCAGGTTTCTGCACTGCGCCATTCTTGCGTGTGCGCGAGTCTCTGCACTGCGCCATGTTTTGCTATGGCTGCTTGGCCATCGCGATAGGGGGCTATAGTAAAGCCCGGTGGTGTTTCATAGCTGCCTGGGCCTCGCTGGCCAAAAGCCTGTATTTACACGTCATAGTCTCGTGGCTCTTCTCAGTTTCGAAAACCAGAAAAGCAGTTCGTGTTTCATATGGTCTATGCCGTGTAGCTCTTCAAACCCTACCGTATGGGTCGTTAGTGTTCTTGTCCTTGTCTTTTATCTCAAAGCCAAAATAAGATTCGCGTTGTATACACTAGCTTTTAGTGCGAGCCCTGCCGGCAGGTCGTTGTAGCTGCCATGTTACTTGTAGCAGGCTCTGTTTCAAACCCAAATAGTGATGTCTTTTGCCGTTCTTGCGTTGCTCACAATGCCAAAGGAGCTACAGAATTAAAAGCTACCGCCAAATATACCAACTTACACCCGGTAGTGTCTGTCCTTTGGCTATATGGAAGCCGGCATGTAACTCGTCTGACTTTGGGTGTTTACGAGCTACCACCGTGAAAAACCAGCGCTAACGTCATTTTTGCTTATTAGATACCTGCCACGCAGTCGCGATCCATGAGTGAGCTATAGCCGTTGCCCTGTGGCTCTGGGATGAGAGTCAAAACCAGTGTTAACATCGTTTTGCTTTGGCACGGGCGCGGGAGAATAACTCAAACCCGGCATTGATGTCTTTGTCGGTATTGCCGTGCATAACCCTCGGACCCAGCGTATTATACCCATTAGGGCGTGTAGGGCGCTGCCCGGCCCAAAACCCTGCGTCCACGTCCATATTAAACCGTATAATATTCCATGGCTTACTGAGGCCAAACCCGGTAGAACAGCTCGTTTTAGATTTGCATGGGCCACGGGTCCGGTAGGCTGTCACCATTGTACGCAACATGATACTCGGCCGCCGAACATGTATTGTGATTACGCACATATGTACCAATGCGGTATCCGGCCGTGTTTCACCGTTGCGCCCATCACATCGTCCCACTCTGGCTGCTGGCCGGGCCCCGTCTTCCGTCCAGATTTTGGCGCGGATGCGGGTACCTTCTGTCTTTAGACGAACGTTATACCAATAGCCAGGGGCCCACGCAAAGCGCTTTATAGGCGGCCAGAGGTTCGGCCGCCGCTGTCATACCAAGATATGGTGGTTTGGTCACCTACCTGTGTAAATGACAGAGTGTACCCGGTGGTATTAGCGTCGCTATTGCCTAAGTAGCGAGAGTACAGAATACCGTGCTGCCCAGCAACACCGCCCTCATCATTAATATAAAACTTTAGGTACTGGTCAGTATCCCGTGCAAGCCAGGACTTTTTATGGTCGATAACAAAAGTACCGCTTTCGCCGTACTTTTGTAATGTATGCTACGTTTCTGTTCGTTCCGTCGGCAAAGCGAACACGCATTACGCCGGTTCTACTAGAGCTCGTAATAGGAGGTTAAACAGCTTGACGAGGTCCGCCGAGCTGCTCATCCCCGAGAGTTTATTCTATCTATTGCCATAGACTACTCCGGGAAGGCTGTGCCTGGTATTTGTGTTGGCCAATCGTCTAATGTTGTCCACGTTAGGTTGCCGCCGTACGCACGGCTTACGTTGTTATTCATCAATCACAACCTTATTGCCAAGCCACCCAAAGAAGGCCATTTGCCAAGATTCAGTGGTTTTGCGTTACCTAAGTTTCCACACACAGGAGCAGTTGGCCCTATAGTTATCATGCACGCGGCGCTTTGGATTTCGTCTATCTTCTGGAAGTATATAGCGGCAAGCTCAGGTAAGAACCCTGCGGGGTTTCTTTGCGTGTATAACGAGCGGCCGTTGTGTAAAAATTAGGGGCTTTATTGGGCTTTCGTAATGACTGACGGGTCACGCATAAAGAACCAAAATGAAACGATATTACCATAACGCCGGATGAAGAACTCAAGCTCCGTGTTCCTCGCGTCGTTCAAACAACCTAACGCCAGTATCTTTAATTTGTGCGGCCTGCCCACCTCCATCGCCGCCACCAGCAGGAAGCTGTGCAAATTACCGCCGAGAGTTGACAACGTAGTGCCGCTCAGGATCAGTGTTTGCTTCTCGTCTCTGGTGATAAATCAACCTCATTGCCCTCGTGAGATAGACAGTTTTTGCCGGTTAATGACGGTGTTTGAGGAGTGCTACTACCGCCGCCACCAGAGGCAAAGTAACAGTATTGCTCCTCTAGGGTGAGCTCATTACACTAATACGTAGTTCGGCAGGCGACCTTAAAAGCCCTACTTGTGCCCTGCCCGTTAGTATAGGCGGCGTTCCATGCTGTAACGCCGTTTTGAACTCAGTAACGATATTGAGGAGTGAAGCCCCGCCATTCTCTCGCGTCAACAAGGTAAAGCTTATTAGCGGCCGGGTTACACACAATACCTTTCTTGCCGCCTCCGACACCAGACCCGCCGAGTTCATCTCGATAAGTTTCCGTTACTCACAATATCGCCCTCCTGAAACTCGCGGGCTGTAGTACCCTTTTAGCCCTCGTTCTACATTCAGAGATACTAGCGCCGTTATTCACGCTAGTAACGCGCATGATTTCACTATTGTTCTGGTTGGGTAGTTTTCCGTACGGCGTAACTGTTACGAAAAACTCCTCGCCAAAGATCTGCGCCAGTGGAACATAGATACTTCGCCACTAGTGATTTTTCATTGATGTACGGGTAGAATCAACAGGTGTTGTATAGCCCTGCTGTTCGCCAGAGCTCCCACCGTTGACGCCATTATAATTTCTCCGTTTTAATATACTGCTTTTTACCGTTAATAAACCCTATCCATCCGGCAGAAACCGACGCAAGCCGTGGGGTCGTGGAACTCCCACTATTTTCAGCGCTGCTATGTTCGGTGATATATAATCTTTGCCCATAATACACGCTCTTTCACTTTTGCGCCGTTTATAGTCTGGCCGACCATATCTACTACCAGGATAGGTTTGTTTCCTATGTATACCTTTAAATAGAACAAGAGGGCTCCTTTGCTTGTTCTTGTCTAGAGGCGTCACGAAAGGCGCTGGGGTTGTGACTAGCGCCCGCCCTTGTGTTTACTGTACCTGTATCATTTTCTGGTTGCTCTGGCTTTGTGCCGTCTTTTGAATTGTGCAACACTTTGTTTTTAGCATTGTATTGCTTCCTTTCGTGTATGTAGTTTTGCCTCTCGTCCCAAGTAAGGGCGTAGAACTACGTTTTCAGTAATTCCTGTGATGCACTTGTAGTTGTCGCTGCACCTGGCTAACGATAAATTCGGTACCAGCCAGTAGTCGATAACGTATTCGTCTTGCCTATTTGACTCTGGAGATTGTGTAGATGGATTAACAGAGGTTTGCACTGGACGTAAAGTCTGTCCCGCCCGCCATGGATTTCAGGCGGTAGGCTGTTCGTATGCGCCACTTGTCTTTTAGCTTTAGGCTTGTCCCTGATGGCATAGCACTGCCGCGGGTGATTTTAACGTTGCTGATTTCGTTAAATGAGCCGGTAAACTTGTAACTGATGTGCTTAGTAAAGCTGTTGTTGCCAACTGTAATACGTGCTGCGTTGTCTCGGTTGTGGCTGTCTACGCCGGTACCAAACTGATGTGATACGGTTGCGTGTTGCACCTTTCTTTTTGGGTTTCCGGTTGGTGCCCCGTTATCTTCGTAAATTTCAATACTGAAGCCGCATATTTTTCCCTATATAGTTAATATAGTTAAATTATAGCATCTAGGTCGGTGAAATCCTCCGCCAGGACGTACCCGTGCCCCGGTATAGCAATACCTTTACCTGCTGGCTTGCCCATCATATCAATGCCAGCGTAGCCGGTGTACTACCCCATCTTTTTCAGAAAACACCAACTGGCCAGGATGCATCTTGTATTCTGTTATGTAGTATGTGTCACGGGCGCTAATGTAAGCGTCTCCATCCTGTTCAAACGTAACGGCATAAGTCAGCGCACCATCTTTAACGGTGATGCGCTTAAAATACCGTTTACCGGTGTTGGGGAAGGCTTTACGCTAGCTCGCCAGCTATACCGTCATCCAGACGTTATAACGCTGCCGTCTTTAGCTTCGGCCTCCACCTATGCCAGTATTTACCGTCAGCCTCTTTCTTGCTGCCGTCTTCGAAGCTTAGCAATTGTTACGAGGATTACGTTGACAATAGCGGTGTAAGCCCCGAGCCTCTGGGTTCTTGTTTAAAAATGCAATTAGCGATGCCACAATAGCTGATCCACCAGCGTAAGCCGCAACTGTTAAGATTTTAATATATTGTTTTTGGTGATGGGTGTCATTTCAGACCTCTATATTATATATCATCTCTTACCAAACAAGCCTGCAAATAACGCTGCAGCTACTTGGAGTAGCTTCGTGATTAGGCTTACTTGCTTTTCTAGGTCGTCAACCTGCTGCTTTACCTTGATTAGCGGCTGGTCTTCGCGTGGCTGTGGTGCTAAAGGCACAGGCTCCACTTGTCCTTCCTCGATCTACCTTTTTACCTCTGGCTTTGTTGGGCCCAGGGCACTACCTCTGGCGCTACAGGCTTAATATCTACTTGCGGGCGTAGCTCTGGTGCTGGCGTTCCCTGAGCCTACAGGGATTTTAACAAGTTTGCGTGCCAATACCCAAATGCCGTATCCTGAAATGTCAACCTGGATGTAAGGTGTTGCTACGTTGGTGGTGTCAGCACCTTGTGGCCCAACTAGGCGGAACCTGTCGCCTACTCCTACACGACCCTCTGCATAGTAAACCATCAGCGTCTACCTTTAGTAACGCCGCTCTGGGATTCCGTTATCTTCCCAGTCAGAGTCGTCAGTGAGGCTGTTCTCGCGGTTGTAGAATATCTTCGTAAATCTGTACGTCACCCGCCTGGTAAATTTCAGGAAATGCTACGTGGTCATCGGTGCTGATGCCGCCTGCTTCGTTCTTGCCGTTATAGCGGTAGGTAGCTCAGGTCGTCCGGTAGCGTTCCATGGCCAGTCGTGGTCGTCAGTGGCAATACCAGCCTGCCAGCGACAGTTGATAATCTGTGAGTTATTTACAAAAATACCGAGTGTGGCCAGCAGCACCACCACTGTTTTCCTCGTTGTCCCCAGATGAAAATATCACCACGGCGGGTATCTGCATTACCGTTAGCGTCTACTGGCACTTGCACCCAGCGTTTTCTAGGTGGCCCAAACAGTGTCTGTGTTCTGATCCAGTAAGACTGCGGGGAACGCGCAGCCTCTAGGGCGTGGTATACCGAGCTGAATAGCTCGTAACTATCTGGGCCGTTTCGTTGTTCCATAGAGTAAGAGACACGGCCTTTCGCGCATGAACCATGGAAATAGCTTTCTCTAGCTTTTCCAAATTGATCTCCTTTTGTTGTTATTTTAGTAGTGTGCCGACAAGGCAGTTGTTAATGTGCCATTGGGCCGCCATCAACACTAACGCTAGCACGCCCAAAGGTCAGCATAACTGCTACTACGACTTCGCCGGATAATCAACCCGCTTACTTTTCATCTACGCTGCTCTTGTGTATGATAGTGTTAGTTTTATTTTCTTGTGTTTTTGATAATTCTACCTGCGATCAAGGGCATATATTTGGCTCTGAGCTAGTGAGGTAGATTGGACACAGTGACTACCACCATAATAGCAATAGCTTGTACTATAGCTTTTGTCCAGGAACGCCGCGACACGCCCAGTCATAGTGTTTTCTTTTATCTTTAATACGGTTTTAATGCTACGGACAGTGTCCTCAACATCGCCGATCCGCTTGTCTGTCCCTCTCTGTATTTATCGAATATATCTGTGACGTCACGTAGCTCTGTGTTTTTATAATTTGCTTAATCTCTGCCATATCCTGCATGGCTGCCTTTTCAAAACTCTCAAACTTTCCACCGCGCAACTCACTCAATCTCTTGCTATAGCTTTGGGTCCATGACTATTTATATTGTTATCCATATGCACCTTTGGTCTTAAAATGCATACCTTTCTTTCATTAGAATGATAGCACGTATTTTGTCTGTTACTGCTGATTACGCACTTTTTGGTCGGGCGTCCGCGTCGCTTTGGCGCTGGAGTCGGTCTCGTCATCAAAAACCTAGAATCGTCAGTTGCTGGTTTTGGTGCTACTTGCTGGCGTATTGTCAGCTAGGATGATGTCATTGTGTTAGCTCAACTTCCGCCTCTCAACTGGCGGGCGCTCTCTTCCGGTGTTGATGTCGTACTCTGACGCCTTGGCGTTCTAAATAGCTTTTGACACTATCAATATTAAAGTCGTTACCGCTCAAATGGTCGTCTTCTTGTATCATGTCGTGTAGTAGGCGGTTGATAGCTCACTAGGGCCTCAGCACGCCCAACACGGACACGCTCACCCTTCTTTAGCACACGCTACGCTGCTTACCTGGGTACACGAACCGTGGAACTGTCGCTCCGTGCCTCGCTTAGGTTCAGAGAACACCCAGTCAGTAGGATTGGTCAAACGGTTGTTAGACAACGCCGCCGCGTGATAATCCGTCGATGTATTCCACAAGCAGATAGGTTTGGCGTTTGATGTGTCGCAAACCCGTTGGCTGAGTTGTTGCTGTAACACTGTTCTGCATCCATCGCGGTTTTAATCTAAATCCTCCGCATAATAATCTGCTATTTCTGTTACACGACATACCAAGCGGTACTTAAGCCGCGGTTTACCGCTCTTGGCTCAGATGATACCGCGCTCCCCACGGTTACTGCTCTGCGATGCCACCCGTGTGCGGTCTGCCTCCGTTGGTTGGTCTTCCACCTTTCGAGCGTTGAACTCTTCAGGGGTAGAGCCCTTATATAGTTGGCCTGCTCGTTTCTAGAGAGAGGTACTCGCCGCGCTCCATATGCTGACGTTGCAGGTCCATAATGCGGTTGCCTAGTACTACGCCTGCGTGTTGGTCTAGCTCAGGCCTGATAACCTTGTGGGATGTCTGGCAAAATACCTTGTTCTTGGAGCGCCTTAACGCCACGGTTGAATTCTTCCTGCGCTGCCGTTCTCTTTCGTAATGCGCACTTGTTCATCAGCTGGCGGTACTGTAGTGCCATGTTCTCGGCGCCTACAGCCTGTGCCGCAATCACTAGAGTAGGACTGCCGTTTTTGGCCTCGAACTCTCAGAACTCATGCTAGGTAGCTGGTCATCTGTCTTGATTTTAAATGTTTGGCCCGTCTTTGCGGACTTCTAGGTACGAAGGTTTGAATAAAATTCTTGTGCATGTCGCCCATGCCGTCCCATACATCAGCGGGAACTCATCAGGGCGGTTATAAGCAGCTCTGGCTCTTTCTCTGGCTCTTCGTCTTTCTTCTCCTCCGCCACCTTCCAGGCCTCGATGCTCTAGCTCCGCCATTAGCTCTTCTTCAGTAAAGGTGCGTGGTTCCTCTTGAGTCTCTGGCTCTTTGCTGCTCTTCTACAGGCTGGCCGTCTTGCTTGATCTCATCGCTTGCGCTATTTTCAACCTCTGTATCGTCTGTGGTGCTATCGTCGACGTCCTCACGCTCCGCAGTCTCTCCTGTATTAGTTTCTGCGTCGTCTCCTCCATATAATCCCCCTTCTCCTGCTGTCTCCTCTGGCGATGTATCTACTGGCTCCATCTGCTGTAGTATCTAGCGCGTCGACCTCATCAGCTAATGAGTTGGCCACTTCAGACAAAGAGTAATCTGTGTTCAATTTCTCACTCTCCTTATGTTTATTATTAGTTATATTATATAAAAAGAAAAAAGGACCGCAAGAGTGCGGCCCAGCAGCGTTTTTAGTGCTGATTTATCACGAAAGGGTGGTAATGTGACATAAAAAGCAAAGTATAGATTCTACTACTAGACTAGACAAAATCAAAAAACAAAATTCGATCTGCTTGCAGATTCACCGGATACGCTGCGAATCCAGTGTCTCACCACTAACCCGTGAGGGTTTCTTATAAGGTACTAACGGTCGTCCCCGTTCCCTTTTAATGTACCACGCTGCGCTCTCAATGTCAACTTGTTTATATTAGTTCCTGCGATTTGATCTAAATGTAGCCCAGAGCAGTGGCCAAGGCTAGTAACGTAATACAGGACGTCTCAGCTCCTTCCTCGGATTGTTCATGAAGTCTGGCGTGATTTCACCGTTCTTGTCACGGATCTGTTTCTTCATTAGCTCTGCCACTTCTCCGCTTTCACCAACTAACCCCAATACCTTGTGCCATGTCTTTGGCGGTTAGGTCTTGCAGGCGCCGTGGTCTGTAGCCAGAGTCTTTAGCGCTTGTCGTTCGTAGTTTTGCATTTGCATATTGTCTCCTTTGTTTTATATAGAAAGGCAGCCCAGGGTTGATAGGCTGCCAAGTGTAAGATGCACCGAACCCGGTACATCTTTTTATACTAGCACACTATTGATTGGGGGCAAGTTCATATTAGACATTACCGGACCTGGCGCTGCTCCTGCGTCTGGAATGTCTGGCTCTGTCTTGAACCGGTGGCGCCTGTGGTGGCATCATCTGTGATGCTCCAGTGGCTGTGGTTGTTGGTCTCAGCTCTGGTGGCTCTGGAGTGATTGGGGTGCTTTGGGTCAATAAGCTGGCCATTCTCTGCGGCTGCACTCAAGCTTGGTGCGGTTATAGCGAGGGCCAATCACAGCTTGCTCAATAAATGATAGCAGCGCTTGCTGTCGGTCTCTGTGGTGCATATAGGAATTGGTCAGTAGCTAACAGCTCACGCATCGACTGGATATACTTAGGCTCGATGTTACCCGCGTGTGCGCTGCCTTGTCGCCTGCCATGATTACGGTAAAGTCGCGTAAGCGTCACGGTCTTGTACTCGCTCTTGACTTCTTCCACTGAGGCTTGTAGGGTCAACCTTTAAACTTAACAAGCGACTCGTATCGTCCTGCTGCGTCCTTTTAGTCTCAAGTCTTTAAACAAGTTGTATGGGTCAATCAAGCCCATCTTGGCAAGAGACATGCTCACATTCTCTTTGGGGTCATCGGTCAACACGGATCAATGAACCCTTGCTAATACTAATCTCTACGATGTCTGGCATAGTTGAACGAGACAGTTCAATGTGCTTGAACTTACCATCATTGTCACGAGTAGCTACCTTATGTGGGTCTTCTGTAGTACACCTTCATCATCTGTACTAGAAGCCTGAAAATACCTATCAAGTCCGGTCTCAAGTGCTGCGCACAATCTCGTCCTGTCGGCCGCCAGCCTGGCCCTGTATCATCTTTAGCCTCGCCTGAGTGTACCAACATCACGCTTGCTGTCGTCACCTCGAGACTGTGATGGTGTCCCCTAACACGTTTGTGTATATAGCGCTTCTTGGTGTTCTGGTAGTCGTTCACCACGTAGTTAGGTGAAGAGGTGCGGTGTAATTTCACCGTATGCACTGTTTACCGCGCATGTCATTGTCTACAGATAGCAGCTACCGATTGGTTAGGGGTCACGAGTAATGTTAGAAGCGTCTTCTGCGTCAATAGCACCCGCCTTAAAACACGAGCACACTGTTTGCTGTGTCTGCGCTTCTCAATAATCGGCGACCACGCTTGTTTAAGATGTCTTGCAATGGGATAGCCTGCTCTATTGGACTGGTGTGGTCAATGAGATGTTGCCCATCGTTCAGGTAATTGAAAGAACACGTAAGGCTTGTGCGGGTAATCAATAGCGTTCTTTACACTCAATCCCTCTTCTTTGTAAAGGTAGTTAGGGTTACGGCCTCTTGTCTAGCATCACGTCACCAAGAACCAAGCAACACACTCATCTTTGCCAGCTGGTTTGTGTGTCATCAGTAAAACCAAATCTCGTAATATGAGACTGTGGTATTCTCTCGCTTCGATGTCATGCGCCAAAAGTCATAGTACTTTCATGCGATACGTTCACGGGCTACCCGGGAACTTCTCTCAAGCTGCGCGATAGTGTCACTTTTCACCTCTGCGATAAAAACGAGGCTCTTCACCTAGCTTGGCGAGGTGGTCTGCAATACATATTCTCTGGTGCTACAAACACGAGGCAACGTCTTTTTGTCTTCTCGTCATACTCTAGTTTAAGCACGCCGACGTATTTGTTTAGCAAGTCATATGATACTGATTTGATCGGATAGTGGTGCTTCTCGCTATGTGCATTCACCATAGCCTCTGGGTCTTCACAGCCATCACTACGAGTTTGTACTTCGTCGTTCTCTGGGATGACGTCAGCAGCTGGAGTGTTACCTGAAACGTAAGCTAGACACTTTGCGCACCAACATAAATTTGGTTGTCAAATCCGTATGGAACTTTCGGGAGCGTACAAACGTGACTTATCAATCTGCTTACCTAAATAATACTCAACGTTTTTGGCGCTTCTCTTTTTAAGTTAAACCTGCTGGCTTATCCCAGAACCCTGGCGTCATTTACCCATCGCCTAAAGTTACGGATTAGCTGTGTATTCATGGTATCAAGAGAGAGGACCGGAGTTTGCTCTTGGTCCCCTCGTGTTTCTCTATATTGTTTGAATTGTTACATACATAGGGCCTCTAATTATTACCTACCCTATAATAACAAGTTTTTATAATGTGCGCCAGTCCCTTGAACGGCCTTGTGACTTAATAGCCTTTGCCATATCAATGCCAAGCTGTGCATGGGTGTCACCTTTAGTGAAGCCTTTTTAGCTGCTGGGAGTAACTGGCTCTTCACCGAGCACCTTACCTCTCACACGGCTAGCAGTCTGTAGTGTATAAAACATAGCGTCTGAGTGCGTGGTCTCTCATTGCTATCATCCAGCTTTTCACCGTAGTCTCTTGGCGTATACAATGGTAGGCAGTGTTTCAATAAGATACTTACAGCTATGGTGGATTTGCAAGAACGGCTTTTACCGTCTTCAGAGTCTTGTAGCATATCAGTGTGTAGCATTCACGGCTGCTTGCTTGATGTCTTTATTTAGTTTGTCAGCTTTCACGATACGTGGGCGCTTGTCTACTGGTAGCTTTTTCTAGCTCTCGCTTAAACATCGGCAGGTCATTCCCCTAGGTGGCTAAACGCATCATGTGGCAGCGCTAGAACATCCATCAGGGTCACGCTCTTGTATCTCTGCGAACTTCTTGGCCCACCATGTTGGTGGCTTCTTGTTGTCTGCTGCTTCACGGTAAATAAAACTGCGCTCTTGCTTTTCTGTGATGTTGTCGAACATAGCCCACAAGATAACAGCCATGTCGTTGTATCCCCAGTCCATACCAGCAATACGGAACGACTCCGTTAAAGTATTCTTGTGATATGCCAAAGTCTTTGAACTTAGTGAACACATGTTTGTACTCTCGGAACTCTTTCAAATACAGCGCCAAACTGAATGTCCCATGAACCGTTGCGCCATGCTTCGTAAAGGTCTGGGTTGGTAGCTTGCAGGCTCTCCAGCATCTGGATGTAGCCCGGGTCGCTCTCCAGTAAGGATTGGGTTGTCGTCAATAGTAGCTGGTACGTAGGCGCGCCATATACCAGTTAGTCGGTCAATCACAGTTTGCCAGTGTACCGTTTTCTTACCCTTTTAGGTCTACATAGTGGTATTGATGCTTTAACACAATATTAAATTTAGGGTCAGGCGCCACAAAACGACGCTTAACCCAGGCCATGCCAATACCACCTGGAGTTAGCTGTGCAAAAGATTTGTGGAAACAAGTCACTATATTTAGAACGTGCCGAACTAATGAGCTTTTTCGTAGCGGTCTTGGTTTGGTATCTGGGTGAGCTCTTCAATGTTGATGCGGCAATACTCATGCCCCTGATACTTGGTGTAGGGCGTCATCGTCTCCAAGGTGGCCACCCTAACACACGCCCTGTCTTCTGCCCACCGCTTAACACCATTGGATTACGGCGCAGCTTGATGCCATATCCACGGAATGCTTGGCTGGCTCGGTCTTCAAAGTCTGACAGGTCACCGCTATTACGACGGATAACTAGCTGCTTTGCCCTAGGGTCACGTATGCGGTCACCAATGATAGCAATACTCAAGTCAGTTTTACCACCGCACACGAGCGCCACCGAAAAGAATTTCACGGTAGCGCTTGTCTTTTAGAAAGGGCCGCTGCTAATTGCTGTGGCCCTGGTAGTGGTACCAATACCCTTGCTTGCGTAGTTCTTGTATCTTATCTGTGGTTAGTTGTTCTTTTGGCTGGCCATTTGGTTTTGTACTGTTGCTTGGGTGTTAGATCTAACGGGAACTCTTTACGCTTGTATTTACTCATCCGGATGCTCTTCAGCGTATGTACTAGGGTCCCTTGTAATATCTGTCATATCCATAGTAGGAATCACAAACCCTTGAGCACATTCAAATCAACTTCATGTTTTAGCATTCAGGTCAATTTCAGTTTTTCTTGCCATATACCTGGTTTAGAATGCCATCGATTACTTTCCAGTCTGCGGCAGCAATAGCCTCGCCAATCTTGCGTTCAAACAGGGGAGTCTCAGGGTTTTAGTATTAGCTTCTCTAGTTCCTCCTCTGTCAGCTTGATAAGTTGCCTCAAAGGCGGTAGCGAGCGGTCTCTTCCTTCTTCCAGGTGCCAACTTTGCGGGTTTTTGAGTCAATAGTGTTACCATTGGCGCTGTTTCTTGCCTGGTCGATACGGTTTGACTCTTTTTAAAAAGTGCTTTAACGCTTTTCATAGAATATATTATACATCCATAGCTGGAACTGGTCAAGAGCTCCAAACGATTGGCGACAGTAATAGTGAGCGCTGCGGTCTTGTGGCGGGATGTTTAGGACGAACACGCTATTACCGATGTGTACACCAGGGTATATATTGCCAACCACTATCCTTCGTAGGCTTGTTATTCCTGTTCTGCGCGGCAATCTTCAATATGACGTCGTGAGAGCCCCTCAATTTGCGCTTTCTATCTAGCTTTCCGAATGTATACTCATCCAGAACGATAGAACGTCTCACACGGGCTCTGAGTGGCCTCTGAGAGCGTTTCTTACGAGATGGTATAGTTGCTGTTAAAATCATCTTTGTGCAGCCTCCTTAAGTTATACAGATAGTATTTGTAGTTGGTGCCTTTCGTTTAATAAACATTATAGTTAGTGCCTAGCCAACGGTCGTATACTTCTAGCTGCGTATCAAAGCTGCCATTGAAGTTGTTATTAATATTCTGTTCGATCTTTAGCTTGCGGTACATCTTATCAATCATGCCTGTATTCTCTAGGTTGTCTAGCTTCTCTTCAATAGTAGCTGGCGCTAGTACTTCATGTCTTCTAGTAGGCTTACGTTAATAAAAAACCATTTAGCTTTTGTAGTAGTTCTTTAGTAGTGTACATCTTTCATTATCCTTTCTTATATGAGCTTTCTTGCTCTCTCTTTACACCTTTTATGTTACTACACCAAGTGGTTAAGGTCAATAGGTTTTTGTGGTTTTTGGTTTATTTTTATGGCATTGTGAACTGTTCTGTGGAAAAACTAAAAAGCTCCCAGCGTGGGGCTCGTTAGTATTACTTGTTTAGCGCTTCACCAATTTGTTGTTCAGTCTCTGCTTCCTCTTTAAGTTCTGTGAGGATGTATTGCTCATAGTCTTTGAATATTAGGCTTTTTACTAACTCGTTAGGGCAGTTGCTCTGTTCCTTGTAGCAAGTAATAGATAGTTTCGAATGGGTCTATAAACTGCAAAGTCTTTTCTAGTAGCTCGTCTTCGTCTTCTACATCTTTTACGTTGTTTAGGTGCGATATTACTCGGTCGTAGTCTTCTCAACAGCTACTGACAGCTTCATAATAGTTTCAATAGTTTTTGTAGCTTCTTCTGGTGTAACGTCTGTATTAGCTTTAGCAAGCTTTTCTTTTTAGCTCTAGATTTAGTTGAGTCATGCAACATCTTTCTTTCCTTTCGTATGTTTTATGTCTTTATATTACTACACCAAGTGGTTAAGGTCAATAGGTTTTTGTGGTTTTTGCAAAACTAAAGGGGGCCAAGTCGGCCCCGCATTATTAGTTTGTTAGGTCTAGCAAGTTAGTTTGCATATAAGCTAGTGCTGCGTCCTCAATAATAGTATCAAGATATTTTACCATTGTTTGCTCTTTTGATTTTTCGAGCTAGTAGCGGCTGATGTTTACAGTATGCAATTACACCCTCTTTGGCCTTATTAATTAATGCTAGTGACAAGTTTAACTCCTCACCGTCAGATTCATACATTAGCGCAAGAGCCATTTTAATATTACGCTTGATGTCGTCAAGCTCTAACTTGTACGACTCTCGGTCTTTAGAGTCCATAAACACACTTTTTAAGTGATGAACTCGCGTAAGCCAAATTGCCATTAAATTTAATATATGTTTCGTACATGTCTTTTTCTGGCAAGCTATCTGTACTTTTTGAAGTGCTTTGCTGCGTCGCTTGTCGTGCCCAATTTCAGGTCCTCTGGGTAATAGCCTGCTTGTAGAATATTGTTATAAATATTCATTGCAAATCTCCTATTTGTAACTACTTTTAATCTTCTTTTCTCTGTAAGTTTGATGTGCATTTTTAGCGCGTCTACATTTGAAAAACTACCATAATTATTTAACCTGAATTAATCTTAATGATGCATCGGCGATCTGTGCTGCCATTTCTTGGTTCGCCTCCTCGCTAATCTTATCAGATACCTTACGAGAGATTTCCGTTAACCCATTTAGCATCTCCATTGTTCCTTCGTTGATGTCTTCAAGCGCGTTAATTGCTTGGTGTACTAAGTCTAGTTCTCGTCTGTATTGTTTCAGTAGGTCTTGTACCTCTTTGTCTTGTGCAATGTAGTTCATTATTTGTCCTTCCTTGTGTTCTTTCTTTATGTCTTTATACTACACCAATAATTACTTAAGGTCAACAAGGTTTTTATACAAAAATAAAAAGCAGGCTGTGGAAAAACTCCAGCGCCTCGCTCTGTTGTTACTTATTGCGCACGCTATCCCAGTATTTTTAGCGATGCTTTACGCGCAAACTCAGGGTCTTTTTAAACCTACTACCGGTAGATTTCTTGCCTCCTTGCGCCCGATCTTCTTGTAGAAATCAGGGTCACGCTCTTTTGATACGTTTGGCGGCTAGTGGTGCGGTGTCAGATTTTTTTATGCTCCATAGCTTCCACTGTATTCTCCGTGCACTTCTGCCCAAGTTGGTAATTGGTCTAGCTTCTCATTCTCTCGTTCTGCTCGCTCGTTAGCTGTCATTTCTACATCTCCACGCGCTGCTAACTCCATCCATTTGCTAGATACTACTGTATTGTTGTGGTCTTCGTCTTCTAATGCTTCCCACCCGGTATATACCGTTTCGCCATTGTAGTCATTGTGGTAAGCTTTTAGTTGTTCTGCCATGTTGTCAAATCTCCTTTAGTTATTTTCGTTTTTCGTATAACATTTTTTTAATACTGATTCAAGAATTGTTGCCCGGTATTCTGCGTTTAGGGTCTTTAGCCTGTGTGCGCTCTAGAAAAATCATTTTCTTTAGTGTGTCTTTTGCGAAGACATAAATGAGTAGTTGTTATTCTCATCCTATTTTCTTCTACGTTTTCACTAGTAGCAATTATCCGCATGTCATAGACAACATCATCTAATATATCTGCTATTTCGTTAAACGCATCTGTAGCCATATAGTTAGTGGCTCTGTCGTCGTCATAGTCACGCATACGTCCTATTTCTCTAGCCAGTCCTCTAATCTCACCTGCGGCTGCCACTATGTCGCTCTGCTTAATGCTATTCTTTTTAGCCTATCAAAGAACATCAAAAAGCAAATATTCCATGTTTTGTAATATTTTGTAATGTTCTGGTCCTGGTCTCAGGAATAATTCCCTTGGGGCTAAAAATACTCTGCAGTTTAATATTATCCATCTTCTCATCAAGCCTCTTTATATTGTATTTCGCCTGCCATGCTCTTTCTTCTCCACTATTTTTAGACATTCTCTTGGCCACGCTATCCAATTCTTTCTACAATGCGTTCAGCTATGGCTAAAACGCGTTTGGCATCATACTACCCACTGGTGCAAAAATCAGCCTCCTGGAGGTCGCCTAAAATAGTTTTTAATCTCAGAGGATGCAAAAATCACTCCTAGGCTAGTTGTATTTCCAGTTTCCATATAGTGTAGTATCCTGGCAGAGTCAAGTTCAAAGCTTGCGAAGCAATATACTAATATACTTACACGGCCTTTCAATGCGGGGACCATACTGTATTATAGAGATGCTGCTCTAACTCTTTTGACCATTATACTTAATTTATCATACATATATTCATGTCCTCGTAAAAAGCCTATTGTTTAAATCTTTTTTTAATTTCCTACTGCCAGTCATATCTAATACGCCCATCAGTTTATTACGGAACGCCTTTCTTGCATCTTGGTCCATACCTTATTTGCCCTCAATCTTTTAGTAAGGTCTTCAAACCTTAATAAAACCGTATAAACATCATCCATTTTAGCTCTCATTTATCTTATAAGCGCTACTACCCACGCCCTGCTCTTTCAAAATCTCTTCTTTTGTAGCACCATACTCTTCAGCCAGCATATCCCACGTGTAATTTTTCTGCGGTTGCTGCTCCTGCTGTGTAGTCTAGCGCGTTATGTTTTTGTTCCTCTTCTGGCTTTTTGCCACGAATAAAGTTTTCTAATTTTCGTTCAAAGTCCATACTTATCTCCTATCTTATGTATTTTTCTTATAATTTACCTTTGGCCTTAAGCCCAGTAGTTTCCCAGCTCTTCAATATCCGCCATGGCAGATAGCTCTATATCGCTAGGGTTATTTTTGTCTACTATAAAGTACATGTCACCAGCTACAGCAGTAGCCTGAGCTTCAAGCAAAACTTTGCGATAATCTTTGAATTTGCTTTTTAAGTAATCACTTATCATAATACAATTAGACCTTTTAGCGTTACTCTACCTTTTATTTTTGCATCTGACAACACCTTGGACGCATCAACAACATCAAGATACAGCCCATAGAAGCGCCCTATAACGTCAAACTCTATTATACCTTTTACTAACTTGTAGATAACTAGGGTCTTTGCCTGATAAATTTTCTTTACCACCAATATCATATAGAGCTTCTAGGACCTCAGCTAATCTAAGCGGGCTAGTCATTATATAAGGTTCCTGCCCCAGCTCACTAGCGATGTCACACAGAGACAATACTATGTCCACATATAACGTGATAGGCGCATTATAGCCAATGTTATCGTATATATCTATCAAGATAGAGCGGACTAGGCGCAATTCCTTGTCTTCTAGCTGCCTTGCTTCTTTTGATTTCATTAAACTTTTCAAGTTTATCTGCGTCAATTTTATCTGAAATATGAACAATCTCTAGAGATTTAGCAATGTTGTTTATAGCCCTAGCGTGTTTTATAGTTATACGCCATACTGTCTCCTTTATATTTTTTTAATTTGTTCTTTCAATATATTTATCAATCTTGTTCTTAGCGTCATCGAACCCTACTGCAAAGTCAGCCTTATACCCCAACTCTCAAACCGCTTCATGTACGACTCTTGCTCTTCCAGATGTTCGTTTTTTCTCATGGACCCATCTTTCTTATATATAACCACACCATCGCGCTTAAGCTCAAGAAATAAGCCATGATAGCCGTTATTTGGGTAAGCTATAAATAAGTCAGGGTACCCTCGCCCCTCTTGTAGCCTCTTGTGCATCACAGCTTGCGCCATTGTTAGCTTGAGGCCTGCAGAGTGGTCTGTCCTAAAAACCACACCTGGGTATTGTAGTTTTAAATATTCTGTCACCATACGGTGCACAGATTCTTCTTTTTGTATGTGTTCTTTTCCTAGTTGCCAAAGTTCTACGTGGATACATACTAGTTAGCACCGATTACCATTGCAATAGCTGCTATCCCAAGAATACCAGCTGCGACAATTACGCCACACGCTACTGCTCCAGTTGTGATATAAAAATGCATGTTCTCGTTTTCGTCATATTTTAATGCCCGTGTACGATTAGCCATGCTGCTAGTTTAATGGCCTGGATTGTTAAGTAGCATAGACATGAAATTGCTACAACAAACGAGCCCCAATACATAAGTTCTTTTTTTCATTAATTGTCCTTCCTTTTTATAGTTTGTCTTGTCTAGATATAAGCTGTCCAGTCTTCATTGTCTTTACTGCGCTTCCTATCTGTCTTTATATTATCAAATGGTTAAGCTTTTTGTAAAGGGGTTTTAATAAAAAGTTGGGAGAATTTACTCCCCCAACTTCACAGCTTCCCACGCCTTCACGTATATACCAGACGTAGCCAGCACCCGCTTTTCAGACATTACCAGCCCCTTGTGGTAAAGTTCATTAGTCCGTCCTGTGATATGGTTTATCGGTAAGTCAAGCTCTTGCGCTATTTCCTGGTTACTGATAGGTCCGCTATTCTCAATGACCCGGAGGACCTCGTAACTGCATGGGGGCCCAGCTTGTTACGTATCCTATAGTATGCAGCCTTTGACTCTAGCGCCACAGCCATTAAAAAGGTATCTCGCTTAGGTCTAGTGGCACGTCAGGGGTCTGAAAGCTCTTTGTTGTTCTCTTTTACTTTCTGCGCTGCAGTTAACGCTGGTTTTTGTGGCTGAACGTATCCATAGCCGCCCTGTGTGTTGTCTGAAGTTTCTACTGTCCCTTGGTCTTGCTGTGCGCCACCTGCGTTATAACTAGGCTGGCTATCCTCACGACCCCTACAAAAAATAACGTCGCTTGCCGCAATAACAATCTTGCTGCGCTTGTTACCTTCTTTTGTCTTCAAAGCGATCTTGCTTTTTAGCCGGCCCTGAACAATGCATTGGCGGCCCTTTGTTAGGTAATTAGCTACCAGCTCGCCCAACTTATTCCACGCCTCAATGTCGAAAAAAGTCAGCAGCGTCTTCCTTACCTTGGCGGTTCTACTGCTAGGCTAAAGCTGGTAATACTCTATATTATCGTTAATGTTCTTTACCTCTGGGTCGCGAGTGAGGCGGCCCATTAGTGTAACTGTGTTTAGTGATTTTGCCATTTATTTCTCCTTTACTTCATTACATCTGCCAGCGTGCCACGTATATGGTACTGCTCAAATGCATTATCTTTTTGCTCACTGCCCCTTGGTCATATTTCTTCGGTGGAGTATATCGCTTGTCTAGCTGTACTATCTCCACGTACTTGGAGCCTTTCTTGCGGAGCTCTCGGCGAGCCTTCATTGCTTCCAGCTCGCTGCTCATTACTAGTTCGCGCTCCTCATCTTTTGAATCTAGGTAAATTACTTTATATTTCATATCTTTTTAAAATGTTAGTTTTAATACTTCTTGCTCTACCAGGGAAAAGAGAACTCAAGGCGATGGCGCGCGCTGTCTCGATTTCATCCTCTATGTCCTTGCGCTTAATCTCAATAACTTGCAATCCAATCTGCGGCGCCATAGCGAAACGGTCAGAGTATAGAGAGAAATACAGAGTTTCAAGGTCTTTACTAACTACGAAGTAATGTAGACATTGTGGCCAGTAATCTTTTGGTACTTGCTTCTCATAGTAAGCTTTTTACCATCTTGTAATTGATAAGCGCCTTATTCTCCCACGCCTCACGCACTATACCGTCCTTGCTCACTATTTCACCGTCAGGGGCTCAAGATAAGCCCCGGGTGCTCTTCACTCTGCCACATCCGGCCTGGGTATGATTTTTGTTAAGGTACTTTTGCCACAGCTTCTGCGCTTCATCTTCAAGCGATTTCACCGCGTACTGCCTCGCTAAATTTTTCGTCCGTCTAGCCTGTCTTCATAGTCGTTAGGGGTTTGATAGGTTCAGCTACTTGCTCAGCAATCAACTTATAAATGTGGTCGGTTAGCTGTGCTTGCGTTTCTAGAGCTAGCACTGCGTCTTTGCCTAGCTTATCCTTAATAGCTGGTATAGTATCGTTCTTGTCTAACTGTATGCCCATCTCTTTAGCTTTTGCTGCAGTAGTGAGCTTTTTAGAAGGCCTACGGGCGTAGAATAGTTTTTTTGGCTTTACTGCCGCTAATCTTTCCCAGGCGGAATTGTAGCCATTCGTCGGTTCGTTGTTCTAGGTCTAAAATCTTTTACCATTTCTACGCCTCTTGTAGTTTAGCCTTCATATTGTCTTTGGTGTTTAAGATGTATGGCTTAATATTGTTAGGAATGTTAATGTACACCTTTTGGAGCTCTTGCATTGTCTTGGCCTTCTCTAGGTCAAAAATAGCTTGTTCAATCTCTTTGCCTCGTTGCTCATCTTGGTAAGCGCGGAACTCCTCCATTTCCTCAGTAGTAGCGATTTCCCCATCGTTTAGGTACCCAAGCTTTGCAAGCGCTCGCCCTGTAGCGATAGTCTCCAGTTTTTCAAAGGCCTTAGGTTTCTTCATCTCAACTGCTGTATACATAGCGTGGCCATTTGCTTCTCGGCTAGCTTCATCTGTCTTGTCTGCAATAATATCTGCTGTAAACACCATTCCCCATCAGGTGTGTGCTGAAAATGCGTTTTTACTGATGCGTTTGGGTGCTTCTCCCAAAAAGCTTTTTAGCCTGTCTGCAACCTTAGCGTATTCATTGCCTTTTAAGGTCCATTGTCTTAACCTTATTCATTTGTTGTCCTTTTCTTTACATCTTTCTTATTACCTACTTACATGGTAGCACAAAGACTTCTTAAGTTCAATACTAAAAACTAAATACTTAAATTAAAAACGCCCGTGGCGTTTCTTATGTTTTTATAATTTCTTTTATTTCTTTTATTTCTTTTTATTTCTATTTCTATAAGTAATAGCAGGGGTAGATTTCAGATAAGATGGCAACGGGTTAGGTGTATGACTGCCCCCATTGCGGACCAAAAAGATAGTTCAACAATAAATGCTCATAAAAGTAAATAGATAGACGTGACGGATTATTTGACATATCACAGTTTGTATTGTGGGAGGTAGAAAAAGTTACAAAAAATAGTGGCATTATAAAAACCTTAAAAAGCAGCTGGCGTGCTGCGTTAGCCTGATTTAGTTTTTAGTGGTCTATCGTTCTGCGTTTAGCCGTTCACGCATAGCTTGTGCTGCTGCTATAACGCTAGAATCGATACTGCTTTTGGCAGAAAGGCCGCCAGCGGGCTTGTAAACTTCTTTCTTCTTGTATTGGTCACGGTTAAAGTTTGAGTAGCCCTTGAAACGAGACTCTGCCTTACGGTATTTCTCATTAATCTTTTTGTGCTACCTTTTGGCCAATCTTACCCGCACGAGCCATAGAAGCAGTAATGCCCTTTTCGAGGTTCTTCTTCCATACACGTATAGTAGCGCCCCAATTCTTTTGGCGCCATAGCAGTAGCAAACCAGTGAGATGGCTTATTAGCGTTTTTGCGCATCTTTAGCAACAGCTTCAAATACTGCTGGGTTATCTCGCTTGCGTGACACGTACATAGGCAAAAAAAGGCCTTGTTGTCAATAAGCTTTAAAATCTCGCTGCCGAGTTCTTTTTCAAATTTTAGTGTTAGTACGTCGTTCATTGTACGTCTCCTTTATATACTAATTATTTTAAATCCTAACTACATTATACACGAAACAATAATAAATAAAAAGTGCATAAAAAGTGTTGACATCCTGAGGCACTTCGTATACAATAATAAGTGCTTACCGAGTATGCGCGAAGCAGGCAAGCGGATGGCATCATTAAGATATAATTTCTGACTGGTCCCATACATTGCGGGTTCGAATCCCTGCACAGAGTAAGCAACATTTTGAAAATAGCACCGTTTCGACGGTGTTATTTTCTTTACATATGACTTGGTACAAAATGGAGACGAGGCGACCGAAGCCGCCTCACAATGAAAAGATGTTGACGGTGAAGGACTCCCCGTCACTTATTAATATACACCACCTCTACAATTAGTTCAACACGGCTATTACGCTTAATCCGACAAAGCAACCTGTATGCCCAATAGGTAAGGTATAATGTATATATAACTAAAGTTAATTGAGAATTATATATGGCAAATGTTTTACGCCTAACCCACAACGACATTATGAATGTGTCGACTCGAGAAAACCGCTGTTATTGGCCAGCGTGCCGAAACAGTGAGACGGACGTATTTACCGATACGCTCGCGCTAATGGCGCAATCAACGCCGGACAAGGTGTCAAAAATGGAGCTCAAGAAAGAGGGCCGAAAACGTTGACGCTCTAAAGGTTGGTGACACTATGGTTACCATAGCTGGGCAGAACCTAGACGCTAATACGCAAAAGCTCATGGAAGACGCTTTACTAACTATTGACGGCCAAATCTACAACACAGACGGCGTGTCAAAGAACGGTACCGTTAACATACTTGGTGGCTCACTTGTTGCTGCTGCTCCTAACTCAAAGCAGCTATCACTTGTTAACAACCAGTTTAATGGTGTTACTGGTGAAGTAGCTACGGCTAACAGCCTTGGCATCGCTGGAGACTGCAGTGCCTGCTTACTCATACTTCTGGGCTCGCGTTAGCATATGATACGCTTATAGCGTCTAAAAAGGGGAGGCTTGTCCTCTCTTTTTATTGCTTGTTTGTCTGATTATTGATATAATGTAAGTACGATACTTAACAAGAAAGGACAAATTATAAAAGAATTTAATACAAATCTCACGCCGAATGAAGGCTTTTCGCTTATTTTTATCTCAGAAAAGAACGGTGGGCTTATCAGCAAGCGTGAGGACCAAATTACACACGGTGTTATGGTTAAGTCACCAGCAGCGCCGGAGATGGAGGGCAAAGAAGTATACTTTAACCGATACGCTGTTGATAACCCTAATACCAGATGGCAACAACAATTACATTTTTTTATCTCAGATAAGGAAGTAAAGGGGTATATGAATGCCTAAAGCAGAACTTGTAAAAACGTAGTAACCGGGGACGATCTAAAAAGCAAAGTCTCTAGTGGTGTTAAGAAAGCATATGACGTAGCAGTAGCATCTTATGGGGCAGCATCTGGCAACGCACTTATCGAGTTTAGATACGGGGAGCCTCTAGTGTCGCACGACGGTATCACAAACTTACGCACGTTAGTACTGGACGACCCAGTAGAGAATATGGCAGTGTCTATCATTAGGGCAGGCTAGCGAACGTACCGGGTATACAGCTGGTGATTCTACAACGCTAACGGCGCTATTAACTACTATCTTGTACAATCGGTACAAAGACTCTGAGCTAACCCCACGACAGATAGCAGCTGAAATAAACAGAAGCACGTTAAAAATTAAAAAAAGGCAATTGAAAAGCACAAAGAAGCCAGCAGGTAAGCGGAGACTTACGCGCGGTTGCTTTTACTCTTCTGGCGATAGTGCTGTAGCCGATATGGTCGTATCTGCCATTGAGTCAGCGGGCGAAAAACGGAAACATTCGTGTTGAAGAGTCTACTACTCCAGATACATATGACACTGTTGTTAGCGGGTTTACGTTCGGACAGGGGCCTTGCGGCACCGGTATTTTGCTAAAGACTTGCAGCGAGTAGAGACGCAGTACAAGAACGCAAGCGTAATAGTATTAGCTAGCCCATTGGCCGCAGAAGATGAGGCGGTAGAGCTGCTAGAGATAATGGTGCGGTCGGGCGCTACACTCAGTTATCATTGGCGACGTCCGAGGTGAGGCCCTTGAGTCTCATTGCAGCTAATAAGATTAAGGGAGCTGTTGACGCAGTCGTAGTGCAATTGCCTGCTATTGGCCGCGATGAGATGGTGCAGGATATTGCCGCTTATTTGGGGTTACCCCTGTTATTTACGGCGCAAATAACTTCGAACCAAGCGACAACACGGCAAGCCGTACCGGAGTTTAGCAGTAGTATGTCAGAAACGACTATCGTTAGCCCGCTACCAAAAGAAGAAATTGATAAGTATGCAGATAGCGTTGAGAACTTTGAGCGCAAAGCTCAGCTTAAGTGGCAAGCTTGTAAAAATCTTTTGTTGGCGGAGCTACATGGCCGAACGCCAGGAGCTAAAGCTCCGCGTAGAGGACGCAGTAGGAGCTGCTCGAAGCGCAAAGAAGTATGGGGTACTGCCTGGCGGCGGCTACTTCTTGGCACGGTATGGCAAGGGCTATTTTGAGCGACCATTCGAGCTGCTTACAGGCAATAAGTTCAAGGGCGCGCCATACCGTTCAGTCGACCTAAACACTGGCAAATCTGTAAACGTGCTAAAGGCTGGTATCCCTAGATAGCGCAAAAATCTATTGAGGAAGCTGTAGTTAATTCGCATTCAGCAGCAACGCAATTGTTATCTGTGAGGGTCGCACTGCCATATAAAGAGAAGATGAAATAAGGGAACGCATGCTGTATATATTTGGCCTACTTGTGTTAATAAATGTAATACTGAGCGTATCAAAACACCAAAAGACCTTAAAAAGATAAAAGAAATAGACAAGTACGTAAAATACCGTGAGCAGTCAGCCATGGAGCTAGAGGCTAGAAAAACACAGCTACGTTAAGCCACCGGCTGAGGCCGCTACAAAAAGGCAAACACAAGGCTCTACAGTTGGTGCTATTGTTAAGCGCAAGACCCCGGACCAAATCCGTGCTGAGGCCACACCAGACTCGCTATATGGATGGGTGGAGTAATGGGTACATTAAAGATGGTGTGTACCACCACGGCAATAGAGACGAGCACCAGGCGGACCCAGCAATAGCTGGGCTCGCCGTTGACGGGAGCTATAGAGTCGCAAAGCAAAACAATACGCCCACCATTTCATACAGAGGTGGAACGCAGACGGAACAAAAACGAAGATTTCTATATATAACAATAAGGGAGATAGAAGATGACAAAAGAGAAGAAAACCACTAAAAACAAACAAGAAGAGAGGCGAAACGTAACTCTAACATTTAACGGGTTGGACCCTGAGTACTGGCTTATCGATGACATCATTAAGATGAAGGAGGGGCTATTCGCTACAATCGACTCTGTAAAGAGTAAGCACATGGACAAAGAAGCAAAAGCTGTCGTCAAAGACATGGTAGATGGCTACGGTACCATGCACTACCTTTCACTGCTATACCTGTGCCTTAACAAGGTGTTTGGCATTACCGACCCATCAGCTGTGGAAGGCTTTCAGGCCGAAGTACAGACTAGCGGAGACCCAGACAACACAGACCACACATACAGCCTGAAAATAGAGGAGCTATAGAATGGCCAACCGCGTGCTAAAGAAGAATAGGCAAATGCTAATCAACGCATACTATGATGGTGCGCGGAGGAGGCCCTCCGAGAGGTAGCAAAGATATTAGGTGTACACCATTCCACAGTTGTAGTGTGGCTAAAAACAATGATGGTTTATATGAAAGCGGCAGAAAGTAGTTGACTGCCGCTATTACTTATGCTATAGTGAAAACATACCAAAAGGTTAAGCATAAGAAAGGACAAACCAGATGGCTAAGAAAATCAAAAAAGAAGTAGAGAATAAGAAACCTAAGACAATTAAGCTTTCAACTGTAATTATTGCGGTGGCATTCGTTGTTGTAGCTGTTGTTTCGTTCGCTGGTGGATTTGTGTTTGCAAACCACTACAATGCCAATGTACAGCATAAAGCTGAGGCTTTAGTGTCAAAAATGCGGCCCCTGAAATAGCCGAGCAGGAGCCAGAGGAAGAGGGGGCCAAAAAAAATGCCCCTGAGGCTGCACCAGAGCCCGCTCCTGAGCCGATAGCGCCAAAAACGGGTTGCGATGCGGTTAGACAATCTGCAGCGAGATATGAGTGGAATATCGACGTCGTAGTAAAGATTGCTAAAGCAGAAAGCGGGTGCGTATACAATAGGGTAGGAGACGATTTCCCAATCGCCGGGCTACATCGTGTGAGCTGTGGAGTTATGCAAATACGGACGTTAGACGGAAGGCCTACGTGTGAACAACTATTCGACTTAGACACCAATATAGACTGGGCGTATAAACTGTATAAGTCTAAAGGTACATTTACTGATTGGACTATGTTCTTAAATGGTAGATACGCCCAAATGTAAAAGAGAGGTTTCGCAACCTCTCTTTATTTTGTGTGTTGTGCTGTTTATTATTCAGCCTTGGTGATGCCCGAGATAACACCGTTACGGCGTGGGTTGCGGCTGATAAGGTTACCAGATACAACAAGCGCACCGATAGTTCCAAGCTGGTTTGTAGGCTGCATAAAGTCGCGTAGCTGGATAAAGCTTGTGCCGCTGACCTGAGCACCTGCGCCCTCTTCGACCTCAGCGTTTGCCTTAATCTGCTCCAGACCTGGCATCTTTAGGCTGTGGAACTCAAGGTAGTTTTCGTTTACAAAGAAGAGCTTACCACTAGGCGCCTTGTCATCTGCTACCATAGGGATACCGCGGTAGTCAATGGCTTTAACGCCAAGCGCTCCGCCTACTTCAATAGGGTGATACGGTAGTTCCGTTGTCGCTACCAGCAGTGACGCGTCCATATGAACCTGTCGCTGTGTAATGAGCCTGTGAGGGCGCCCTGTGCGCAAGAAAATCTTTTTCAAGCAGCGACCACTGCACCTGGTCCATCAAACCGATGGTTGGAGCTTCAACGCTGCTACCAGCTGCGCCAATGCCGTTTAGAGTTTGTGCAAGAACATCAATGGTAAGGTTCCCGCCAGCAGGGTGATACTACAGTACCGTTGATTACTGGGAAGTCAGCACGGCGCAAACCTGCGTACTCGTCAGTTGCTGTACCGTTGTCCGTAATAAGACCTAGACCGTCGAAAGCTTCACCAACACCGTAGCCGTAGAACTGCGAGCCGACATTCTGCGTAAGGCTAGCGCGTGCTTCGTCAAGCTTAGCAGCAATAAGTTTGACAGCCTGGCTGTCTGCGCCTGCGTTTACTGCTTCTTCAATCTTAGGCACTACTACAGATTGTGCGTAAGTCTTTGGGTACCACGTCAGGCTACGTACGTTATCGGTACCTTCGGTGCTGAACTCTTCCATGCCAGCGACTGAACCACCACTACGGCTGTTTGCTACGCGAACAGGCTGCGCCACAACTCGCCCGCTCCAGGTCTTAACGCTCTTCATAGCGATACGAGCAGTAAGGATGTTTGAGTTATTCACCGAGTCGACGATGCTTGGAAGAATCTTCTCCTTGGTGATATTTTTTACTGTGTTTGAAAAAATCACGTGTATTTCTCCTATTAATGTTATATTTCTATTTTACTATTGACAAAAGGAAAACAGCTCCCCACCTAGTTACGCAGGGAGCTATAAATAGCATTTATTTTGGCACGGGCTGTTGCTGGGTTGTCGCTAAACTGCGGGAGCATCTTCTTGTAGTTTTTCGATGTCCTGGTTAGATAGCGCGCCGCTGTCGCCCATGGCACGGGCTAGCGCTACAGCAGCAGGCTGTGAGTTAGCCTCGTAGGCACTTTTGATTGGGGTTTGCCATGCCAAAATGTCGCCTTATTAAGCAAGTTAGACAGGGCGCCCACTCCGCTTTGAGCACCGCCGCCGCGCTCATACGTTTGCAATAAGTTGTTGATTGCTCCCTCTGCCTTAGCAGCCTTCTTTGCTGCTTTTTGGTCTTCTACGGCCTGCTTTGACGAAGTTGCACCCTTGGCACTAGATGTGCCGCTGCCCTGTTGCATCATACCTAGTACGGTTTTGGTACATCTTTGCGCTTGCCATATCGCCATTCTGCATGGCCGTAAGCATAGATGCCTCTAGGTCACTTTTTCTTATACCCACCGAAAGTTGGTTCTTGCGCTGTCGCTTGAGATAGCGCCGCTACATCTCGGGGGCCGTAGCACCGCGTGGGTCTATCCCCAACACCAGCAGACATTTGCGTTGACGATAGGTCGCCTTCCGGATCGTTGTTGTTGCCTGTACCGCCAAGCAACATCGCGCCACCGGCTACAGCTGCCGTGCCGCCTGCAAGCTTCTTTAGCGTGTCCTGGGCCTCCACTCTCAAATTTGTTAGCAAGCGAGCTCGCGACTTCTCCGGCCTTGCGGGTAGCTGCGTCTGCTGGTTTTTGGCAACAGCTGCGAGTGCGTCGCCAATAAGAGGATTTTTCCCGGCGATAGACTCCAGGGTGCCGCCTCCTTTGCTTTCGTCGTTCTTGGCCGCAATCTTTCCTACGTCGGTGAAGTCTTTCATGTTATGGCGAAAGGCTGCAATTGTACGCTCTTCCATTGGTGTTTCTTCTAGCTCCTTAGCAAGATTCTTGTAAGCCTCTGCCTTCTTGTTGTTGCCAGCAAGGGGCGTTCTCGTGCGAACGATACTTGTACTCGTCTGCCAAGTTGTCCCAGTGCTGGTTTACCACGTCCTGAGGCACCATTGAGTCTATACGCTTGTCAATTTCATGAGCTGTATCGTTGTATAGGTTATACATACCCTTATTGGCGTTAGGGTTTACGCCTTTTTGTTTTTGTACACGTTTGCTTCGTTGTGGAATGTCTTTTGCTAGCTCTAAAGCATCAATATCGCCGCGAGCGTACTTATTTTGTAGAGGCTTTGGCATTTGGCCTACTAGGTCGTTGATAGTATCGTTTAGGTCTGTTAGGTCAACTTTAGTATTAATGCCGTTATTGGTGCGCATTTGCTCTAGGGCAGCCGTATATGGCGCGTCTGTGCCTTTTGACAGCTCGCGACTTAAGTCAGTAAGGTCATCAAGGTTAGATATTCCAGTGCGGTTATATAAATTAGTTATCACATCATCTGCGCCTTCGCCGATGCCTCGCATGCCATTACGGGTAATGCTGTACTGGTCGTTTAATGCGTTTTTGCTAAAGTCTCGTAAGGCGCTCGCGACTTTGTTTGTCTCTGGCTTAGCTGCCGCTAGGGACTCAAGGTCGGTAAGTGCACTACTTGCTACTTCTTCACCAGCATTTGCTGCTAGATTGCGGGCAATATCATCAGAATGGCGCATAAGCGCCTTTTCTGCTGAGTTCTTAAATAGATTGCTTAATGCTCCAAACATATTAATATCCTAGTTCTTCATCTTCATAAGGGTTATATTGAGCGCCAGCCTGAGCGTTCCGAGCCAGATTAGACATAAGCATGCCGCCACCTAGAACGCCGCCGCCAAGCGCCATTTTACCGAACCTACTTTTTAGGTAGTGAACTCATAGCGCCACGGTAGTACAGATTGCCGCCGCCATAGTCTTTTGTGCCATTCTCCAAAAATATCATCCACGATGCTTTGTGCTGTCTTGCCTGACGCTGCCACATCTGGGTTATTTGCCAGGTAACGCCCGGCGATGTCTCCGGCGCCTCGTTCACGTAGCCCAGCAGCCGCAGGTTTCAGCGCTTTACCCGCTAGTGGTATACCTCCACCAAAGGCTGCGCCCATAGCGCCAGATTTCAGCATGTCGCCAAAAATCAGCCTGTGAGCCATCTTCGCGCAGCTTGTCAGCAACTCCGAGCCCTGCCACCGATAGCTGCCGCACCCGGTATAGATGATGCCGCTTTACCTATAGCGCCAGCAGCTTTTACCAATAACAGGAGCTTTTGCCCTAATAATCCAGCCCCAGGCACTGCACTGAGGGCTAGCCCACCGAGAGCCCCAAGGTCACTGGCTACATCTCGCTTGTTTGTATCGTAGTGCCCTGTTACAAGGTCTTTTCCTGCGTCTGCCACTTGTACAATAGGGTTTAGCATACTACCGATTAAGCCATCACCAAACACGTTATACTTGTTCTTTTTAGCTGTGCTGTCGTAGCTAGATTGGGCTTGCTTTTCAGCGTCTGCTAGTGAGCCGCTGCGAGCGTTGACTTCGGCGAGTGCATTGCCAGCTAATGCGTTGCCACCCTCTGCTAGTTTTGACAGGCTACTACTTAAAGCATCGTTATAGGCCCTTTTCGTAAGTTGCTTGGCCTAGCGCACTTGTGCTTTCTTTCATTGCATCATTCCTGTTTTTACCAAAAATCCAGTCAAACATTAGCGGCCACCCCCAAATAGACGTGCAATATTGTTCCAGCCCTCAGAGATGTTTTTTTGCCAAAGTCAAGGAAATAGTTATGATTTTCATTTTGCGCGTTATACTCTCTGTTGCGCCTCTGGCGCGCAGCTTCCTGTTCTGCTGCTGTCTTTTGCTCTGGCTAAGGCCAGTTGCGACTCTCTATCCGCCCCCAAGCTGCGCCTGGTTGCCAAGATATTGTAGCCTCGCTGCATTATTCTGGGCCGCTATACGCGCATTGTTCCGAGCATTCTCCTGTTGCTGTTTCCAGCGCTCTAGAGCGCGGTTACGCTCTGCGTTCTCCCAGCTGTCACGAGCGCCATATACGTCAGCAAGCATGCCGCGGTCTTTTTGGTTGAGCGCAAACGCGTTTTGTGCTGCACCGAGTAGTTGGGCAAATAGGTTTTTGTCGAGCGTCAATATTCTTCCATTGGTTGTCGTTTTCTCCGGTTGCCTGATACATCGCCTGCTTCATAGCACGGTCTGCAAGCATGTTATAGTCTTGCGATGCTGCCATGTAGTTCTTATTCTGCATGTCGTATGTATCGCGCATATCATTCATACGGTATTGCAAAAATACGCTGGCGCTGTGATTCAGTCATACCAGTACCGGCATACTGAGCACGCACAGACTCTGGCATCTCGTTCATCTGGGTATTTAGGGCTGTTTTACGGCGTTGCGGGCATTTTCAAAGTTACTTTTGGCACTGCGGTACTCGTTAGTGTCCATGAACTTCTGGTTTGCACGGTCGTAAATACTGCCGAACCCTTCACGATTATTTAAAGCTGTTTGGAAATCGTTCTGGGCGTTGTCGGCCTTCTGTTGGGCCTGGTTTGCGCGTTGCATCGACGCCGTAGCATCGTTACGGGCGCTGGCAATTCGTGTTCCAAAAATCCATATATAATATATTCTCCTATATCTATATAATACAGGAGAAATTACCAGTAATAGCCACTCATCATGCGTTCTGCGAACGAGTCGCCGCTCATTGACGCCTTATCTCGCATAATGCCGGCAAACCGTATTTCTCGCGTCCTGTCTGGCGCTGAGTTTCGGCGTATATTGTATAGCTGGTTAGCTAGGCGTGTGTCAATAGCGGCCATGCGTTGTACAGATGCCGTAATACGAGCTTCAACTTTTTCGCATAAGCGCACGCATGCTTTCTTCGCGCACCCAGCTATCGTACTGGCTACGGACATTTTCAAGCTGCTGCTGGCTACCTTGGTACATTTGCGCCCAATGCTCTTCGCTGCTCTGTTTTTTTGCTTCCAGAAGTCAAATTTACGACGCGTGGCCTGCCAATGGTCGTCGTATTCTTTGTTTGCTACGTCCATAGCCATATTAAAGGCATTTTCTACCTTCTGCTGGTAGTTCTCGAAGCGTGTTTCATAGTCTGCGTTGTATTGTGTAAATTGTGAGTTGAGCTCGTTATATTGAGCCTCTTTCAGGCGCTGGCGCTGTGCCTCAGTCATGCCTGTACCAGCATATTGTGCGGTTATACTAGCATCTAGGGTCGTCAATACTCGTTTGGATATTGTCAGCCCGAGTTTTTGACATTTCGTATTCTTTTTAGCGTTGCGGAGGTCGTCGGTTTCTAGGAACCTGCGGCGGTTTTGCTCGTAGGCGTCATTAAATACCTTATTGTTGGCAAAAGATTGCTCATATTGGTTTTTTTAGCGTCTAAAGCTTGGCGCTTTGAATTATCCCAACTCGCTTTTTGTTTGGTCGCTGTAGGCTTGTGCCTCTTGTATCCTTCTTTGAAAATCCATTTTTTTACTACTGTATAAATATCTCGTTATTTTCATTATACGGCAGTATGTAAAAAGTAAACTGGTACCATGAACCGGTAATGTCCCACCAGTATTTTTATATAGCGGTCAAACCCGCCCCAAAACTCGCGCACCTCCTGGTGAGATAGTGTGCAATATAGGCTAGCGTATATGTTTATATTGTGTTCGTCTGCTTCAATAGAAAAACCACGAATCAGGGTAGCGCGGAGCAGATGGTTGACGAAAATGGCCCCATGGCTCCCAGATATTGCACTGGTCTTGTGCCTGCTGGTGGGTATACTAATCCAGGCACCCCACCGAGGCGAGACGGCATGTACACTCGCTGCTGGGCGTCGTTTCCTGGCAGTACAATGTCGTTCCACCGCATATTGCCACCTTCGTTGTGCCAGTACCTAGCCCTAGCTTTCGCTATTACTTCAGCATCTCCTGTAACGTAGAATGACGGACGATACCCAAGCCCATGGTGTACACTAGCTAAAAAAATACCTTATTCATTATAGGATAGGTCATGTCTCGCCATGTGCCGTCTGTATATATATCGTAGTTAGGCGTGGGTGGCTCATTAAAGTAGCCGCTAGAATTGGTCATAACGATTTTGTGCGTCAAAATATGCGGCTTTTTGGCGGTTAAGTCAAACCCAAACGTAGGATATTTAGAGTTGAAAAATTTCCGCTTCTGTGTCAGGGGTCTATAACTTTAATTCCGTATTTTCTTCCTGCCATTAGAAAAGTACTCTCCGTAGTTACTGGTGCAAACATCGGTTGACGTACAGCTACTAATGACACCGGTATTTTTCTTTACTGTAAAAATGTCTGCTGTGTTTGCCTCTTTGCTGACAAACAGGGTACCGGCAGATTGCCCACCCTATTTGCGTAGCTGTCCAGTATTCGAAGTCGTGAGGGCTTATCCCTTTTTCAAATTTCATGAACCCGTACACGCTGGTGTTGCTAAAGTTCATATTTTTAGGGAGTGTATACACAACTCTGGCCGGATCGTCTTCATTAACTGGCGGCTCTGCAATTGTTTTCATCGTCTTTACTGCCAGTACCATTTGTGATTGTATACGCATATTGAACCCCTGGAAGTCCTGCCCCATGCCTTCGCTATCAAACCCCGCCTCTGAGGTCTTAAGCCCATATTTGCCGATTTTAGATACCGTATTGCTGTCAATAGGAACTGCACTAGAGGTGTAGGGTACTCTACGTCCCTAGTAATATCAATAGGGCACACTGAGCACCTTCTCGCCTGTTCTACGGGGGTTTTCACGGAATGAGTATATATATTTTTCGTCTACACCGTACTGCCATACTGGGTTGAACCGTTCCCACGCGAAACTCAAGAAAAATGGAGGATACCCGAGATTATGAGCCCAGCGGTGTATGTGCAGTGTACCTTTTTGCCTAAGTATTCACCACCAAAATTAACATCATGCATATTATCAGACAATGTCCCAAGGCTAGCCCATATTTTTAGTTTGTAATATAGGGAAAGACGAGTTAAACAGTAGCTGTGTATCTGTCGCCGTTCTCACATCAAAGCCAGGAAGTGCAATTTTAATACCGTACTTCCTTCGGCCTATTATTGAGCTTAAATTAGCCATTTAGAATATTTCGTCCTCTGAGTACCCCCACAAGATTAGGTCGCGAGAGGTACGCTCGTCCCTTGTCCTATAGAGGTTGTGTGTTATTGTGTCCCCGCGGTTGATACCTGTACGGATTTGCCGCGGGGTTATCTGCTGTTGTTCTTGTATCCCGTCAATACTGGTGTATTCTATCTCTGAAAAGCCTTTTTAAGCTCTGAGGGCTTTATCTGCCCGTAGTTGTTCACCAGGTCACCGGTATTTTTTTATTATATACTCCCATTATTTATGCATTTTCCTTCTTCTGATAGGTCGCGTATGTTCATGCCTCACAGAGGTGATGCGAGGGCTTTCTTGGTGATTACCGGTGTTCTCGCCAACTATACCGAACTGTGCCTCTTTAAAGCGCTTGTTAACTTCGAAATATATTTCGGTGTCTCCTTGCCTCGCCTTCCTCGTGTCTACAACCCATGGCCTATTGTCTATGCGGTATTTTAGCGAGATAGTGGCGCCTTGCGGCAGCGGGTCAAATGAGGCGCCAACGCGCATTAGCTCTTTGTCTCGCCACGGCATGCCTCCATCGTATTTTTAAGCCTTCGTAGGTGTAGCGACGGGCTGGCAATGACGAGTTGTCAACTAATGCTAGGTTATATGACGTATTGCCAGGACGTTCAATTTTGTACGAGTAGTACAGGGTGTCGCCAAAGTTCCACAGGCCGCCGTAAGTTAGTTTTGTAACCGCTGCTGTTGTAATTGTTATTATCAGGGGTAGGGTATGAGTAGTAAAAGCTGTTTGGATAGTCTTTGTCGATTGATCCATAACTGTAAATACCGTAGCGTAGCGTTTCCAAGGTCGTCACACTAGGGTAAGCAATAAGCAGAACGTTGCGGCGAGTAGCCATGTTATGCATATATACGTCTGTATTGTCCTGTACGCCTGTAAACTCACTCTGTGATTGCTGTATAGTGCGTATCTTGGTTAATTGTTTTGCCCCGGTGTACACATATAGCGCCCCATCGATAATCATATATGTAAGGTTTTTGGTATGTGTATAGGCTCTTTGGCGCTCCCATAGGGGTATCTATCTTGAAGTTCAACACTGGGGCTAACGTGTCCCAAAAGCCAATGCTACCCTCTTGCGCCTGCCTTGTGCCTGCCTTGCTTACCTTCTCTGAGCCTAACACCACGTACTCATCATTGTATGTTAGGCTTGTTATCTCGTGCCCGTCTTGTACTAATAGGCGTTGGCCAGTATAAAGCTCGCTGCTTTCTCGTATTCCGCTCCGCTTGGTTCCCATGAAGCGAGGTAACGGCCATTACCGATAAGTATCTTGTTCTGGTAGGCAATCATAGGGTGGCGTTTTGACTCTACCGGCATAAGAATGGCAGAGTGCGCCCAAAACCACATACCGTTGAGGTTGTTTTGTTCGTAGGTTGCTACGCTCCAACCTGAATTGGTAGCGTATAGATGAAAGTGGTATTCTTTTCGGTAATTTCGGAAGTCCTGTAAGTCTGCCTTGCTGAATTCAAAAAACAATATCACCTTGCGCGTTAATGTCCCCAACGTTAGCCTTTGCGATAGCAATAGTCTCGTTAGCCTCGTTGTGTATTTCCAAAGTTAATCGACCGATGGTGTGGGCGGCTACACGCACCTTTACTTTAATAATAGGTGTTTGTTCTGGCAAAAACACACATTTGTTATTGTCTTTCTCAAAGTCTGGCTGGCCGGGGTACCATGAGTCGCTAGGCGTTGGCACGTTCCACGACGTCGCCGAGCCAGTCTTATAGGTAAACCTAGATACACCGTTACCAGTCCACGTACCAGCAGAGTTACGGGTCAATATCTGTGTCATACGGCTAGACTTATCATAATCAAGAAAAAAATCTGGCTGATGTTCGGGCGGCCTTTGATAGGGCCGTAGGAGTAGAAGCGGTCGCTACCACTGATATATAGCCTATCTTTGGTCGGCCAGTACAGAATGTCTCCAAGCGTTCCATCTTCCCACCCCTGTAGCGTGGCGGCCTTTGTAATGTCATTGTTCAGGTCGATACGGTAAAGCGCTCCAGCATTAGAGACCCCCAGCGGATCCCATCTGGTGTTTGCGTCATAGCAGTTATAAGGCCATCTAGGTCGTTATCGTTTTAAAATTACGAGGGCCAGGCAGTACGCTCATACTGCTAGGGGTTGCGGCGCGTGTCGATACTTTCACCGTCTGCATAACTGTTTTTTTAATGCCGATTTTTCTCATCAGTGCCCATTCCTCCGTAGAAAGAGGTTTTGGCTGATAATCATATCGCCTTGCTTACCAACAGCCATTATCGCAACCTCCCGCCGTTCCAAACCATAGGGTCAGGTGATACATAATTGCCATTTCCACGTGCAGTGTATACGCCGCCAGTCTTCTTAACGCCGTATGTAGTTTTGTATGATGACAGCATGCGGTCAAACTCTTGCTTGTATACGTTCGCCATATCAATGTCCTTTCGTAGTAAGAAGAACTGTTGCGCCGCATAGTAAACTGGTGCGTCGTGGTATTCTTCCGGGAACTGCGGGCTTTGGCCAATTAGAGCGCGTACGCTGTTCTGAGAAGGCCCCTGGTAGTAGTTCTCTAGCCAGATAGTGCGGTTGTTATCTTTACGGGTTATCTTGTACCAGTTCCCGTCGCTACCATCTTGGACTGTTAGGTAGCAGTTGTTTTCTACAAATCGTGGGAAATCCTGCGTAGATGTAACTATATAGCTGTTTTTCTTCCACCTTTACGTTAATGTAGGTATCGTCAATAGTCATGTCGTTCATACGAGGTTCAAACACTACCTGTAGCCCGTCAGTCACGTTATCGCTCGGGATAGGGTAAAGAGCAATCTCATCAGAGCCTTTAATGAAATAGTATTCAGGGTAGCTACTGTGACTATTCACAGAGTTGAGTGCATTCCACGCGTCCTCACTAGGAACCTCGCGGATAGGGATGTAGTTGCTGCCCTCTTTAATCTTTACGCTAGAAATACGGAGCATATCACTAGGGAACTGATAACTTTGGCGGTTAGCTACAAGGCTTGTTTTACGCTCTCTCTTAGTCCAGTAGCGCCGTGCTGCGTTTTTGTATCAGTTTAACGCCAACATTAATATTGCGGGCGATTCCTTGCATCTCTTTTTGCATCAGTATAGACGCCACATAGTGCTGCGGCGTCTTCTTTCATTTGTGTGAATGTTTTCATATCGTATATTTACCTCTGTTACCATTATATATGGTTAATCGTCTTGCGTCACTTCTAACCAAACCTGTGGGGTTCGGGTTTCTGCACTGCGCCATTCTTGCGGTGCGCGAGTCTCTGCACTGCGCCATATTTGTGGCTGCTTGGCCATTGCGATAGGGGCTATAGTAAAGCCCAGTAGTGTTTCATAGCTGCCTGGGCCTCGTAGCCAAAAGCCTGTATTTACGTCATAGTCTCGTGGCTCTTTCCCCCTCAGTTCAAAACCAGTAAGCAGTTCGTGTTCTATATGGTCTATGCCGTGTAGCTCAAACCCTACGTATAGATCGTTAGTGTTCTTGTCCTTGTCTTTTTATCTCAAAGCCAAAAATAAGATTCGCTGTATACACTAGCTTTTAGTGCGAGCCCTGCCGGCAGGTCGTTGTAGCTGCCGGTTACTTGTAGCGGCTCTGTTTCAAACCCAAATAGTGTGTCTTTGCCGTTCTTGCGTTGCTCACAATATAAAGGGAGCACAGAATTAAAAGCCACCGCCAAATATACCAACACACCCGGTAGTGTCGTCTTTAGCTATATGGAAGCCGGCATGTAACTCGTCTGACTTTGGGTGTTTACGAGCTACCAATGAAAAACCAGCGCTAACGTCATTTTGCTTATTAGATACCTGCCACGCAGTCGCAAATCCATGAGTGGTGCTATAGCCGTTGCCCTGTGGCTCTGGGATGAGGTCAAAACCAGTGTTAACATCGTTTTGCTTTGGCACGGGGCGGGGGAATAACTCAAACCCGGCATTAATGTCTTGTCGGTATTGCCGTGGGGCCGGTATAACCTCAAACCCATGGGGGTATTATACCCATTAGGGCGTGTAGGCCGCTCAAGCCCAAACCCTGCGTCAACTTCATTAAACCGTATAATATTCCATAGCTTACTGAGGCCAAAACCCAGTAGACAGCTCGTTAGATTTATGGGCCACGGGGTCCGGTAGGCTGTCACCATTGTACGCAATATGATACTCGGCCATGAACATGTTGTGATTACGCACATATGTACCAATACCTTGGTATCCGGCCGTGTTACCGTTGTGCCTACATCAATGTCCCACTCTGGCTGCTGGCCGGGCCCGTCTTCCGTCCAGATTTTTGGCGCGGATACGGGTACCTTCTGTCTTTAGACGAACGTTATACCAATAGCCAGGGGCCCACGCAAAAGGCTTATAGGCTAGGCCAGAGGTTCGGCCGCCGCTGTCATACCCAAGATATAGTGTGGTTTGGTCACCTACCTGTGTAAATGACAGAGTGTACCCGGTGGTATTAGCGTCGCTATTGCCTAAGTAGCGAGAGTACAGAATACCGTGCTGCCCAGCAACACCGCCCTCATCATTAATATAAAACTTTAGGTACTGGTCAGTATCCTGTACAAGCCAGGACTTTTTATAGTCGATAACAAAAGTACCGCTTTCGCCGTACTTTGTAATGTATGCTACGTTTCTGTTCGTTCCGTCGGCAAAGCGAACACGCATTACGCCGTGTTCACCAGAGCTCGTAATAGGAGAGTTAAACAGCTTGACGAGGTCCGCCGAGCTGCTCATCCCCGAGAAGTTTATTCTATCTATTGCCATAGACTACTCCGGGAAGGCTGTGCCTGGTATTTGTGTTGGCCAATCGTCTAATGTTGTCCACGTTAGGTTGCCGCCGTACGCACGGCTTACGTTGTTGTTCATGTCAATCACAACCTTATTGCCAAGCCACCCAAAGAAGGCCATTTGCCCAAGATTCAGTGGTTTTGCGTTACCTAAGTTTCCATACACAGGAGCAGTTGGCCCTATAAAGTTATCATGCACGCGGCGCTTTGGATTTCGTCTATCTTCTGGAGAGTATATAGCGGCAAGCTCAGGTAAGAACCCTGCGGGGATTTCTTTGCTGTGTATAACGAGCGGCCGTTGTGTAAAAATTAGGGGCTTTACGTGGGCTTTCGTAATCTGACGGGTCACGCATAAAGAACCAAAAATGAAACGATATTGCCATAACGCCGGATGAAGAACTCAAGCCCCCTCCGTGTTCCTCGCGTCGTTCAAACAACCTAACGCCAGTATCTTTAATTTGTGCGGCCTGCCCACCTCCATCGCCGCCACCAGCAGGAAGCTGTACAGAATTACCGCCAGAGATTGACAACGTAGTGCCGCTCAGGATCAGTGTTTGCTTCTCGTCTATAGGTGATAAATCAACCTCATTGCCTCGTGAGATAGACAGTTTTTTTGCCGGTTAATGACAGTGTTTGAGGAGTGCTACTACCGCCGCCACCAGAAGGCAAAGTAACAGTATTGCTCCCCTCAGGGTGAGCTCATTGCCACTAATACGTAGTTCGGCAGGGGCGACCTTAAAAGCCTACTTGTGCTCCTGCCTGGTTAGTATAGGCAGCGTTCCATGCTGTAACGCCGTTTTGAACTCCAGTAACGATATTAGGGGTGAAGCCCCGCCATTCTCTGCGTCAACCAAGGTAAGCTTATTAGCGGCCGAGTTATACACAATACCTTTCTTGCCGCCTCCGACACCAGACCCGCCGAGTTCATCTCGATAAATTCCGTTACTCACAATATCGCCCTCTAGAAACTCGCGGGCTGTAGTACCCTTAGCTCCTCGTTCTACATTCAAGATACTAGCGCCGTTATTCACGCTAGTAACGCGCATGATTTCACTATTGTTCTGGTTGGGTAGTTTTCCGTACGGCGTAACTGTTACGAAAAACTCCTCGCCAAAGTCTGCGCCGAGTGGGAACATAGATACTTCGCCACTAGTGATTTTTATTGATGTACGGGTAGAATCAACAGGTGTTGTTAGCCTGCTGTTCGCCAAGTCTTTACCTGTTGACGCCATTATAATTTCTCCGTTTTTAATATACTTTACTTTTTACCGTTAATAAACCCTTCAAATCCGGCAGAAACCGACGCAAGCTGTGGGGTCGTGGGGAACTCCCCACTATTTCAGCGCTGTATGTTCGGTAGTATATAATCTTTGCCCATAATACACGCTCTTTCACTTTTTGCGCCGTTTATAGTCTGGCCGACCATATCTACTACCAGGATAGGTTTGTTTCCCTTTGTATACCTTAAATAGAACAAGAGGGCTTTTGCTTGTTCTTGTCTAGAACGTCACGAAAGGCGCTAGGGTTGTGACTAGCGCCCGCCTTGTGTTTACTGTACCTGTCATTTTCTGGTTGCTCTAGCTTTGTGCCGTCTTTTGAATTGTGCAACCCACTTTGTTTTTAGCATTGTATTGCTTCCTTTCGTGTGTTAGTTTTTAGCTCTCGTCCCAAGTAAGGCGTAGAACTACGTTTTCAGTAATTCCCTGTGATGCACTTGTAGTTGTCTGCACCTGGCTAACGATAAATTCGGTATAGCCAGTAGTCGATAGCGTATTCGTCTTGCTATTTGACTCTGGAGATTGTGTAGATAGATTAACAGAGGTTTGCCCACTGGACGTAAAGTCTGTCCCGCCCGCCATGGTTGAAGCGGTAGGCTGTTCGTATGCGCCACTTGTCTTTAGCTTTAGGCTTGTCCCTGATGGCATAGCACCACTGCCGCGGGTGATTTTAACGTTGCTGATTTCGTTAAATGAGCCAGTAAACTTGTAGCTGATGTACTTAGTAAAGCTGTTGTTGCCAACTGTAATACGTGCTGCGTTGTCTCGGTTGTGGCTGTCTACGCTTTGGTACCAAACTGATGTGATACGGTTGCGTGTTGCACCTTTCTTTGGGTTTCCGGTTGGTGCCCCGTTATCTTCGTAAATTTCAATACTAGAAGCCATATTTTTTTCCCTATATAGTTAATATAGTTAAATTATAGCATCTAGGTCGGTGAAATCCTCCGCCGGGACGTACCCGTGCCCCGGGAGTATAGCAATACGCTTACCTGCTGGCTTGCCCATCATATCAATGCCAGCGTAGCCGAGGTAATACACCCCATCTTTTTCAGAAAACACCAACTGGCCAGGATGCATCTTGTATTCTGTTATGTAGTATGTGTCACGTGGGGCGCTAATGTAAGCGTCTCCATCCTGTTCAAACGTAACGGCATAAGTCAGCGCACCATCTTTAACGGTGATGCGCTTAAAATACCGTTTACCGGTGTTAGGGGAAGGCTTTACGCTATGTAAAGCAGCTATACCGTCATCAGACGTTATAACGCTGCCGTCTTTAGCTTCGGCCTCCCACCTAATACTCATTATTGCTCGTCAGCCTCTTTCTTGCTGCCGTCTTCTAGAAAGCTTAGCAATTGTTACGAGGATTACGTTGACAATAGCGGTGTAAGCCCCGATAGCCTCTGGGTTCTTGTTTAAAAATGCAATTAGCGATGCCACAATAGCTGATGCACCAGCGTAAAGCGCAACTGTTAAGATTTTAATATATTGTTTTTTGGTGATGGGTGTCATTTTCATACCTCTATATTATATACTGTTATCTCTTACCAAACAAGCCTGCAAATAACGCTGCAATACCTTGGAGTAGCTTCGTGATTAGGCTTACTTGCTTTTCTAGGTCGTCAACCTGCTGCTTTACCTTGATTAGCTGGTCTTCGCGTGGCTGTGGTGCTAAAGGCACAGGCTCCACTTGTCCCTTCCTCGTCTACCTTTACCTCTGGCTTTGTTGGGCCAGGCACTACCTCTGGCGCTACAGGCTTAATATCTACTTGCGGGCGTAGCTCTGGTGCTGGCGTTCCCTTTGAGCCTACAGGGATTTTAACAAGTTTGCGTGCCAATACCCAAAATGCCGTATCCTGAAATGTCAACCTGGATGTAAGGGGTGTTGCCTACGTTGGTGGTGTCTAGCACCTTGTATGGCCCAACTAGGCGGAACCTGTCGCCTACTCCTACACGGCCCTCTGCATAGTAACCATCAGCGTCTACCTTAGTAACGCCGCCTCTGGGATTCCGTTATCTTCCCAATGGAAGTCGTCAGTGAGGCTGTTCTCGCGGATTTGTAGAATATCTTCGTAAATCTGTACGTCACCCGCCTGGTAAATTTCAGGAAATGCTACGTGGTCATCAGTGCTGATGCCGCCTGCTTCGTTCTTGCCGTTATAGCGGTAAAAAGTGTACTCAGGTCGTCCGGTAGCGTTCCATAGCCAGTCGTGGTCGTCAGTGGCAATACCAGCCTGCCAGCGACAGTTGATAATCTGTGAGTTATTTACAAAAAATACCAGTGTGGCCAGCAGCACCACCACTGTTTCCTCGTTGTCCCCAGATGAAAATATCACCACGGCGGGTATCTGCATTACCGTTAGCGTCTACTGGCACTTGCACCCAGCCGTTTTTCTCTAGGTGGCCAAACAGTGTGTCTGTGTTCCCGATCCAGTAAGACTGCGGGAAAAACGCCAGCCTCTTTTAGGGCGTGGTATACCGAGCTTGAACAGTCGTAACTATCTGGGCCGTTTCGTTGTTCCATAGAGTAAGACACACGGCCTTCGCGCGCCTTGAACCATGAAATAGCTTTCTCTAGCTTTTCCAAATTGATCTCCTTTTTGTTGTTATTTTAGTAGTGTGCCAACAAGGTAGTTGTTAATGTATGGCCATTGGGCCGCCATCAACACTAACGCTAGCACGCCCAAGGTCAGCATAACTGCTACTACGACTTCGCGGATAATCAACCACTTACTTTTCATCTACGCTGCTCTTGTGTATGATAGTGTTAGTTTTATTTTCTTGTGATTTTAATAATTCTACCTGCGACTTAAGGGCATATATTTGGCTCTGACTAGTGAGGTAGATAGACACAGTGACTACCACCATAATAGCCCCACCAATAGCTTGTACTATAGCTTTTGTCCAGGAACGTAGCGACACGCCCAGTCATAGTGTTTTTCTTTTATCTTTAATACGGTTTTAATGCTACGGACAGTGTCCTCAACATCGCCGATCCGCTTGTCTGTCCCCTCTATGTATTTATCAAATATCTGTGACGTCACGTAGCTCTGTGTTTTTATAATTTGCTTAATCTCTGCCATATCCTGCATGGCTGCCTTTTTCGAAACTCTCAAACTTACCGCGCAACTCGCCAATCTCTTGGTATAGCTTTGGGTCCATGACTATTTTATTGTTATCCATATGCACCTTTTTAGTCTTAAAATGTGCTACCTTTCTTTATTAGAATGATAGCACATATTTTGTCTGTTACCGTTGATTACGCACTTTTTGGTGGGCGTCCGCGTCGCTTTGGCGCTGGAGTCGGTTCGTCATCAAAAACCTAGGGTCGTCAGTTGCTGGTTTTGGTGCTACTTGCTGTGGCGTATTGTCAGCTAGGATGATGTCATTAGGTGTTAGCTCAACTTCTCGCCTCTCAACTAGCGGGCGCTCTTCTCCGGTGTTGATGTCGTACTCTGACACCTTGGCGCGTTCAAAATAGCTTTTTGACACTATCAATATTAAAGTCGTTACCGCTCAAATGGTCGTCTTCTTGTATCATGTCGTGTAGTAGGCGGTTGATAGCTACTAGGGCCTCAGCACGCCCAACACGGACACGCTCACCCTTCTTTAGCACACGCATACGCTGCTTACCTGGGTACACGAACCGTGAACCGTCGTGCTCTCGTGCCTCGCTAGGTTCAGAGAACACCCAGCCAGTAGGGTGGTCAAACGGGTTGTTAATTGACACAACGCCGCCGCGTGGGATAATCTCGTCGATGTATTCCACAACAGATAGGTTGGCGTTTGATGTGTCGCGCAACCCGTTGGCTAGTTGTTGCTGTAGTAATTGTTCTGCATCCATCATGGTTTTAATCTAAATCCTCCGCATAATAATCTGCTATTTCTGTTAATGACATACCTGGGCGGTACTTAAGCCGCGGTTTACCGCTCTTTGGCTCTGATGATACCGGGGCGCTCCCACGGTTACTGCTCTGCGATGCCACCCGTGTGCGGTCTGCCTCTGTTGGCTGGTCTTCCACCTTTCGAGTGTTGAACTCTTCAGGGTGTAGAGCCTCATATAGTTGGCCTGCCGTTTCTAGAGTGAGGTACTCGCCGCGCTCCATATGCTGACGTTGCAGGTCCATAATGCGGTTGCCTAGTACTACGCCTGGGTGTTGGTCTAGCTCGTGGCCTGATAACCCTGTGGGATGTCTGGCAAAATACCTTGTTCTTGGAGCGCCTTAACGCCACGGTTGAATTCTTCTTGCGCTGCTGCGTTCTCTTTAGTAATGCGCACTTGTTCATCACGCTGGCGGTACTGTAGTGCCATGTTCTCAGCGCGTACAGCCTGTGCCGGCAATTCACTAGAGTAGAACCGGTTTTTGGCCTCTTCGCTCTCGAACTCAAAGCCTTTAGGTAGCTGGTCATCTGTCTTGATTTTTAAATGTTTGGCCGTCTTTGCTGCGGACTTCTAGGTACGGAAGGTTTGAATAAATCTCCTTGTGCATGTCGCCCATGCCGTCCCATACATCAGCGGGAACTTCATCAGGGCGGTTATAAGCAGGCTCTGGCTCTTTCTCTGGCTCTTCGTCTTTCTTCTCCGCCACCTTCAGGCCTCGACGCTCTAGCTCCGCCATTAGCTCTTCTTCAGTAAAGGTGCGTGGTTCCTCTTGAGTCTCTGGCTCTTGCTGCTCTTCTACAGGCTGGCCGTCTTGCTTGATCTCATCGCTTGCGCTATTTTTCAACCTCTGTATCGTCTGTAGTGCTATCGTCGACGTCCTCACGCTCCGCAGTCTCTCCTGTATTAGTTTCTGCGTCGTCTCCTCCATATAATCCCCCTTCTCCTGCTGTCTCCTCTGGCGATGTATCTACTGGCTCATCTGCTGTAGTATCTAGCGCGTCGACCTCATCAGCTAATGAGTTGGCCACTTCAGACAAAGAGTAATCTGTGTTCAATTTCTCACTCTCCCTTATGTTTATTATTAGTTATATTATATAAAAAGAAAAGGACCGCAAGAGTGCGGCCCGGCAGCGGTTTTTTAGTGCTGATTTATCACGAAAGGGTGGTAATGTGACATAAAAAGCAAAGTATAGATTCTACTACTAGACTAGACAAAATCAAAAAAACAAAATTCGATCTGCTTGCAGATTCACCGGATACGCTGCGAATCCAGTGTCTCACCACTAACCCGTGAGGGTTTCTTATAAAGGTACTAACGGTCGTCCCCGTTCCCTTTTAATGTACCACGCTGCGCTCTCAATGTCAACTTGTTTATATTAGTTCCTGCGATTTGATCTAAATGTAGCCCAAAGCAGTGGCCAAGGCTAGTAACGTAATACAGGACGTCTCCCAGCTCCTTCTCAAGATTGTTCATGAAGTCTGGCGTGATTTCACCGTTCTTGTCACGGATCTGTTTCTTCATTAGCTCTGCCACTTCTCCGGCTTCACCAACTAACCCCAATACCTGTGCCATGTCTTTGGCGGTTAGGTCTTGCATGCCGTGGTCTGTAGCCAGAGTCTTTAGCGCTTGTCGTTCGTAGTTTTGCATTTGCATATTGTCTCCTTTGTTTTATATAGAAAGGCAGCCCAGGTGATAGGCTGCCAAGGGGTGTAAGATGCACCGAACCCGGTACATCTTTATACTAGCACACTATTGGATTGAGGGGCAAGTTCATATTAGACATTACCGGACCTGGCGCTGCTCCTGCGTCTGGAATGTCTGGCCCTGCGTCTTGAACCGGTGGCGCCTGTGGTGGCATCATCTGTGATGCTCCTAGTGGCTGTGGTTGTTGGTCTAGCTCTGGTGGCTCTGGAGTGATTGGGGTGCTTGGGTCAATAAGCTGGCCATTCTCTGCGGCTGCATCAAGCTTGGTGCGGTTGTATAGGGCCAATCACAGCTTGCTCAATAAATGATAGCAGCGCTTGCTGTCGGTCTCGTGGTGCATATAGGAATTGGTCAGTAGCTAACAGCTCACGCATCGACTGGATATACTTAGGCTCAATGTTCTTGCGTTGCGCTGCCTTGTCGCCCTGCCATGATTACGGTAAAGTCTACGTAAGCGTCACGGTCTTGTACTCGCTCTTGACTTCTTCCACTGAGGCTTGTAGGGTCAACCTTTAAACTTAACAAGCGACTCGTATCGTCCTGCTGCGTCCTTTTAGTCTCAAGTCTTTAAACAAGTTGTATGGGTCAATCAAGCCCATCTTGGCAAGAGACATGCTCACATTCTCTTTGCGGTCATGGTCAACACGGATCAATGAACCCTTGCTAATACTAATCTCTGCGATGTCTGGCATAGTTGAACGAGACAGTTCAATGTACTTGAACTTACCATCATTGTCACGAGTAGCTACCTTATGTGGGTCTTTGTAGTACACCTTCATCATCTGTACTAGAAGCCTGAAATACCTATCAAGTCCGAGTCTCAAGGCTGCGCACAATCTCATCCTGTCGGCCGCTAGCCTGGCCCTGTATCATCTTAGCCTCGCCTAGTGTACCAACATCACGCTTGCTGTCGTCACCTCGGAACTGTGATGGTGTCCCTAACACGTTGTGTATAGCGTTCTTGGTGTTCTGGTAGTCGTTCACCACGTAGTTAGGTAAGAGGTGCGGTGTAATTTCACCGTATGCACTGTTTACCGGCATGTCATTGTCTACAGATAGCAGCACCGATTGGTTAGGGTCACGAGTAATGTTAGAAGCGTCTTCTGCGTCAATAGCACCCGCCTTAAACACGAGCACACTGTTTGCTGTGTCTGCGTTCTCAATAATCTGGCGACCACGCTTGTTTAAGATGTCTTGCAATGGGATAGCCTGCTCTATTGGACTGGTGTGGTCAATGAGATGTTGCCCATCGTTCAGGTAATTAAAGAACACGTAAAGGCTTGTGCGGGTAATCAATAGCGTTCTTTACACTCAATCCTCTTCTTTGTAAAGGTAGTTAGGGTTACGGCTCTTGTCTAGCATCACGTCACCAAAGAACCAAGCAACACACTCATCTTTGCCAGCTGGTTGTGTGTCATCAGTAAACCAAATCTCGTAATATGAGACTGTGGTATTCTCTCGCTTCGATGTCATGCGCTCAAAGTCATAGTACTTCATGATACGTTCACGGCTACCCGGGAACTTCTTCATAAGCTGCGCGATAGTGTCACTTTTCACCTCTGCGATAAAACGAGGCTCTTCACCTAGCTTGGCGAGGTGGTCTGCAATAATATTCTCTGGTGCTACAACACGAGGCACAACGTCTTTGTCTTCTCGTCATACTCTAGTTTAAGCACGCCGACGTATTTGTTTAGCAAGTCATATGATACTGATTTTGATTTTTCGGATAGGTGGTGCTTCTCGCTATGTGCATTCACCATAGCCTCTAGGGTCTTCAGCCATCACTCACAGTTTGTACTTCGTCGTTCTCTGGGATGACGTCAGCAGCTGGAGTGTTACCTGAAACGTAAGCTAGAATACTTTGCGCACCAACATAAATTTGGTTGTCAATGTATGGAACCTGGTGAGCGTACAAACGTGACTTATCAATCTGCTTACCTAAATAATACTCAACGTTTTTTTGGCGCTTCTCTTTTTAAGTTAAACCCGCTGCGCTTATCCCAGAACCCTTTGGCGTCATTTACCCATCGCCTAAAAGTTACGGATTAGCTGTGTATCTGGTGTATCAAGAGAAGGACCGGAGTTTGCTCTTGGTCCCCCTCGTGTTTCTCTATATTGTTTGAATTGTTATACATAGGGCCTCTAATTATTTATCTACCCCTATAATAACAAGTTTTTATAATGTGCGCCAGTCCCTGAACGGCCTTGTGACTTAATAGCCTTTGCCATATCAATGCCAAGCTGTGCGTAGGTGTCACCTTTAGTGAAGCCTTTTTAGCTGCTGGGAGTAACTGGCTCTTACCGAGCACCTTACCTCTCACACGGCTAGCAGTCTGTAGTGTATAAAACATAGCGTCTAGTGCGTGGTCTTCATTGTTATCATCCAGCTTTTCACCACCCGTGTCTTTGGCGTATACAATGGTAGGCAGTGTTTTCAATAAGATACTTTCACAGCTATGGTGGATTTGCAAGAACGGTTTACCGTCTTCAGAGTCTTATAGCATATCATGTGTAGCATTCACGGCTGCTTGCTTGATGTCTTTATTTAGTTTGTCAGCTTTCACGATACGTGGGCGCTTGTCTACTGGTAGCTTTTCTAGCTCTCGCTTAAACACATCGGCTATGGGGTCATTCCCCCTAGGTGGCTAAACGCATCATGTGGCAGCGCTAGAACATCCACAGGGTCACGCTCTTGTATCTCTGCGAACTTCTTGGCCCACCATGTTGGTGGCTTCTTGTTGTCTGCTGCTTCACGGTAAATAAAACTGCGCTCTTGCTTTTCTGTGATGTTGTCGAACATAGCCCACAAGATAACAGCCATGTCGTTGTATCCCCAGTCCATACCAGCAATACGGAACGACCCGTTAAAAGTATTCTTGTGATATGCCAAAAGTCTTTGAACTTAGTGAACACATGTTTTGTACTCTCGGAACTCTTCAAATACAGCGCCAAACTGAATGTCCCATGAACCGTTGCGCCATGCTTCGTAAAGGTCTGGGTTGGTAGCTTGCAGGCTCTCCAGCATCTGGATGTAGCCCAGGTCGCTCTCAGTAAGGATTGGGTTGTCGTCAATAGTAGCTGGTACGTAGGCGCGCCATATACCAGTTAGTCGGTCAATCACAGTTTGCCAGTGTACCGTTTTCTTCTTACCCTTTAGGGTCTACATAGTGGTATTGATGCTTTAACACAATATTAAATTTAGGGGTCAGGCGCCACTAAAACGACGCTTAACCCAGGCCATGCCAATACCACCTGGGTTAGCTGTGCAAAAGATTTGTGGAAACAAGTCACTATATTTAGAACGTGCCGAACTCATCGAGCTTTTCGTAGCGGTCTTGGTTTTGGTATCTGGGTGAGCTCTTCAATGTTGATGCGGGCAATACTCATGCCCCTGATACTTCTGGTGTAGGCGTCATCGTCTCCAAGGTGGCCACCTAACACACGCCCTGTCTTCGCCCACCGCTTAACACCATTGGATTACGGCGCAGCTTGATGCCATATCCACGGAATGCTTGGCTGGCTCGGTCTTCAAAGTCTGACAGGTCACCGCTATTACGACGGATAACTAGCTGCTTTGCCCTAGGGTCACGTATGCGGTCACCAATGATAGCAATACCAAGTCAGTTTTACCATTGCCACGAGCGCCACCGAAAAGAATTTCACGGTAGCGCTTTGTCTTTAGAAAGGGCCGCTGCTAATTGCTGTGGCCCTGGTAGTGGTACCAATACCCTTGCTTGCGTAGTTCTTGTATCTTATCTGTGGTTAGTTGTTCTTTTGGCTGGCCATTTGGTTTGTACTGTTGCTTGGGTGTTAGATCTAACGAGAACTCTTTTACGCTTGTATTTACTCATCCGGATGCTCTTCAGCGTATTGTGCTGGGTCCCTTGTAATATCTGTCATATCCATAGTAGGAATCACAAACCCCTTTGAGCACATTCAAATCAACTTCATGTTTAGCATTCAGGTCAATTTCAGTTTTTCTTGCCATATACCTGGTTTAGAATGCCATCGATTACTTTCCAGTCTGCGGCAGCAATAGCCTCGCCAATCTTGCGTTCAAACAGGGGAGTCTCAGGGTTTAGTATTAGCTTCTAGTTCCTCCTCTGTCAGCTTGATAAGTTGCTCAAGGCGGTAGCGAGCGGTCTCTTCCTTCTTCCAGGTGCCAACTTTTGCGGGTTTTTGAGTCAATAGTGTTACCATTGGCGCTGTTTCTTGCCTGGTCGATACGGTTTGACTCTTTTTAAAAAGTGCTTTAACGCTTTTCATAGAATATATTATACATCCACAAGCTGGAACTGGTCAAGAGCTCCAAAACGATTGGCGACAGTAATAGTGAGCGCTGCGGTCTTGTGGCGGGATGTTTAGGGACGAACACGCTATTACCGATGTGTACACCAGGGTATATATTGCCAACCATATCCTTCGTAGGCTTGTTATTCCTGTTCTGCGCGGCAATCTTCAATATGACGTCGTGAGAGCCCTCAATTTGCGCTTTTATCTAGCTTTCCGAATGTATACTCATCCAGAACGATAGAACGTCTCACACGGGCTCTGAGTGGCCTCTGAGAGCGTTTCTTACGAGATGGTATAGTTGCTGTTAAAAATCATCTTTGTGCAGCCTCCTTAGGGTTATACAGATAGTATTTGTAGTTGGTGCCTTTCGTTTAATAAACATTATAGTTAGTGCCCCTAGCCAACGGTCGTATACTTCTAGCTGCGTATCAAAGCTGCCATTGAAGTTGTTATTAATATTCTGTTCGATCTTAGCTTGCGGTACATCTTATCAATCATGCCTGTATTCTCTAGGTTGTCTAGCTTCTTCAATAGTAGCTGGCGCTGAGTACTTCTATGTCTTCTAGTAGGCTTACGTTAATAAAACCATTTAGCTTTTGTAGTAGTTCTTTAGTAGTGTACATCTTTCATTATCCTTTCTATATGAGCTTTCTTGCCTCTCCTTTTTACACCTTTATGTTACTACACCAAGTGGTTAAGGTCAATAGGTTTTTGTGGTTTTTGGTTTATTTTTATGGCATTGTGAACTGTTCTGTGGAAAACTAAAAAGCTCCAGCGTGGGGCTCGTTAGTATTACTTGTTTAGCGCTTCACCAATTTGTTGTTCAGTCTCTGCTTCCTCTTTAAGTTCTGAGAGGATGTATTGCTCATAGTCTTTGAATATTAGGCTTTTTACTAACTCGTTAGGCAGTTGCTCTGTTCCTTGTAGCAAGTAATAGATAGTTTCGAATGGGTCTATAAACTGCAAAGTCTTTTCTAGTAGCTCGTCTTCGTCTTCTACATCTTTTACGTTGTTTAGGTGCGATATTACTCGGTCGTAGTCTTCTCCAACAGCTACTGACAGCTTCATAATAGTTTCAATAGTTTTTGTAGCTTCTTCTGGTGTAACGTCTGTAGTTAGCTTAGCAAGCTTTTTCTTTTAGCTCTAGATTTAGTTGGTCATGCAACATCTTTCTTTCCTTTCATTATGTTTATGTCTTTATATTACTACACCAAGTGGTTAAGGTCAATAGGTTTTTGTGGTTTTTGCGAAAACTAAAGGGGCCAAGTCGGCCCCGCATTATTAGTTTGTTAGGTCTAGCAAGTTAGTTTGCATATAAGCTAGTGCTGCGTCCTCAATAATAGTATCAAGATATTTTACCATTGTTTGCTCTTTGATTTTTCGAGCTAGTAGCGGCTGATGTTTACAGTATGCAATTACACCCTCTTTGGCCTTATTAATTAATGCTGAGTGACAAGTTTAACTCCTCACCGTCAGATTCATACATTAGCGCAAGAGCCATTTTTAATATTACGCTTGATGTCGTCAAGCTCTCAACTTGTACGACTCTCGGTCTTTGAGAGTCCATAAACACACTTTTTAAGTGATGAACTCGCGTGTAAATTGCCATTAAATTTAATATATGTTTCGTACATGTCTTTTTTCTGCATATATCTGTACTTTTTGAAGTGCTTTGCTGCGTCGCTTGTCGTGCCCAATTTCAGGTCCTCTGGGTAATAGCTCGCTTGTAGAATATTGTTATAAATATTCATTGCAAATCTCCTATTTGTAACTACTTTAATCTTCTCTCTCTGTAAGTTTGATGTGCATTTTTAGCGCGTCTACATTTGAAAAACTACCATAATTATTTAACCTGAATTAATCTTAATGATGCATCGGCGATCTGTGCTGCCATTTCTTGGTTCGCCTCCTCGCTAATCTTATCAGATACCTTACGAGAGATTTCCGTTAACCCATTTAGCATCTCCATTGTTCCTTCGTTGATGTCTTCAAGCGCGTTAATTGCTTGGTGACTCAAGTCTAGTTCTCGTCTGTATTGTTTCAGTAGGTCTTGTACCTCTTTGTCTTGTGCAATGTAGTTCATTATTTGTCCTTCCTTGTGTTCTTTCTTTATGTCTTTATACTACACCAATAATTACTTAAGGTCAACAAGGTTTTTATATAAAATAAAAAGCAGGCTGTGGAAAAACTCCAGCGCCTGCTCTGTTGTTACTATTGCGCACGCTATCCCAGTATTTTAGCGATGCTTTACGCGCAAACTCAGGGTCTTTTTAAACCTACTACCGGTAGATTTCTTGCCTCCCTTGCGCCCGATCTTCTTGTAGAAATCAGGGTCACGCTCTTTGATACGCGTTTTGGCAGCTAGTGGTGCGGGTGTCAGATTTTTATGCTCCATAGCTTCCACTGTATTCTCCGTGCACTTCTGCCCAGTTGGTAATTGGTCTAGCTTCTCATTCTCTCGTTCTGTAGCTCGTTAGCTGTCATTTCTACATCTCCACGCTGCTAACTCCATCCATTTGCTAGATACTACTGTATTGTTGTGGTCTTCGTCTTCTAATGCTTCCACCCGGTATATACCGTTTCGCCATTGTAGTCGTTGTGGTAAGCTTTTTAGTTGTTCTGCCATGTTGTCAAATCTCCTTTAGTTATTTTTCGTTTTCGTATAACATTTTTACTACTGAGTTCAAGAATTGTTGCCCGGTATTCTGCGTTTAGGTCTCAGCCTGTGCGCTCTAGAAAAATCATTTTCTTTAGTGTGTGTCTTTTTGCGAAGACATAAATGAGTAGTTGTTATTCTCATCCCTATTTTTCTTCTACGTTTTCACTAGTAGCAATTCATCCGCATGTCATAGACAACATCATCTAATATATCTGCTATTTCGTTAAACGCATCTGTAGCCATATAGTTAGTGGCTCTGTCGTCGTCATAGTCACGCATCGTCCCTATTTCTCTAGCTCAGTCCTCTAATCTCACCTGCAGCTGCCACTATATCAGCTCTGCTTAATGCTATTCTTTTTAGCCTATCAAGAACATCAAAAGCAAATATTCCATGTTTTGCCATATTTGTAATGTTCTGGTCCTGGTCTCAGGAATAATCCCTGTGGGGCTAAAGAAATACTCTGCGGTTAATATTATCCATCTTCTCATCAAAGCTCTTTATATTGTATTTCGCCTGCCATGCTCTTTTTCTTCTCCACTATTTTTAGACATTCTCTTGGCCACGCTTATCCGATTCTTTCTACAATGCGTTTCAGCTATGGCTAAAACGCGTTTGGCATCATTACTACCCACTGGTGCAAAATCAGCCTCCTGGAGGTCGCCTAAAATAGTTTTAATCTCAGAGGATGCAAAAATCGCCTAGGCTGAGTTGTATTTCCAGTTTCCATATAGTGTAGTATCCTGGCAGAGTCAGTTCAAGCTTTCTGCGAAGCAATATACTAATATACTTACACGGCCTTTCAATGCGGGACCATACTGTATTATAGAGATGCTGCTCTAACTTTGACCATTATACTTAATTTATCTATCACATATATTCATGTCCCTCGTAAAAAGCCTATTGTTTAAATCTTTTTAATTTCCTACTGCTAGTCATATCTAATACGCCCATCAGTTTATTACGGAACGCCTTTCTTGCATCTTGGTCCATACCTTATTTGCTCCTCAATCTTTTAGTAAGGTCTTCAAACCTTAATAAAACCGTATAAACATCATCCATTTTAGCTCTCATTTATCTTATGAAAGCGCTACTACCACGCCCTGCTCTTTCAAAATCTCTTTCTTTTGTAGCACCATACTCTTCAGCCAGCATATCCCACGTGTAATTTTCTGCGGTTGCTGCTCCTGCCAGTAGTCCTAGCGTTATGTTTTTGTTCCTCTTCTGGCTTTTTGCCACGAATAAAAGTTTTCTAATTTTCGCCTCGGGAAGTCCATACTTATCTCCCCATCTTATGTATTTTCTTATAATTTCACCTTTGGCCTTAAGCCCAGTAGTTTCCAGCTCTTCAATATCCGCCATGGCAGATAGCTCCATATCGCTAGGGTTATTTTTGTCTACTATAAAGCTACATGTCACCAGCTACAGCAGTAGCCTGAGTCGGGCTACAAACTATGCGATAATCTTTGAATTTGCTTTTTAAGCAATCACTTATCATAATACAATTAGACCTTTTAGCGTTACTCTACCTTTATATTTTTGCATCTGACAACACCTTGACGCATCAACAACATCAAGATACAGCCCATAGAAGCGCCCTATAACGTCAAACTCTATTATACCTTTTACTAACTTGTAGATAACTAGGCTCTTTGCCTGATAAATTTTCTTTACCACCAATATCATATAGAGCTTCTAGGACCTCAGCTAATCTAAGCGGGCTGAAGGTCAATATATCAGGTTCCCGCCCCAGCCTTCACTAGCGATGTCACACAGAGACAATACTATGTCCACATATAACGTGATAGGCGCATTATAGCCAATGTTATCGTATATATCTATCAAGATAGAGCGGACTAGGCGCAATTCCTTGTCTTCTAGCCGCCTTGCTTTCTTTGATTTCATTAAACTTTTCAAGCTAATCTGCGCTTTCGGCCTATCTGAAATATGAACAACTCTCTAGAGATTTAGCAATGTTGTTTATAGCCCTAGCGTGTTTGGTAGTTATATCGTCACACTGTCTCCTTTTATATAATTTGTCTTCTCTTCAATATATTTATCAATCTTGTTCTTAGCGTCAATCGAACCCCTACTGCAAAGTCAGCCTTTATACCCCAACTCTCGCAACCGCTTCATGTACGACTCTCGCTCTTTCCAGATGTTCGTCTCATGGACCCATCTTTCTTATATATAACCACACCATCGCGCTTTAAGCTTCCGGCAGTAAGCCATGATAGCCGTTACTTGCAAGCTGTATAACAAGTCAGGGTACCGCCCCTCTTGTAGCCTCCTTGTGCATCACAGCTTTGCGCCATTGTTAGCTTGAGGCCTGCAGAGTGGTCTGTCCTAAAACCACACCTGGGTATTGTAGTAAATATTCTGTCACCATACGGTGCACAGATTCTTCTTTTGGTATGTAGATCTTTTCCTAGTTGCCAAAGTTCTACGTGGATACATACCAGTTAGCACCGATTACCACTGCAATAGCTGCTATCCGAAGAATACCAGCGCTGCGACAATTACGCCACATCGCCACTGCTCAGTTGTGATATAAATGCACGTTCTCGTTCTCGTCAAGTATTTTAATGCCCGTGTACGATTAGCCATGCCGCTAGTCAATCGGCCTGATTGTTAGCAGCACAGACATGAAATGCTACAACAAACGAGCCTACCACATGCCCGCCCATTTTGATGGCACTTGACGGCGCACCCGCACCACTTTTACCGCATATATTGTCCAGCGCGACGCGACGATGGCTCCCGCTGCCCCTTTAACGGTAGTTTACGGTTTGCGGCTCTCGAAGCGATATTGGTCACTTGTAGAACTGCGATCTCATTAACTGCAATCCAATCTGCGGCGCCATAGCGAAACGGCAGAGAGCATAGAGAACACAGAGTTTCAAGGTCTTTACTAACTACGAAGTAATTTAGACATTGTAACAGTAATCTTTGTACTGCTTCCTATGAAGCTTTACCATCTTGTAATTGGCGCCTATTCTCCCACGCCTCACGCACTATACCGTCCTTGCTCACCATTTCACCCCGTCAGGGCCCAAGATAAGCCCCGGGTGCTCTTCACCTGCCACATCCGGCCCAGGCTATTATTTTTTTGTTATACTTACAGCTTCGCGCTTCATCTTCGCGATTTCACCTCGTACTGCCTCGCTAAATTTTCGTCCGTCTAGCCCGTCTTCAAGTCGTTAGTTGATAGGTTCAGCTACTTGCTCAGCAATCAACTTATAAATGTGGTCGGTTAGCTGTGCTTGCGTTTCTAGAGCCAGCACCGCGTCTTACCACTTATCCAATAGCCGGTATAGTATCGTTCTGTCCAACTGTATGCCCACTCTTCAGCTTTTGCCAGTGCAGCTTTAGAAGGCACGGGCGTAGAAGTTTTTGGCTTACTGCCGCTAATCTTTCCCAGGCGGAATTGTAGCCATTCGTCTGTTCGTTGTTCTAGGTCAAAATCTTACCATTTCACGCCTCTGTAGTTTGACCTTCATATTGTCTTTGGTGTTTAAGATGTATGGCTTAATAATGTTAGGAATGTTAATGTACACCTTTGAGCTCTTGCATTGTCTTGGCCTTCTACTTCGTAAACAGCTTGTTCAATCTCTTTGCCTCGTTGCTCATCTTGGTAAGCCTGAACTCTCCATTTCCTAGTAGTAAAGATTTCATCGTTTAGGTACCCCGCTTTGCGCGCTCGCCCCAGCGATAGTCTCCAGTTTTCAAAGGCCTTAGGTTTCTTCATCTCAACTGCTGTATACATACGTGGCCATTTGCTTCTCCCGGCTAGCTTCATCTGTCTTGTCCGGCAATAATATCCGCTGTAAACACCATTCCCCCATCAGGTGTGCTGGAAAATGCGTTTTTACTGATGCGTTTGGGTGCTTCTCCCAAAAAGCTTTTAACCTGTCTGCAACCTAGCGTACTCATTGCCTTTTAAGGTCCATTGTCTTAACTTATTCATTTGCTGTCCTCTTTACATCTTTCTTATTACCTACTACATGGTAGCACAAACTTCTTAAGTTCAATACTAAAAACCAACACTTAAATTAAAAAACGCCCTACGTTTTATGTTTTTATACTTTACTTCTTTATATTTATATTTCATTTCATAAGTACAACAGGGTAATTTCAGATAAGATGGAAACGGGTTAGGTGTATGACTGCCCCCATTGCGGACCAAAAAAAGATAGTTCAACAAAAATGCTCATAAAAGTAAATAGATAGACTGACGGATTATCGACATATCACAGTTTGTAATTGTGGGAGAAAAGTTACAAAATAGTGGCATTATAAAACCTTAAAAAAGCAGCTGGCGCTGCGTTAGCCTGATTTATTTTTAGTGGTCCATCGTCCGCGTTTAGCCGTTCACGCATAGCTTGTGCTGCTGCTATAACGCTAGAATCGATACCGCTTTGGCAGAAAGCGTCGCCAGCGGGCTTGTAAACTTCTTCTTCTTGTATTGTCACGGTTAAAGTTTGAGTAGCCCTTGAACGAGACTCTGCCTTACGGTATTTCTCATTAATCTTTTGAAGCTACCTTGGCCAATCCACTTCGCACGAGCCATAGAAGCAGTAATGCCCTTTCGAGGTTCTTTCCATACACGTAAGCAGCCCCCAATTTCTTTGGCGCCATAGCAAGCAAACCAGTGAGATGGTTGACAGCTTTTGCGCACTTAGCAACAGCTTCAAATACTGCTGGGTTATCTCGCTTGTGACAAATACATAGCAAAAAGGCCTTGTTGTCAATAAGCTTTAAAATCCGCTGCCGAGTTCTTTTCAAATTCAGTTAGCACGTTCATTGTACGTCTCCCTTATATACCAATATTTTAAATCCTAACTACATTATACACGAAACAATAATAAATAAAAGTGCATAAAAGTGTTGACATCCCGAGGCACTGTAATAACAATAAGTGCTACCGAGTATGCGCGAAGCAGGCACGGATGGCATCATTAAGATATAATTTACGGATTCCCATACATTGCGGGTCCGAACCTGCAACAGAGTAACAATACTTTGAAAATAGCACCGCCTGACGGTGTTATTTCTCTACATATGACTTGGTACAACGGAGACGAGGCGACCGGCTGCCCATAATGAAAAGATGTTACTTGAATGACTCCCTCGTCACTTATTAATATACACCACCTCTACAATAGTTCAACACGGCATACGCTTAATCCGACAAAGCAACCTGTAGCCCACAGGTAATGTATAATGTATACATAACCAGCTAATTGAGAATCATATGGCAAATGTTTCCACGCCCAACCCACAAACGACATTATGAATGTGTCGACTGAGAAAACCGCTGTTATTGGCCAGCGTGCCGAAACAGCAGACGACTTATTTACCGATACGCTCACACGGCGCAATCAACGCCGGACAAGGTGCCAAAAAATAAGCCCAAGAAAGAGGCCGAAACGACGATCTAAAGGTTGGTGACACTATGGTTACCATAGCTGAAGCAGAACCGATCACGCAAAACCTCGGAAGACGCTTTACTAACTATTGACGCCAAATCTACAACACAGACGGCGTGTCAAAGAACGGTACCGTTAACATACTTGTAGCCACTTGTTGCTGCTGTCCTAACTCAAAGCAGCTAATCACCGTTAACAACCAGTTTAATGGTGTTACTGGTGAGCAGCTACGGCCACGCTCCTGGCATCGCTGACTGCAGTGCCCGCCACTCATACTTCTGGGCTCGCGTTAGCATGTACGCTTATAGCTTCAAAAAGGAGGCTTGTCCTCCTTTTTATTGCTTGTTTGTCTGATTATTGATATAATGTAAGTACGATACTTAACAAGAAAGCGACAAATTATAAAAGAATTTAATACAAATCACGCCGAATGAAGGCTCACTTATTTTTATCTCAGAAAAGAACGGTAATATCAGCAAGCGTGAGGACCAAATTACACACGGTGTTATGGTTAAGTCACCAGCAGCGCCGGGAGATGGAGGGCAAAGAAGCATACTTAACCGATACGCTGTTGATAACCTAACACCAGATGGCAACAACAATTACACATTTTTATCTCAGATAAGGAAGTAAAGGGGATACGAACGCCTAAAGCAGAACTTGTAAAAAACGTAGTAACCGGGGAACGATCTAAAAGCAAAGTTCTAGTAGAAGAAAGCATATGACGCAGCAGTAGCATCTTATAAGCAGCATCTGGCAACGCACCATTATTTTAGATACGGGAGCCTCTAGTGTCGCAAACGACGGTATCACAAACTTACGCACGCAAGTACTGACGACCCAGTAGAGAATACGGCAGGTTCATCATTAGGCAGGCTAGCGAACGTACCGGTATACAGCTGGTGATTCTACAACGCTAACGGCGCTATTAACCACCATCCCATGCCAATCGGTACAAAGACTTGAGCTAACCCTACGACAGATAGTAGCAAACAAACAGAAGCACGTTAAAATTAAAAAGGCAATTGAAAAGCACAAGAAGCCAGCAGGTAAGCGAGACTTACGCGCGGTTGCTTTTATTTTCTGGCGATAGTGCTGCAGCCGACATGGTCGTATCTGCCATTGAGTCAGCGGGCGAAAAACGGAAACATTCGTGTTGAAGAGTCTAATAACTCCAGATACATATGACACTGTTGTTAGCGGTTTACGTTCGGAGGTACTTCCTTGCGGCACCGGTATTTCATAAAGACTTCTTATAGACGCAGTACAAGAACGCAAGCGCATAGTATTAGCTGCCCATTACGCAGAAGATGAGGCGGTAGACAACAGAGATACGCGGTCGGGCGCTACACCCAGTTATCACTTACGACGTCCGAGGTGAGCCCTGAGCCCACTGCAGCCAATAAGATTAAGGGAGCTGTTGACGCAGTCGTAGTGAAATTGCCCGCCATTGGCCGCGATGAGATGGCAGATATTGCCGCTATTTGGGGTTACCCCTGTTATTTACGGCGCAAATAACTCGAACCAAGGACAACATGGCAACCGCACCGGAGTTTAGCAGTAGTATGTCAGAAACGACTATCGTTAGCCCGCTACCAAAAAGAAGAAAATTGATAATATGCAGATAGCGTTGAGAACTTTGAGCGCAAAGCTCGCTTAATGGCAAGTTTGTAAAATCTTTGTTGGCGGAGCTACACAGGCCGAACGCCAGGAGCAAAGCTCCGCGCAGATGACCAGTAGGAGCCGCCGAAGCAAAGAAGCATAGCACCGCCTGGCGGCGGCTACTTCTGGCACGGTATGGCAAGGCTATTTGAGCGACCATTCGAGCTGCTTACAGGCAATAAGTTCAAGGGCGCGCCATACCGTTCAGTCGACCCAAACACTGGCAAATCTGTGCTAAAGGCTGGCATCCCAGATAGCGCAAAAATCTATTGAGGAAGCTCGTAGTTAATCCGCATTCAGCAGCAACGCACTGTTATCTGTGAGGGTCGCACTGCCATATAAAGAGAAGATGAAAAATGTGAACGCATGCTGTATATTTGGCCACTTGTGTTAAAAATAATACTGAGCGTATCAAACACCAAAGACCTTAAAAGATAAAGAAATAGACAAGTACGTAAAATACCAGAGCAGTCAGCCATGGAGCCAGAGGCTAGAAAACACAGCTACGTTGCCACCGGCTGAGGCCGCTACAAAAGGCAAACACAAGGCTCTACAGTTGGTGCTATTAAACGCAAAAGACCCCTGACCAAATCCGTGCTGAGGCCACACCAGACTCGCTATATGGATGGGTGAGTAATGGGCAACATTAAAGATGGTGTACCACCACGGCACAGAGACGAGCACCAGGCGGACCCACAAAGCTGGGCCCGCCGCCGACGGGCCAGAGTCGCAAGAAAACAATACGCCCACCATTCCACAGAGGGAACGCAGACGGAACAAAAAACGAAGATTTCAACATATATAACAAAAGGAGATAGAAGATGACAAAGAGAAGACAAAACCACTAAAACAAACAAGAAGAGAGGCGAAACGTACCCCTAACATTTAACGGGCTGGACCCCTGAGTACCGGCTTTATCGATGACATCATTAAGATGAAGGAGGGGCTATTCGCTACAATCGACTCTGTAAAGAGTGTTAATACGGACCGTAGCAGGGCGAGCTGTCGTCAAAGACATGGTAGATGGCTACGGTACCATGTGCACCACCTTTTCACTCGCTACACGGCGCTTTAACAAGGTAAGTTTGGCATTACCGACCCATCAGCTGCTGTGGGAAGGCTTTTCAGGCCGAAGTAGCCAGACCAGCGGAGACCCAGACAACACAGCAGAGACCACACATACAGCCCGAAAATAGAGGAGCTATAGGAATGGCCAACCGCGTGCTAAAGAAGAATAGGCAAATGCTAATCAACGCATACCATGATGGTGTGCGGAGGAGTGCGCCCTCCGAGAGGTAAGCAAAGATATTAGGTGTACACCATCTGCACAGTTGTAGTGTGGCTCAAAACAATACAGAGTTTATATGAAAGCGGGCAGAGTAGTTGACTCGCCGCTATTACTTTATGCTATAGTGAAAACATACCAAAAGGTTAAGCATAAGAAAGGGACAAAACCAGATGGCTAAAGAAAATCAGTAGAAGTAGAGAATACAGTGAAAACCTAAGACAATTAAGCTAACCGTAATTATTGCGGTGGTGCATCTCGCTGTTGTAGCTGTTGTTTCCGTTCGCTGGTGGATTTGTGCGTTTGTAAAACCACCATAATGCCAATGTACAGCATAAAGCTGAGGGCTTATGGCGTCGATGCGGCCTGAAATAGCCGAGCAGGAGCCAGAGGGAAGAGCCATGCCCCCTGAGGTTGCACTCAGAGCCCGCCCCTGAGCCGATAGCGCCAAAACGGGTTGCGACATGCGGTTAGACAATCCAGCGCGATATGAGTGGAATATCGATCGCCGTGGTAAAGATTAAGCTAGATGCGAGAAAGCGGGTGCGTGCTACACAGGGTAGGAGACGATTCTCCCAATCGCCGGGCTACAGCGCGTGTGAGCTGTGGAGTTATGCAACACGGACGCTAGATTTCGGAAGGCCTACGTGAACGAACTATTCGACTTAGACACCAATATAGACTGGCGTATAAACTGCATAAGTCTCAAAGGTACATTTATACTGATTGGACTCATGTTCTTAAATGGTAGATACGCCTCAATGTAAAAGCAGAGGTTTCTGCAACCCTCTCTTATTTTTGTGTGTTGTGCTGTCGATTATTCAGCCTTTGCGATGCCTTGAGATAACACCGTTACGGCGTGAGTTGCGGCTGATAAGGTTACAGATACAACAAGCGCACCGACAGTTCCAAGCTGGTTTGTAGGGCTGCACAAAGTCGCGTAGTTGGATAAAGCTTGTGCCGCTGACAGCACCTGCGCCCTCTTCGGACTCAGCGTTTGCCTTCCAATCTGCTCCAGACCCGGCATCTCTTTAGGCTGTGGAACCCAAGGTAGTTTTGTTTCACATAAAGAAGAGCTTACCACCAGGGGCGCCTTGTCATCTGCTACCATAGGGATACCAGCGGTAGTCAATGGCTTTAACGCCAAGTTTTCTCCGCTCTACTTCAATAGGTGGTGATACGGTAGTTCCGTTGTCGCCACTTCAGCAGTGACGCGTCCATATGAACCCGCCGCCGTGCACGAGCCTGCAGGGCGCCCGTGCGCAAGAAAATCTTTTTCAAGCCAGCGACCACTGCACCCGGTCCATCAAACCGATGGCGGAGCTTCCACGCCGCCACCAGCCGCGCCACGCCGTCTAGAGCTTTGTGCGTTAGAACATCACGGTGGCACCCCCGCCAGCAGCGATACTACAGTACCGTTGGACTACTGGGAAGTCAGCATCGGCGCAAACCGCGTACTCGCAGCTGCTGCACCGCGTCCCAAGAGACCTAGACCGTCGAAAAGCTTCACCAACACCGTAGCCGTAGAACTGCGAGCCGACACTCCTGCGGCACGCTAGGCGCGTGCTTTCAGTCGTTTTAGCAGCAATAAGTCGGACAGCCTGAAGCTGCCTGCGCCTGCGTTTACTGCTTCTTCAATCTTAGGCACTACTACAGATTGTGCGTAAGTCTTTTGGGCAACGCGTCAGGCTACGTGTACGTTATCGGTACCTTCGGTGCTGGCAACCTTCCGCGCGAGCGACCGAACCACCCACTCACGGCTGTTTGCTACGCGAACAGGTTGCTTTTCACAGCCGCCCGCTCCAGGTCTTAACGCTCATCAGCGATACGAGCAGTAAGGATGTTTGAGTTATTCACCGAGTCGACGATGCTTGGAAGAATCTTTCCTTGGTGATATTTTTACTGTGTTTGACCACGTGTATTTCTCCTATTAATGTTAGATTTCTATTTTACTCATTGACAAAAGGAAAACAGCTCCCCACCTAGTTACGCGTGAGCTATAAATAGCATTTATTTTGGCACGGGCTGTTGCTGGTTGTCGCCAAACTGCGGGAGCATCTTCAGTCGATGTCCTGGTTAGGAGAGCGCGCCGCTGTCGCTCATGGCACGCTAGCGCTACAGCTAGCAGGCTGTGAGTTAGCCTCGTAGGCACTTTGATTGGGGTTTGCCATGCCAAAATGTCGCCTTATAGCCAGTTAGACAGGGCGCCCACCCGCTTTTGAGCACCGCCGCCGCGCTCATGCGCTGCTGCAGTCAGCTGCTGATTGCTCCCTCCGCCTTAGCAGCCTTCTTTGCTGCTTTCGGTCTTCTACGGCCTGCTTTGACGAAGTTGCACCCTCGGCACTAGATGCCGCCGCCCTGTTGCATCATACCCAGTACGGTCGTACATCTGCGCTTGCCATATCGCGCCCTCTGCATGGCCGAGCACAGATGCCTCTCAGGTCACTTTCTTCATACCCACCGAGTAGTTCTGCGCTGTCGCGTTGAGGCATAGCGCCGCTACATCTCGGGGGTCCGTAGCACCGCGTGGGTCTCATCCCCCAACACCAGCAGACATTTACTAGCGCTGACGATAGCCGCCTTCCGGATCGCTCGCAGTCGTTGCCTCGTACCGCGCTACAACATCGCGCCACTCGGCTGCAGCCGCGTCGTGCCGCCTGCAAGCTCTTTAGCGTGTCCTGGGCCCTCTCTCCACTCAAATTTGTTAGCAAGCGAGCTCGCGACTTCTCCGGCCTTGCGGGTAGCTGCGTCTGCTGTTTTACAACAGCTGCGAGTGTCGTCGCCACAGAGGATTTTCCATGATAGACTCCCAGGGTGCCGCCTCCTTTGCTTTCTGCCGTTCTTGGCCGCAATCTTTCCCACGTCGGTGAAGTCTCGCATGTTGCGGCGAAAGTGGCCGCAATTGTACGCCTTCCACTGGTGCTCTTCTAGCTCTCAGCAAGATTCTTGTAAGCTTTCCGGCTCTCTTGTTGTTGCCAGCAAGTGCGTTCTCGTGCGAACGATACTTGTACCGTCTGCCAAGTTGTCCCAGTGCTGGTTTACCACGTCCTGAGGGCACCATTGAGTCTCGTACGCTTGTCAATTTCATGAGCTGTATCGTTGTATAGGTTATACATGCTCAGCTGGCGTTAGGGTTTACGCCTTTGTTTTGCGCTACACGCTTTGCTTCGCTGTGGAACGTCTTTGCTAGCTTCTAGCATCAACATCGCCGCGAGCGTACTTATTTTGTGTAGAGGCTTGGCATTTGGCCCACTGTAGGTCGTTGGATAGTATCGTTTAGGTCTGTTAGGTCAACCTTTAGTATTAGTGCCGTTACGGCGCGCATTTGCTCCAGTGGCAGCCGCATATGCGCGTCTGTGCCTTTTGACAGCTCGCCGCGACTTAAGCCGCAGGTACAATCACCGCGTTAGATATTCCAGCGCGGTTTATATAACAGTTATCGCACCATCTGCGCCTTCGCCGATGCCTCGCATGCCATTACGGGTACTGCTGTACCGGTCGTTTAATCGCGTGCTAAAGTCTCGTAGGCGCTCCGCGACTTTGTTTGTCTCTCGCTTTAGCCGCCGCCAGGCCAAGTTGTCGGTAAGCGCACTACTTGCTACTTCTTCACCAGCATTTGCTGCTAGATTGTGGCAATATTTATCAGAATGGCGGCATAAGCGCCTCTTCTGCTGAGTTCTTAAACAGATCGCTGAACGCTCCAAACATATTAATATCCTAGTTCTTCATCTTCATAAGGCTAGGCTGAGCGCCAGCCTGAGCGTGCCCGAGCCAGATTAGACATGTAAGCATGCCGCCACCTAGAACGCCGCTTTCGCCAAGCGCCATTTTACCGAACCTACTAGGGTAGTGAAACCCGCAGCGCCACGGTAGTGCCGTTGTGATTGCCGCCGCCATAGTCTTTGTGCCATCTCTCCAAAACATCATCCACGATGCTTTGCGCTGCTGTCTTGCCTGACGCCACATCTCGGAAGTTAGTTTGCCAGGTAGCGCCCGGCGATGTCTCCGGCGCCTCGTTCACGCAGCCCAGCAGCCGCAGGTTTCAGCGCTACCCGCTAGTACGATACCTCCACCAAAGGTTGCGCCTATAGCGCCAGATTTCAGCATGTCGCCAAAATCAGCCTGTGAGCCATCTTCGCGCAGCTTGTCAGCAACTCTGAGCCTGCCACCGATAGCGCTGCCGCACCCGGTATAGATGATGCCGCTTTACCTATAGCGCCAGCAGCTTTTACCACACACAGGAGCTTTACTAATAATCCAGCCCCAGGCACTGCACTGAGGGCTAGCCCACCGGAGAGCAGGCGTCACTCGGGCGTTACATCTCGCTTGTTTGTAATCGAAAGTGCCCTGTATACGTCTTTTCCTGCGTTCCGCCACTTGTACAATAGGGGTTTAGCATACTCACCGATTAAGCTAACACCAAACACGTTATACTTAAGTTCTTTTCGGCCAGTGCTGCTCGTAGCTAGATTGCTTGCTTTTGCCAGCGTCTCGCTAGTGAGCCAGCTGCGAGCGTTGACTTCGCGCGAGTGCATTGCCAGCCAATGCGTTGCCACCCCTGCTAGTTTTGACAGGCTACCACTTAAAGCATCGTTATAGGCCCTTTCGTAAGTTATTGCTTTGGCCAGCGCACTTGTGCTTTCTTTTCATTGCATCAATTCCTGTTTTTACCATCCAGTCAAACATTAGCGGCCACCCCCAAATAGACGTGCAATATTGTTCCAGCCCTCAGAGATGTTTTTGCCAGTCATGAAATAGTTATGATTTTCATTTTGCGCGTTATACTCTCTCTGTTGCGCCTCTGGCGCGCAGCTTCCTCGTTCTGCTGCTGCCCTTTGCTCTGGCTACGCCAGTTGCGACTCCTTATCCGCAAGCCGCGCCCGCTCGCTAAAGATATTGTAGCCTCGCTGCAATATTCTGGGCCGCCATACGCGCATTGTTCCGAGCATTCTCCGTTAAGCTGTCTCGCGCTCTAGAGCGCGGTTACGCTCTCGCGTTCTCCGTAGCCGTCACGAGCGCCATATACGTCAGCAAGCATGCCGCGCGGTCTTTTCGGTTGAGCGCAAACGCGTTTTGTGTGCTGCACCGAGTAGTTGGGCAACAGGTTTTGCCGAGCGTCATTATTCTTCCACCGGTTGTCGCCTTTCCGCGCCTGATACATCGCCTGCCTCACGTAGCACGGTCTCGCAAGCATGCGCTACAGTTCCTGCGATGCCGCCATGTAGTTCTTGTTCTGCATGCGTCGTATGCATCGCGCATATCATTCATACGGCTAGACAAAATGCTGGCGGCGCTGTGATTCGAGACATACCAGCACCGGCATACCGAGCACGCACAGACTCTTGGCATCCCGTTCATCTGGGTATTTAGGCTGTTTACGGCGTTGCGGGCATTTAGTTACTTAAATGGCAACGTTGCGTCCATGAACTGGTTTCACGGTCGTAACACCGCCGAACCCTTCCACGATTATTTAAAGCCGTTTCAAAATCGTTCTGGGCGTTAATGGCCTCTGTTACCTGGTTTGCGCGTTGCACGACGCCGTAGCATCGTTACGGCGCTGCAATTCGTGTTCCAAAATCCATATATGTTTACATTTCCTATATCTATATAATACAGGAGAAATTACCAGTAATAGCCACCATCATGCGTTCTATGAACGAGTCACGCTCATTGACGCCTCATTCGCATAAATGCCGGCAAACCATCGTCCCGTCTGCGCTGAGTTCCGGCGTATATTGACAGCTGGTTAGCCAGGCGTCGTCAATAAGCGGCTACGCGTTGTACAGATGCCGAATACGAGCTTCAACTTTCGCATAAGCGCATCGCATGCCTCTTCGCGCACCCAGCTATCGTACTGGCTACGACATTTCAATCTTTGCTACATACCTTGGCAACATTTGCGCCCAACGCTCCCGCCGTCTGTTTTTGCTTCCAGAAGTCAAATTACGCGGCCCGCCAATGGTCGCGTATTCTTGTTTGCTACGTCCATAGCCATATTAAAGCGCATTTTCACCTCTGCTGTAGTCTCCAAGCGTGTTTCATAGTCTGCGTTGTATTGTGTAAACCAGAGTTGAGCTGTTATATTGAGCTCCTTCAGCCGCTGTGCCTCAGTCATGCCTGTACCAGCATATTGTGCGGTTATACTAGCATTAAGGTCGTCAATACTCGTTTCGATATTGTCAGCCCGAGTTTTTGACATTTCGTACCTTTTTTTAGCGTTGCGGAGGTCGTCGGTTTCAAGAACCCGCGGCGGCTTTGCCCATCGCTACGTCAAATACCTTATTGTTGGCAAAAGATTGCTCATATTATTTTAGTCCAAAGCTTAAGGCTGAAACAACCCAACTCGCTTTTTGTTTGGTCGCTGTAGGCTTCTCAGCTCTAATCCTTCTTTGAAAATCCATTTTACCGTAATATCCGTCCACTATACGGCAGGCAAAGTAAACGGCACCAAGAAACCGGTAATGTCCCCACCAGTATTTTATATAAGGTCAAACCCGCCCAAAAATCACCTTGCAGAAAATAGAATAAGGAATACAAATTGCCCTGCTTCAATAGAAACCACGAATCAGGGTAGCGGAGCAGATACGCCAAAATGGCCCATGGTTCAGATACGCATCATTCAGCTCGCCAGGGTATATCTAAACCAGCACCCCACCGGAGACGGTATGCAACCGCCGCTGGCGTCGTTTCCCGGCAGACAATCGTTCCACCGCAATTGCCACCCCTCGCCAGCCCAGCCCCAGCTACACATTTCAGCATCTCCCAAAACGAAAAGACGGACGATACCCAAGCCCATGGTGTACACTAACAAAAAATACTCATCTATTATAGATAACGCGTGCCGTCTGTATATATCGTAGTTAGGCGGGCGGCTCATTAAAGCAGCCGCAGAATTGGTATCATAACGATTTTGTGCGCCAAAACATGCGGCTTTTGGCGAGAAACCGCAAACGTAGGATATTTAGAGTTGAAAATTTCCGCTTCTGTGTCAGGGCTCATAACTTAATCTTTATTCCCGCCGCTAGAAAGTACCCGTAGTTACTGAAAACATCGCTGACGCACAGCTAACAACGACGGTCCATTTTCTTTACTGTAAAATGTTCGCTGTGTTTGCCCTTGCTGACAAACAGGGTACCGGCAGATCGCCCACCATTTGCGTAGCGTCCAGTATCCGAAGTCGTATTATCCCTTTCAAATTTCATGTCCCGCACACGCTTGCTAAAGTCTTATTTTTAGGGCGCATGTCCCGCCGATCGTCTCACGAACGGCGTCGCAATGAGCCACCGTCTTTACTCAAGAAACATATCTTGAGATTTTCAGGATATGCATGGTTGAACCCTGGAAACCCTGCCCCATGCCTTCGCTATCAAACCCCGCCTCCCGAGGCCCAGCCCACATTGTGTCGATTTGATACCATTAGGAATCACCCAGTGAAATGTCCCACTGACACCTCCCGCCTGGCTGGACAGAGCAAGGATGTCTCACACCACCACAGCACGGTTGAACTGCCCCACAGAAACCTCAAGAAAATGAGGATTACAGAGCCCAGTGGTGCAAAATTTTATCATATCACCAAAATTAACATCACATGATATTATGACAGTCCTGTACAGTCTCATATTTTAGTTTTAGGAATATAGGGAAAGGATTTGTTATAGCTGTATCTGCACTGTGTTGTATGCACTTAATGACTGTATTTCAATATTGAGCTTTAAACACAGTTTGTAATATTTTTGTCCTCAGGAGCACCGGCCAAGATTAGGGTCGTGAGACATGCCCGTCTCTTTGTCCCAGAGGCCAGTCCGCGGTTATACACCTGCGCGACGCGCGGGTTATCGCTGTTGTTCTTATATCCCGTCACTGGTGTATTCTATCTCAAAGTGCCTTTTAAGCTCCGAGGTCATTCCGCCCGGGAAGCGGTTCACCAGGTCACCGTGGCCACGAGACCCCACACAAGTGATTTTCCCTTCTCTGATAAATGCCCCGCCTGAGGTGATGCGAGGCTTTGAGATTACCGTGTTCTCGCCACCATACTGAATCCAGCCTCTTTAAAGCTGGCAACCTGAAATATATTTTGTGCCCCCGCCCGCCTCGTGCTCCAGCGTCCCACATCTATTGTCTATGGCAGTATTTAGCGAGATAGTGAGCCTTGCGGCAGCGGGTCAAACGAGGCCGCACCAGCATTAGCCTCGTCCGCCACGGCATGCCCTCCATCGTATTTTCGCCTTCGTAGGAAGGACGGCTGGCAATGATCGGTTGTCAACTACCCGCGAAGTTGCGCGACGTAATAAGCAGGGACGTTCAATTTTGTAATGAGTAGCAGGGTGTCGCCAAAGTCCTGCGCCGGGGTTAGTTTGTAAACCGCTGTTGCCGCACTCAGTGGTTTACTGTGAAAAGATAGTAAAAGCTGTCGGAATAGTCTTGTCGACGATCCGATAATCACCAGCGAAGGCACGCACCAGTACAAGAACGCCGGCATGAGTGGCTATGTATATATACGTTCAGGCCATCGCCTGTAAACTCACCTGACGGCAGTGCGTATCTTGTTAATTGTTTCGGTCTGCATAGCGCGTCCCACCATAACGAAGAAGCGGTTTTGGTATGTGTATAGGTTTCAGCGCCCGGTATCTACCCGGTTCAACAACAAGCACGTCCAAAACAATTTCGCCTTGAGCTCGCCTTGTTACCTGATTTGGCACCACGCTCATCAGCCGCGCGAGCTTTGTTGTTCCGCAGTCGTCTTGTACCACAGGCGTTACCGACAGTTTGCCGGTTTCTATTCGGCCCGGTTAACCTGCCAGAAGCGAGGTAACGTCATCATTGAAGGCACCTGTTCCGGAAAATTATAGGGTGGTTGTTCCATAAGAATGGCAGAAACAAACCCCGCACGGGTTGTTTGTTCAGGTTGCTAAGGCTCCAGTCCGAATTGGTAGCGGCGATTGCGTAATTTTCTGTACTGGAAGTCCGGAGTCGCCAATCAAAAACACCAATACTGACGTCCCCAACGTTAGCCTCGCGATAGCGAAATGAGTCCGCAGCGTCTGCCAGTATCAAAGTTAACACCATGGTGGGCGGCTACACGCACTTACGCTTGAATAATAAAATAACGGCAAACATACTGCTGTTCTCTGCAAGTCTGGCTGGCTGCAACGGCGAGTCGCCAGGTGCTGGCACAAACGACGACGTCGCTGGCCAGTCTTATAGGTAAACCGATATACCGTTACCAGTCCACACCGCGACATAACAATATTCAGCGTTGCTGGTTAGACTTATCAGTAATCGCGCACCGGCTGATGTTCGGCGGCCCCTGAAGAGTTTATGAAGCGGTCGCCACCACTTATATATTTCATTTTACCGCACAGACCGCCCCCGCGTTCATCTTCCCACCCCTGTAGCGGTCGTCGCCGCTGTTGTTCAGTCGATATGGTAAAGCGCCCAGCACAGAGACCCCCAGTGGTCCCACCCGTGTTTGCGTCATAGCATATAGCGCCACCAGCCGTTATCGTTGTTCGCGAGGCCAGTAGTACGCTCATATCAGCGGGTTGCGGCGCGCAAATATATCACCGTTCCAAATCGCTTCTTTAATGCCGATTTTTTCAAATGGTCACCCATTCTCCAGAAAGAGGGGCTGGCTTATAATCATATCGCTCGCTTACCAACAGCATTACCCGCAAACCTCCCGCCGTTCCAAAACCATAGGGTCGGCGCATGCAGAATCGCCAGCTTCACGTGCGCAAGCATGCTGCCAGTCTTCAACGCATGTAGTTTTGTGCGATGACAGTACGCGGTCAAACTCTTGCTTGTATACGTTCGCCATATCAATGTCCTTTCGTAAGAAGAACTGCCAGCCGCATATAGTAAAATTGGTGTCGTGGTATTCTTCCGGGAACCGTGGCTGGCTACCGAGCGCGTACGCTGTTCTGAGAAGGTTCTGGTAGTAGTTCTTCAGCCAGATAGTGCTGCGGTCTTTACGGGTTATCTTGTACCAGTTCCCGTCGCTACCATCTTGACCGTTAGGTAGCAGTTGTTTTCTACAAACGGAACTTGCGTAGATGTAACCATATAGCTGTTTTCCACCTTTTACGTTACCGTAGGTACCGTCAATAGTGTCGTCTATACGAGGTTCAAACACTACCTGTAGCCCGTCAGTCACGTTATCGTTTTGGGATAAAAGAGCAATTCATCAGAGCTCTTAATGAAATAGTATTCAGGGGTAGCCACTGTGACTATTCACAGAGTTGAGTGCATTCCACGTCCTCACTAGGAACTCGCGGATAGGGATGAAGTTGCTGCCCTTAGTTCTTACGCAGAAATGCTGAGCATATCATCAGGGGAAACTGATATCCTTTGGCGGTTGTGCTGGCAAGGCTTGTTTTACGCTCTCTTAGTCCAGTAGCGCCGTGCTGCGTTTTGTACGCTTAACGCCACATTATTGCGGCGATTCCTTGCATCTCTTTTGTATCAGTATACGCCACATAGTGCTGTGGCGTCTTCTTTCATTTGTGTGGAATGTCATACCGTATTTACCTCCTGTTACCATTATATATGGTTAATCGTCTTATGTCACTTCTAAACCAAACCTGTAGTAGTTCAGTTTCTGCACTGTTATCTCTTGTGCAGTGCGAGTCTCTGCACTGTTATATTTAGCATGTTTTCTTGGCCATTGCGATAGGGGGCTGGTAGTAGTGCTTCCAGTAGTGTTTCATAGCTGCCTGGGCCCCTGCAGCCAAAAGCCTGCATTACGTCATAGTCTCGTGGCTCTTTTCCTCAGTTCAAACCAGTAAGCAGTTCAGTTCTATATGGTCTTATGCCGTGTAGCCCATAAACCCCATGTATAGACTGTTATGTTCTTGTCCTGTCTTTTATCTCAAAGTTAAAATAAGATTCGTTGTATACACTGGGCTTAGTGTGAGCCCCGCCGGCACGTTGTAGCTGCCGGTTACTTGTAGTGGCCTGTTTCAAACCCAAATAGTGTGTCTTTTGCTGTTCCGTTGCTCACAATATGTGCGGAGCACAGACCAGTTACCGCCAACATACCAACACACCCGGTAGTGTCGTCTTTAGCTATATGAAGCTGGCATGTAACTCGTCTGACTTTGGGGTGTTTACGAGCTACCAATGAAAAACCAGCGCTATTTGCTTATTAGATACCTGCCACGCAGTCGCAAATCCATGAGTGGTGCTACAGTTGCTGCCCTGTGGCTCTGGATGAGGTCAAAAACCAGTGTTAACATCGTTTTGCTTTGCACGGGCGGGGAATAACTCAAACCCGGCATTAATGTCTTGTCGGTATTGCCGTGGGGCTGCGGTATGTCTCAAACCCATGGGGGTATTATACCCATTAGGGGCGTGTGGTGGCCGCTCAAGCCCAAACCCTGCGTCAACTTCATTAAACCGGCATATCTATAGCTTACTGAGGCCAAACCCAGTGTACAGCCTGGATTTATAACACGGGGAACCCGGTAGGCTGGTCACCATTGTACTTCGCCATGATACTCTCGCCATGAATACGTTGTGATTACAACATATGCGCCCGTCACCTTGGTATCCGGCTGTTACCGTTGTGCCTTACATCAATGTCCCACTTGGCTGCTGCCGGGCCTGGTCTTCCGTCCAGATTTTGCGCGGATATGGGTACTTCTGTCTTTAGACGAACGTTATACCAATAGCCAGGGGCCCACGCAAAAGGCTTATAGGCTACGAGGTTCCGCCGCTGCTGTTTGCTACCTAAGATATAGTGTGGTTTGGTCACCACCCGTGGTAAATTCCTCGAGTGTACCCGGTGGTGGCTGAAGGTCGCTATTGCCCAAGTAGCGAGAGTACAGAATACCGTGCCGCCCAGCAACACCGCCCCTCATCATTAATATAAAACTTTAGGGTATCAGTCAGCATCCCGTATGCTTGTACCTTTATAGTCGATAACAAAAGCACGCCTTCGCCGTACTTTCAATGTATGCTACGTTTCGTTCGTCCTGTCGGCAAAGCGAACACGCACGCGCCGTGTCTGTCGTGAGCTCGTACAGGGAGAGTTAAACAGCTGACGAGGTCCGGCTGAGCTGCTCACCTCGAGAAGTTTATTATTCTATCTATTGCCACAGATCATCTGGAAGGCTGTGCCTGTATTTGTGTTGGCCAATCGTCCATCGTTGTCCACGTTAGGTTGCCGCTGCACGCACGGCTTACGTTGTTGTCTGCGTCAATCACAACCTTATTGCCAAGCCACCCAAAGAAGGCCATTTGCCTAAGATTCAGTGGTTTTGCGTTACCTAAGCTCATACACAGGAGCAAAGGTCTATAAAGTTATCATGTAATGCGGCGCTTGATTTTGCTCCATCTTCTGAGAGTGTTATAGCAAAAGCCTAGGTAAGAGAACCCTGCGGGATTTCTTTGCTGTGTATAACGAGCGGCCGTTGTGTAAAATTAGGGTCACGGGCTTTCGTAACTTGACGGGTCACGCATAAAGAACCAAATGAAACGATATTACATAACGCTGGATGAAGAACCCAAGCCCCTCCGTGTTCCTCGCGTCGTTCAAACAACCTAACGCCAGTATCTTACCCAGGTGGCCTGCCCACCCATCGCCGCCACCAGCAGTAAAGCTGTACAGAATTACCGCCAGAGATTGACAAACGTAGTGCCGCTTCAGGATCAGTATGTTTGCTTCCTCGTCTAGGTGATAAATCTTCAACCTCATTGCCTCGTGAGATAGACAGTTTT
>BNJT01001318.1_pt1 | contig 82732 bp, 84 predicted proteins | sample 8540491 | NCBI WGS metagenome assembly BNJT01 (sample SAMD00202455, study PRJDB9452) | human saliva metagenome | host: Homo sapiens | reverse complement strand
CCCCATCTCCCTGTTGACAAGCCTTGCTTTGTCCCATAAAAATTAATTTTACGAATAAATTAAGACTTGCGAAGACGGACTAGAAAGAAAAAAGGGGATGCTAGGAGCAGGATTCCCCAAGATTTCAGGAGGAAGACAATGGGGCTTTTGCAGAATTTCTCGAAACCCAGAGGATTTTTTGGGAGAGTCATTAGCCTATTAATGAATTATGGAGAGCATGCCAAGTTGGGTCGCTGGGGCATGTCCTTTGTGGAATTGCCGATTCAGGCGGATATTTTGGATTTGGGCTGCGGGGGAGGCGGAAATCTGGAGCGTTGGTTGGAATGCTATCCGGATGCCCATGTCAGCGGCATCGATCATTCGCCGGTATCCGTTTCCATCGCCACAGGCTGGAATGAGAAGGCCATTTCGCAGGACAGATGCGAGGTGATTTTAAGCGGAGTGAATAAGCTTCCCTTTCGAAACGACAGTTTTGATGCGATTTCCAGCTTTGAAAGCATTTACTTTTGGAAGAGCATGGACAAAGCTTTGGCAGAGGCGTATCGAGTTTTAAAGCCGGGAGGGGTACTTCTTTTGGCGGTTACCCATGATAAGGAAAGTAAGTGTTGTTCCATGATTAAGAAGATTCATGGTGTAAGACTTTATGATGAGGCGGAATTAAAGGCATATCTGGAAAATGCCGGTTTTCTGAAGTTCCGTTATATCCGGGCCAAGAAAAAGCCTTGGCGCATTGCTCTTTGCCGAAAGGGTATTCCGGTGGAACTATAGCCTTTATCAAACGCCATGGAATTCATGGTAGAAGTAACTATGATATTCACGATGGAATAACAATCTCAAGACGGTTTTCCCTCGGATTTGACAAAGTGGGGAGGATTCCGTATAATGCCTGTATTCTTTTCAGTTGAGGAAAGAGACAAGAAGGGGAAGAACATGGACGAAGACGGGGACGCGGATAACGGAAGTCCTAAGAATCATATAGGGAGAAGGTATAGTGTGTAGGACACGCTATACCTTTTTCTGCAGTTCATTTTTCAAGTATTCCCGGAAACGAAAACTATTCCAAGAATTTTGGAGCTAAGGAGGATTTTTAAACACAGCTATGCTTGGTCGAGTCATACTCTTGTTTGTACTGATTTTTATTAACGGATTCTTTTCCTGTGCGGAAATTGCGGTCTTGCAGGTGGGTGAGGGAAAAATAAGAAAGCTTGCGGAGGACGGAAGCATAAATGCAAAGCATCTTTTAAAGCTTGTGGAAGAGCCTTCCCGATTTTTGTCCACCATTCAGGTGGCGATTACTCTGGCGGGATTTCTCTCCAGTGCCTTTGCGGCGGAGAGCTTTGCGGGATATTTGGACAAGCTTCTGGTAAAGCTGCCCATCCCCAACACGGTGAGCATGATGCACCCCATTTCTATTGTGCTGATTACCCTTCTTTTATCTTATATCAGTATTGTTTTCGGAGAGTTGGTACCGAAGCGTCTGGCGCAAGTGTATAAAGAGCCTATAGCGCTTTTCATTGCTCCGGTGTTACGGATTGTGTCCATCATTTCCATGCCCATCGTTTTCTTTCTTTCCGCATCCACCAATGCGGTACTGAAACTTCTGAAAATCGATCCGGAAAGGGATATCAATGCCGTTTCCGAGGAAGACATTTTGATGATGATCGATGAGGGAATGGAAAGCGGAATCTTTGAGTCCAGTGAAAATGAGTGGATTCAAAATGTGTTTGAATTTAAGGATCTTACGGTGGAAGACGTTTGCACTCACAGAACCGATGTGGCCATGCTCTATATTGAGGATACGGATCGGCAGTGGAGACATACCATTCACGAAAACCGTTTTGCCAGCTACCCGATCTGCGGTGAGGACAATGACGATATTATCGGTGTCTTGAATACCAAGGACTATTTCCGCCTAAACGACTTAAGCAGACCTAATGTTATGCGGAATGCGGTGGACCGCCCCTTCTTCATTTCACAGAATATGAAGGTTTCCGACCTTTTCAAAATCATGCAAAGGAAAGAAAGTACTATGGGATAGTGCTGGATGAGTACGGCGGAATGACGGGAATCGTTACGCTTCATGACCTGATTGAGGCCTTGGTGGGTGACCTGCACGAAGAGGATGAGCTTCCGGAGCCGGAGCCTATTGAGCAGATTTCCGAAAATGAGTGGAGTATTCTCGGTTCTGCGGATTTGGAAGATGTAAATGAAGCCCTGAAGATTCATCTGGATTTAGAGGCTGCGGACACCTTCGGCGGTTATATTATGGGAATCATCGGTAGGGTGCCGGAGGACGGCTCTTCCCTGCACTTGGATACGGACGGTCTTAGCATTGATGTGGCGGAAATCAAGAATCACCGTATCGGAAAGACTATCGTGCATAAGGAAGAGAAGAAGGAAGAGGAAGAAGAAAAGGAAAAATAATACCGGGTGCGTCGCGGGTGGAAAAATAAAATTTTTCAAAATTCCTTGACAGGAGAAAACAAGGGACTAAACTAAAGAAGTTAGACTAGGCTAATGAATTTAAGCCAAACTTGTTTTCAGAGAGGAAGAACAGCATGGGAAATTTTGTCATCTTGGCACTGGTAGGCGTAATTATCGTTTTTGCGGTTAGAAGTGTCATTAAAAGAGGAAAAAACGGTTGTTGCGGCGGAGGAGAATGCAGTGTGGATTCCGTAAAGGTTTCCGACAAGGTGGAAGGACATTATCCCTTTAAAGCCATGATTTCCGTAGACGATATGCATTGCGGAAACTGCAAGAAGAAGGTGGAAATGCCTTAAATGCTATTCCCGGTGTTTGGGCTACGGTGGATTTAAGCAGTCATACGGCGGAAGTACGGATGAAGGAAGAGCACAGCGAGGAAGAGCTTCGGGAGCACATCAACAAGGCGGGTTACGGAGTTTCCAAGGTGGAGTTTTCCAAATAGGATTTCTCGGAGAGATTTTTTGAATGGATTTTCCGAATGGAAGTTCCAATTTTTTTCCAAAGTGAAATTTCTTAATTGATTTTCTAAAAGGGTGAAGAGAGGAAGTGTTGCTTACTTTCTGTTCGCTCTTTTTTCTTTCGTTAAATCATGGAGATATCCTTTTAAGTATGTTAAACTAGAGAAGTTTGAGGGAAAATCTTATAGAGAATTTCAAATCAAAATCTTTCGGAATAGGAGTGTTTGAAAGATGGAAGAAAAGAAAAAACAGGAAGAGAAGAAGGAAGAGGTTCCGGTTCGTTTACTGGAACGAAAGCTCCGCTACAAGGGCTCGGTGCTGGAGGTCTATGAAGACACGGTGGACGTATCCGGTCATGTGACTCACTGGGATTTTATTCATCACATGGGAGCTGCGGCGGTACTTCCGGTTTTAGAGGACGGAAGGCTTCTTATGGTTCGGCAATACCGTCATGCTCTATCGCGTTTTACCCTGGAAATTCCGGCGGGAAAACGGGATAGCGAGGATGAAGACTTTCTTCTTTGCGCCAAGAGGGAGCTGGAGGAGGAAACGGGCTACAAAAGCGAGGCTTTGGAGCTACTTCTTTGGGTCAACACCACGGTGGCCTTTTTGGATGAGAAAATTGCCATTTATCTTGCCAAGGATTTGAAGAAGGGACAGCAGTGCTTCGATGAAGATGAGGAGATCTTTTTGGAAGCTTGGGCGCTGGAGGACTTACTGAAATTAATTTCGGAAGGGAAGATGACCGATAGCAAAACGGTGGCGGCCATTCAGGCCTATGCCATAAAGAAGTTGAGGGGGGAACTATGAAAAGAGAGCATTTAGCAGATTATGTATTGTCCATTCCGGATTTTCCGGAGAAGGGAGTAATTTTCCGTGATATTACTTCTTTGATTCAGGATCCGGACGGATTGAAGGATTCCGTGGATGGATTGATCCGTTCTTTAAAGGATGTGGACTTTGATCTTGTCATCGGCTTGGAGAGCCGGGGCTTTATCTTCGGAACCGCCATCGCCTATGAGATGCATAAGGGCTTTGTGCCGGTACGTAAGAAGGGAAAGCTGCCCAGAGAGACGGAATCCATTGCCTATGATTTGGAGTATGGCAAGGCTGAGGTGGAGATTCACAAGGATGCCATTCAGAAGGGAACCAAGGTCGTGATTGTGGATGACTTAATTGCAACAGGAGGCACTTTGGAGGCTGCCTGCAAGCTGGTGGAGCGTCTTGGGGGAGAGGTAGCCAAGATTTCCGTGGTGATGGAGCTTGCCGGACTGGAAGGCAGAAAGAAGCTGGAAAAGTATTCCCTGGAATCCCTCATTTGCTACGAAGGAAAATAAAGCTTTAGGAGAATAGGATGAGTGAGGAATTAACCCGGGAGGATGTGCGAAAAATCGAGGCGGAGATTCAGAAAAGAAAGCTGGAGATTCGGCCGAAGCTGATTGAGGCAGTGAAGGAGGCCAGAGCCCAGGGAGACCTGTCGGAAAACTTTGAATACTATGCCGCCAAGAAAGAGAAGAATCAAAATGAATCCCGGATTCGTTATTTAGAGCGGGTATTAAAGTTTGCCAAAGTGATTTCCACAAAGTCGGAAGAGGGCGTTGTGGGGATTAATGACACGGTAGTGGTGTATTTTCCGGAGGATGAAGAGGAAGAGTGTTATCGCCTGGTCACCTCCATTCGAGGACAGTCCCTGGAAGGCAGAATTTCCAACCAGTCTCCTTTAGGAAAGGCGCTGATGGGAAAGCGCGTAGGGGAAGAAGTGGAGGTTTTCCTGGAAGGGGGAAGCAGCTATACCGTTTTGATTCGCAGTATTGAAAAAACAGGAGAAAAAGAGGAAGAGGAAATCCGAAAGTTCTAGGATTTCCTCTTCCTTTATTCTTAATGATTGTCCCTCGGGGAGTTTGCAATATCTTGTTTTTACCGAGTGCCCCTCGGATAGTATGCAATATCTCGTTTTACCGGGTGCCCCTCGGGTAGTATGCGATATCTCATTTTTACCGGGTTTCCCTCGCCTGGGTTTTCCGTTCTAATTCTTATGCTTTATCCTGTTAGGGAGGCATCCTCCGCCATTAACATGGATTCTTCCTTATCCAAAGCCACAAAATCCGCATGGCGGTACAGATAGTCCATCAAATCCCGGCGCTTCACAATGCCGATAAAGTGTCCCAGGTCATCCACCACCGGTACAAAGTTCTGGGTAAGGGAACGAGCTACCAGCCCCTCCATAGAACTGTTGATTCCCACCGCCTCAAAATGCTTCCGCATGGGGATGTCCTTTACCAGTACCTTCTCCGCCTCTTTTAAATCCAGATTCAGTTGGTTTTTAATTTCCCAAAGAAGATCCCCTTCCGTCAGGGTACCGGCAAATTTTCCGTCTTTACTTAATACGGGAATGGCTGAATACCGGTGAAACTCCATTTTCTCCAAGGTATTTCGCAAGCTGTCTTCTTCCTTTACGTATGCCACGTCACATTTTGGAGTAAGAAAGAAAAGTATATTCATGCTGAGGGACCTCCTGTCATTTTCTGCTCATAGAAAGGGACAAAAAGAAAATATCCTTTTGCCCAAGGTAGTATATCGGCAAGAAAGAAAAAGTGTATGAATTTTTCTCTATAATTTTGTAAAAAAAGAAGAATACTTATACATTTTCATCTTATACCGATAGTACTATATTTCTTGTTTCTACTATAAAAAAAAGATATGTACGAATTGTGACAGGCTTATTAAAACTTCCTGCAAATAAAGGCTTAAATTTTTGAAAAACTCGATTTTGACAAGGAAGAGGAGACAGGGTAGAATACAAGAATAGTGACAGATTGGAGTAAGTATGACAGATAAAAAGGAAGACAAGCCCTTAGAGAGACCAAGGGATAATACCCCTCCTGAGGAGCTTTTAAAGATACTTTTGGCAAATGTTCGTTCCTACCATCCTTCAGACGACCTTTCCATGATTGAAAAGGCCTATGAGGTGGCGAAGGAACAGCACAAGGACCAGAAGAGAAAGTCGGGAGAACCCTATATTATTCATCCCCTCTGTGTAGCCATCATTTTGTCCGACCTGGAAATGGATAAAGAAACCATTGCGGCGGGACTCTTACATGATGTGGTGGAAGATACGGGGATGAGCCTTAAGCAGGTAGAGGAAATGTTCAATCCGGACGTTGCCGTACTTGTGGATGGGGTTACCAAGCTGACCCAGTTAAATCTAAATACCGATAAAGTTGAATTGCAGGCGGAGAATCTCAGAAAGATGTTTGTATCCATGGCCAAGGATATCCGGGTCATCATCATCAAGCTGGCGGATCGCTTGCATAATTTGCGTACTTTGGAATACCAGAGTCCGGAGAAACGAAAGGAAAAGGCCAGAGAGTCCCTGGAGATTTATTCTCCCTTAGCGGATCGTCTGGGTATCAGTAAGATTAAGATTGAGATGGACGACCTTTCTTTGAAATACTTGGAGCCGGAGGTCTATTACGACCTGGCGGAGAAGGTGCATTTTAAAAGAGAGGTTCGGGAAGAGCGAATCGACAAGATTGTGCAGGAGGTGCGGGAGCATATCGAAGAGTCCGGCATCAGAGCCAACATTAAGGGGCGAATCAAGCACTTCTTCTCCATTTACAAGAAGATGGTAAACCAGAACAAGACCATAGACCAGATCTATGATTTGTTTGCCATCCGCATTATCGTGGACACGGTGAAGGATTGTTATGCGGTGCTGGGCTTTATTCACAAGCTCTATACCCCCATTCCCGGGCGCTTTAAGGACTATATCGCCATGCCTAAGCCCAATATGTACCAGTCCCTTCATACCACGGTAATCGGAAAGGACGGAGTGCCCTTTGAGATTCAGATCCGTACCTTTGAAATGCACAGAACCGCGGAGTTCGGTATTGCCGCCCACTGGAAGTACAAGGAAGAGGGCGGCTCTGAGAATAAGGCCACTGAGAATGAGATGACGAAAATGAAGTGGCTCAGCGAAATCCTGGAGTGGCAGAAGGATGAGTCCGACTCCCAAGGAATTTATGAAGATGGTAAAGTCCGACCTTTCCCTCTTCAATGAAAGCGTGTACTGCTTTACCCCTACAGGAGATGTGAAGAATCTTCCTGCGGGCTCCACCCCTATCGATTTTGCCTATTCCATCCATTCCGCTGTAGGAAATAAGATGGTGGGCGCCAAGGTTAATGACAAGTTGGTGCCCATTGAATATGTGCTCCATAACGGAGACAGAGTAGATATTATTACCAGCCAAAACTCCAGAGGACCTTCCAGAGACTGGCTGAAAATCGTAAAGTCCACCCAGGCGAAAAACAAGATTAACCAGTGGTTCCGTCACGAGCAAAAGGATGAAAATATTGACCGTGGTAAGGATCTGCTGGAACGCTATGTGAAAAGTAAGGGGCTGAATCTTCCGGATCTTACCAAACCGGAGTATGTGGAGGCGGTGCTTCGCCGGTACAGCTATCGGGATTGGGAAAGCGTTTTGGCCGGTGTAGGTCGAGGGGGTATTAAGGAGTCTCAGGTTATTTCCAAGCTTTTGGATTCCAAACAAAAGGCGGAAAGCAAGACGGTGGATGACAAGACCATTTTGCAAATATCGGGGAAATGACCAATAAGCCGGAGGTTATCCGAAGAGCCAAATCCGGTATTGTGGTGAAGGGAATCCATGACTTGGCAGTGCGCTACGCAAAGTGCTGTAATCCCGTGCCGGGAGATGAAATTGTGGGCTTTGTGACCAGAGGTCGAGGAATCACCATTCACTGTACCGACTGTATCAATATGATGAACCTTCCGGAAGCGGAACGGAAAAGAATGATTGATGCGGAATGGCAGAGAGGACCGGAGCAGGAAAGCTATGCTACGGAACTTACCATTTATGCCAATAACCGTATGGGACAGATTGTGGACATTTCCAAGGTTCTTACAGACAATAAGATTGACATCAGCAGTATGAATTCCCGTACAGCGAAAAATGGCAAGGCCACCATTAATATCAGCTTTGAAATTAAGAGTAGAGAAGAGCTGAACGATATTATCGGAAAGCTGAAGAAGATTCAGGGAATTATAGAGATAGAAAGGGCAAAGGGGTAAGATGTTTAATATACGAAGCCTCACCGTAGGCATTGTGGCAACCAACTGCTATTTGGTTTGGAATAAGGCAACAGGAGAAGGGGTTTTAATCGATCCGGGGGATGAAGCGGAGCGAATTTGTTCAGCCATTGCGGAAGAAAGAGTGAAGCTAAAGGCTATTCTTTTAACTCACGGTCATTTTGACCATATCCTTGTGGCGGAAGAGCTGAAGGAAAAGTACGATGTACCGCTCTATGCCTCCAAGGAGGAGAAGGAAATGCTGGAAAATCCCCAGTGGAACCTTTCCGGTATGGATGAGGGTGTGACGATTACAGATTATATTCCGGTACAGGACGGAGATAAGCTGGAGCTTTTGGGAAAGGAATGGCAGGTCATTTCCACCCCGGGACACACCAAGGGCTCGGTATGTTACTTTGTACCGGGGGACGTTCCGTATCTCTTCAGTGGAGATACCCTTTTCTATGAATCCTACGGACGAACCGATCTTTATGGCGGTTCCGAGGCGGAGATTAAGAAGAGCATTAAAGAAAAGTTATTTTGCCTGCCGGATGAAACCTTGGTTTATCCCGGACATGAAGAGGCAACCACCATTGCCAATGAGAAGCAGTATAATCCGGTGAATTTTATGAGGTGATGAACCGAAGAGAAAGGGTATGTGTTCGCTTCCCACAGGATAGGGGGAAACCTGGGCACGCTCCCGCTAACCTCGCCACGTAGGGGTACTAAGCTTTTACAAGACAAAAGCTAAGTACCCACGGGCTCAGATTGCCCCTGTTTTCCCCTATCCTGCGGGAAGCTACAGGACGTTCTTTCGCTTTTTCCCAAAATGCAATAGGCATTTTGACGAATTTATCTTTTGTGAAAAAATGGCAAGGAAAATGGAGGTTTTTCAAGTATTTTCCTTGCTTTTTTTGGGGGAAGGGATAGGCGGGGGAATCTGAGTCTGTTGGCCCTTGCGAAAAACAAATGCAATGCGGTTTTTCGCTTACTGTCCGTTCCCGTTGGGCGAGCTTAGCGGGAGCGTGCCCCGCCTATCCCTTCCTCCTCTTAAAAAGCAAGCCTTGTAAGACTCTTTTCCACCCATTTTTCACCCATTTTTCACCCTGAAAAATTTGTGAAAATGCCCATTGAATATCCCCTTCCTTTGTCGTATGATAGAGAGGCTTTCACAAGATATTGTGTTTTCGTGATAAGAGTGTTCTATATCGTGTTGGTTTTTCGGACAGGATAGAGAATAAGAAAAGCTTGAAAAGTCTTGACTTTTTGGGCTTTTTTGCTGGAAAAGAGGAATTGGAACAGAAAAGAATATAGGAGTCTAAGGCGAAAAAAGAGCTCTTGATTCTTTCAAAAATGCAACGGATGGGGGATAAGATGGACAAGGAACTTTTGATTATGACCAATGTGATTAAGAGAAATGGCAAGGAGGTCAAGTTTGACATTTATAAAATCATCCATGCCATGGAGAAGGCCAATAAAGAGGTTGCTCCTGTCTATCAGATGAACGAGTATCAGATTCAGGCTGCTGCGGAGACGGTGGCAAAGAAGATTCAGGCCTCCAGCCACGCGGTGAATGTGGAGGATATTCAGGACATGGTGGAAACTGCCATCATGGAAATGAGAGCCTACGAGGTGGCCCAGAAATACGTTCGTTATCGTTATAAGAGAGAGATGGCCAGAAAGGCCAACTCTACCGATGACGATATTTTGGCCTTGATTGATCAGGCAAATGAAGAGTTAAAGCAGGAGAACTCCAATAAAAACCCTGTCATTAACAGTACCCAAAGAGACTATATGGCGGGAGAGGTTTCCAAGGATTTAACCAGAAGACTTTTGCTTCCGGAGGATATTGTAAAGGCTCATGAGGAGGGAGTGATTCACTTCCATGATTCCGATTATTATGCGCAGAAGGAGCATAACTGTGACTTAATCAATCTGGAGGATATGCTGCAAAACGGCACTGTAATTTCCGAAACCATGATTGAAAAGCCTCACAGCTTCTTTACGGCCTGCAATGTAACCACCCAGATTGTGGCTCAGGTGGCTTCCAACCAGTATGGCGGACAGTCCTTTACCCTTTCTCACTTAGCTCCCTTCGTGGATATTTCCAGACAGAAAATTCGGGAAGCGGTTATTGCGGAAAGAACGAAACCGGCGAGAGCATGGATGAGGACATCATTACGAAAATTGTAAATCGCCGTTTGAAGGAAGAAATTAAGAGCGGAATCCAGACCATTCAGTACCAGTTAATTACCTTGATGACCTGTAACGGTCAGGCTCCCTTTGTGACCATGTTTATGTATCTGGATGAGGTACCGGAGGGTAAGACTCGAGAGGATTTGGCGCTCATTATCGAGGAAGTGCTTCGGCAGAGAATGCAGGGGGTAAAGAATGAAAAGGGCGTTTGGATTACCCCGGCCTTCCCCAAGCTGATTTATGTTTTGGATGAGGACAATATAACAGAAGATGCGCCTTACTATCATTTGACCAAGCTTGCGGCACAGTGTACTGCAAAGCGTATGGTTCCGGGACTACATTTCCGCAAAGATTATGCGGGAGTACAAGGGGGGCGATGTTTATCCCTGTATGGGTTGCCGTTCCTTCTTGACCGAAGACAAGGAAGGCTTAGGAGAAAATGGTGCCCACAAGTACTACGGTCGTTTTAATCAGGGTGTGGTAACCATCAACCTGGTGGATGTGGCTTGCTCTTCTCAGGGAAATATGGATGCCTTCTGGCAGATTTTAGAGGAAAGACTGGAGCTTTGTCATAAGGCTTTACGGCTTCGTCATGAGAGACTTTTGGGAACGGTTTCCGATGTGGCGCCGATTTTATGGCAGCACGGTGCCTTGGCAAGACTTAAGAAGGGCGAGAAGATTGACAAGCTGCTTTACAACAACTACAGCACCATTTCTTTGGGCTATGCAGGTCTTTATGAGATGTGCGTACGGATGCTTGGAAAGTCTCATACCACGGAGGAGGGAAGAGAATTTTCCTTAAAGGTTATGGAAAAGCTGAATGATTCCTGCAAGAAGTGGAGAGAGGCGGAAATATCAGCTACTCCGTTTACGGAACCCCCATGGAGTCCACAACCTATAAATTTGCGAAGGCTTTAAAGAAGCGTTTCGGAACCATTCCCGGTGTTACGGACAAGAACTACATTACCAATTCCTACCATGTGCATGTTTCCGAGAAGATTGATGCCTTCTCCAAGCTGGCCTTTGAGGCGGATTTCCAGAAGCTTTCTCCGGGAGGAGCCATCAGCTATGTGGAAGTTCCCAATATGCAGAACAATATTCCGGCGGTTTTAAGCCTGATGCATTTTATCTATGAAAATATCATGTATGCGGAGTTAAATACCAAGTCCGACTATTGCTGTGCTTGCGGTTATGACGGGGAAATCCAGATTATTGAGGACCAGTACGGAAAGCTCCAGTGGCGTTGTCCCAACTGCGGAAATGAGAATCAGGATCAGCTGTCCGTTGCCAGAAGAACCTGCGGCTATATCGGCACCCAGTTCTGGAATCAGGGCAGAACCCAGGAAATTAAGGACAGAGTGTTACATCTGTGAGGAAATATGCACTACGGAGAAATTAAATACTTTGACATTGCCAACGGCCCCGGCATCCGGGTGAGCCTCTTTGTTTCCGGCTGTCCCCATGCCTGTAAGGGTTGCTTTAATGAGGCTGCCTGGAATCCCTCCTTTGGAGAGCTTTTTACGGAGGAAGTGGAGGAAAGGATTTTGCAAGCCCTTGATAAAAAGGAAATTCAAGGCTTAACTCTCCTTGGAGGGGAGCCTTTGGTGCCGGAGAATCTACATGCCCTACTGCCGCTTCTTCGGAAAATGAAGGAGCGCCTTCCGGAGAAGGATCTTTGGTGCTTTAGCGGTTACCGCTATGAGGAGCTTATGCAAAGACAGGGCAGCGAGAAGGAAGAAATTTTGGAATTGTTTTCTCAGCTTTCCGTTCTGGTGGATGGCAAGTTTCATTTGGAAGAGAAGGATCTTAGGCTTCTCTTCCGGGGTTCCCGAAACCAGCGTTTGATATCCATACCGGAAACCCTGAAAAGCGGCAAGATTTTCCTGTATGCGGAGTAGAATGACGAATCTGCCTGCAGAGCATTTTTAGAAGAATCCTAGGAAAGCCTTAAAGAATTTGTTTATATTTCTTCCTCTTCTTCCTGTATAGTGAGAGTAAGAAAAGCTTTTGCTTTGTTTTTGTCGCATAAGAAAATAGCATATAGGAACATCAAAATTGATAAGTTCCTGTCGAATGCATAGAGCTCAAGGAGGTTGAAGATGAGAAAAAGAGGATTAGTACTGGTGGCGCTTTTGGCTATGGGAATTTGGCTTGCGGAAAGAAGGCATCCACTACAGAGAGTAGCGCTGCAGCAACGACAGCGGAAGTAAAGACCGGCCAGGAGGGCGAAGAGAAGGAAAGTAAGGCTGCTACGGAAGCTGCCAAGGCAAAGGAGTCCACTACCGCTGAAACAAAGGGGAAGGAAGAAGGCGGCAAGGAAAAGAAGGATTTAACCGTGATTACGGGAACTATCACCGATGCAGCCATGAACAGTGTAAGCATTAAGGGAAATGACGGTAAGGACTATGAGCTGAACAAGATTGATAAGTCCGACATTTCCGGACTTTCTCAGGGCATTGAAATCGGAACCAAGGTGGAAGTAACCTTTGATAAGGATATGAATATTCTGTCTATGGTGGATCCGGGAAAATAAAGTTGTTATATTCAAAGCCAACAAAATTCATACTTGCTATAGAATATAGCAATAACCAAATCTTAATATTTTGCATTATCCCTTTTTGCTTTTTTATGCTACAGTGTGCAGGAAAAGAAAAAAGGGATTTTTTTATCATAGAGGAAGAAAGAGGGAAAAAATTATGGCATATCATATCAGTACACGATGTCAACACTTGGAAGGACAGAATAAGGAGGAGCATTACGGGGCAATATCTTACCCCATTTACCCAAGCTCCGCCTTTATTCATCAGGAGGTAGGGGGAAAGAATCCCTACGACTATTCACGTTTGCAAAACCCCACCAGAGCTCAGCTGGAGAAGGTGGTGGCTTCTTTAGAGCATGGAACGGATTGCATTGCCCTGTCCTCCGGGATTGCGGCTTTGGCCTGTATTATGGAGCTTTTTTGCCCGGGAGACCATATTTTAATTGATCGTGACCTATATGGGGGCTCTATTCGCTATTTTCGTGAGGTAAATGAGAAAAATGGTCTTCAGTTTTCCAGAGTATCTCTCCATGAGGATGGCTGGGAAAAGGAAGTTAAGGAGAATACCAAGGCGATTTTTCTGGAAAGTCCCACGAATCCCTGCATGAATGTAAATGATATAGAAGCGCTGGGGAAATTCTGTAAGGCACATAACTTACTTTTGATTGTGGACAATACCTTCCTTTCTCCTTATTTTCAAAATCCATTGGACTTGGGGGCGGATATCGTGCTTCATAGCGGCACCAAGTTTCTTTCCGGACACCATGATGCCATTGCAGGTTTTATTGTGGTAAAGGACGATGCTCTTCAGGAAAGACTTCGCTTCCTGTTTAAGACCACCGGAGCAGGACTGGATGCCTTTGACAGCTGGCTGATTTTACGAGGCATTAAGACCTTAGCCATTCGTATGGAGAAGGCACAGGAAAACAGTCTGAAAATTGCGGAATTTTTAGAAAAACACCCGAAGGTTAAGAGAGTTTTGTATCCGGGACTTCCCAATCATCCCGGTCATGAACTGATGAAGAAGCAGGCAAGAGGCTTTGGCGCAATGATTTCCTTTGATGTGGAATCCGGTGAGGAAGCTAAAGAAATCTTAAAGAGAATTCAGCTGATATACTTTGCGGAATCCCTGGGAGGAACGGAAAGTCTTTTGACTTATCCCTTGACTCAAACGCACGCAGATGTGCCGAAGGAGATTTTGGCGGAAAACGGAATATACGAAACCACCCTGCGCCTGTCTGTGGGCATTGAAGATGCGGAGGATTTGATTAACGATCTGAAGCAAGCTTTGGAATAAGTTTGTAGCACGAAATAAAAAGGAGCTTTAAGAACAAAAATAGAAATTTTATAAAATACGGGATGAAAAAAGGAGCGGTAAGAAACGCCTGAAATAGAATATGCAGTATAGGTCTGAAAAAGGGGTAGTCTGAGCCCGCGGGTTCTTGGCTTTTGTTTTGTAAAAGCTTAGAACCCCTGCAGGGCGAGGCTAGCGGGAGCGTGCCCCGTTTAAGACCTATACTGCATATTGTTTTACAGATTCTTTTCAAGCTCCCTACTGCATAATTTCTATTTTTATTCTTACAGCTCCAGTTTCTTATTTATCCCGCATCATGCTGAACTTATCCATAGGATAATTCTTCAAGTTATCCAATACTTTTCTGGTATCGGCTTCGTCCAAAAGACTTTGACGGGACCTCTTGATTTCATTTTCCGCCTTGTGACGGGAAGGTCCGCCTACACAGCCGCCTTCACAGGCCATACCCTCGATAAAGTCCTCCGGAAGCTTTCCTGCCTTTTAGAAGAGAAAGGGCGGTAACACATTCCTTTCCGCCGGAGCAGGCGCGAAGCTTGATATCGGTGGTGTCTTCTCCTCTTTCCCGCATACATTCCATAACCGCATTGGCTACGCCGCCGGAGCTGGCAAAGTTCTTTCCCCAAAGAGATGCTTCCTGATAAGGGCTAACCTCCGCCTCCAACTGTACATCCTTGGAACGAAGAAGACTGCTGAATTCTCCAAAGGAGAGAACATAGTCCGCATTTCCCTCAATGCCCATTTCCTGAGACTCGGATTTCTTTGCCATACAGGGACCGATAAATACGGTTACACAGTCGGGGTGAATGGCTTTCAAATAACGGGAAACCGCCGCCATAGGAGAAAGGGTCTCCGACATATTTTCATGGTACTGATCCGGGAAGTGTATCTTCAACAGGTTAATGAAAGCAGGGCAGCAGGAGGTGGTCATTTTCTTTCCTTCTTTTCTGGCCTCTGACCATTCCAATGCCTCGTATGCGGCGGTCATATCTCCACCCAGTCCAACCTCCACCATATCGGTAAAGCCGAGCTTCTTCAAAGCCACACGGATTGCGGACATAGAGATATCCTTACCGAACTGTCCCTCTGTGGCAGGGGCACACATTGCGTAAACTTCTTTTCCTTCCTTAATGGCAGAAATTACCTGCAGAAGATGAGTCTTTGTGGAAATTGCACCGAAGGGGCAGGAGTGTACACACTGTCCGCAACGGATGCAACGATTATCATCAATAACGCAAAGACCGTTTTCATCGTAGGTAATAGCATTTACTGGACAGGGCTTTTTACAGGGACGGGTAAGCTGGGCAATGGCACTGTAGGGACAGGCTGTTGCGCACATTCCACATTCCTTACACTTCATAGGATCGATGTGGGCTCTTTGGTCTGTCATGGTAATGGCACCAAAGTGACAGCTGTTCTGGCAGGCCTTACCTAAACAAAGACGGCAGTTATCCGTAACGGAATAGGAAGAAATAGGGCACTCCTCACAGGCCGGATCGATAACCTGAATGACATTGCTGCTCTTTCTCTTCGGGCTGGCATCCTCATTACAAGCCAGACGAATACGCCAACGAAGAATTTCCCTTTCCTTATATACACAGCAACGGAAGGCGGCCTTCGGTCCCGGGGATAACTCCCGGATTAAGCCTTCCTTTGCCTCTTCCGTAACTTCTCCGTTCCATGCGATTCTTGCCAAGCCTTCAATTACGCGGTGTTTGAGAGGGATAAAACCCTTGTCATTTGTAACCATACTCTTTTCTCCTTACTTAGACTCTTTTCTGCTCCCGGAGAAGCGCTCATTTCTCCAAGAAGTTAAACTCGTTAAAAGTATAACATGGTTTTCCTGTTTGGGGGATATACTTTCCCTTAGTACGAAAAAAAATACTGACAGACAAAAGCATTTAATTCTTTTTCCGTCTTACAAAATGTCGGCTTCCATTCCTGAATATCAAAGGGATTCATCATAAGCTTTCTCCTTAAAAAGAAATATTCTATAAACTTCGAAATGTCCCTTATGGTGCATAAAAAAAGGACGATAATTAAAAATACAAAGTTAAAAAAACAAAAATAGAATTGATATTTAATCAAATATTTTAATAAAAAGCTTTGCAAAAATGGAAAGAAGGTAATATAATAAATAAGATATTAGTAGATTTTTTTCATAAAATTACCAGAGAGCCTTACTAATATTTTTTTAGAAAAATGTCGAAAGAATACCTAATTCAACTGTTTGTGATAAGGGTGGATTAGGGTATAGGAGAGGGAGAGCTTATGTCACTAATGCAAATGATTTTTAAAAAGCCTGAGGAAGTTTTCGGGGAAGACGGGGAAGAGCCCGTTGAGAAACAACCTTTGGACTTGTTGTCTGTAAAGGGCGACAGGATAAGCACAGTGTTAGAAACAGAGAACATTGAGCTCCTCTTGGAAAAAGAACAGGGACGTATTCGCCTTGTACAGAAAAATTCCGGAGGAGAAGAACTGAAAACTCTGATGGAATGTCCCTATGCGGAAAATGCGGATGCCCGGAAAGAATTGACGGATATGATGACCGCCGTAAAGAAGGATATTGAGTCAGCTATTGAAGTGGGAAGAACTTCCATTCGCATTCCGGAAAGTAAATATGAACTCTTCATGTATATGCGGAGACGGCCATCTATCCCTATGGATATGGATAAGCTAAATCGGGAGCTTTCTTCCGGTGAAGCAAGGGAAAATGTGGCTTTATTCCGTTCTTTCTTGGAGAAGAATCCCAGAATCAACGTTTATGTGGGAATCTATACCCTTGGACAGGATACGGCTTACAGAATCTTGAAGCAGGAATGGCGGATGCTTTCCAATGTACGGTTTATTGTCTTGGAAAATTATGAAAAGAAGCCGATTTCCTGGTCCGATCCACGGATTCAGGAAAGCCTGAAGGATTCTCCCAATGTGGCATCCATCGGTATCGGTATTAAGGGCGATCGTCCCCGTTATGCCATCGAGCTCCGCACAGAGGATTTGGCTTCCTCCGTTAAGAAGGCGGCAATGCTGAGCCACCACCTTTTCAATATTCGAGAGGAAATGATTGATGCCCAGACCCAGGGCTTCGCAAAGGCCATGTGGGCACTTGGAGCAAAACGGGGCAAGAGTGAGGAATTCATTCGGAAAACCGTGGAGGATTTGGCTTTAGAGGATGCCTGCTACAGAATTTCCGAAAGTTCTGCAAAGGAAATCGTGAAGAAGGTGCAGGAGAGAGGCTTCAATGAGGGAGAGGACATCGGTCTGTTCCGTGTTCCGGTATTAGACAGACGTCTGCTCTTAAACCTTTTAAAGAATGCGGAAAATGGCTTCCTGGTAGTGGATGATGCGGGACAGTTCCAGTATTACCGGGATATGACCGGAAAACTGGTGATGAAGTACGGCTGGGAGAAGGACGGCTGTTGGTACATTGCCCCCAAGGATAAGGAAGAAAAGGAAATCCGGAAAGAGGCCGCTATGGTTCTTCTGGAAGGAAAATATCTGCAGGCCCTTGGAAAGATTCTTATGGAGAATCGGAATCGCTCCGTAAGCGATGCTTACAGCAATCTGAAAAACTTCATTGTTTCCTATGAGAAGCTGGGCATGGGAGAGGGAGAACAAATCGAAACGCTGGGGCTTGCCAGAGACTTCTTCCCCAAGGAAAATATAGAAGAAATCCAAACCGTTATTGGAGAGGTGCTTTCCGAAAGCTCCCTTTATGACAATTTCGGATTTTAACAATTATTGAAATTCACTTATGCATTCTATACCATATAGGTTTGGATAGGGGCACGCTCTCGCTAGCTTCGCCACTTAGCAGTACTAACTTCAAGCGTCGCTTTGCTCGCTTTCAGTAAGTACTGAAGGGCTCAGACTACCCCTTTTTCAAACCTACATGGTATAGAATTAGTAATCTTATATCCATAATTTTTTTGAAAATGGCTAAATTTATATAAAATAAGAGTTTTGCTGTAGTTGAAGTGCTATAGAAATTGATATATTCTCTCTATATTGCATGTCCGGTAAAGAGGGGATATATCATTTTTCTATGGCAATTTTTATTATAAAATTTTTCTCCTACATATTTAAACAAATTAAAAATATATGCTAGACTTAAACTGTATGGATGCACCTAGCGAATTTATGTAAATACTATTAATTTCACGCCTATGGATATTTTTTATATTTGCTTAGCTTACGGACTGTTTGTTTTTTCTATATTCGTCACAATATTTACAAAGACAAGTTTGTCCGCCCCCGAAGAATATGATTTTGTGATGAAACATAAGCTATTAACCGTATTGTTGGTTATTTTAGGGTTATTCATTCTGCTTTTCCTATACGATGTGTTTTCTTATTTCAATATCCCCATAATAAGCTGAATTTCACTGGTAGATAAAGCAACAGGCTCCCTCGAATAAAGCATCAGGAATACTTGCAAGAAGTAATGATTTTTTGTAAAGTATTCCTGTTTTGTTTTTTATAAAGAAGGGAAAGAAAAGAATGAAAGAAAAGAGTAACCGTATTGTTTCGCTGACTTCCATCTGTATTGTGCTTTTTATTTTTTTGTTGGCAGCGGCTTTTTTGACCAGTAAGGAGTCTGTGCAGAATTCCCCCTGGTCTTTGGTGCCACCGGTGATTGCCATTGCCTTGGCTTTAATTACCAAGGAGGTTTACAGTTCCCTGTTCTTAGGGATTTTATCCGGTGCTCTTTTATATTCCGGCTATAACTTGGAGGGGACTCTGAATCATGTGTTTGTGGACGGCATTATCCATGTGCTTTCCGATGCCTGGAATGTGGGAATCCTTTGCTTTTTAGTGATTTTAGGCATGATGGTACAGCTGATGAATAAAACCGGAGGCTCCAAAGCCTTTGGAGATTGGACGAAGAAGCATATCCGAAGCAGAAAGGGTTCTATGCTGGCTACCATTGCCTTAGGTTGCCTGATTTTTATTGACGATTACTTTAATTGCTTGACCGTGGGCTCTGTGATGCGCCCGGTAACGGATCAGCACAAAATAAGTAGGGCAAAGCTGGCATATCTCATTGATACTACGGCGGCGCCGGTATGTATCATTGCGCCGATTTCCTCCTGGGCGGCAGCGGTTTCCGGCTTCGTAGAAGGGGAAAATGGAATGAAGCTCTTTGTGAAGACCATTCCTTATAATTTCTACGCCCTCCTTTCTCTTTGTATGCTGATTTTTTTGGTTTTGCTTAATGTGGATTTTGGTCCGATGAAGCTTCATGAGGAAAATGCGGTAGAGAGGAATGACCTGTTTACTACAGCAGAGCGTCCCTATGGAGAAGCCACTGAGGAAGAGGGAAGAAAAGGGCATATCCTGGATATGCTGGTGCCGATTTTCTCTTTGATTGTTTTCTGTGTTGTGGGAATGATTTATTCCGGTGGATTTTTCACCGGTGCAGACTTTGTGACGGCATTTTCCAAATCAGATGCTTCTACAGGATTGGTGCTGGGTTCCTTTGGTGCATTGGTGGTGACTTTATTCTACTACTTTGGAAGAAATGCTCTTTCCTTTAATGAAGGAATGGACTGCCTGCCGGAGGGCTTTAAGCAGATGGTGCCGGCCATCTTGATTTTAACCTTTGCATGGTCTTTGAAGGCTATGACGGATAGCTTGGGAGCGAAGGAGTTTGTGGCAGTGATGGTAAAGAGCAGTGCAGGCTCCGCCTTATCTTTCCTGCCGGTATTTATTTTCCTGATTGCCATTGGCCTTGCTTTTGCTACAGGAACCTCCTGGGGAACCTTTGGAATTTTGATTCCGATTGTGGTGGCCATTTTCCAGGATGTGGATACCAACATGATGATTCTTTCCATGTCCGCCTGCATGGCGGGAGCGGTTTGCGGAGACCACTGTTCTCCCATATCCGATACCACCATTATGAGCTCTGCCGGAGCCCAAAGCGTTCATATCAACCATGTGCAAACCCAGTTGCCCTACGCCCTTTTGGTGGCCGGGGTATCCTCGATTAGTTATATTTTGGCAGGATTTTTAAAGACACCTTGGCTCCCCTTGGGGATTGGTGTGGTGTTATTATTTGGTATTTTGCTATGGATTAAGACAAGTCAGAACAGAAGCAGAGTTAAAGCCTAAGAGGCAAAACAAAGCATGAGAAAAGACTTTCCTTTCTGAAGAAGTAGGGAAGGAAAGAGATAAAATTGCAAAAATAGCTTACCTGCCCTTCGGCAGGGTAAGCGTATCTCCTATACAAAAGAGGTCCGGACGAGAATGCATTTTCGTCCGGGCCTTTTTCGTAGAGGAGAAGGGAGCTGTGGAAACCACAGCTCCCTATTTTTGCTCTTCCAATTTCACTTCCCCCGGCAAGAAGTGGTTTTCAAAAACCACTTCTTGCATATTTTAAACTATATCCCTTAAAAAAATATTCTATTGACAAGTTTATGATTTACAGTTATATTGCTTTTCGAAAAATTTAATTAAAAATAATTTTTTTAGTAAAAAAAGGCGAAAGGAGTTCAGTATGGAATTCGAGAGATTAAAGGAAATCATTGTAGATACTTTGGCATGTGATGAGGATAAGGTTACTTTAGAGGCAGATATGCAGAAGGACTTAGAGGTGGATTCTCTTTCCTTAGTGGAGCTGCACATGGCTTTAGAGGATGAGCTGGGCGTTTCCATTCCTGATGGAGAAATCGGAAAGATGCATACCGTAAAAGATATTTTAGACTATGCAAATAACGCAAAGGCGTAAATTTATCAAGATAGAAAGACAGAAAAACAGGCGTCCTTAGGGACGCTTTTCTCAAAGAAAAGAATTGTTTCTAAAGGAAAGGTCAAGAACCATAGGAGGAAATATGAAATCACCCATTCAAAGTCTGGTAGAGCTGGTGAAAGACAGGGACTTACGGCAAAAAGCCAATAAAGATACCATGAGCGGAGCTGCACCTTTAAAGGTGCCTGCAACCTTTATCAGCTGTAGAAAATGCGGAAGAAGAGCACTTCATTCCCGTTGGGAAGAAAATTACTATATTTGCCCTCATTGCGGTTCTTACAGTCCTATCGGAGCCTATTATCGCTTGAAAATGCTTTATGATCCGGGAACCTTCCAGGAGCTGGATCAGGACATGGCGGTAAAGGATCCTTTGGACTTCCCGGAGTATAGAGAGAAGGCGGAAAGCCAGGCGAAAAAAACCGGCCTGAAAGAGGCGGTGGTTTCTTCCAAGGGGAAAATTGGAGGAATTCCTGTGGTGGTATTGGTGCTGGACAGCCGTTTCTTCATGGGTTCCATGTCTCAGGCCGTGGGAGAAAAGGTAACCAGAGGAATCGAAGTGGCGGATAAGGAAAAATGCCCCTTGATTATTTTCTCCGCTTCAGGAGGAGCCAGAATGCAGGAGGGAATCTACAGCCTTATGCAAATGGCAAAGACCTCTGCGGCGGTGGAGCTTTTCTCCGAGCACGGGGGACTTTTTATCAGCTATTTAACTCACCCCACCACAGGAGGAGTAACTGCAAGCTTTGCCACTTTAGGAGATATTACCCTGGCAGAGCCGGGAGCGTTAATCGGTTTTGCCGGCCCCAGAGTTATTGAGCAGACCATTAACAGTAAGCTCCCCAAGGGCTTCCAGAAGAGTGAATATCTGGAAAGCCACGGCTTCGTAGACAAGATTGTGGAGAGAAAAGATATGAGAGAAACCTTGATTCAGCTTTTGAAATTACATCAGAAGGCTTAAGACAGTTTATGGACAGATTTTCCCTACTGCAGGAACGGGAAGCCTCAGTTTGGAAGAGGCCGGCTGAAAAAAGTTCAAAAGGGGCAAAAGTAGGATGGAAATCCTTCATGCCGGAAAAACCGGGATTGAAAATGACATTGTCGGAATCGGGAATCAAGGAGGAATATAGATGATTAAGGAAGTATTGGAAAAAACAGACGCCTTAGAAGAGAAAATTCAGGCTCTTCTTGCGGAAGAAGAAAAAACCGAGGAAATCAGAGTTTTACAAGAGGAAAAGAAGAAGCTTTTAGACAGCTGTAAGGATTTGGAGCCGGGAGATCGGGTGTTTTTGGCAAGACACCCTAGACGCCCCCATGTGGAGGACTTCGTTTCCGCCCTTTTTACAGACTTTTTCGAGCAAAAGGGAGACCATCTTTATGATGAGGACCGCTCTATATACGGAGGAATTGCTCGTTTTCACGGACGTCCGGTAACGGTATTGGGTCACAGAAAGGGAAGAACGGTGGAAGAAAATCTTTCCTGTAACTTCGGAATGACCTGTCCGGAGGGCTATCGTAAGGCAAAGACTTATGGAGCAGGCGGAGAAGTTTGATAGACCTATTATCACCTTCGTAGACACTCCCGGAGCTTACCCGGGCCTGGAAGCGGAGCAGCACGGACAGGGGGAGGCCATTGCGAAAAACCTTGCCTTTATGAGTTCACTCCATGTGCCGGTGATTGCGGTGGTTACGGGAGAAGGAAGCTCCGGCGGTGCTTTGGGAATCTGCGTAGCCAATAAGATTTTGATGCTGGAAAATGCCATTTACTCCGTTCTAAGTCCGGAGGGCTTTGCGACGATTTTATGGAAGGACAGCTCCCGTGCGGCAGAGGCGGCAAAGGTGATGAAGCTTACCGCAAAGGATTTAAAGGAAGCCAATGTGGCGGATGAGGTTGTGCCGGAGTCCTTGGGAGGCGCTCAGGATGACCTGGAAAGTCTTTACAAGGCATTGGATCAAGTCTTGGAGAAGACTTTAGCATACTACGATGGTATGAGTCGTCATGAAATCCGTAAGGACAGACTCTCTAAGTTCAGAAACATTTAGGAAAAGAGGAATGATGGAAGGACTAAAGATACTTGGCCTTGGATCGGCTATCCCAAGCAAGAGGGTACACAATGATGACCTGGCGAAGCTGGTGGATACCAGTGACGAATGGATTTTTCCCAGAACAGGCATTCATGAAAGACGTTTTTGTGAAAAGGATGAGAGTGCGGGAACCTTAGCGGTTAAAGCGGCTAAGGAGGCTGTAGAAGATGCGGGACTAAAGGGAGAGGACATCGGGGTGATTGTGGTAGCTACCATGTCTCCGGACTTCTCCACCCCGAGCCTTGCAGCCATCGTGGCAAGGGAATTGGGCACGAAAGAAGATGTTCCCGTATTGGATTTGAATGCGGCCTGCAGCGGTTTTGTTTACGGGCTGGAGGTGGCTAGGGGGCTTTTACTTTCCACCAATAAGGACTATGCCCTGGTGGTGGGAACGGAACAGCTTTCCCGACTACTGAAAATAGAGGATAGAACCACCTCCGTCATTTTCGGAGACGGAGCAGGAGCTGCTGTGGTGAAAAGAGATGCCAAGGCTCTCTACGCTTCCTATCTGGGATCTAAGGGAGATTATTCCATTATGGCTCCCGGCATTTACACCGGAGCCTTTGACGGCTTCTATGAGGATGGCACGGAGAATCCGGAGAAGCAGGGAGAGGGAGTCAGTGCCGGAAAGCATGAAAAGCTGGATCACCTGGTAATGGATGGAAAGGGGGTTTTCCTCTTTGCCATTGACATCGTTCCTCATTGCATTGAGAAGGTTCTGGAAAAGACCGGAGACAGCTTGGAAACCGTGCAGCATGTGGTTTGCCACCAGGCCAATTCCAGAATCATTCGAAATGTGGTACGACACATGAAGGCGGATCCTAAGAAGTTTTTTGAAAATATGGAGTATTTCGGAAATACCTCCGGAGCCTCCATCCCCATGGCTTTAAAGGATATGCAGGAAAAGGGCCTTTTACATTCCGGAGACAAGCTGGTTTTGGTGGGCTTCGGCTCGGGACTGACCTATGCCTCCGCAGAAATTCAGTACGAAAAAGCGTAGAGAAAGTAAAGGAAATTAAGGAGAGATTATGACCGGATTACAGGAGATGTTAGGAATTCGTTACCCCATTATTCAGGGAGGAATGGCCAATATTGCCACAGGAGCCTTTGCGGCGGCTTGTTCCGACGCGGGAGCCCTGGGCTTGATTGGAACAGGAGGCATTCGAGAGGCAGAGGGTCTTCGTAAGGAAATCCATATCCTTCGGGAAAGAACCGACAAGCCCTTTGGGGTGAATCTTATGCTGATGAATCCGGAAACCGATAAGATGGTGGAAATCTGCATTGAGGAAAGGTACCGGTAGTAACCACCGGAGCCGGAAATCCCGGCATTTACATGGAATCCTTTAAGGCAGCGGGAATCAAGGTGATTCCTGTGGTGCCGGCTCCCATCTTGGCGAAAAGACTGGAAAAGCTTGGAGCGGATGCGGTGATTGCGGAGGGCTGTGAGTCCGGAGGTCATATCGGGGAAATGACTACCATGACCTTGGTGCCTCAGACCGTGGATGCGGTTTCTATTCCGGTGATTGCGGCAGGCGGTGTTGCGGATAATCGGCAAATGCAGGCAGTGCTTACCTTAGGAGCCTGCGGCGCCCAAATCGGTACGGCTCTTTTGGCGGCGGAGGAATGCCCCATTCATGAAAATTATAAGGAGGCTGTACTGAAGGCCTCCGGCTCCGACACCATTGTCACCGGAAGAATTGCCGGTGTACCTGTGCGAGTTTTAAAGAATCAGATGAGTAGGGAATACCTAAGCCAGGAAAAGGCGGGAGCGGATAAGATGGAACTGGAAAAGTTTACTCTTGGCTCCCTTCGCAGGGCGGTTTTTGACGGAGATACCAAAACCGGATCCCTCATGGCAGGACAGACCTGCGGACAGGTCACAAAGATTCGTCCGGTGGCGGAGATTTTAGCGGATATTTGCCGGGGAATTCCCGGGATTTCATAAGGAGGAAAGATGAAGACAGCATTTTTATATGCAGGACAGGGAAGTCAGGTTAAGGGAATGGGAAAGGACTTATATGAAGCCTTCCCCGCCTTTCGAAAGGCCTATGACGAGGCGGAGCTGGACTTTGATGTAAAGACGCTCTCCTTTGAAGACCCTGAAGGAAAAATCAATGAAACCCGTTATACCCAGCCGGCTCTTGTGGCATTTGCCTGCGGTATGACAGCGGTTTTACGGGAAAACGGAATCAAGCCGGATTATGCTCTGGGACTTTCCCTGGGAGAATACTCCGCACTGGAGGCGGCTTCCGTGTTTTCCGCAAAGACAGCGGTGGAAATGGTAGCCTTCCGTGGTAAGAAAATGGAAGAGGCCTCCAAGGGAATCGAATCCTCCATGGCGGCAATCCTTGGGATGTCTGAGGAAGCTTTGGGCAAGGTTTGTAAGGAAGTAGGGGGCGCTGTGAGCCTTTGTAACCTAAACTGCCCGGGACAAATCGTTATCGGCGGAGAAAAGAAGGCTGTGGAAGAGGCCTCCAAACTGGCTTTGGAGGCAGGTGCCAAAAAGGCCATTCCTTTAAAGGTTTCCGGCCCCTTCCATACCTCTTTTATGAAAAGTGCGGGAGAAGCACTGCGGGAGTATTTTAAAGATATTAGCTTCCGAGAGGGAACTTGCCCTGTGCTTCACAACTTCTTAGGAAGAGAAAGACAGGAAGGAGACCCAAGCGTTCCGGAGCTTTTGGTGGAACAGGTACAAAAGCCGGTACGTATGGAAGAGGATCTTAGAAGACTTCTGGAGCTTGGGGTGAGAAACTTTGTAGAAATCGGCCCGGGCAAGACCATTTCCGGCTTCTTAAAGAAGACTGCCAAGGATATGGGCATCGAAGATTTCGAAGTAGTAAGCTTGGAAAATAAGGAAGAGCTGGAAGCATTTTTAGCCGGTAAAAAGGGATAATAGAAAGGACGGAAGATGGCGGAAAGAGAGACTTGTCTGGTTACAGGTGCCAGCGGAGGCATTGGTAGTGCTATTGCCTTGAAAATGGCGGCGGAGGGAAGAAATGTGGTGCTTCACTACGCCGGAAATGAAGCTGCGGCTAGGGCTGTAGAAGAACAGATTCATAAAAGCTACCCTTCCGTGGAAACCCTCCTTTGTCAGGGAGATATCAAGAAGGAAGAGGATGTGGAAAGAATCGTGGCGGAAGCCACCGCTCGTTTTTCCGAAATTGAAGTTTTAGTGAACAATGCCGGCATCACAAGAGACAATCTTTTTCTCAAAATGTCTTCGGAAGACTTTGATGAAGTACTGGATGCCAACCTTCGGGGAGCCTTCTTGTTTTCCAAAGCGGTAGGGAAGCTGATGATGAAAAAGCGTTACGGCAGAATCATTCAGATTTCCAGCATTGTGGGAGTTCATGGAAATGTGGGACAGAGTAATTATGCGGCTTCCAAGGCGGGGCTTATCGGCATGTCCAAGTGTCTGGCCCAGGAACTGGCAGGAAGGAATGTAACGGTAAATGTGGTTTGTCCCGGCTTTATTGATACGAAAATGACTGCAGGACTGCCGGAGGCGGTGAAGGAAGAAATGTTACGGAACATTCCTATGAAGGCTTTCGGAACAGGAGAAGATGTGGCAAATGCGGTAGCTTTTTTTGCCAAAAAAGAATCTCGCTATATTACAGGAGAAACCCTCTTGGTAGATGGCGGCATGGGAATGTAGAGCGAAAATATAGAATGAAGCTATATAAAGTTACGATATAGAAAGAAATGATAGAGTGGCAAGATAGAACGAAACTATATAAAGCAACAATATAGAATGAAGCTATATAAAGTTACGATATAGAAAGAAACTATAGAGTGGCAATGTAGAGCGACAATAGAGTTTGTAAAAACAGAGTGCAATCTTGATTGGAAATGGAGAATAAGAATACTATGGAGAGAAGACGCGTTGTAATTACCGGATTAGGAACAGTGAACCCCACCGGAAATTCCGTTGCTGAAAGCTGGCAGGGAATTCAGGAGGGAAAGGTGGGCATTGGCCCCATTACCGCCTTTCCGGCAGAGGACTTCAGCATTCATTTAGCCGGAGAAGTAAAGGATTTTCATCCGGAGACCGTTTTTGATAAAAGAGATTTAAAGCATATGTCCCGCTTTACCCAGTTTGCCATGTGGGCAGCAGAAGAGGCGGTAAAGGACAGCGGTATTGTAGGAACGCTTCCTGAGGAAGAAATCGGTTGTATTGTTTCCAGCGGAATCGGCGGACTGCAAACCATTGAAGCAGAGCATACTCGTGGCGCTTCCAAGGGCTTTGAGCGTGTAAATCCCTTCTTTATCCCTATGTCCATTTCCAATATGGCGGCGGCGGAGATTGCGATTCGCCATCATTTAAAGGGAATGTGTATTTGCCCGGTAACTGCCTGCGCAGGAGGCTCCAATGCCATCGGAGATAGCTTTCCACAGAATCCGGGATGGCTACGAAACTGCTATGGTTTGCGGAGGCACAGAGGCTACTATTTCCGAACTTGGTGTTGGAGGCTTTTCCAGTATGAAGGCTCTTTCTCCTGCTTCCGAAGTCAGCAGAGGCTCCATCCCCTTCGATAAGGAGCGTTCCGGCTTTGTAATGGGAGAGGGGGCAGGCATTTTGGTGCTGGAGGAAAGAGAGCATGCTCTGAAGAGAGGGGCAAAGATTTACGGAGAAGTGCTGGGCTATGGTGCAAACTGTGATGCCTTCCATATTACCTCCCCTGCGCCAAACGGAGAAGGGGGGGCGGATTGCATGAAGCTTGCGTTAAAAGATGCCAATCTTGCTCCTGAAAAGATTGATTACATCAATGCCCACGGCACCTCCACCAATTTAAACGATAAGGGTGAAACCGCCGCCATCAAGACGGTTTTTGGAGAGAGAGCCTATTCTATCCCCGTATCCTCCACCAAGTCCATGACCGGACACCTTTTGGGAGGGGCGGGAGCAGTAGAGGCCATCTTCTCCGTACTGGCTTTGAAGGATAGCTTTGTACCTGCCACCATGAATTATCAGGTAAAGGATGAGGAACTGGATCTGGACTATGTACCAAATCAGGGAAGAAAGCAGGAGCTGCACTACAGTCTTTCCAATTCCTTAGGGTTTGGCGGTCATAATGCCACTCTGGTTTTCGGGAAAGCAGAGTAGTTTCCCTACAATACAGTAAGCCAATAGTAAGATGGAACTGCTAAAATAACTTGAAGTGGCTTTTCGGCTGTATAGCTTTAAATACGGGCAATCTGAGCCCGCCGGTACTTGCTGAAAGCGAGTGTAGCGAAGCTTGAAGCTTAGTACTGCTGCAGGGCGAAGTTAGCGGGAGCGTGCCCGAATTTAAAGCTATACAGCAGAAGAAAGCCAAGTTTCTTTTATCAGTTCCATCTTTAACCACTACTCCATCGGCGGGGAAACTGCCGGTGGAATTTTTTTAGAGGAGGTCAATATGCCTAAGTTAAACATTGAAGAAATCAAAGCCATTATTCCCCACCGTTATCCTTTTTTGCTGATTGACGAAATTCAAGACTATGAAGCGGGAGAATTTGCGGTGGCAAAGAAATGCGTTACAATCAACGAACCCTTCTTTCAGGGACATTTTCCCTCATATCCTGTAATGCCGGGGGTTTTGATTGTGGAAGCTCTGGCCCAGACCGGAGCGGTGGCGCTTTTGGCTCTTCCGGAAAATAAAGGAAAGATTGCTCTTTTTGGGGGAATCAAGAATTGTAAGTTCAAGAAGCAGGTTCGTCCCGGGGATGTGCTGGAGCTTAGTTGTCGAGTTGTGAATCGAAAGGGCCCTGTAGGAATAGGAGAGGCGGAAGCCAAGGTGGATGGAAAGACCGTAGTGAAGGCGGAATTGACTTTTGCAGTGCAGTAGAGCTTTATGCATTATTGAGGAAAAGAGGTCGCAAAAAAGTAGATATGGTTTTCCCACAGTGCCGACTGAAAGCGGGGCACGCTCCCGCTAACTTCGCCTACCAGAGGTACTAAGCTTCAAGCTTCGCCCTGCTCGCTTTCAGCAAGTACCCGGGGCTCAGATTACCCCGCTTTTCAGCCCGGCACTGCCGGAAAACCCCGGACTATCTTTGAAGCATTCTTTTCCGTAGTACATAAAGCGGGAAGGAAATCTTAGGGGATCTGAGTGCTACTTTGAAGTCGTGCCGAAAGAAGAAAGGAATCAGAGAAATTTGGAGTGCATTTTGCGACACCGACGAAACGACAAGAGGCTCTCCATCCTCCGAATATTCTATAAATTTCACTCATTAGATGAAATGAATTATATTCGCCTGCTTTTAATGCTTCTCGTTTCGAACTTCTGAGACCGACGGAGGGGTAGAATTATAATTATGAACAGCATTTCTGCGATACAGCTTCCGATGAGGGCAATCTGAGCCCGCCGGCACTTGCGAAAAACAAAGGTACTGCTGTTTTTCGCGTAGTGTCCGCTGCAGGGCGAAGTTAGCGGGAGCGTGCCCGAAGAGGAAGCTGTATCGCAGAAATGCGTAGCTTATTATCCTTTAACACTACCGGAGTTCAGAAGAGAACCATTAAAACCCCTTATATAAAATCATTTTATTAATAAGTTTTGAAATTTTATAGAAAAATTTCTTATACCCTATAGGCAAATACAAGATTTTCTGTTAAAGTTTAACAAGTCACAGTCTACATATTTCAAGAAGAGAGAATGCTATGTTTAGTGAATCGATTATTGAGTTGTACAACAAGTTTCGAATTTATTTTTATATGCAGGTGTTTGCGAAATTCGAAAAGAGAGAGGCCAGTCTGACTACTGTAGAAAGCTATAGCATTGAATGTATCAAGGCTCTGGGAGAGCCGACGGTACAGGAATTTGCCATTATGATGGGAATTTCCGCTCCTAATGCCGCCTATAAGGTGAATGCCTTAGTGCAGAAGGGCTACATCGAGAAAATTCAGGATGAAAATGATCGAAGAGAGTTCCACCTTCGTCCCACGAAGAAGTTTTGGGATTATTACAATGTTTCCTACAGTTATGTAAAGACTGTAGAAGCTCGTTGTAAGAAGCGTTTCAGCAAGGAGGATTTGGCAAAGTTTGAAGAGATGGTAAAGATTATTACCACAGAGCTTATGCCTGAGATGGATACCAGGAAATTTACCAAAACAGGATTTGAAAACCACGTCAGCATCGGTGAAGTGGAAGAGTAAAAGTAACGGAAGAATCGAAAAAGTCCCCTTGGCCAAGAAGGCCTTGGGGATATTTTTTTGAAAAAATCCCGTATTTCCAGGAAAGGAATTGCCTTTTTTCTTGCGAGCAGGGTGAGCCTATGATAATATAAATCGGTATATGCCCGAGTGATGGGAGTAACCGGAAAACTTCGGAGAAAACAGGGATAAGGGCGAAATCTGGTGAAACATTTTTCCTTTTCCGGAGGAGAAAAGCGTTTCACCAAATTCGATTGTAAAGGAAGTAGAAGATGAACAAGAAATCAAATGCAGTGCTACGGCTTATAGGAATCCTCCTGCTGACCATAGCTTTTTGCGTTTTGGGTTACCTGAATGCAAAAAACATTAAGCTGGGATTGGACCTGAACGGTGGTGTGTCCATCACCTACCAAACCGTGGAAGAGAATCCTACCGCCGAGCAGATGAGTGACACGGTGTATAAGCTTCAAATGAAGGCTCAGAGCTATTCCACAGAGGCGCAGGTATATCAGGAAGGAAAGAATCGTATCAATATTGATATTCCCGGAGCTACCGATGCCAATGAAATTTTGGCGGAGCTTGGAGAGCCGGGTACCCTGCAGTTTGCGGATGAGGATGGCAATGTTCTTCTTACCGGTGATGATGTAAAAACAGCTACTGCGGGAATGACCAACCAGAACAACAATCGTGAATATGTGATTGAGCTGCATTTCACAGAGGCAGGTGCGACAAAATTTGCGGAAGCCACCAAGAACAATGTGGGAAGCGTATCTTCATTATCTATAACAATGAAGTCATTTCTTCTCCAAATGTTAAAGAAGCGATTACCGGCGGACAGGCCAGCATCAGTCCCATCGAAAGCTATGAGCAGGCGCAGAAGATTGCTTCTACCATTCGTATCGGTGCTTTGCCGGTTAGCCTGACAGAGCTTCGTTCCAATGTAATCGGTGCCACCTTGGGTGCGGAAGCGATTTCCACCTCTTTGAAGGCTGCGGCTATCGGTATTGCATTGGTTATGCTTTTCATGCTTTGTGTTTATCGTATCCCCGGTCTTGCGGCATCTTTGGCTCTTTTCATGTATGTGGGGCTGGAAATGGTGCTGATGCAGGCCTTTGAAGTTACCCTGACTTTGCCGGGTATTGCCGGAATTATTCTATCCATCGGTATGGCGGTGGACGCCAATGTTATTATCTTTACTCGAATCAAAGAGGAAATAGGTGCCGGGAATTCTGTGGAGAAGGCGATTAAGTCAGGATTTGAAAAGGCCTTGTCTGCAATTTTGGACGGTAACATCACTACTTTGATAGCGGCGGCAGTGCTGTATATCCGTGGTTCAGGAACCGTAAAGGGCTTTGCAACCACCTTGGCCATCGGTATTATCATTTCTCTGATTACCGCACTTTTTGTAACCAGAGGATTATTAACTGCTTTTTTCGCTTTGGGAGCGACAAACCCCAAGCTCTACGGTATTAAGAAGGAAACCAAGGTAATCAACTTTATCGGTTTCAGAAGAATTGCCTACAGCATTTCTTCCTTAGTAATTATTGTGGGATTCATTTTCCTGGCAATGAATAAGAAAAATACCGGAGATATCTTTAACTATGACCTGGACTTTAAGGGAGGTTCCTCCACTACCATTACCTTCGATAAGGATTTGTCCATGAAGGAGATAGATAGTGAGGTGATTCCTCTGTTTACCGCGGCTACCGGGGGAAATGCTTCCACCCAGGCTGCTAAGGTTGCGGGAACCAATGAGGTTATTATTAAGACCAGAACCATGACCACCGAGGAAAGAACCAAGCTTTATGACAGCCTTCAGGAGAAGTTCTCCATTTCCGAGGATAAGATTGTTACCGAGAACATTTCCGGTGCGGTTTCCACAGAAATGAAGAAGGATGCGGTTTGGGCTTTGCTGATTGCTATCTTCTGTATGCTGATTTATATCTGGATTCGATTCACAGACATTAAGTTTGCCTCCGCTTCCGTAATGGCCTTGTCTCATGACGTATTGATTACCGTTACTTTTTATGCGGTACTTCGCTGGGCGGTGGGCTCAAACTTTATTGCCTGCATCTTAACCATCGTAGGATATTCCATTAATGCTACCATCGTTATCTTTGACCGTATCCGTGAGAATTTACACAACGGTACCAAGAAGAAGGGATTGGAGTATGTGGTAAATGAGGCGATTTCCAGTACGGTAACCCGTTCTATCAATACCTCACTGACTACCTTTATTTCCGTATTTGTGCTTTACATCTTCGGAGTAAGCTCCATTAGAGATTTTACCCTGCCCTTGATGGTGGGTATTGTAGCCGGCGCTTGGTCTTCCGTATGTATCGCAGGACCGCTTTGGTTTGATTTTGTGATTCTTTCCAAGAGAAAGAAGGAACAGCTTAGCAAGAAATAGTAAAGGAAAAGGGGTGACTATGGCAGCTGCCAAAATGAAATATGAAATCAAAGGGCAGTGCGGAAGAGCCAAGTCTGCCCATGTGGAAACCGTCCATGGTGTGATAGAAACCCCGGTCTTTATGAATGTGGGTACTGTGGCAGCCATCAAGGGCGGGGTATCCACGGATGATCTTCGTCTGGTGCATACACAGGTGGAGTTGTCCAATACCTATCATCTCCATGTGCGAACCGGAGACAAGGTTATCCGGGAGCTGGGTGGCTTACACAGGATGATGAATTGGGACAAGCCTATCCTTACCGATTCCGGCGGTTTTCAGGTTTACAGTCTGGCCAAAACCGGAAGGAAAATTCGGGAAGAAGGGGTGGAATTTCGCTCCCATATTGATGGAAGAAGGATTTTTATGGGACCGGAGGAATCCATGCAGATTCAGTCCAACTTGGGCTCTACCATTGCCATGGCCTTTGACGAGTGTCCGCCGGCCTTGGCGGAGCGGGATTATATTCTTCCTTCCGTGGAGAGAACCACCCGTTGGCTTCTTCGTTGTCAGGCGGAGATGGATCGTTTGAACAGCCTGGAAGATACCCTGAATCCTAAGCAGATTCTCTTTGGGATTAATCAGGGAGGGGTTTTGGAAGATATTCGTATCGACCATGCCAAGCGTATTACGGAGCTGGATTTGGAAGGCTATGCAGTTGGCGGTCTGGCCGTGGGAGAAAGCCATGAGGATATGTACCGGATTTTGGATGCGGTGGTTCCTCATTTGCCCCGGCATAAGCCTACTTACCTTATGGGGGTAGGAACTCCGGAAAATATGATTCAGGCTGTGGATCGGGGAATTGACTTTTTCGATTGTGTATTCCCCAGCAGAAACGGAAGACATGGTCATGTGTATCATGCCACCGGAAAGCTGAATCTTTGGAACCTGGCTTATGAAAAGGATATGCGTCCCATTGAAGAGGGCTGTGATTGCCCGGCTTGCAAAGGGATTCGAAAAGAGGACGGAACGTATACCGGGGGTTATTCCAGAGCGTATATCCGTCATCTTTTAAAGGCGAAGGAAATGCTGGGAATGCGGCTTTGCGTTTTACATAATCTTTCCTATTACAATCGCCTGATGGTGGAAATGCGTAACGCCATTCGGGAAAATTGTTGGGAAAGCTGGAAGACGGAAGCCTTATATAAACTAAAAATACAAAACTCCTAAGGGAGAAGATTTGACAAAAGAAAAGGAGATACATTATGGCAGGAATGGGAGCAGTAGGTTGGATTATTTATGCGGTAGTGATTATTGCCATGTTCTATTTTTTGGGTGTTCGTCCTCAGCAGCAGGAAAAGAAAAAACTGCAGGACTTGATGAGCTCCCTTGCTGTGGGAGATACGGTTCTTACCAGTTCGGGATTTTACGGTGTCATCATTGACCTTACCGAGGATACGGTAATCGTAGAGTTCGGCGGAAACAAGAACTGTCGTATTCCGATGCAGAAGACAGCCATCGTTCAGATTGAGAAGGCTTCCAACTAAGGCTTTGATCGAGAGAAGAGCAGATTTTGTTTTAAGCTTTCAAAATACTTATTCTTCTGTTTGGGAAGAATAAGATGTTTTACAAAAATAGAAAGAAGGAAAATGATGAGGAAGACCCTAGTTTTACTTTTTGGGGGACAGTCTACAGAGCATGAGGTTTCTTGTCGCTCTGTGCTCACGATTAAGAGGGCGGTAAATCAAGAAAAGTACAAGGTGCTTTGTATCGGTATTACGAAATCCGGGGAATGGATTCCGGTGGAGAAAGAAGAAGCCATTGAAGACGGAAGCTGGAAGGAAAGTGCAGAGAGAGCCATGATTCTTCCGGACGCAAAGCTTTCTTCCGTGCTTTTTCTGGGGAAACGGAGAAAGTCACTTGGAAAAAATTGATGTAGTCTTTCCGGTGCTTCATGGTAAGGACGGAGAAGACGGAACCATTCAAGGACTTTTGGAGATTGCCAGAATTCCCTATGTGGGCTGCGGGGTACTTTCCTCTGCGATTTCTATGGATAAGGTTTATACTAAGATGGCGGTGGAAAAGCCTTTGGCAAAGATTGGCGTTCGACAGGCTAAGTATATCTCCTTTGTGCGAAGCCAGTGGGAGAATCAGGAGAAGATTATTTCCAAGGTGGAAGCTGCTCTTTCCTATCCGGTGTTTGTAAAGCCTTCCAATGCAGGTTCTTCTTGCGGCGTAAGTAAAGCAAAGGATAGAGAGGCCTTAAAGAAGGCGGTGGAAAATGCCCTTTCGGTGGATAGAAGAGTCTTGGTGGAAGAAAGCATTACAGGAAGAGAGATGGAATGTGCAGTATTCTCCGGAAAAGAAGGGCAGGTAGAAAGCTCTTCCGTGGGAGAAATTCTTGCTGCGGCGGAATTCTACGATTATGACGCCAAATATAACAATCCGGATTCCAAGACGGAACTCTATCCGGATATTTCCAGGGAGATTGAAGAGAAAATCAGAAAGGCGGCAGAGACGGTCTTTTTAGCTGTAGACGGTTTCTCCCTCTCCAGAGTGGATTTCTTCCTGTCCGGAGAGGAAGTGATTTTTAACGAAATCAATACCATGCCGGGCTTCACTTCTATTTCCATGTATCCCATGCTTTTTAAGAAAAAGGGATATTCCATAGAAGAGCTGGTAGAGAAACTTATAGAGAGTGCTTTTCATAGACCTTAAGAATTTCATAAATAATTATTTCCGTGGACTTTAAACTTTTTTGCAAGATTGTGCTATACTAAGTACACAATCAATTTGATTTTAAATGTTTGATTTCCATTCTCCTAGGGGCTCTGTTATGCACGCAGGGTCCCTATTATATTGTCTTCATTGTCGTAAAGAAAAGTTATGAAAAAGGAAAGCTGTGGCTGAGGTAAGAAATTAAGATGAAGGTCAAAATGACTATGCACACCAGACAAAAATATGACGGGGACTTGGACAGCTTCGTGCTGGAACATTCCGGTGTACTGATGCAGAGGGGAGAGCAATTTCTTCTCAGTTATTTTCAAGAGGGAGTACACCACGGTATGAAACTGTATCCGGCGGAAGGCCGTCTGGAGATTATTCGAAATTGGAAGGAAGAGGAGAAGCTTCTCTATGAAGGAGGCGTCCGCTGGAAGGTGGATTACGAAACGGAGGTAGGTGTCCTGCCCCTGGAGTTTGATACGGCAGAGGTGGATTTTCGAAATGTCGACTTCTCTCGGGGACAAGGAGAAATTCGTCTTTATTACACACTCTTTCAGTTTGGACAAAAGGTGACGGAGACAGAACTCTCCATTGCAATTTCGCCCTATTCGGAGTAAAATGTAAACGTTTCTTTGCAAAAATAAGCACAATAATTTGTAGACTTGGAAATGAGGTGTTCATGGTACTGGCAATTGCTCCACAAAGCATTATTTCGATTTTGTTGGTAATTTTGATTTTGCTTTTCATCGTATTAATAGCTTTATATTTTATGGGAAGACGTTTGCAGGAAAAGCAGGCTGCACAGCAACCCATGATTGAAGCCAATACCATGGAAGTTTCCATGTTGATTATTGATAAGAAGAAGCTGAGTGTGAAGGCAGCTGTTGCGGCAGGCTTGCCGGAGCAGGTGGAGAAGGAGCTTCCCCTTCTATCTTCGCTTTTCAAAGCTTCCCATTGTTAAGGCAAAGGTGGGACCGAAGGTATTAGCCCTTATGGCGGATCCCAATGTATATGAGGTACTTCCTGTAAAGAAGGAAGTAAAGTGTGCAGTATCCGGAATCTATATTCGCTCTATCAAGTCTGTACGAGGCGGAGTGGTACCTGAGGCACCAAAGAAAAAAGGATTTTTCGCCAACTTAAGAAAGAAGGCGGAAGACGCTGTGAAGAAGCAACAAGCAAAGAAGTAATATTGAAAGATATTTGAACTGAAAACCAAAGCATAAAGAATACCACTCATGGGTTTTATGAAAGAAGATAATTTGAGTGTTTTTTCGGGGGAGTATTTTGGAATAGAGGCAATCTGAGCCCGCCGGTACTTGCTGACAGCGAGGAAACGAAGCTGGAAGCTTAGTACCGCTGCGAGGCGAAGTTAGCGGGAGCGTGCCACGATTCCAAAATCTCCAACAGAAAAAACGATAAATACTCTAGCTTTTTTCATAAAGCCTTTTCTTTTTTCTTTCTAAATTCCAAGGCCTTCTTCTCAAATTTCCTTGACAGAAAAAGGTAAAGAATGGTAGTATGAAGTTTGCTTATTTGGCCGGTAGGGGGATAACTCTGCCTATTTTTCGTCCAAAGGAAGAAAAATGTCAAAGAAAAGTGAACGTATCGTCAACTAATCCATAAATTAAAGGAGTTTCCCGAGTTGTTTTAAGCAGATTATAATACTAAAGGCAAATTGGGACAAGTTTTTTGTGGATTCTTAGCAAAGAGATGAGATATATCTCGGATATTAGGGGTGAACGGTCGATGAAAAAAAGCAAAATGCATCCGGTGCAAACCGGAAAGAATCTCAGAATGACTTTCTCTCGGAGCAAAGAAGTTCTGGAAATGCCAAACCTCATTGAAATCCAAAAGGATTCTTATGAATGGTTTGCATGAAGGCTTGAGGGAGGCCTTTGATGATATCTCTCCCATCCAGGACTTTGCAGGACATCTTAGCTTGGAGTTTGTGAACTTCAAACTGGCTAAGGAAGAGGCAAAGTACAGCATAGAAGAGTGTAAGGAAAGAGATGCAACCTATGCAGCTCCCCTTAAGGTTAAAGTTCGCCTCTTTAATAAGGATAAGGAAGAAATCAATGAACATGAAATCTTCATGGGTGACCTTCCTTTAATGACAGAGAACGGCTCCTTCGTCATCAACGGTGCGGAAAGAGTTATCGTTTCTCAGTTGGTGCGTTCTCCGGGAATTTATTATGGGGTAGACCATGATAAGGTAGGTAAGGAGCTTTACAGCAGTACCGTAATTCCAAATCGTGGTGCCTGGATTGAGTACGAAACAGACTCCAATGACGTATTCTTCGTTCGTGTAGACAGAACCAGAAAGGTACCGGTTACTGTCTTTATTCGTGCGCTTGGGGTAGGTTCCAACAAGGATATTCTTGATTTATTCGGAGAAGATCCAAAGCTCTTAGCTTCTATCGACAAAGATCCTTCTGAAAATTACCAGGAAGGTCTCTTAGAGTTATACAAAAAAATTCGACCGGGAGAACCGCTTTCCGTGGACTCCGCCCAATCCCTATTGAACTCCATGTTTTTTGACCCAAGACGCTATGATTTAGCCAAGGTGGGACGATACAAGTTCAACAAGAAATTACATTTTAAGAACAGAATCAAGGGCCATGTATTGGCTGAGGCTGTTTATGCACCGGAGACCGGAGAACAGCTGGCTGAGGCAGGTGCAACCGTTAGCCAGGAATTGGCGGAGCAGATTCAGAATGCCGCTGTTCCCTTTGTTTGGATTGACGGACCTACAAGAACCGAGAAGGTGCTTTCTTCCATGCAGGTGGATATTAAGGAGTGGATTCCCGCTTCCATCAATCCTGAGGAGTGCGGCATCAATGAATTAGTATTCTATCCTGCCTTAAAGGAGCTTTTAGCTTCCGTGGAAGGACAGGGAGAGGACGCACTGAGAGATGGGATTCGTAAGAACATCCACAGCCTGATTCCAAAGCATATTACTAAGGAAGATATTTTTGCTTCCATTAACTATTTACTGAATCTGGATGAAGAAATCGGCACAGTGGACGATATTGACCATCTGGGAAATCGTCGTATTCGTGCCGTTGGAGAGCTTTTACAGAACCAGTATCGTATCGGATTGTCCCGTATGGAAAGAGTAGTAAGAGAGAGAATGTCCACCCAGGATATTGATGAAATTACTCCTCAATCCTTAATCAATATTAAGCCCGTAACGGCAGCGGTAAAGGAATTCTTCGGTTCCTCTCAGCTGTCTCAGTTCATGGACCAGAACAACCCGCTTTCCGAGCTTACCCATAAGAGAAGACTTTCCGCATTGGGACCCGGCGGTCTTTCCAGAGATCGTGCAGGTTTCGAGGTGCGAGACGTACACTATACCCACTACGGAAGAATGTGTCCTATCGAGACCCCTGAAGGACCGAACATCGGTTTGATTAACTCCTTGGCTTCTTATGCAAGAATTAATGAGTACGGTTTTATCGAGGCGCCTTACTTAGTGGTAGATAAGACCGATCCGGCCAATCCGGTGGTTACCAATCAGGCGGTATATCTTGCTGCAGACGAGGAAGACCAGTTCGTGGTTGCTCAGGCGAATGAGCCTCTGGATGAGGAAGGACATTTTAAGCATGATAACGTTTCCGGTAGATATCGGGATCAGACTTCTGCTTTTCCCAAGACCAGTATTGATTTAATGGACGTATCCCCGAAGATGGTATTCTCGGTAGCGACTTCCATGATTCCTTTCCTGCAAACGATGACGCGAACCGTGCCCTGATGGGATCCAACATGCAGCGTCAGGCAGTGCCACTTTTGATTACCGAATCTGCAGTGGTGGATACCGGTATGTCCAGCAAGGCGGCGGTAGACTCCGGAGCCTGTGTAGTGGCGAAGAACAGTGGAGAGGTTACTCTTTCTTCCTCTGCAAGAATCTTGATTAAGAGAGATAAGGACGGAGGAATTGACGAGTATAAGCTGATGAAGTTTATGCGTAGTAACCCCAGTAACTGTTATAACCAAAAGCCCATTGTCAATACCCATGACAGGGTAGAGGCAGGGGATGTTATTGCAGACGGTCCTTCTACAAAGGACGGCGAGATTGCCTTAGGAAAGAACCCCTTAATCGGATTTATGACTTGGGAAGGTTACAACTACGAGGACGCGGTTTTACTTTCCGAGCGTTTGGTACAAACGATGTTTACACCTCCGTTCATATTGAAGAGTATGAGTGTGAGGCCAGAGATACAAAGTTAGGACCTGAAGAAATTACCTCCGACGTTCCCGGTGTAGGTGATGACGCCTTAAAGAATCTGGACGAAAGAGGAATTATCCGTATCGGTGCGGAGGTTCGTGCCGGAGATATTCTTGTAGGTCGTGTGACTCCTAAGGGAGAGACAGAGCTTACCGCCGAGGAGCGTTTGCTTCGTGCCATCTTCGGTGAGAAGGCAAGAGAAGTAAGAGATACCTCCTTAAAGGTACCTCACGGTGCTTACGGAACCGTTATTAACACCATGGTTTATACCAGAGAGAATTCCGACGAGTTGGCTCCGGGAGTTTCCCAGTCCGTTCGTATCTATATCGCCCAGAAGAGAAAAATCGGTGTGGGAGATAAGATGGCGGGACGTCACGGAAACAAGGGTGTAGTTTCCCGGGTGCTTCCTGTAGAGGATATGCCATACCTGCCAAACGGTCGTCCCTTGGATATCGTATTGAATCCTTTGGGTGTACCTTCCCGTATGAATATCGGACAGGTCTTGGAGTTACATCTTTCCTTAGCGGCAAAGGCCCTGGGCATTGATGTTTCTACCCCGATCTTTGACGGTGCAACCGAGGTGGATATTCAGCAGACCCTTTTACTGGCAAATGATTATGTAAATCTTTCCTGGGAAGAATTTTCCGAGAAGCATAAGGAAGAATTGGATCCGGAAGTATATGCTTACTTGGGCGAGCATCTTGATCACCGTAAGGAATGGCAGGGTGTGCCTATCGGCATTGACGGAAAGGTACAGCTGAGAGACGGAAGAACCGGAGAGAAATTTGACAGTCCTACTTCCATCGGCTTCATGCATTATTTGAAACTTCACCACCTGGTAGACGATAAGATTCATGCCCGTTCTACCGGTCCGTACTCCATGGTTACTCAGCAGCCTCTGGGAGGTAAAGCCCAGTTCGGTGGACAGCGTTTCGGAGAGATGGAGGTTTGGGCTTTGGAGGCCTACGGTGCAGCGTATACCCTGCAGGAGATTCTGACCATGAAGTCCGACGATGTGGCAGGTCGTGTAAAGACCTACGAAGCAATCATCAAGGGACAAAACATTCCGGCGCCGGGAGTACCCGAGTCCTTTAAGGTTCTTTTAAAGGAAATGCAGGCTCTGTGTCTGGATATGAGAGTACTGGATGAGAATCAGCAGGTGGTAGAGATTACAGAAGATCTTTACGATGCAAATCAGGATATGCACAGACTCTTATCCGGCGGTGACTATCGTCAGGATAAGCAGGAAAACTTCGGAGCCTACGGCTATACCAAGCAGGAATTCCAGGATGGAGAGCTGGTGGATGCCGAGGAAAATGAAGAGAGCGCAGAAGAGGATGACTCTATAGAAGAGCTGGATCAGGATGATTTTTATTCCTTAGCTTCCGACTTCGGTGATGATGGTGATAACGAGTAGAGGAGGAAAAATGGCAAACTTTCAAAGTGGAAATGAGCCGGTACAATTTGATTCCATAAAAATTGGTTTGGCTTCCCCGGAAAAAATTCTGGACTGGTCCTATGGAGAAGTAAAGAAGCCGGAAACCATTAACTATAGAACCCTGAAGCCGGAGAAGGACGGATTATTCTGCGAAAGAATTTTCGGACCGGTAAAGGACTGGGAATGTCACTGTGGAAAATATAAGAAGATTCGCTACAAGGGTGTGATTTGTGATCGTTGCGGTGTAGAGGTTACCAAGTCTTCTGTACGTAGAGAGCGGATGGGTCATATCGCCTTAGCGGCTCCCGTATCCCACATTTGGTACTTCAAGGGAATTCCTTCCCGTATGGGATTGATTTTGGATATCAGTCCCAGAATTCTGGAAAGAGTTCTGTATTTTGCCTCCTACGTGGTTCTGGATCCCATGGAAACGGGATTAAACTATAAGGATGTGCTTTCCGAGAAGGAATACAGAGATGCCGTAGAGCAGTACGGTTACGGTAACTTCAGAGTAGGAATGGGTGCGGAAGCGGTATATGAGCTGCTTTCCAACATTGATCTGGAGAAGGAGTATACGGACCTTCGTGGAGAGCTGGACAGCTCCTCCGGACAGAAGAGAGCCCGTATCGTAAAGCGTTTGGAAGTGGTGGAAGCCTTCCGTTCCTCCGGAAATAAGCCGGAGTGGATGATCCTATCCAACCTTCCCGTAATTCCTCCCGATTTACGTCCTATGGTACAGCTGGATGGCGGACGTTTTGCTACCTCCGACTTAAATGACCTGTATCGTAGAATTATCAATAGAAATAACCGTCTGGCAAGACTCTTGGAGCTTGGAGCACCGGAAATTATCGTGCGAAACGAGAAGAGAATGTTACAGGAGGCGGTGGATGCCCTTATCGATAACGGTAGAAGAGGACGTCCTGTAACCGGTCCCGGAAACCGTGCTTTAAAGTCCCTTTCCGATATGTTAAAGGGTAAGCAGGGACGTTTCCGTCAGAACCTTTTAGGAAAGCGTGTGGATTACTCCGGACGTTCCGTAATCGTAGTAGGACCGGAATTAAAGATTTATCAATGCGGTGTGCCTAAGGAGATGGCTATTGAGCTCTTTAAGCCCTTCGTTATGAAGGAGCTGGTAAAGAGCAACAAGTCTCATAACATTAAGAATGCCAAGAAGATGGTGGAAAGACTGGATCCATTGGTTTGGGATATCTTGGAGGATGTTATTAAAGAGCACCCGGTTATGTTAAACCGTGCCCCTACCCTGCACCGTTTGGGAATTCAGGCCTTCGAGCCGATTCTGGTAGAGGGTAAGGCGATTAAGCTTCATCCGCTGGTTTGTGCGGCCTTCAACGCGGACTTCGATGGAGACCAGATGGCGATCCACCTTCCTTTAACACAGGAAGCACAGGCGGAGTGTCGTTTTATGCTACTTTCTCCCAACAACCTCTTAAAGCCCTCTGATGGTGGTGTGGTTGCGGTACCTTCTCAGGATATGGTACTGGGTGTATATTATTTGACCCAGGAAAGAGAAGGAGACAAGGGAGAGGGAATGCTCTTCAAGTCCATCAATGAGGCCATCTTGGCTTATGAGAACCACTATGTGACCCTTCATGCGAAGATTCGTTGTAAGGTGAAGAAGGAATTCTTACAGGAAGACGGCAGTAAGAAGGAAGAGGAAGGCATTATTGAGACAACTGTTGGAAGACTTCTCTTCAATGAGATTATTCCGCAGGATCTAGGATTTATTGACCGTTCCTTACCGGAGAATCGTTTCCTTCCGGAAATCAACTTCCTGGTAAAGAAGAAGAATCTAAAGCAGATTCTGGAAAAGGTAATGGATGTGCACGGTGCTATGCAAACCGCTTTAACCCTGGATGACATTAAGTCCATCGGGTACAAGTTCTCTACCAAGGCTGCCATGACCGTATCCATCCATGATATGACTGTTCCGGAGACCAAGGAAACGCTCCTGGAAGAGGCGCAGAAAACTGTAGATAAGATTGCCAAGAACTTCAGAAGAGGTTTGATTACTGAGGAAGAGCGTTACAAGGAAGTTATCGAAACCTGGAAAACTACCGATGAACAGCTTACCCATGACCTCTTAACTGGACTGGATAATTACAACAATATCTTTATGATGGCGGACTCCGGAGCCCGTGGATCCGATAAGCAGATTAAGCAGCTTGCCGGAATGCGTGGACTCATGGCGGATACAACCGGTAAGACTATCGAACTTCCCATTAAGTCCAACTTCCGTGAAGGTCTGGATGTATTGGAGTACTTTATCTCCGCTCACGGAGCACGTAAGGGACTTTCCGATACCGCTCTTCGTACAGCGGACTCCGGATACTTAACAAGACGTTTGGTAGACGTAACTCAGGATTTGATTATCCGTGATCTGGATTGCTCCGAGGGAAGAGAAAGCATTCCTTCCCTGGAGATTACAGAGCTTTCCGACGGACAGGAAAAGATTGAGTCCTTACAGGAGAGAATTACCGGCCGTTATGTAGCGGAGGATATCATTGATCCGGAAACCGGAAATATGGTGATCAAGGCAAACCACATGGTAACACCGAAGAGAGCTCCTCAGGTTATGGATGCTTAAACAAGATGGGCAGAAAGTCCATTCGTATTCGTACCGTTCTTACCTGCCGTTCCAAGTCCGGTATCTGCGGAAAGTGCTACGGAGCAAACTTAGCAACAGGAAAGCCGGTTGAGGTGGGAGAGGCAGTAGGAACCATCGCTGCACAGTCCATCGGAGAACCGGGAACACAGCTGACCATGAGAACCTTCCATACCGGAGGTGTGGCAGGTGGAGATATCACCCAAGGTCTTCCCCGTGTAGAGGAGTTATTTGAGGCAAGAAAGCCGAAGGGACTTGCAATTCTTACGGAGATTCCGGGTGTTGTGGAGATCCGTGACACCAAGAAGAAGAAAGAGATTATTGTAACCGACAACGAAAAGGCACAGTCTAAGACTTACCTGATTCCTTACGGATCCCGTTTGAAGGTAGAGGAAGGACAGGTTCTGGAAGCCGGAGACGTATTAACCGAAGGATCCATCAATCCTCATGACCTACTGAAGATTAAGGGTGTTAAGGCTGTACAGGAATACATGATTTCCGAAGTGCAGAGAGTATATCGTTTACAGGGTGTAGAAATCAACGATAAGCATATCGAGATGATTGTGCATCAGATGATGAAGAAAGAGCGAGTTAACGAGGCAGGAGATTCCCGCTTTATTCCCGGAACTACTGTGGATCGCTTAGACTTCGAGGATGAAAACGAGAGACTCATTGCAGAAGGAAAGGTACCTGCAGAAGGAAAGAGAACCATGTTGGGAATTACCAAGGCTTCCTTGGCTACCGATTCCTTCATGTCCGCAGCATCCTTCCAGGAAACCACAAAGGTTCTTACAGAAGCGGCTATCAACGGTAAGATTGACCATCTCATCGGTTTGAAGGAAAACGTTATTATCGGTAAGCTAATTCCTGCAGGTACAGGAATGCGTCGCTACAGAAACGTTAAGCTTTCCACCGACAAAGAGGAAGTGGTAGACACTACCGACGTGCTTAGCCATGAGGTCAACGAGCCACTGAGCACAGAAGAGATTTTTGATGCGGATCCCAAGGGATTATCCGGATTATCCGCAGCCTTAAGAGCAATCAAAGAGGGCGAAAACGAATTATAAACTAAGCTTTAAAAGAGGCTATATAAAATCAAAATAGTTTTTTTACGCAATATAGGTCTGAAGCCGGGGCACGCTCCCGCTAGCTTCGCCTTGACTGAGCAGTGGTTTTGATACCCACTGCTCACTTTGCTTCGCAAAGCAAATTCTTTCGGAAGTTGGTCTGATACAGGACGACTTTTCTGATGAAAAGTCCGTCCTTGCGGATACTAAGCGAAAAACTGCGTTTCTCTTGTTTTTCGCAAGTACCGTCGGGCTCAGACTACCCCATTTTCAGACCTATATTGCTAAAAATTTTCTTTTAATTTTGATTTATATAACCTCTTTTTTTTTATTTGAAAATTTGAAGCACGTTCATACAGCATAGCTCTGAAAGGCTAAGAAATATTTTCATTAAAAATAAGAGAATATGTGACCAATTCCTTCCTTTTACCGTTTATAAGGTAGAGAGAAGAATATTGCAGTACTTTCTGGTCCACGAGATACCGCATATTACGCCGGTAATACTCGTTAAGAAGGAAAAGACTGAGCTGCAACATCAGGGCATAAGCCAAGGAGGAAATTATGAAAAAAAGGAAGGAAAAGAGAAAAATATCTGTTTTGGCAATAGGATATTGTGCCGCCATTTTATCCGCAGGAGTATTGACAGCTTGTAGCGGAGCAAGAAAAGACACAAGCTATAGAGAGGATAACTCTATTAAGAGTGGGGTATATGGGGAGGCAGAGGCTGAAAGATCTGATGAAGCAGCTTTTGCAGGAGCACAGGTGGCAAAATTCAATGCCGGAAAGGATTCCGTAGTTACTAAGGAAAATGAAGTTCCCGGAGCCTCTCAGGGAGAAGCCGCTGAGGAGACCGTTCCGGAAGTAAGCAATCCTGATTCGAATACGCCTGATTCCAATACTCCCGATGTTGGTGAGGACTCCAATGTTCAGATTTCGGAAAAAAAGATTCGTACCGTGAATATGGAAATCGATACAAAGGATATTCCGGAAAAAGCAAAGGCGCTTCGAGAAAAAGTGAAAGCAATGTCCGGCTATGTGGAATCAGAGGATTTTCAGGATAATGACAGCTATAGCGACTTTAGAAGAATGTATTTTACCATTCGTATTCCAAAGGATAAGATGGATGAATTCCTTAGCTTCGTGGAAGGAGAGGGACAAATTAAGTCTCGCAACGAGAATCTGGAAGATGTTCGTTTACAGTACCATGATGCCCAGGCTCATAAGAACTCTTTAGAAAAGGAGCAGGAGAGGGTTCTGGCTTTGATGGACAAGGCGGAAAATCTGGATCAGCTTCTGATTTTGGAAAATCGTTTAACTGAGATACGCTATCAGTTGGAGAATTACGGAAGCCAAATTCTGGAATATGACAACAGGATTAACTTTGCCACCTTAAACCTGACTTTGACGGAAAAGTCAAAGCCGGAGGCAAGAGAGCAGAAGGAGGAAGGTTTTAAGGATAGATTGAAGACGGGATTTAAAGAAAATCTCTACGGTATCAAATGGTTCTTTGAAGCTCTTCTTTTCCTAATCCTTGTGTACAGTCCTCAGATTATAGGAATTGTAGCTATCGCCTTGCTCCTGATTTTTCTCCATAAAAGAGAGCAGAAAGCCAGGGCAAAGAGGGCAAAAGCCATGGAGCAGGAATCGTTAAAGGAGCAGGATAAGAATATAAAGTAGTATATAGGGTGAAAGATATAGTAGAACATAAAACAAAAGCCCCCGGAGAATTCTCCGGGGACTTTCTTATGATCATTCTGGTTTGCTTACGGCAAGATTTTTTAATAAACCGTTTTGTAACTGGAAGATTGCATTGGAATCGCCTGCAACAGCAGAGCGGTTAGCTTCTTCCGCATGGGATAACTCCTCCCGTAAGATGGAGATATGTTTTGGAGCATCAATGGCAATACGAACGCCGTCAGCGGCAGTTTCAATTACCGTAAGACGAATATTATCGCCGATTAAAATGCTTTCATTCTTTTTTCTTCTTAAATTAACATGGTTTTCCTTCACCTCTTTCTTCCACATCCCTGTGGAAACTCCTCCGGGCTATCTTATACGGCAGCCTTCTGCTTAGCCTGTACAGATTCAAAGCTGCCCAGAGTGTGCTTGTATTCGTATCCGCTTGCTTCAAGTATTACTTGCATGCCCTTATGATTCTCTGGATTAATCACCAAAGGACACTTCAAATTTACGGTGTTGTCCAGGTAGTCTGCCTGTAAAACGCAGGTCACATAGTAGCTCAATTCTTCCGCATCCTTAACGCCTAAGTAAGTAAGCTCTTCATCGGTAAGGTTTGGAGCATAGTCAGGATCCAATGAGAATGGATTGATGACAACAAAAGCCACATCGGGATTCTCAACTCCCTGTAAAAGAAGAATGGTTGAATCTTCCTCTTCGTTTAAGCATAAAGGAAGATAGTGCTGCACCTCTGAAAAGCCGAAAAGCCCATCAGGAAAATGAAACAAATCCTTCTCCTCATAATCGATAACGCCATAGTCCTTGGTATGTAATTGCATAATTTCCTCCATAGAATAATAATGATCATGTTTGTAATTTTTTGGAGATTTTCCTCCCTCCTTTCGGAGAGAGGAACAGAAACCGTTATCCTATGCCGCCCTGCCGAAAGCAGGGGACTTCTCCGGATATTAGCTTTCTAAATCTATGGATCCGCCCATAACAGGTTTTTTCGGAAAATAGATAAATCTCCGGTATACTCGAATTTAATGTCCGGCATTTGGGTTACGATGGTCATATCCATCGCGGGAAGATAAGATAAATCTCCCTTGTGTACCCGCATTTCAAAGGCTCCCCGATCCTGAAGATAGCCGGCTGTTTTTTCTTGTCTTATAGCTCTTTGAGATTCTAAGATCTCCAGTGTTTCTGCAGCTGCTCTTTGTTTATTGCCTTGGATATAGAGATTTGGGGATTGGGAATCAGCTCCTGTAAGGGGTAAGGAATCTGTGCCCGTCTCCGTTCCTTTGGCAGAGACAGCCTGCATGGCGGAGTAGTAAGCCAAATGGTTTTCTACTCTTTGGTATTGCCGGTTTACCTTATACTGCAAAGCAGCATCCTGTTTTCCGGCTCGTTGTGCTTCAATGGTACTTAGACGAAGCGCTCTCCCTCGTGCTTGGTCAATTTGATCGGAAGGGACCAGCTTTCCACCACTGCTTAGGTGAATCGCTTTAAAGTCAGTCGTACTTACTTTGATGAGTTGTCCCATACTCGCCTCCCTGTTTCCAACCTGCTAATAGAAACTATAGCAATCGCCTTGCCGTGGTCAGGTTAATGGAGAGATGACCTGTTCTTTTTATCTACCAACGAAATCAAATAAAGAAGACTGCATGATGTTGGAACCAACCTTCATTGCGGCATTGTAGCTGTATTGGTAGGAATACATCTTCACTACTGCATCATAGGGGTCCACACCCAGCTTAGAGGTATATTCCTCCTGGAGAGTATCCATCGTAATATCTAACTTACTCTGGGTAGTTTCCAGTGCGGCATACTTAATACCCAATTCTCTGTAGCTGTCGCTGACTCTTGCCTCCGCATCATCATTTTGGTTGATGAAGTCGGACATATCTTTATGAAACGAGATTTCGCTGTAGACACATTTGTATTTGTTTTTAAGGCTTCCCTATACTGGTGGGAAGTTAAAATTGCCTTAGACATTAAGGCTACCGGGCTGTTTACCAAGGAATCTTCCTCAGCTACAACAGGACCTCCGTTAGAGGCACCCTTGATTCTCTGGATGGCATCCGCATCGCTAAGGCCTCTCAGAGTATCGGAGGAAAGCCCGGTGATCATGTTTAATCCACCGGTATAGGTGTCTAAAAGAGTACTTCTGTCTCTTAAAGAACCGTAGCCGGTACTCATTTTTCCCTGCTCTCTCATAGCGGAAAGAATCATCTTCAAGCTATCATTTTCATTGAGGGCATTCCCGTCCGCATCGGTACCGGAGAACTCATTCTTGTAGTTTGTTCCGTCATAGCTGTACTTAATGTTCAGCTCTGTGGCTTTGCTGTCTCCCGGGAATTTGTGGGTATAGGTTAGGGTAATACTTGGATTGGTACCGTTTAAATCCTCCTTTAAAGAGAAGGGAACGGTGGTCATATCGTTTCCGCCATAGACATAGAAGTTGTCATACTGGGAATTCAAGGTGTTTACTACGGAATGAAGACGCTGGGTAAACTCTGTTTCATAGGTTCCCACAGTTCCCTCATTAGCATTCTGGCTATCGTTAGCAATAGCGAGCACCTTGGTATTAACGGCACGCATATCTTCCTGAATGCTTAATGCACCTTTCCTGCTGGTACAGACGATTCTTTACGTCGTCGATTATGCCTTTCTTTGACTCGGCATCCATGTACTGATTGTCCATTCGCTTTCCGGCATAGTAAGCAATGGGGTTCTCATCGGCTGCCTTGTATTTTCTTCCGGTGGAAACCTGCTCCATAGACTCATTTAACTTGCCATGAAGATTTCCGACGGACTTTGCATAATCCTGATAATAGGTTCTTGCTGTTACTCTCATGATTTACTCCATTCTTTCCGGATATTTATCCTTTGCTTCTTGCATGTTACCGGGCATCCTTTCCCTGATGAAAGAAGAGCCGTTTTAGCTCTTTTTTCATTACTGTATATATCGAGCTATTTTTCTTAAACTATAAGTATTTTTCAGAAAAACTCTTAAAAATACAGGGGAAATGGCTACCGCATTTTTACATAAAAATACAGGAGCCATTCCCCCTGTAGCAGGGATAGCTCCTGTAATTACTTATCGTCCGATAGCCAGTAAGGTCTCCAAGGTATCGTTTAATGTGGTCATCAGTCTTGCCGCTGCGTTGTAGGAAGAGGAGTAGGTCATCATGTTTGCCGCCTCTTCGTCCAGGCTGACTCCGGAAAGCTGATCTCTGGAATTGTTGATTCCCTCTAACACTGCCTTGTTGATTTCCTGTGCATTCTTATTGGCATAGGAATCGGTGGCTAAAGTGGTGGATACATTGTTCATGTAATCCGCATAGTTGGTTTTGGTGTTGTTCATCTTCATCATAGGAGAAGTCATCTGCTCCAACATTTCCAAAACAGTATCGGTGGTATCTCCTCGATTGGTAGCAGAAGCACCGTTTCTAAAGCCGTTGGTTCCGATATGGGTGGTTCCGTTTACCCAGCCTCTGGAAATACCGATATTGGCTGCGGTAACGTTACTGGGATCGTTTCCACCGGCATTATCCTTGTTAATCATTAGGACATAGTTGGGGTTGGTTACGCCGGCATAGTTGGTGTTACCCTTTTTATTTACCTCGTTCATGTTCTTGGTAAAGGTCTCTGCCAAAAGGTCCAGTTTTCCCATATAGAAATCGTAGCTGTAGGAATTCATTTCATTGCTGGCCTTTAAGTCTGCCAGGTTAATGGTTCCTCCCCCTCGTACCAAAGCACGTACATCGGAAGTGGAAAGCATATCCAGGCTGGCCTGTACGGATCCGGAAGAGAAACGAACGTCCTTGGTGTCTGTAGTAAAGGTATCCGCTGCCGCACCTCTCTTCTGGAAGCCGGTAAACTTCAACTTGGTATTCAAAGGAGCGTCAATGCTTCCTGCTGCAAGCTCCACCTTACCTACGTTGTTGTGCTTTCCGCTGGCATCCTGTAAGTCTGCGTCAATAGCACCGTTAACCAGGGTGATTTCTTTACTTCCGTTCCGTTTCCGGCACTGCTGTCACGGTAAACAAGGTTTACTCGTACATCCTCCGGCCAGTCGGAACGTCCCTTTACATTTCCTGCGGAATCGTAGTTATAGATACGATAACGGGTTGTGGGAGGGGTAGGGGAGCTGTATTCCTCGGAGAAATGCTCCACTTCGATAGGAACATACTTGGAAAGCTCATCCAGTTTTAAGTTTCTCTGATCCTGCAGCTCTAATGCAGGGTTTCCTAAAAGCTGATTCTTTTTGATTCGATTGTTTAAGTCTCCGATATCGCTAACCAAAGAGTTAATCTTTTGGATAGCACCGTTTTCGGAGGTGTTGGTTCCGTCAATCTTATGGAACTCATTCTTTTCTGCCTGGTGAATACTCTCCGCAGCAGAGTTCATAAGAGTTGTCATAGCCTGCACTCTGGACATTAACTCACCTTCATAAACAGGGTCCTGCACCTTGGAAGGGTCCTGCATATTGGTTAAGGAACGCTGAATGTCGTCAAAGGAGGAACGGATTCCGTTTACCTTGGTCTCATCCAAAAACAGAGAAAGAGACTTTAAGGATTCTCCGATAGACTCGTTATAAGAGGATTTTCCGTTTTGGGTACGGTATTGTCCGTCCAAACTGATCTCTTAACTGGCGTACTTCATCCATAGCCACACCGAAGCCCACATTTACATCATTGGAATTCATGTAAAAGGAGGTTGGGTTTTCATAGTTAATAGAGGAGGTCTTTAGCTCTTGACGAGTATAGCCCTCAGTATTCATATTGGCTAAGTTATGCCCAACTACATCTAATTTTTTCTGATTCATCCGCAGTGCGGAAAGGGCTGTATCAAAGCCGGAAAAGGTTGCTCTTACCATAGTGTCCTCCTAAAAGGTTGTTAAAATTTAAGACTTCTAAAAATAGGCGAAAAAAAATACGCCTTAAGGTTCATTCCCCTCCGGAAGAGAAGAGTCTTACACCCTTCTATCCCGGAAAGATACTTCAGGCTGTCCCTGAAGCTGCTGGGAAATGTCGCTGATGCGAACCTGTAATATTCTATCGGCGTTTTCTCTGGAATGTATAAAGCGTCTCAGATTATTCTGAAGATCTGCAATTGGATTCTCCCAATCTTCCCGCAATTCTTCCGGAATCCCGGTTAGAAATTCCGTCATGGAACGAGGGGCAAATCCACATTCTTTCTGTAACTTTACTCTTTTTTGCTCTAAGCCTCGAAAACGAAGCAGAGTGGGTTGTGCTTCACTGACCAGTCGGGTTAACTCCTCCAAATCATTTTTAGATGCGGAGACGGTTAAGGAATCCTCCAAGTCACATAAAGCAGAAACAAGAGAGGAAAGCTCCGAAAATACGGGCAGGAGCTGTTCCCACTTTTCTCTGTTGGAAATAGTCATAATTCTTCCTCTGTATTAATCTTTATATCCTAACATCTTCTCAGCGATACGCTGTGCATTAGGACGATAGGTTCCTGCCTGAACTTGCTGATGAAGTTCTGCTACTCTTTTGTCAGAGGCACTTACGCGAAGAGAATCATTGGTAGCTTTAGACAAAGCTGCTGCAAAGCTTCTGTCGTCTACAACGTTTCCCTTAGAAAGGGACAATCTGTCTACATCCGCTTTCTGTGTAGCTTCTACCTGGTCTACCGGCTTCTGTGGTAGTGCTGCCTGACGAGTTTGATAATCTACTCGAGTGTTAAAATCAGGTCTGATAGAAAAGTTCATTTTTTGTCCTCCTGGGTTTTCCCGTTAAATGGCTCCAAGTTTCTTCCTTGCATATCAGAAACTCTTGGGGTATACTTCCCTTCACAAGAAAAATTTTATGAATGAAACCCCTTCTTCCTCTACTATATCGGCGAGTTTTTTGTCGATATAAGGAATAGTCCATTAAAATTGCAATTTTTTTGAAATCATTTTATTTTACATCCAAGGAGGGAAAATGGCAAACATTTTACAGGTAAGTTCTTCCCCTATTACCCCGGATCCATCGATTAATCAGAGAATATCACAAGATCCTTCCATAAAGAATCCGGTTGCCCCGGGTACGGTGAATCGTGCAGACGGTCAGAATACCGGACAAACCGGCACCGCTACCGGAGAGGGAAGCTTTTCCGGCGTAGATTTTGAAGGGAACTATGCCGCCTTTTTAAAGGAGCTTTCTCAAACGGCGAATCTTCCTAAAGCATTGGAGACGGTGCTTTTTGGTGACGGCGCTCTGGCGCTTTCCCAGGAAAAGGGAGAAATCGGTCAGGTAATGGAGGAGCTTTTCTCTTCTATGGAGATGGAAAGCCCTGAGGATTTGAAAGCATTTTTACAGGATCAGCAGAAGGCCCAGATCAAATTCTCCGGAAATCTCTTTAATAATTTAAGAGGAATGTTAAGTAGCAATATTTCTCCTTCCTTAAAGAATGCGATTTTGAATTTCGGAAAGACCTATAACGACTTCGCGTCTTCCGGACATTTTCTGCAGCAGATGGAAACCATTGCGGGAGATATTGATAAGATGCTGCTTCCCTCCTTTCAGGGAGAGTTTGAGGATCTGCTGTCCCAGCTTAATTTTCAGGCTGAGCCGGGAAAGACGGAGGAAAATACTTCCTTAATTAATAATCAGATTATTCCTTTCATGTCCAACTACATTTCCAGAACCCATGACTACGGGGCAGTGAGAAATGCGGTGGTGATGTTTATTTTGTATGCGGTTAAGTATGAAAACGGCTCCGAGGAGCTTTTGGCAAAGCAAAAGGATGCTTTGATGAATAATCCGGACTTCCGTCTTCTGTTTAAGGGAAATCCGGAGGAAGCATTTAAGGAACTCGTAGATCAGGTTAAAGGGCAGGAGGACAATGCCTTCCCCAAGCTCTTTACGGATTTTTTAAAGGCCGGTGCGGAAGGAAAGGCGGGAACGGAAAATATTTCCCATTTCCAGGAGGTTTTGCACGGTCTGCTGGTCAATGAAAGTGTATATATGCCCCTGCAACATTTGGTGATACCCTTCCGTTACGATGATAAGGATGTGATGAGTGAGATGTGGGTAGAGCAGGAAGCAAAGGACGGTGCCGGCGGAAAGCTGACCAAGATGCTTTGAAGTTCAACATTCAAAGCCTGGGAAATTTTGAAATCATTTCCGGTATTTCCGACATGCGAGTGGATTTACAGCTCTTTATGCCGGAGGAGCTTATGGATAAGCAGAAGGATGTGGAGGATGTGCTTTCCCATATCTTAAGAAGAAACGGGCTTTCCGTAGCGAATCTTGGGGTATATCAGAAGACCAGAGACTTCCGGATTCAGGAAGTTTTCCCGGAGATAAAGGAAGCGGAGAAGGGCTTAAACGTAAGGATTTAAGGCAAAGTAGAGTAAATTTCAAGGAAGGATTATCGAGCCTTATTTGTTATGAGTCGTAAATTTAAGTGTAAGGATTTTGTTAAGGAAAGGTCCTTTTCAAGGAAGAAAAAACTGTCGATAGAATACTATCTTCAGGAATAAAGGAGAGAAAGTGGCAGACTTTAGTAAGATAATGGAGAAAAAGGCGGCAGCCTTAAAGTATGATAATGAGAAAAACGGCGCCCCTATGATTGTGGCGGCCGGTATGGGCCACATGGCGGAAAAAAATTACGGAAACCGCAATGAAGTCAGGCGTCCCCGTCTATGAAGACGACAGTTTGGCTTCTCTTCTTACCCAAATGAAACTGGGAGCAGAAATTCCTGAGGAATTGTTTCAGGCGATAGTGGAGATCTATATCTATTTCCTCGGCTTTACCGGGGATCCGGAGAAGGATCGAGCAGAACGGGAACGAAGAAGGGAAGAACGGAAAAACAATTTCTCTTCTTAGTTTCTTAAGAAGAGGAGTAATCATGAAGGACAAATTTTTGCATTTTTTGGAAAAAGGGATAGCTCTCGTAGGACTATGCCTTTTTTTCTTGTATTTTAGCGGGGGAGTGAGTTTTGCCGCCTCTAAACCGATTAACAGTATTCATATTCAGATTTACTCAAAGCTTGAGTCCGGAGACAGTCCCGGAGAAATTTTAATCGAAAAGGCTGAAATTCAAAAGCATGAGGTAACCGTAAGGGGAAAGAGTTCTCTTTTTACCATTACCGCCGCAGAATGGGGAGGACAGAATAAGTCCAACGTAAAGGTAGGAGAGGAATTGGAACTCCTTCTTACCCTAAGCCCTACCGATGTGACCGATAATTATTTTCTGGCTTCCTATCGGGCTAGCTCCTTTCATATTACGGGAGGATATTATGTTTCCGCGAAAAGAGAGGGTGACGATCTGGTTTTGACTTTGAAAATGAAGGCCGTGGAAGGAGCCTATGACGCCCCGGTTTCCGTGGACTGGAATGAGAAAAGTCTGGGATCTGTTCGTTGGCAACCGGGAGAAGTGGATTCCGGCGTTTATTCGGTTCAACTTTTTCGAGACGGTACCAGAATTCACGAAATAGAAAAGCTTTCCGGAAATCAGTATAATTTTTATCCTTATATGACAAAGGCCGGACGTTACATGGTGAAGGTAAAAACCCTGGTGAAGGATGCCAAGGAAAGAAAATATGCCAGAGGCAGCGGATATACCGAATCCTCCGATTTGAAAATTCGAGACAGAGATGTTTCGGACGGTAAAGGAAAAGAAGGAGAGAAGGTTCAAGCGGGAACGGAGAAAAAAATCGGCTGGGAAGAAACGGACGGAAGCTATATTTTCCGCCTGCCCAGTGGGGAGCTCTATAAGGGATGGGGAAAAATTGACGGATACTGGTACTATTTCCTGCCGGACGGCAGGATGGTGAAGGGCTGGCAGAAAATCCAAGACAAATGGTATTTCTTCCAGGAAAGCGGAGCCATGGCTGTGGGCTGGGTGAAGGATCAGGATCAGTGGTATTATCTGATTCCGGAGACGGAGGCCGCCAACGGTCAAGTGGCAGGAGAATTATTTGCCGGAGACTGGAGAGTCATCCAGGGTAGATATTATTATTTTGAAGCAGACGGGAAGATGCACACCGGCTGGCTGTTCTGGCAGGGAAGATGGTATTACTGCAATGAACTGGACAACAGTTTATTAGGGGTAATGTTTACCGGCTTCTTGACCAGAAATGAAAAAGACCTATTATTTAAACAGCAACGGTGCCATGGAAACCGGTTGGCAGAAAATTGACGGAGATTGGCGCTATTTCCAGGAGGAGAGCGGAGAAATGCTGAAAAATACCTCTGTAGGCGGTTTTCCTTTAAATGGGGACGGCATTTTCCTGCAGGGAGAATTTGGAAGATAAAGGGGTATTTTGTCAAATCATTGTTTTAGCTCATATCATTATTTTAGCTTATATCACCTTTTATGCCCCAATCAAAGGTTTTTTTGGGAAAAAGCGTATTTTGCAAAAAAATGCACTTTTTTTGACGGATAATTAAGAAAAGAGAATTGAGTATTTTTGCGAAAAAGAAGTATTATGATAGTTAGAAAAAAAGTTTTTTTCAAGATTAGTGAAGAAATTTCAAGGATTATTGTACTTATTGAAATTTTTAAATTTATAAAAATTTAAGAAAAAAACCGATAAATACAATGGAGAAAAATGGAGAAGATTGGAGAAGAAAGCTTAAGGAGATAGTGATGAAGAAGAAGGATCTGATCAATTTTGAAGGAAAATGGAAGGGAAAAAGAAAAAGATTCTAACGGCTTTGGGGGGTAGAGAAATGCAATTTCTGGAGCTGGCGGAACGACTTATTCTCTTTTTATTACTCCTGTGGCTCTTCTTAATTCCATTTGAGAATAGGGCCAGAGCGGCGGATTCCACCGTGGTGGAATCGGTCAGCATTGACTTTCAGAGTCAGTACGGAGATGCGGAGGAAATTATTCCTCCGGAAATAAACGTTTTGGAGAATTATGTGGAAATTCGTTCCATCCAATATAGAAAAAATTTTGAATCCTGGGTACCGGCTCAGAAGGTAAGAGTGGAAGTGCTTTTGGGAACCAAGGACAACAAGGTATTTGCTGCAAATTTCAATAAGAGCAAAGTCAACGTTTCCGGTGCCAACTTTGTGGAGGCCAGCCCCAGAGGCTCGGAACTTTTGCTGAAGCTGGATTATATTCCCCGAATGGTTTTGGGAAGAACCTCCCGCGCCGGTTGGAACAAAGCCCATACCATGGCGATTTGGAAAAAAGTGACCTATGCTCCTGCCTATACGGTGGTATTGTATGGGGACGATAAGAAGATTACCGAATTTACCAATGTAAAGACTACATTTTTGGATTTGTCCAAGGCAATGTCGGATTTACGAAAGATCTATTATTACGAGGTTAAGGCAACTCCCTCCACCGATGAGGAAAAGCAGTATATGAAGGATGGAGAATTTGTCACCGCTTCCACAGAGGAATTGCAGGAACCGGAGGGGAGCAACCCGGTGAGCGCTTCGGAAAATGAGAAAAGCATCGATGATGCTTTGTTGGAAGGAAACGGCGTGGCGCCCAATTCCTGGCGTTATGTGGGAAGACATTGGTACTTTATCGATGAAAACGGAAAAGTAAAAAAAGGCTGGCTGGAGCGTAACGGTGCATGGTTCTTTATGGATCAGCAGGGCGTTATGCAAACCGGAATCACCAAAACCGGTGAGGATAAATATGCCTTTTTCAAGGAAGACGGCACCATGGCGGCAAATACTTGGTTACAGGTGGATCCGGAAACCTGGTACCTCTTTGGAACAGACGGCTATATGATTTTCGGCTGGTGGCAAAACAGCCGTGGCCAGTGGTACTATATGAATAAGGATTTGCAGGGAAAAATGCAGATTGGCTGGTTGCTTAAGAACCAAGAATGGTACTACATGGATAAGACCGGTGCCATGCAAACCGGATTCCAGGTGATTAACGGAAAGAAATATTACTTTGACGGGCAGGGAAAGATGCTGAAGAATACCACTGTAGAAGGCGTGGTATTGGGAGCAGACGGCGCTGCCGCATAAAAGGCTTGCAGGAGTTACAAGTTCAAAAAAGCAAGGGCGAAAGCCCTTGCTTTTTCAATGGAAAAGAAGCTGTAAAAAATCGAAAAAATTTTCTAAGCAATATAGGTCTGAAACGGGGCACGCTCTCGCTAGCCTCGCCACGTAACAGTACTAACTTCAAGCTTCGCTTAGCTCGCTTTCAGTAAGTACTGACGGGCTCAGACTACCCCACATTCAGACCTATATTGCCGAAAATTGCCTTGTTTTGATTTTTTTACAGCTCTTTTTTATTGAAAAAAATCTTCAAGTTTCGGGGAGGGAGACTTCTTTTTTTCAGGCACGCTCCCACTAAGCTCGAAGCACTACGTTTCCTTCGAGCAAGTACCGATGGCCTCACATTGCCTTCAAAAAGAAGTACTCCTCCCTCTGCCGGAATGCCTCGAAGTGCTAATGTGAAAAAAATCCTTTCAATGAGATGGAAAAGCTTGATTTTCCCATGAAAAATCTTCGGGTTTCAGAAAAGGAGGAATTTTTGCAAAAAGGTTTGGAGCAACCGGCAAGGGAGAGGGAGACTTCTTTTCTTACCGGCATACCGACATACCGTAAAGCAAGAGCAGTACTCCTTTTAAAGGAATGAGTGACGTAGATGCTTGTGAGCAAAGCCATTTAATCGTTCTTTTTTGGAGGTATACCGATATACAGTAACGCAGGAGAAGTACTCCTTTTAGAGCTAATGGGAGGAGTTGCAACTTGTGATAGTGCTACTTGTTTTTTAGGAGTGTCAGTATACAGTAACGCAGGAGAAGTACTCCTTTAAAGGCAATGTGAGGCCGTCGGTACTTGCACTAAGTGCTTTTCTTAGTGCTTAGTACCGCTACGAGCCGAGCTTAGCGAGAGCGTGCCTGTAAAGGAGTACTCCTCTCTGCGTTACGTACCTTCCTCCTTCCTGAAAAGAAGTACTCCTCTCTGCGTTACGTACCTTCCTCCTTCCTGAAAAGGAGTACCACTCTCTGCTTTACGTAGCCTACACCTGAAAAGGAGTCCTACTCCTACTTTCCCTTGCAAATTCCTTGTAAAGATTTATAAAACCCTCCCATCTTGCCGATAAAAGAAAAGATAGTGCAAATAGAACTGGAACAAATGACGTTTCACCATATATTTTACAGGAAAAGGGTAAAGATTTAGATGGCAAATGGAATTTCAATCTTAAATGGCATTCAGAATCAGAATGCTGTGCAGGCACAGTCTGCGCTGAATACAAAAACACAAAGCACAACAGGAACTTCTTTCGCCTCCGTAATGCAAAATGTGCAGAAGCAAAAGTCCGTGCCTGCAGGTGCGGCTAAATATGATGCCATTTTTGAAGAAGCCAGCAGAACCTACGGCGTATCCAAATCTCTTTTGATTGCGGTTGCCAAGGCGGAGTCAAACTTTAATCCTAACGATGTTTCTCATGCAGGCGCTTCAGGAATTATGCAGCTCATGCCGGGCACTGCCAAGAGTCTGGGAGTAAAGAATGTTTTCGATCCCTATGAAAATATTATGGGAGGAGCGAAGCTGTTACGAGATAATATCAAAAGCTTCGGTTCCGTACCTTTAGCTTTGGCTGCCTACAATGCAGGCCCCGGTGCGGTGAAAAAATACAATGGAGTGCCTCCCTATAAAGAGACGCAGAATTATGTAAAGAAAATCATGGCTGATCTGGGGGATTCCGCGTACAATGTAAAAAGCAATTATTTCGGACAGGGCAGCAGCACAAGCAGCTACGGAAACTCTTCAAGCAGTGTTTCCGCTAACAGCTTGCTGTCTACAGGGGGCTTGGGAGCTTTAACCGGTTCTTCCAACAATCTTTTTTCCGGCCTGGGATTATCCGGAGGTCAAAATGTGCTTTTCTCCGGAGTGCTTCAGTCTATTCTTAGCAATGCACTTTTAAATTCCGGCAGAGAAGCTGCAGCGGGAGAAGGAGCGGACAATGGCACGGTAACACTGGATAAAAAGAGCTTTCAAAGTTTAGTTTCTCTATTACAAATGCAGATGATGATGCCATCCCGTATCGGGGAAATTTCGGATTGATCAAATGCTGTTCATTTAAGGGAGTAGAATGATGGTATTACGAGATTGCAATAGAGGCATGGTCCATTGGCCGGAGGAGGATAGAAATCTTCCGGTGGATGTGGAACTACAGGGAGAGGAGATCTTTCTCTACTTTAAAGGCTATAAGTTTCAAGACAGCCGTTTTGTTTCGGAAATAGATTTTTATGATAAGCAGCAGGGGATGATTGTGACTCTTGCGGAAGTTGTAATGAAAAGAAATCCGGCCTTTCCGGACAGTCCTTATCCCTGGATGGGCATTTGCGATGTGAAGGAAGTGCTTCGGGTAGTACAGCGGCAAAACGATGTGCGCGTATCCGTAGCGATGGAGCTTCCCTTTGTAAAAGAAGGAGAAGGGGACGAAGAGGTACATTTTTTCGGCATTATCCGGAATTTAAGTGCAGGGGGAATCTTTATGGAGACCCGAGAAGCCTTGAAGGAAGATGATATTGTTCATTTCCGTTACCGCTTTGACAAGATGGATAGAGAGTTAAAGCTGGTGGTGGTTTGGGTAAAGACCAATGATCGGGGAACCTACGGCTATGGACTTCGCTTCCTCCGGATGAGCTCCGGAGAGGAGTCGGAGGTGCGAAATCATGTGTTCCGACTGATTTTTGAGCATGCCAGAAAAAAAGAAAAAAAGGATGAGTAGGGCTTTTCGAAAAGCCGCCAAGGAAGGAAAAAGATGATGCTCTTTAGTAGCATGATGCAGGAAAAATGAAAGGAAATCTTTGGAGCGATGCGTAAAAGCAGCCGCTCCTTTTGTTCTTTATAAGTAAACTATGGGGAACTGAAGGGCTTAGAGCATCTTGTTGGACAGAGAATCTTTTAAGACAGAGCATTTTGTCAGAGGAAGCATCTAGTCAGGAGGGAAAATTGGAATTTCAAAATGAGTTTTTTTTAGATGAAGTGATAGAGGGATTTTATGTTCCGGGCCTTATGAAGCGAGCCTGGGCAGCAGAATTACAGCTTCTTTCTTTTTTTGATGCATTTTGTAAGAAGAACGCTATCCCTTATTTTCTGGATTATGGCTCCCTTCTCGGCGCGGTACGTCATAAAGGATTTATTCCCTGGGACGATGATCTGGATATTTCTATGTACAGAAAGGATTTTAGACGTTTGGCGTCTTGTATTGAGGAAGAGCTGCCGGAGGAAATCGGCTTTTACTATGTAGGGAAAGATAGAGAAACCGCCAGCTCCATGGCTGCCATCGGGATGAAAGAGCCCGGCTTCAATCCGGAGAAGCAAGCTTATTTTTACCAGTTTCCCTTTTATGCGGGAATGGATATATGCATTTTGGAGGATGTTTTAGAGGATAAGACAGAGGAAGAGAGAAGATATTTGTTTCATCAGCTTTCTTCCCTTTTTGAAAACGGTAGAAGGGAGAAGACCAAGAGCTATAGTCAGCTTCATAAAAAATGGAACAGGGAAATCGTTGCCATTTCGGAGGAAATAGAGAACTTCTTAAAGAGTAATGGAGGCGAGGTTCCCAAGCTTTTTCCCAAGGAGGGAAGCAGTTTTTTAGGAGAGATTTATTTCGCCATGGACAGTCTGTATCGATGTTTGGAAGATAGGGATACAGAGTACATCGCGTGGGGGCCGGACTATGCCTTACATCGAAAAGGGAAAATGAAGAGAAACTGGTACCAAGGGGTAGAGGCAAAACAACTTGCCCTTTACGGACAAGATTTTTCGGTTCCTACAGAACGGGAAAGGGTTCTGGAAGCGGAGTACGGTGACTATAGAATTCCGAAACAAAACTTGGGTGGACATCAATATCCTTTTTACCGAAAGTCGGAGGCAAATTTTAGGAACAGTCTGGGAGAGGAGAATCCCTTTTTATATCAATTTTCCAAGGAGGATTTGGAAGAATACCCCAGAAAAAATTTAAGAAATCTTATTATTGAAAGCTATGAAAAATTGGAAAAAGCTCTGGAAAGAGACAGGGGAAAAAGGAAATAAAGAAAGAGGAGTTGCAGGCTCTATGTAAAAACAGTCAGGAAGAAGCTCTTGCCATAGGAAATGCCATTGAAACCAGGGGAGAATTTTCTTCTGTAAAGCTCTTGGAAGAATTTTGCACCTTACTTTTTCAAGCCTATGAGGATTTAGAAGAGGAAAGGATTCTCGACTTAAAGAAAAAAAGCTTCCTTCGGTGCAAAAGGGTCTTGTGTGAGTCTAAAACGAAGTTTTTAAAGGATTGGAAGCCGCGAGTTCTCTTTTTGGCTTATTCCTTTGAGCGTTTTGAAAAGACCTTGGCAGAGTGCTATCGGCTCTTGGCGGAAACGGGAGAACTGGAGCTTTATCTCCTGCCGGTGCCCTTCGGTTTTAAAAATGTTAGGGGAGAGCTGAAAGAGCGATTATATGAGGGAGAAAGATTTCAAAAGAAGTATTCCATTTTAGAGTATGAAAGTTTGAACTTACAGAGCTTGCAGGCTGATATTATCGCAATCCCTACGGCCTTTGATCATGTGAATCCGGTTTTTTCTCTGGATCCCTTTTATGACAGTAAGAAGATCAGGGCCTTTACGCCTCATTTGCTCTATCTTCCCGATTTTCAAGTAGCGGTGGCGAAGAAGGGGGAGGACAAAGCTTATTATAATCAACGATATTATATTCCTTTACCGGGAATTGCAAACTGTGACTACAGTGTATTTCAAAAGGAAGAGACCGTAGAGGAATACCTCTCTTATTGGAAAGAAAATGTATTTTCACAGGAAGACAAAGCCGGGTGCGAAGGTCTGTTAAGGAAGAAATGCATTTCTTTGGAAAGCTTGGAAAAAACAAGCAAGAAAGAGAATTTAGGGGCAATGCCCATTATTGCAAGGCTATTTTTGTCGATAGTAGACGAGGAAAATTCTATTTAGTAGAAGCATAAAGGAGAACAGATGGAGTTTACGAGAGATTTTTTTGAAGATGAAGTAAGAAACGGCTATTATGTACCGGGCATTATGAAGCGTTGCTGGGCGGCTTCCCTTGAAATTTTATTGGAGCTGGACAGAATCTGTAAAAAGTACGATATTCCTTATTATATAGATTACGGAACCCTGCTGGGAGCAAAACGAAACGGAGGATTTATTCCCTGGGACGATGACATTGATATTTCCATGAACAGAGAGGATTTTAATCGTTTCAGAGAGGTTGTAGAAGAGGAGATTCCACCGGAGCTGTATTTTAACTGTGTGGAAAAAAGCAAGGATTATGCCTTTATTATCGGTTGCCTCGGCTTTCATGAGGTGAGTTTGGATGAAAATCGCTTAAGTCGATATCATGAGTTTCCATTTTTGATAGCTATAGACATTTGCATCAATGATTCTATAGCAAAAGATCAGGAGCTGGAAATGTAAGAGAGTCCGAACTCGTTATTCTGGGACAACTGATGCTGAAGGTTCTTAATAATGAACGTTCAGGGAAGAATTTCGAAAAATCCATGCGGCTGGTGGAAACCAATCTGAAGGTTCACTTTAATCGTAAGGAGAAGTTGGAGCCGCAAATCTATCGTTTACTGAACAGGATATGCAAAGAGTATGAAGGTGATAAGGGAAGAAAAGATTTATATGCTTGGATTCCGGAGATTCTTCAGGCCTCTCATCTGAATTATCCCCAAGAAGAGGTGTTTCCTTTATCCACGATTCAATTTGAGGGGATTGAATTTCCTGCACCGAAAAATGTGGACAAAATTTTAAGAATTGAATACGGAGACTATGAAAAGCCCAGTAAATCCGGAGGTTCTCATGGTTATCCCTGCTTCCGTAAATATGAAAAGGACTTTATTGCCCTGGTAGGGGGAGAAGATAAATGGCATTTCCGCTACCGTTTTAAAAAGGAAGATTTACAACATGAGAAGCAAGAAAATGTCAGAGACATGGTGTTTTCTCTTCTCCGAGCTTTGGGACTTCAGGAAGAGTCCATGATGGCAAGAAAAAATGAGTACAGCTTTTTACAGGAGTCCCTGGCCAATGGGCAGGACACGGCTTTAGCCATCGGGAATACCATAGAACAACGCCTTGGAGAAGGTACGGAAAGTGTAAAGCTTCTGTCCCAATACTGCGAGGTCGTATTCCATGCTTATGAAAAGGCGAAGGATGGGGATTCTCCGGAGGAAGAAATCAAGAAGCTTGGAGAAATTCGCCGGGAGTGTGAGGCTACTTTAAGCAAGGAATGGAAAAAAACCATGCTGATTCTTTTGGATAAGGCGAAGAATTTTCCTGCTATAGAAGGATTTTACAAGAAGATGCAGGAGAGAGAAGACTGGGAAGTTCTTTTGATGCCTATCCCCTATTTTACCAGAAAAGGTAGCGGAGAGTTTTCCGAAGAATTTATCGATACGGAAGCTTTCCCTAAGGAATATTTCTATGTGGATTATAAAAGCTTTGCTTTTGATACTGTACTTCCGGATTGTATCGTGATGAACAGTCCCTATGATTCCTGTAACATGGTATACAGCATAGATCCCTTTTTCTATAGTGAAAATATGAAGAAATATACCAAGAATCTGTTCTATATTCCTTGGTTTGTAACGGATGAAATCACCTGGGGGGCACCGGAAGATGAAAAGGCTGTGGTAATCATGGATTATTATGCTTGCCAGCCGGGAATTGCCCATGCAGACCATAGTTTTGTGCAGTCGGAAGAGATTCGGAAATCTTATATCGAAAAACTCACAGCCTTTGCAGGAGAGGAAAGCAGAGAACAGTGGGAGAAGAAAATTGTGGCAGCAGGTTCCTGCCTACGGGGACAGGAAGAGGATCTGACAAAGCAGGTTTTGGCCTGTATGGAGGCATAAAGCGTAGAATACTGATTTTTCGATTCTGAACCGAAGCCATCATAAAAAGATAAAGGATTGTTCTCACTTTTTTAACAAACTTATAAAACTGAGGACAAACGCCGAAGAGTATGACAGTAAAAGTAAAAAAATAGAGTTCTAAAGGAATAGACAAAGGGGTGGAAAATGGAATTTCCAAGAGAGTTTTTTTATGATGAGGTACGGAACGGATTTTATATTCCCGGAATTGTGAAAAGAGCTTGGGCAGCCGATTTAGAAATTTTGGCTGTTATTGATAAAATTTGTAGAAAACACAAAATACGATATTATGCGGATTTCGGAACCCTGCTTGGTGCAGTAAGAGAAAACAATTTTATTGCCTGGGACGATGATCTGGATATTATGATGTTGCGGGATGATTTTGAACGCTTTGTAAAGGTGGTAAAAAAAGGCCTGCCAAAAGAATTAAAGTTTATGGCAGTGGAAGTCAATAGGGATTCCTGCAGCTTTATTTCCGCAGTTGGTTTACCGGAAATAAAATTCAATGAAGATGTTATGAAGAAGTATCATGAGTTTCCCTATCCTGCCAGTGTGGATATTTTCGTGGTGGATGAGTTGGCGAAAGATCCTGAGGATGAGGCCTATCGCATGGAGCTTCTCTCCATGCTGGCCACAATGACCAAGGGAATCATGGATAAAAAGGAAAATACCAAGATTTTTCAGAAAGAATTGGAAGCCATAGAGGATTTGTTAAAAATCAAGTTTGACAGAGAGCAGTCCTTGGAAGGGCAATTCTATGCCCTGATGAATCGGGTTTTTCAGGAATTTAATGGAGAAGGAGGAGAAATGCTGGCCTGCATGCCCTTTAGAATGTTGCATGCAAAGGCTTGTTTCCCCAAGGCCGCATTTAAGGAGACGGTTTGGCTTCCCTTTTTGTAATACAAAGATTCCGGTACCCAAGGATTATGACAGTGTTCTGAAAGCAAAGTACGGAGATTATCATAAGACGGTAAAAGCGGGAGGCGGACATGGTTATCCCTATTTTCAGCATTATATTGACGAATTAAAGAACGAATTACCGGAAGATAAATGGACTTTTGAATACCGTTTTTCCGAGGAGGATTTAGAGCATAAGAAAATCCCCAATTTCCGGGATATGGCTTTGGAGACCTTGGAGTATCTGGTATTAAAGAATAAAAGAATTTTTGAATGCTTTATGGCAGGGGATTTTTCAGCTTGCTTACAGCTTATGGGGCAGATCCAGGAAGAGGCCATTGCCTTTGGAAATGCCGTTGAAGCTAAGAAGGGGGAAGGAAGTGAAACGGTAGCTTACTTGGAGAAATACTGTGAAGCACTTTTCCATTCCTATAAAGCGGTAGAAGAAGCGTTGCCCTTACAGGAAGAATCGGGAGAAAAGAAAGGCCCGGCAGGGAATTTTCCCGCAGCCCTATGGAAGGACTTACAAAATACCGTACAAAAGCCCGCTTCTTATTTGAAAAAAGTAAAGTTGGCTTTAGAAAAGGATTTTAAGCGGGTAGTTCTCTTTTTGCCAAGCCGATTCGAACAATTAAACAGCTTCCAATCCCTCTATGAAGCTCTGGGAGAGATGGAGGATGTGGAATGTAAACTCATGCCTATCCCATATTTTGACAGACTGGGTGGCGGAGCATTGGATGAGATGCATTATGAAGGGGAAGAGTTTCAAAAACTCTATCCTATAGTGAATTATAAAGACTTTGACTTTACGATGGAAAGACCGGATTGTATCGTGATGCTCTCTCCCTATGATGAGTTTAATCAGGTATTTTCCGTGGATCCTTTCTTTTACAGCAAGAACCTTAAGAACTTTACCAATAAGCTGGTTTACATTCCAAGCTTCGTAACGGACGAGATCAATCCGAAGGAGGAGGAAGACGGAAAAGCATTCGAAAATATGCGGTATTATGTTACCGTTCCGGGGCTTTTCCATGCGGATTTAAGCATTGTTCAATCTGAAGAGATGAAAAAGGCTTACTTAGCGAAGATTTCCGCTTTTACCAACTCTGTAATCAGAAAGAAGATGACAACAAAGATTTCCGGAGCCGGTTCCTGTCTTTTCGGAGAAGAGGAAGAAAAAGGAAGCAGAGCAGTGATTGCCGCTTTTCGGAGATTTTTAATGAAAAAGGAAGATTTGCAACCGTAGGCCATATCCTGAAGGAAAGTGGAAATTTGGAAAAGGAAAAGGAGATAAGGATGAAGGCCTTAATTTTAAATTCCGGCAAGGGCAGCCGTATGGGGGACCTGACCAAGACTCACCCCAAATGCATGACGGAAATTGCCAGCATGGAAACCATTATCAGTAGACAGCTTCGCCAGGTGGCGGAGCAGGGGATTTCCGAGGTAATCATTACCACAGGGCCCTTTGAGGAGAAGCTGATTCACTATGTGGAAAGTCTTGGGCTCCCCCTAAGCTACACCTTTGTGCGGAACCCTAATTACGAGAATACTAATTACATTTATTCCATGTATTTAGCAAAAAAATATCTGGAGAATACGGATATTTTGCTACTGCATGGAGATTTAGTGGTGGAAAACGATGTGTTTTTCTCCTTTTGCGAAGCCGAAGGATCTTTGATGGCGGGAAGTAAGACGAAAGAGCTTCCGGAAAAGGATTTTAAGGCGGTGGTGGAGAATGACCGGATTCAAAAGATAGGAATTTCCTACTTTGAACAGGCCTTCGCTGCTCAGCCCTTATATAAATTTGAAAAAGAGGACTTCGGAAAATGGCTTTCCGCCATTGTGGAGTTTTGTGAATCCGAAGATGAGGAGAAGAGAAAACTGTATGCGGAGGAAGCTTTAAATACTGTCTTAGAGAACATTCCCCTCAATTTCTATGATGTGGGGAATAAGCTCTGTCAGGAGGTGGATAATCCGGATGACCTGGCGGTGGTTTCTAACATTTTATCGGAAATCAAAAAGCGTACCGTATACATTTGCTTTTCCACGGACATTTTGCATAACGGACATTTATCCCTCATCAAAAAGGCAAAGCGCCTGGGAAGAGTAATTGTAGGCGTATTGAAGGACGAAGTGATCGCTTCTTATAAGCGCTATCCCCTGGTGCCTTTTTCCGAGCGAAAGGCCATGTTCGAAAACATAGCCGGAGTCTATCAGGTGGTGGAACAGAGTAATCTTTCCTATAAGGAGAATCTGGAAAAATACCGTCCGGATTATGTGCTTCATGGAGATAACTGGAGAACAGGCTTCCAAAAGCCCATTCGAGAAGAGGTTTGCAGTGTTTTGGCAAGCTACGGCGGAAAGCTGATTGAACTTCCCTACCATAAAGAAGAAAAGTACGCGGAGCTGGAAAAAAGAACCAAGGCGGAGCTTTCCATGCCGGACGTTCGAAGAGGCAGATTGAAAAAGGAGCTGGAGCTGAAGGGGCTGGTTACCGCCATGGAGGCCCATGACGGCCTTACCGGTTTGATTGTAGAGCAGACCAAGGTGTATAAGGAGGGAGGAGCCCATCAGTTTGACGCCATGTGGATAAGCTCTCTCTGTGATTCTACCGCTAAGGGGAAGCCGGATATTGAGCTTGTGGATATGAGTTCCCGCTTCAGAACTATTGAGGATATTACCGAGGTTACTACGAAACCCATTATTTTTGACGGAGATACCGGGGGAATCAAGGAGCACTTTGTGTATACTGTGCGAAGCCTGGAACGTCTTGGGGTATCCATGGTGATTATAGAGGATAAGACGGGACTGAAGAAAAATTCTCTCTTCGGGACAGAGGTGGAGCAGACACAGGATAGTATTGAGGCCTTTTCCGAGAAAATCCGTGCAGGTAAGAATGCCCAAAGAACCAAGGACTTTATGATTTGCGCCAGAATCGAAAGTTTGATTCTGGAAAAGGGTATGGAGGATGCTTTGGAGAGAGCTTTTGCTTTCCGAAAGGCAGGGGCGGATGCTATAATGATTCATAGCAGAAAGAAGGATCCCACGGAGATTTTTACCTTTGTGGAGCGTTTCCGGGAAAAAGAGAAAGATTGCTATATCGTTGTGGTACCCACCAGCTTTAACAGTGTAAAGGAAGAGGAATTTAAGCGAAGAGGAGTCAATGTGGTGATTTATGCCAATCAACTGATGCGGGCTACCGTGCCGGCGATTCAGAAGGCGGCTACCTTGATTTTGGAAAAGGAAAGAGCAGAGGAATGTGACAGCATGCTGATGCCCTTCCAGGACATTATCCGTTTAATTCCGGAAGAAGATTAGAGGAATTATCGGAAGAGATGCCACAGAGAAATCTTTGGCATCTCTTTTTATAAGTCTTAATGCGTATCATAGGCGTTTCCTTGGGAAATCTCGTTTTTATGAGCCTCTGTAGGTGGCTTGTGATATTTTATATCGATGTAGTATGTAATAGCGTGAATGAGAAAGGGATGAATGAGCAATGACCAAAGCGGAAATAGAGAATCAAATTGTACTGGGAAAGAAAAATCTAAAGGAAGAATTGAAAAGCTTTTTTCAAGAACATTCCTTCCGAAGAATCTTTCTGGTGGCAGGAAGCTCCTTTTCCCAGGCTTCCCATCGGGGAAGAATTACAAGAGCTTTTTTCGGAGCTTGGGATTGCTTTTTATCATTTTTCCGATTTCCGGCCCAATCCCCTATTGGAGGAGGTAGAAGAGGGGATTAAGGCATTTTCCGCCTTTCATGGAGACAGTATTTTGGCTGTTGGGGGCGGTTCCGCCTTGGATACGGCTAAGTGCATTAAGCTTTTTACCGGCTTATCCAAGGAAAAGTCCTATCTTGAGCAGAAATATCGAGAGAATGACATTCCCCTGGTGGTACATCCCACCACGGCGGGAACCGGTTCGGAAAGCACTCCCTTTGCGGTTATTTATCAAGATGGAGAAAAATGCTCTGTGGAGCATGAGAGCATTTACCCGAAGTATCGTATAGAGGATGCAAGAAGTCTAAGAAGCTTACCGATGTATCAGAAGAAGGTCACTCTTTTAGATGCTCTAAGTCATGCCATGGAGGCGATTTGGTCAAAATACAGCAACGAAGACAGCAGAGCTTATGGACAGAAGGCTATTTCTTTGATTTTAACGAACTATAAAGCCTATCTTTCTTTGGAAAATGAAAATAATGCAAAAGCTCAAGGAAAAGCCCCTTCAGCTGAGGAACCTTCGAAGCAGGTTTTGGAGTCTATTGCTGAAGCTGCCAATCTTGCGGGGAAGGCTATTGCGGTGACAAGAACCACTGCCGGTCACGCCCTATCCTATAAATTGGGAAGTCTCTATCAGCTTCCCCACGGATTGGCCACCGCCATGGTAAACCGTGCGCTTTATCCTTTTATGTGTAGGGAAAAAAGTCGTATGACAGATCCGGAAAACCTGCTGTTTTTGGCAAAATGCTTTTCGGCGGAAACGGAGGAAGAGGGGGCAAAGCGTTATAGGGAAATTTTGGAGGACTTGGAGATTCTTCCCTGTCTTTCGGTAAAGGAAGGGGACTTGGAGAATTTAGTAGTAGCCGTGAATCCGGAAAGACTTTCCAATCACCCTATTGCGCTAAGAGAAGAGGATATACGGCTTTTGTATAAGGGGATTTTGGGACTCCGGTAAAAGCCCTCTGTGGAAATTAGGGAAGATCTATTCTTTTCTATCCATAAACTTCAATATTTTGCGTTTTGTGATGAAAAAGCAATAGCCAGAAAAGCAAAGAAAGCTTATGATAGAAATATAACAATAAATGACAGCTTGGTAGAGCAAGGAGGCCCCATGAAGGTTGAGAGATTTTTAGAACTGTGCCCATCGGATTTTTTTACCGGAGTTCCGGACTCCCAATTAAAGGCTCTCTGTGATGAGTTAATGGAAAAATACGGTACAGGGAAGCAACACCATATTGTAGCCAATGAAGGCAATGCCGTAGCTCTTGCGGCAGGATATCATCTGGCTACCGGAAAGCTTCCTGTGGTTTATCTCCAAAACAGCGGAGAGGGCAATGCCATGAATCCCTTAGTGTCTTTGGCTTCGGAAAGAGTCTATGGAATCCCCCTTCTCCTTGTGATCGGATACAGAGGAGAGCCCGGGGTAAAGGATGAGCCCCAGCATCTTTTTCAGGGAGAAATCACACTGGATTTTCTAAAGCTATTACAGATTCCCTACTTTGTTTTGGAGAAGGAGAGTAAGGAGGAAGATTTAAAAAATGCTTTAGAGGGCTTTGCAAAAGAGTTTCAAAGGGCAGACAGGCCGCCATTGTGGTAAAGAAGGGAGCCTTGGAAAAGGAGCATGGCTATCACTATAGCAATGCTTATAACTTTTCCAGAGAAGATGCTATCCGTTGCATCGTAGACTATACCGGAGATTCTCCCATTGTTTCCACTACCGGAAAAGCCAGCAGAGAGCTTTATGAGATTCGGGAAGAACGGGGGGAGGATCATAGCAGAGACTTTCTTACCGTAGGATCTATGGGACATGCCAGTTCTATAGCTTTAGGAATTGCATTGGAAAAGGAGAACGAAAGAGTAGTTTGTCTGGACGGAGACGGCGCTCTTTTGATGCATATGGGGGCTATGGCAGTTCTTGGCGCATCGGGGCAAAAAAATATCTTACATATCCTTTTAAATAATGAAGCCCATGAAACAGTAGGAGGTCAGCCCACCGTTTCTCCAAACGTTGATTATGGCAGTGTGGCAAAGGCTTGCGGATACAGTAAATCCTTTTTGGTAAGAAACCAAAAGAACTTAGAAAGAGTTCTTTTGGAGAGTGCCAAGGAAGAAGGACCGATATTTTTAGAAGTTCGTTGCGCTATGCATTCCCGGGAGAACTTGGGAAGGCCTAAGGAGAGTCCTAGAGAAAATAAAGAATTGTTTATGAAGAAGCTGGAGAAGTAAGGGCTTGTGAAAAATCAAAAAAGTATTTAACTTTTTTGATTTTTCACTGCCCCTTTCATTTCGTGCTATAATGTTGTCCGTAGAACTTTATTAAACTAATTTGGATAAGGAGGACAATATGACAAGAGAGGCGTTAAAGCAGGAAGTGGAGAGATTCTTAGAGGCTTATAGCCTATGCCCGGAGGGAAAGGCTGCAGCCCAGGCATATTTGGAGGCCTTCGGAACGGAGCATGAACAGGAAAAGGCAAAGGCTTTGATTCAGGAAATCAAAGAGGATATTATCGGCATTGACGATTTAATTGCCTTTGCAGAAAGTGAAGCCGGAAAAGGCTGTTTTTTTGGAGAAGAGGGAGCGAAGAATACTGCCGCTGCCGCAAAGGAAGCTAAGGCAAAGGGAGAGGATACCTGTATTTGCCCGGCCTGCCAAAGCGGAAAGATTCTCTTGGCCAATGAAAGAGAGATTATCGGATAAAATAATACATGGATGCAAAAAAGCAGGTCCAAGGGCCTGCTTTTTCATTGGGGAAAATCAATTCTAAAGATTCCGAAAAAGCTCTTGCTAGAGGAAGGATTTCTTGCTATATTGTGTTGGCATGTCTATTGCGACACAAGAATTTGTGTTTTGTTAGAAAATTGAAGGGGCAAGGTTTTTCCAATAAAAAGTGGCTTAAAGCCTTTTTTTATGCGAAAAAATAGAGCGGATACGGTAGTAGAGAAAGATGGGTGTTATGCAAACAATTATTAAAAGAGGCCTTTTGGAAGAGGACTATCAGGGAGAGAAGATTGAAAGAGCGATGGAAAAGGCCTTTCTCTCTGAGGGGATTTCTGTAGAGCAGGAAAAACTGCATTTTCTTTTGGGAAAGGTAGAGGAGAGTCTGGCAGAGAAGCATAGAGTTTCTGTAGAGGAAATTCAAAATGCTGTAGAAGAAGCCCTGATGCATAACGGGGATTACAAGGTAGCCAGAGCCTATATCTTGTACAGAGAGAAGAGAACTCTTTTAAGACATCTTCGCCAGCGAATCAAAGAGGAAATCGGAGATAATGAGATTGATGATGTACTTCGCCGTTGTCAAAAGGATTTTCCGGATTATGATTTGGCAAGACTTTCTGCAAAGTATCTGTCCTTAAGTAAGGGAGAACAGGAGCTTAGCAAGCGTTTGGCTCTCCTCACCAGAGCGGCGGCGGAGCTTACCACCCAGGAAGAACCGGGATGGGAAAGAATTGCGGGAAGACTTCGCTCCTATCATTTTCATAAGGAATTAAAGAAGGCGGAGGAGAGCAGAAATCTCCGCAGCTTTATGATAAGTTGGAGTATCTGACAGAGCAGGGGCTCTATGGAGCCTATATTCTGGAGCACTATTCCAAGGAAGAGGTGGAGGAACTTGCCAAGTTTATCGACCAGAGCAGAAATGATCTTTTCGGTTATTCAGGCCTTGACCTTCTTCTGTCCCGTTACCTGATTCGGGATCATCAGCATGTGGTACTGGAGAGTCCCCAGGAAATGTACCTTGGAATCTCTATGCATTTGGCCATGAAGGAAAAGGAGAACCGTTTACAGTATGTAAAGGAGTTCTACGATCTGATGAGCCTTCATCAGGTTACTATGGCAACCCCTACCCAGTCCAATGCCAGAAAGCCCTATCACCAGCTAAGCTCCTGCTTTATTGATACGGTACCGGATTCTTTGGACGGCATTTATCAGAGCATTTCCAAGTTTGCGGACGTTTCCAAATACGGCGGCGGCATGGGGATGTATTTCGGAAAGGTGCGTTCCAGAGGCGGAAAGATTCGTGGCTTTGAGGGTGCAAGCGGCGGTGTCATTCGTTGGATTCGTGTGGTAAACGATACTGCAGTGGCTGTGGACCAGCTGGGTATGCGACAGGGTGCGGTAGCAGTGTATTTGGATGCCTGGCATAAGGATTTGCCGGAGTTCTTACAGTTAAAGACCAATAACGGGGATGACAGAATGAAGGCCCATGACGTTTTCCCGGCGGTATGTTATCCCGACCTTTCTGGAAGAAGGTAAAGGAAGACTTAAACCAGGAATGGTACTTAATGGATCCCCACGACATTTTCCTGGTAAAGGGCTATTGCCTGGAGGACTTCTACGGAGAAGAGTGGGAAACTCGCTATGAGGACTGCGTACGGGACAACCGAATCAGCAAAAGAGTCTATGTCTTAAAGGATTTGGTGCGTTTGATTCTGAAATCTGCTGTGGAAACCGGAACTCCCTTTGCCTTCTACAGAGATACCGTGAATCGGATGAATCCCAACAAGCATAAGGGAATTATCTACTGCTCCAACCTTTGTACGGAAATTGCCCAGAACATGAAGGAAGCGGAGATTTGCGAGCGGAAGGTAGTGACCAAGGACGGGGATGAAGTGATTGTCAGCACCGTAAAGCCGGGGGACTTCGTGGTTTGTAATCTGGCATCCCTCTGTCTTGGCAATATTCCGGTGGAAATCAGGGAGAGCTTGAGAGAATCACGAAGACTGTTGTCCGTGCTTTGGACAATGTTATTGACTTAAACTTCTATCCGGTAGCAGAGGCGGAGATTACCAACAAGCGTTACAGAGCCATCGGTCTAGGGGTTTCCGGTTATCACCATATGCTGGCAAAGCACCATATTGCCTGGGAGTCTCAGGAACATCTGGACTTTGTGGATAAGGTTTTTGAAAATATTAACTATGCGGCGATTAAGGCCAGCAGTGAATTGGCTAAGGAAAGAGGTGCCTACAGTGCTTTTGCAGGCTCTGAATGGGAGTCCGGAGAATACTTTAGTAGAAGAAATTATAACAGTCCCCGTTGGGAGAGCTTAAAGCAGGAAGTTCATGAGGGGATTCGTAATGCCTGGATTTTGGCTACTGCCCCCACCAGCTCCACCTCTATCTTAATCGGAACCTCTGCCGGCTTAGACCCCATTATGAATCGCTTCTTCTTAGAAGAGAAGAAAGGGGCAATTCTGCCCAGAGTGGCACCGGAGCTTTCTATGGATACCTACTGGTACTATAAGTCTGCCCACCAGATGGATCAGACCTGGTCCGTACGGGCGGCGGGACTTCGTCAAAGACATATTGACCAGGCCCAGAGTTTTAACTTCTGGATTACCAATGAGTACAAGATGAGTGAGCTTTTAAACCTTTACACTCTGGCATGGGAATGTGGGGTAAAGACCATTTACTATGTAAGGTCCAAGGCATTGGATCCGGAGGATTGCGAGTCCTGCTCTGCATAAGGGATTAATCACTTCCCCCTGTATATGCCGCTAAAGGCCTGCTGCGTTTCCTACTCGCCCCATGCGCCGATGCACTCGTGCTCCTTGCGAACTCGCTTCGCTCAGACACGCACCGCACTCGTTGCTAGCATGGGGCTCCTAACGGAAGCCTCGCAATGGCCTTATCGCGGCGTATACAGCGGAAGCCTCGAGAATTTCTCCCTTATGCATAGATATGTTAATCTATAAAAAATAGAGTTACGTTTCTTGAGTGATAACAAAAAGAACTGATTACTCTACTGCTTCAATGCAGTAGGAAAGGAAATAGAGTATGGAAGAGATTAAGCGTAAGCCCTTATTTAACCCGGAAGGGGATATTGATGTTCGAAATCGTAGGATGATTAATTTCAATACGACCAATATCAATGATTTTAACAACATGAGATATGAGTGGGTGTCGGATTGGTATCGTCAGGCCATGAACAACTTCTGGGTTCCTGAAGAGATTAACCTAAATCAGGACAAGAGTGATTATCCCAAGCTTTCCGAGGCGGAAAGAAGAGCCTATGATAAAATCCTGAGCTTTCTGGTGTATTTGGATTCTTGCAATCCGCAAACCTGCCCAACATTTCCCAGTATGTTACGGCAAATGAGGTAAACCTTTGCCTTTCCATTCAGACCTTCCAGGAGTGTATCCATAGCCAAAGCTACAGCTATATGCTGGATACCATTTGTAACCCTACGGAAAGAAACGATATTCTCTACCAATGGAAGACGGATGAGCATCTCTTACGGAGAAATGAGTTTATCGGAAATCTCTACAATGAATTTGTGGAGCAGCAAAGTAAGGACAGCTTCCTAAGAGTCTGCATTGCCAACTTTATTTTGGAGGGAATCTACTTCTACTCCGGCTTTATGTTCTTCTATAACTTGGGAAGAAACGGAAAAATGCCCGGTTCCGTACAGGAAATTCGCTACATTAACCGAGATGAAAATACTCACCTTTGGCTTTTCAGAAATATGCTTTTGGAGTTAAAAAAGGAAGAACCGGAGCTATTTGACGAGGCTCATATTGCGGAAATTACCGAGATGGTGAAGAAGGGTGTGGAGCAGGAGATTGCCTGGGGACAGTATGTAATCGGAGACTCCATTCCAGGTCTTAACGGGAAAATGGTGGAGGATTACATCCGTTATTTAGGAAACCTTCGTTATCGTTCTCTGGGCTTGTCCAATCTTTATGAGGGCTATGAGAAGGAGCCGGAATCCATGAAGTGGGTAGCCCAGTATGCGGATGCCAACATGGTAAAGACGGACTTCTTTGAAGCTCGTTCCACAGCCTATGCCAAGAGCACAGCGATTGAGGATGACCTATAATCAAGCTGAAAAACAGCTTTTCAACAATCCGAAATATGGATGCTTTTACTTCCATAGAATAATTTAATAAGCATTATTAATTCTTTCTGAAATCCATAGAAAATCTTATAAAAAGCGGTTACTTTGACGAAATTCGAAGTAACCGCTTTTGTGTTAGAAGGAGGCATTTTGCATTCTCCTTTGCATAAGATAGAGATATAGGAAAAGGCCGAAAAGGGGAAAGTGTGTTCGGCTGATATAGAGGCAGAAAAGGAAAGGAAGGAATGGAAGAAAAGCTATTTGTACGAAGAGATGATATACAGATTGGCATGCAACTGGGTGAGTCGGTAAAAGACATTCGTGGAAGGGCCATGATTGAAAACGGCGTTTATCTTGATGCCTATCAGGTTCGTTATATCAAAGAAAAAAAGCTGCCGGGAATCTATATTTACCGGGTGCGAGATGATAAAGACATCAAAATTCCGGAGAAAACCAAGCAGATTATTCGCCAGCATAGAAAACCGGATCGTGCTAAAATTCAGCTTTCCGTGGAAATGAAGAAACAGCTGGAAGAAAGAATGAACCATATCTTCGACCACACGGAGGATAAGGACTTTGCTACCAACTCTTTAGATATTTTCGGAGAGCTGGAGTCAGCCATTTTCAAAAATGATGCGGTGGCGATTGACGTGAACCTCATTAAAATCAGTGATGAGTACACCTTTAAGCACAGTGTGGACGTGGCGGCTATTTCCATGATGATTGGAAGAGAATACGGACTGCCAAAGGAAGAGCTTCATCAGCTGGGGATTGCCGGGCTACTGCACGATGTGGGTAAAGCCAGAATTCCCAATGAAATCTTAAATAAGCCGGGAAAGCTTACGGATGATGAATTCAGAGTTATTCAAAATCATAGTCTTTACGGCTATGAAATCCTGAAGGAAAAAAACAGCTTTTCTCCCATTATTTTGGATGGTGTACTGCATCATCACGAGAAGATGAACGGCATGGGCTATCCGGACAACTTGGACAGCAACCAGATTTCCTTGTTTCCAGAATTATTTCCGTGGCGGACGTATTTGATGCACTGGTGACCAAGCGCCCCTACAAAGGACCGATTACCGGAAGAGAAGCCATGGAAATGGTCTTGGCTATGGGATCCGAGTTGGACAACGCTATCATTCAAAGCTTTATTGAAAGCGTGATCCTCTATCCGGTGGATACCATAGTGGAGCTGTCCACAGGACAGATGGCCAAGGTGGTAGAGAACAACAAGCGTTATCCCACAAGACCCAAGGTGGTAGAGCTGCAGACCGGAATGGTTTACGATTTATGTCATGACATGGAATGCAACAAAATCATAGTTTTATAATATACAGAGGAAAAGGGATGGGAGAGTAGCTTCCGTCTCTTTTTTCTGTTTTTAATGCTTGGAAATGCGGGCACGCTTTCGCTAACCTCGCCACGTAGCGGTACTAAGCTTCAAGCTACGCTTTCAGCAAGTACCAACGGGCTCAGATTGCCCTTATTTCCAAGCATTAAAACAGAAATAAAGATAGGACAGTATTTTCAACTCCTTTTCCTCTGTATATTTTAAATACTTTAAAGAGGGGAAATTTATGCTATACTCCCGTCTTTGACAGTTGCGAAAGAGTCAAGAGCCCATAAACGGCGTAATTACGCTATTTATGAGCTCTTGTTTTCTTTTTGAATTCTAGCAATATTTCTACTTTCTCGTTGCAGTTATAATCTTTTTTATTTCTCTTTGAGATACAATCTCGTAATCCGTTCTAAAACCAAATGTGTCGTGGAGTTTGTCTGTAAGGTCGGTTCGTGTATACTCAGGGATATATCCTTCACCGGGAGCTATCAGCATGTTCATTTCTTTCAGTGTTCTTATAATGCTTTCAGTGGTATAACTCTCACCTAACTTCTTCTCTAGAATGCGATAAAGAATCAGGGCGGTGAAGCAGGTAATGAAATGTGCCGTGATTCGATCTTTCCTACTGAGATATACCGGTCTGGCCTGAAATTCACTCTTCATAATACGGAAACATTCTTCAATCTGCCATCGTTTTTTTGATTAATACTTATAATCGTTGCCACGTCATCTTCCAGGTTTGTGCATACGGCATAGAAACCGTCATAACGTTCCTCTTCTGTGGCAACATCTTCATCTATCGAAGGGATCATTTTATCTGCAATCTCGCCGTCAGAAGTACAGTGATTCTGACGTATAAAAACGCTTGGGATCGTTTGGACGTTTTTTTATTCAGAGAAGAAGGATTTTTCGACGAGCTTTTTCAGCGCGTTCAAGCTGACGATTCCGTATCTTTCTCATATAGTCCCGATATTGAAAGGAAAAAGGTGACAACGAGATGTTGCTCCAAACCGTCTTCATTAATCCACCGGTCTTTATAGAAAGTCTTCTCGTAATTCTCGACCTCATCTAGTTCACTGAGCTTGTACTCTTTTTTTATCTCCAATAAGGTGCCATCCGTCTTCATCAAGACAGTAATCCTTGAGGTATCCTTTCAGCTTTTTTTGATTGCTTGCGTGGTAACAAATTTTTCGGTTTGGAGTGTTGTTGAAGACACGGTTTGAAGTTGATGATAGCCCTGCATCTGTACAAACAATAAACTTCGTCATTCCAAAGTCAGAAAGAATCTTTTTTTCTCCAATGGTTTCATCGAAGGTTGTTCATTCTCGTTTCCGTTAAAGAGGGAGAAGGTGAGGGGAATCCCATCTGCATCCATAAATAGCCCCATCTGTACAATCGGATTCGGACGGTTTTCTTTGAATGACCATATTTTTCTGAAATCATCCGCTTCCTCAATCTCGAAGTAATAGTTAGTGCAGTCATAGTAAAGAACTCTTTTTATGTCGATTCAGTACCATTTCGGAATTCTTGTAAAGTTGAGACTGAAAAAAATCATTCTCTTTTGCAAGGATTTCCAGTGCACGGTAAACGTGATGGAGCTTGCAGTCAGGCTTTTCAAGAAACTTTTTTTGAAAGTTCAAGAGAAGATCTCTTGGACCCGGGATAAATAATCCTAGAGAAAAGTAGCATAGACAGGATTTGATTCAGGTCAAACTCAAACTTGTACTTTTTCGGCAATCTGAGCACAGATGTCATGGATTTTTTTAAATCATAGTAGATGTCCTTCAGAAAGAGGTAGCCTACGTTTACGCTACGGCAGCTTTCTTTCTTAATCAAGGTCGAAGAGGAGTACTTAAGCATAATGTCTTTTTTTGAAGCTTTTTCTTCTGCGGAGCGTTTGGCAGCGTACTGCTTTGCCCACTCCAGCGGAGTAAGATCTCCGCAAACCTTCAGAAGTTCATCTTCCGAACCAATCTTCTCTATAGTCTTAGTAGTGGATTTACCATCTACCCAAACTGATTTACTTAGATAATAGATTGTCTGATTTTTTGATTTTGATACAGATACTTTCATGACGCAGTCCCTCCATGCGCCCATTATACCATATATAGCCAAATATAGCTAGTACTATTTTCATAAAATTTGACAAAAAAATACAGGCTTTTCAAGGCCTGAGGAGATTTTGGAACTATTTAACTGTCAAACTACCGGGATGGGAGAGTAGCTTCCGTCTCTTTTTTCTGTTTTTAATGCTTGGAAATGCGGGCACGCTTTCGCTAACCTCGCCACGTAGCGGTACTAAGCTTCAAGCTACGCTTTCAGCAAGTACCAACGGGCTCAGATTGCCCTTATTTCCAAGCATTAAAACAGAAATAAAGATAGGACAGTATTTTCAACTCCTTTTCCTCTGTATATTTTAAATACTTTAAAGAGGGGAAATTTATGCTATACTAAATCGTAAAATGCTTTTTTCAAAAAAGCGGGGTCTAGTCCTTTGCGGTAGTAAGGGAGTTACAGGAGGCTTGGATGAAGAAATATGATGTAGCGATTGTTGGTGCAGGACCGGGAGGAATTTACGCGGCTTACGAGCTGATGAAAAAGAACAGTAAGCTTTCCGTGGTGGTTTTGGAAGCGGGACATAGCCTGGAAAAGAGACATTGTCCTATCGACGGAAAGAAGATTAAAAGCTGTATATCCTGCAAAAGCTGTTCCATTATGAGCGGCTTTGGAGGCGCCGGAGCCTTCTCCGACGGAAAATACAATATTACCAATGACTTTGGCGGAACGCTTTACGAATACATCGGAAAAGAGGAAGCTCTTTCCCTGATGCGTTATGTAGATGAAATCAATATGGAAAACGGAGGAGAGGGAACAAGACTGTTCTCCACAGCGGGCACAAAGTTTAAGAAGCTTTGCATGCAGAATCGTTTGAAGCTTCTGGATGCTTCCGTTCGCCACCTTGGAACAGACATTAACTATGTGGTATTGGAAAATCTTTATGCCAAGCTTAAGGATCAGGTGGAATTCCATTTTGATTGTCCGGTGGAGAAGGTGGAAAAGCTGGAGAATGATAGCTTCCATCTCCATACCAAGAAAGAAGATTTCTATGCGGATAAATGCATTATCTCTGTAGGTCGTTCCGGAAGTAAGTGGATGGAAACGGTTTGCAAAGACATGAACATTCCCACCAAATCCAATCGCGTAGATATCGGTGTTCGCGTGGAGCTTCCTGCCGTAATCTTCTCCCATTTAACCGATGAGCTTTATGAGAGTAAGATTGTTTATCGTACCGAGCTTTTTGAGGATAATGTACGTACCTTCTGTATGAACCCTAACGGTATCGTGGTTAATGAAAATACCAACGGCATTGTTACCGTAAACGGACACAGCTACGAGGGAGAAGAGCAGCATACAGAGAATACCAACTTCGCTCTTTTGGTGGCTAAGCATTTTTCCGAGCCCTTTAAGGACAGTAACGGATACGGTGAAAGTATTGCCCGACTTTCCAATATGCTGGGAGGCGGTGTAATCGTTCAGCGTTTCGGTGATTTGGTGCGAGGAAGAAGAAGTAACCATAAGAGAATTGAAGAAGGACTGGTTCAGCCTACTCTTCAGGCGACTCCCGGAGATTTGAGCCTGGTGCTTCCGAAGAGAATCTTAGACGGTATTATGGAAATGATTTATGCCCTGGATAAGATTGCTCCCGGTACAGCCAATGAAGATACCCTTCTTTATGGAGTAGAGGTTAAGTTCTACAACATGGAAGTGGCTCTTGATGAACATTTGGAATCCTGCGTAAAGGGGCTCTATGTGATTGGAGACGGTTCCGGTGTGACCCACTCCCTTTCCCACGCCTCCGCATCCGGAATCTTCGTAGCCAGAGAAATCGCAGGCTAGTTATATAAAGCAAAAAATTGCGACCGGGAATTGCAGTATATATAATAATAAAGGACTTGAAACAATCTAAAAAAGACCGACCATAGGGCAGTGTTGCCTTGGTCGGTCTTTTGAATTCTTAACGAGTATCGCACGCGTAGTGTGTGATATCTCATTTATTGATATGCTTTCAACTTTTCCCATATAGCTTTAGAAGCATAATTTTCTTTATCTTTATCCTTGTCGAAGAGGGGGCTTCCGAAGGGAAGAAGCTTTTCTTTCCAATAATTTGCATGCTCCGCTCCGCTTTCTTTTTCCAAAAGGCTTTGATACAGCTTTGCAATTCCTTCGGATTGTAAAATCACATAATCGGAATGCACCGGAGCGGGCATGACTACATAATTTTCCGCATTCACGATGGCTTTTCCGTCTTCCTTATCCTCTAAATCAATTTCGGAAGTAACAAACCAGGGAATGTAAATCAACTGTTTCGTACAGGACTTTAGCTTTTTGCTAAAAAAGGCCGGATCAATCATAAAGCTTAAGTTATATTCATCACAGGGATCATTGATGAAAATAAGATCCGGAGAAATCTCCTTTAAATCGATATTCCTAAAATCCAAAAGAGAAGGGTTGTCTTTTCCTAACTCATCTTCATAAAAAGCATAGTCCCATTGTGCAGGAGAACAGCCTCCCAGCCCGTCTTTGTAATAATAAGGAAGGGGCATGAGGAAACAATCCACAGAATCATCTTTATTTGCCTCTAAAAATAGCCCCCTCATGGACTCCCAGCGAGAGTAAAGGGAAGGAAGAAAATACAGGCGCGGCTTTTGGAATTCTGACTTATTTTCTTCTTTAAAGATAGATAATACATTTGATTTTTTCTTTAAATCATTTTTTTATCGATAGGATATTCGTAGAAAAGCTTTCCTCCAATTCCATCCCTGTAGGCCGATTCCATTTTTTTCGATATAAAGGATAGTCATGTGCTCCTCCGGCTTTTTTGATCTGCTCATAATGATCGTATTTTTCGGAAATAACCTTCTTGTAATCCTTCGGCACCGGTAGAGCAAGAAATTCAAAATCCAAATAGCTTTGTTCACTATACCATTGTTCTTCAAAAATTCCCTTGCCCTGTTCTTTATAAAGAATTAAATCCAGCAAATAAGCAATCCTGGTGCCGCCCTCCTGATTAAATTCCTTAAAGCAATCATTTAAAAGATGAAGGACAGTTTTACGGTAATTCGATGAATGGAAAAGGTCTATACCATAATGATGTTGTACTTTCTTCGCTTCTTCTTGCAAAACCGCTTGGTTCTCTCCTTCTATAGAAGGGAAAGAAGCAAGAATACATAAGGATTTCAGAATTTCCTCCCGTTGTTTTTCCTTATCCGGATCTTTTGCAAGGTAGTCATAAGGGAAAATGTCAACACCGGCACCGTAAAGGTAGTTGTGATATTTCCCGATGGCATCAGTGGAAATCAGCATTTCTCTATGCTGAACGGAACTGAATAGCTCATAGTTTCCGCTGTCATCCTCCGGAGAACGGAAAACCAGTTCTTTAGGAAGCTCTGTATTAGCTACTTTTGCGAAAATTTCGTAATCTTTTCGCAGCATCATAATGTCAATGTCATCATCCCAAGGAATAAAGCCCTTGTGACGGATGGCTCCCAAAAGATTTCCATAATCAATAAAATAACGAAGTTTATGTTTTTTTCGCAAATTTTATCAATTTCAACTAAGATTTCCAATTCCGCAGCCCAAGCCCGTTTCATTATGGCGGGAATAAAAAAACCTTCTCTAACTTCATCCAAAAAGAAATCTATTGGAAATTCCATCTTTTGTACTCCTTTTTCCGTAAATGTATATCCATTATATACTTCGGTAAAAAGAAAGCTATCATTATTTAAGCAAGGGAAAAAACTAAACTACAAAAATATGGAAGCCAAGCTGGCATATCTTGTATCTTAAAAAAAGAGAAAAAAATCTTTTTTTCAAAAATAAATCTACAATTTTTTTGTTGACAAGCTTAAGCTCAAGTGTTAATATACACAAGCTGTCGCA
>BNJT01001971.1_pt1 | contig 82757 bp, 81 predicted proteins | sample 8540491 | NCBI WGS metagenome assembly BNJT01 (sample SAMD00202455, study PRJDB9452) | human saliva metagenome | host: Homo sapiens | reverse complement strand
TTTGAGGATCCATTATTTTTGTCCTATTATTTGAAAACCGCCACAAATTCCAAATACTATCGTTCCTCTTTTTGCAAGTCTTATAATTTCCCTGCTTATATTTTTATCAATCAAATCCTTCATGTCTTCCACAGTATTTTTAGAGCCAGGAATAATAATAATATCCTCATCTCCAAGTTCAGAACTTTTTGTAACGTACTTCAAAAGAAACATCATTATAATGGCTAAGTGCATCAATATCTGTAAAAATTAGATATATGTTTTAATTTAATAACCGAAATCCGAATTTTCCCTTCTTTTTCACATTATACTTGTCGATTCCCAGACTGTCCTCTTCCTCAATTCCTAGTAGCACAAACGGCACTACTCCCAGAACAGGCACATTTGTCAACTCTTCAATCATCTCAATTCCAGGAGTCAAAAGGCTCTTATCTCCCCTAAATTTATTTATAATTACACCTTTTATACGTTTTTTCTCACTTTCCTCAAGCAGCATAATTGTCCCGTAAATTGCCGCAAAAAAACACCGCCTCTGTCAATATCAGCAACCAGAATAACAGGCGAATCAGCCATTTCCGCCATTCCTGTATTTACAATGTCGTCTTCCTTCAAGTTAATCTCCGCAGGGCTTCCTGCCCCTTCCAGCACGCAAATATCAAAGTTATCCCTTATGTGGTTGTACGCTGCCATTATATCCTTTTTTAAATTATGTTTATAGGCAAAAATATTCCCTTGCATCCATGTTTTTATATACTTTCCCATTCACAATAACCTGTGATTTTCTGTCTGTTGTAGGCTTTAGCAAAAATTGGATTCATAAATGCCTGAGGCTCGATATTAGCCGCTTCAGCCTGCACCACCTGAGCTCTCCCATCTCTTTTCCATCCTTCGTAATAAACGAATTTAAAGCCATATTCTGCGACTTAAACGGCACAACGCTATATCCGTCTTGATAAAAATATTCTGCAAAAATCCTGCATTGATTATGCTTTTCCCACATTAGAACCTGTCCCCAGCAACATTATATTTCTATGTTTTTCTTCCCATAAATACTGCTCCTATTTTAAATTTATCTAAAAATTTATTTATTCCCGATTAAAATAATTATAACAGATAAAAAATGCCATAAGCAAATTGGATTTGTAAAAATTTATTTTCTTTTGAATTTTATTCTGTCTAATACTTTTTGACTTTATCACTATGAAAATGCTCCAATTATAAATGAAACATGCGATAATATACAAAATATATATTTTTCTCCCATTTGTCAAACTAGACATTATCGAACTATGTTCATCTTCAAAAATAGCCCTAAACACAAAAATAAATAAATATTACAATCATTACCAAAATTAATGCTTTTTATTCATAGAAATCTTTTTGCACAAAATATCCTAAGAGTACATAATTCCCAATATTATTATCAAGCAAAACAACGAAAAACACAATTATAAAAATCTTCAAAAATCTGCTCTGGAGCTTCCAACAAAACCCCAGTAGAAAATAATGTAAAAATAAACCAAAACAAATATGCCAACACTGGATATATTGCTGACTGAACTAAAAATAAATTATCGTAAATAAAATTAATCCTAAAAATTATTTGGTTTTTCTCACAAATTTATTTGTATTTTTCCATTTATTTTTTTCTCCTTCTTTTTATTTATTTTTCTTTTAAATTTTTATTCTATCTAATATTTTTGACTTTATCACTAAAAAAATACTCCGATTGTATAAAAAATATGTGATGCTGTACAGAAAATATGTATTTCCGTGCTTTCGGTGCAAACATTGCTGTACTTTCATCTGTTTTCTGTAAAAATTTTATACAAAAATAGATTAAAATCGCTGTCATTACACAGCCTAATACAGTTTTATCCATTTTTCAAAAATTTACTGCACAAAATATCCTAAGTAAAACACAAGCATAAGAACCGTTATTAAAAGCAATTCCCGAAATTACAACAGCAATAGTGGTCATAGCCACTTGCGGAAGATGTAAAAATTCCAGAGCATTAATAATAATTCCTGCTAACGGCATCGCAAAATCAGCCAAAACAAAAAGTGCTAATGCTGGATATATTGTTTTCTGAAAGAAAAAGTAAAATTACTATAAATAAAACTAATACTAAAAAGCTTTTTACTTTCGACATAAATTTATTTTCATTTATTTTTCATCCTTTTTCTCCTTCTAATCTTTATTACTTTTTAAAAACTCTCATAAATCTCAAGTTTATCATCAAGATTTTTGTAAATATTTTTGCCACTTTTCAATTTCTATATTTACATATTTTTATGATTTGTCAAAATTTTCATTCTTTCTTTTATCGTTCCGTTCCCTTCATATCGTAAATCTGAATATTTCTTAATTTCACTCAATTTCATTCCCATGTCTTTTTAATCTTTTTAACATTTTTATCCATTCAATGTCAGTTTCATCGTATATTCTTCTATTCTTTTTCGTCTCTTTTTACACGAAACAGCTCCTTTTTCATAAAAACCTTATTGTATATGGAGTTAAGCCTGTTTTTCTGAAAAATTGCTTTATTTGCATTATGTTCATTCTTTTCATTTTATTTTCTCCTTTCAAAAAGTTATTGACTTATACTATACTCTAACTGCTATCCTTTATTTATCAAATTTATGGAGGTAACAACTATGAAAAACAAAATATACTGTTATAACAGGAGCAAGTTCGGGAATAGGTAGAGGCTGTGGCTCTAAAATTTGCAGAAAAGAAATAAAAAATCTTATTCTGATTGCACGAAGAAAGAATTTACTAGAAGACTCTAAAAAGCGAAATTTTGAAGAAAAATCCTAATTTGGATATTCTTGTGATGATTTTGACTTAACACGATGTCGGTAAAATTCCCTGAACTATATTCAAAATTAAAACAATTATCACATTGAAACTTTAATAAATAATGCAGGTTTTGGGATGTATGGCGATGTAAAAGAGCAGCCTTTTAAATAAAAATTTCAGATATGCTTCATCCTCAATGTAGAAGCATTAACTTTGCTATCTTCCTTATACGTCCAAGATTATCACAACGAAAAAGGCTCCCAATTAATCAACTATTTCCTCAGCAGGAGGCTACACAATCGTCCCAAACGCAATTGTCTACTGTACCACAAAATTCTACGTAAACGCCTTCACAGAAGGACTTCACTAGAAATTAAAAGCAAAATAACTCTACAATTAAAAAGCAAAAGTCCTAGCACCCGCTGTAAACCAAAACTAACTTTGGAAATGTCGCAACTGGTAAAACTAATTTTTGATTATGATAAATCTTATCCAAACTATCATACATCCGAAGAAATGGCAGATTTTCTCATTCAACTTTACGAAAGCGACAAAACTATCGGTTACATCAGCCGTGAAACTTTTTGAATTTAACTTATCTGATGGATTTTTCAAAATGCGTTTAATTCTAAAAATAATGTGAAATTTTAAATATTAGTCTTTTATTATTGATTTTCCTATATTATAAAATATATATAAAATTATTATTTAGGAGTGATTTTATGATTATATTTGCGTTGTTTTTACTGACTTTTTAGTTTAAGTTTTCTAATTCTGATATTGATATATTATCTTCCAAAGTTTGGAACTGTTCCAGTCTTGATAGTACACTTAGAGGACTTATCTATGTAAAATTTCTTAACTAAAGAAAATGGAACCTTATATTTCTTTTAGTCAAATAGATTCTCGTGCAGCTTTAAAAACAGGAAAAGTTACCCTCGAACTTTCAGAATTAAATTTTGAAGTAAAGAAGATGAAAACGCCATCTATTTTACAAATTTGAATGAAAAACCCAAAATTTTTCTAATTACAAGTTAGCATATTCATTTTGACAAGAAAAACAGACCTAAAAATGTCTATAAGCCGTATTTCAGATAACATTTTGTAACCTTTCAACAAATTAAATTATCACAAAATACAAAAGATAATTAATAATTTTTAAGCAACGATTTTTAGTGATTTTCGTTTGCTTAATCCGACGGTTTTGCGATTGGTTTTTCGACGGTGATATATATCTGATATTTCTAGTTGCCCCTATGTAACATATCATTTTCACCAAATATCTTAACAAATCTCTCGCACAGCTTTCTTATATTCAAAAGTTTTTCTAATTCCGATCAATGTAAGTTCATCATTAGTTTCAAAAACTCCATTATCTTTGAATTTGCACTTCCCAAAATCTTTCTTTTTGATTTCAGCTTTAATTGTGGATTCCTATTATTTAAATTTTATAAAATCATAATTTAAGTTTTCATTATCAATCTAAATCCATTAAAATCTGATTCAACTAATTTTGTTTTCTGTATAATCATGATTTATAATATAATTCTATATACTTTTATTTTTATGTATTCCTCAACATAAAGTTACCAAATTCTTCCATTGTATCGAGGACAGGAATCACTTTTCCTTTCTCTGTCAAAAATATTCAACTCTAGGAGGAACTTCAGGATAAACTTTTCTTCCCACGATACCGTCTTCTTCAAGTCCCCTTAACTGTTTAGTAAGTGAACCTTGAGAAATATTCGATAAAAACCTTTTTGATTTCACTATATCTTCTGGCTTCATTTTTAAAAACCAGATAATTGTTATTTTTCCATTTCCTGCAAAAATGAGTATAATTTATTCCACATATTCTATTATTCTTTTTATATTTTCTATTTCAAATTTTTCAAAAATTTCCATTATAAAAACCTCCTAATATCACAAGTACATTTTTAATACTATATCATTTTTATTGCCTACTTCAATATTTAGTGTAAATGTATTATAATATTTTAAAACAAAAATCAATAAAAATTGAGAGGAGAATAATAATGATAGAATAACAGAAATTTTAGGAATCAAATATCCGATAATACAAGGACCAATGGCATGGCTAACAGATGCAAAAATTGGTAGCTGCAGTGAGTAATGCCGGTGGACTAGGAATTTTAGGACCTTGTGCAGGTCAAACAACAATGACGCTTCTCACAGGAAACAATGGAAAAGAATGAGGGAGAAATTAGAAAAACAAGAATTAACTGACAAACCTTTGGTGTTGTTATTTTAGTCGATACTGATATGAGATTTACAGAACCGTTATTAGATATGATAATTGAAGAAAAAGTTAATGTTGCATTGGTAAATGGGCTTGATGGAACAGATTATAACGACTTTTAAAGATTAAAAGATGCTGGAATAAAAATTGTTTTTAGACCCATAGACCTAACTATTGAAAAATGCTAGAATGGCAGAAAAACTAGGGGGCTGATGTCTATGTAGCGACTGGATTTGATGAAGGTGGAACATTACCTGGAGCACAAATTGGAACTTTTTCGATAGTGCCGTTGATAGTGGATGCTGTAAAAATATTCCTGTTATGGCTGCCGGAGGAATTTCTGATATACGTGGGGTCAGAGCCGCATTTGCACTTGGAGCTGAAGGGTATTTCTTGGAACAAGATTTTTAGCTACAGAAGAGCAGAACAGCACAGAACGTAAAAAGAATTAATGCTAAAGACAACTGCTGAAGATTTACATATTTTTAGAACATTAGCCTCACTTTTTACAGATCTATTCCTACAAAAACTATCGGCAGAATTAGTTGAAATGGATAAAAACGGTGCTACAAGAGAGAACTGCTCTTAAAACAGGATGAGAGAAAAATATGAAAACTCGGAATGCTTGATGGGGATGAAAATGGATACATTTCAGGTTGGTTTTAGGAATGTGAAAGTTTCATTAAGGAAATTAAATCTGTTAAAGAAGTTGTAAAACGAGTTAATGGCTGATTTTATTGATTAATTAGAGGTGTCTCATAAGTTAGAAATTATCCCAAAAACATATATATTATATCTTATTATATATTCTTAGAAATTAAAAGATGTTTTTGTTTTTATTAATTTTATAAAAATAATCATATATAAAATTTATGAGTTTTTGTATTATTCTCCCTTATGAGACATCCTTTTTATTTCATATTTTCTGACATACCCATTCCTATAAAACGCCCAGCCAGTTGTCCCACCATCACAATCCAAATCAGTGGCTCGTACAAATCCATTACTCAAAATAGCCTAATTTTGGCACGATATAAAATTACAGAAGATTATTTTTCCATTCGATTATGCTGGAAACAGGGGGATTAATTTTCTCAGAGCCTGTAAAAGCGTATCGCAAGTTAAAGAGGATTCTAGTATTGTGAAAAATGGGAGGCATGATTTTTAGGTAGGAGTTGAGGACCGTTGGAGGACGATTTCAGATTCAGAGCTGACATCCAGGTGAATCATGTTTTTGGAAAATAAATATCAAAAATTTGTGATTCCGATTGCAAAAATTATATCCATCATATTAGCGTAAAATACGCCTTTTCGGATACTATCTACTTTATTTGCACCTTTATTTTGAGAAACGAAAGTTGCAAGTGCGAGTGCTATTGTAGTTAGCGGAATGTTGCAAAATCCCATAAGTTTTCTTGCCGAAGTATGCCCAGCAATAATCAAATATCCAAACCCATTTATCGCATACTGTCAAATAAGCGTTCCCATAAGTACAATCGCAATCATAAATCCCATAGAAAGTCCCTGTCCCGAGCAGTTCCTTGTACAATTTTTATCAAATCTGAAATGTTTTTTTCTAGGTATTAAAATCGGCTCTTTTACGTAAATGTAGATAATACTCAAGATAACTGAAATTGCCTGTGCAATAACTGTTGCAATCGCAGCTCCGCCAATTCCCATTTTAAGAGAAGTTATGAACAGTAAATATCAAGGAAAAATATTTAAAAATTGAAGCAATTACCAAAAAATACGAGCGACATAAAGCTGTGTCCAATTGCACGTAAAAGTCTGACGATAAATTGTAGGAAAAAGTTACACCAATAAACATTGTTATTATGTTTATATATTCAAATGCTTCTTTTTATAATATTTTTCAGGCGTATGCAAGATTTTTAACAGCGGCATAAGAGACTAAACAATGATAAAATCATTACTCCCACAGTAATCAAATTCCAATAACAATCGAGGCCAGCCACAGACTTTTTCAAAAAGATTCTTATTATTCGCCCCATAATTTCTAGCCATGTAACCATACTAAGCCCATTTCCAATTCTAACGCAAATCAAAAATCAGCTCAAAATGCCACTGCAAGCCCCAATAATAGCCAAGTGAGTTATCTCCCAAAGTATGCCCACAATAGCAATATCCGCCATATTGTAAAGGCTGCTGAAAAATATTCGACACAAAGTATCGGTATCAAGAAAAATCAGAAGCGACTTCAAAATACTATCATTTATCAAATCAACCGAAAATTAAATCATTTTTGTCCTTTCTTTTTGTTTTTCAAATCGTAAATTTTCTATTTTTCAAAATTCTTTCATATCGGTAAACATTGGTATTTTCCAGTTCAACTTCCTTTTTGCTTGCAGGATGTGTAAATTTTACCTTATAAGCGTAGTAAAAATTGTCTATTTATTCCAAGTTCTTTGTTTAAGCCATTTCCGTAAAGTTCGTCTCCTGATAATTGTGTGTCCGATGGATTTTAGGTGAACTCGAATTTGATGAGTCCGCCAGTAAACAGTTCACATTCTACTAATGTTGCATCACGGGTAAGTTTTCAATACTTTTACAGCTGTTTTTGAGTATTGCCGCTCATCAATTATTCTTTTCCAAAATTATCCCCATCTCGAAAAATCCGTCTTTTCAATAACTATTTTCGTTTCGTCTTCTTTTCCAGACTTTCCTTTCCAAAACTACTTTTTGATTCTCTAAATTTAAATTATCTTTCTGCACTGCGTTTCCAAAATCTCGCACTTTTGCTCAATTTACTATCTTCGTTTTCAATAGTTAAATTATTTTCTCTTTCTTCATTTCATCGTATTTTTCATTTCTCCAAAATTAACTTTTTCAATTTCAGGTTTCAAATTTTTCCTTTTCCAAATCCTGAATCTTAGCATTCTTCCATCTTTTGCAAGTTCTTCATTGATTCTAGCAATTTTCCTTTATCATCAATAATTCCATTCACAATCATGAGATGTCTCAAAAATCGAAAAATTTTTGTAAAAATGCACTGTAAAACTGTTTTTGGCAATAATAATCAGCCCAGATGTATTCATATCCAGAGCCTGTTGTAAAATCGTGGCACTCGAACTACATATTTTTCAAAAATGATTTACAATTCCGTTTGCAAGTGTAAAATCAGCTTTTCTGTGTCGGATGTGTCAGCAAAAATGGCTCTATTAGTTCTACAGCAAAATATCTCATCTTCAAAATAATATACAAGTGGCAGTTTAATCGGCTTAATGTCCGTCCCTTTTTCTTCTCTACAACTCTCAAATTCCCATGTGACGGCAATAGTTAATCTTACCTGCTTTCCATTCACTTCCACATTTCTCAAACTTCTCCCGAATAATTCTGCACTTCCGCAAATACTGCGAGATTTTCATCCTCTGATGTTTCTTTCGATTCTAAATTTTTCAGTATCTATACATCCTATCTATTATTATTGTTGATAATCTGTAATAAACTTTAAAATATTTAATTCTTACTTTAATCATCTCGATAAACCATTTTTAAACTTATATTTTAAATTTGTTGTATTTTTATTATATAATTTATTGTTTTTAATAAAACCAGACGAGCTTTTATTTGTTCGGCTACGACTGTTTGACGACTGGAAGGAGGGTTTCGGAGTTGAGCAAATAGAAAGTCGGAAACTCTAATCCTCACAGGTACAGGATTTTGCGGCAATGAGCAATCCTGTAGATATATATTAATTATGAAAAATATTTATTAATATAAGTTGCTAAATAAAATCTATTGATAAATATTTTTATTATTATTTTTCAAAATAATTATCAGTTTCCCATTTTCAAATTCCACTTGCACTAATCTCCACAGATTACATTGCTACTAAGTCTGGAACTTTCCCTTCTCCATCAATTTTATCCGTTTCAAATTTAAAGCCCTTCAAGGTTAATTTTCGACTTTTTCATTAATTGGAATGATTGAAAATTCACAGTCCTTTTTATTTTTAGGACAAAAGACTTTTTCTACATATTTCTTCATTTTCCTGCACAGATTTTTATATTTTTCCATTATGAATAGGTTGCTCAAAAAGCCATGTCAATTCGTTTCCCAAGCCACCAACAACAAAATATTTTCTCAACAAAATTCTTATTTTTCCGAAAATTTTATTAATTTCTTTCAAAATCAATTCAAAATCTGTAAAATCCTTTCTTTTTGAATTTTATCAAAATATTCTTACTTTTATAATATTCCAAAACTTTTTCTCAATTGAATCCAGATCCCCAATAATCATTTCTGGAATTTTCCCATATTTAAAAGCAAAATTGCTCCTCCATCCCGACACAAAAGCAAACTGCATTTTTCGAGACAAGTTTATCCATAAATTCCTGCGAATATTTATATTCCCATTCAGACAAATCACATATTTTTCTCCATTTTTCTCCTTCAAATCAAGAAATATACTCAAACCTATTTTAAAATTAAACTACCAAGTATATTAAATTTAGGTTTGAGTAAAATAGTCATAGCTTTTGAGTTTAGTTTTTAAATAAGTTTTTACTATACAATATTTATTATACTGTTTATCTGATTATTTACAAGATTGTATTCCTTCAAATTTTAGGGTATCTTCAAAAATAACTTTAAATCTACATATTCACTATGTTTCATCATAACTTTACCATTATGGACTTTTGTTAATTTGTTTTACAGATAAGGGTCCCAAGCCGTGCCGCTGCTCTATCGTATTTTTATCGACAAACCATATAATGTGAGTATTATTGAGCTTTTTCAGCTCTTTATCAGAAACTCCTGTTCCATTGTCTTCAACGCAAATTATGCAATTTTTACATCTTCTTTTACTGATATATAAATTGTACATCCATTTTTCGTTGTGATTAATACTGTTTTGAATTAAGTTTGACAAAGCTCGTTTTATCAAATTACTGTCGATATTAGCAAAGCAAGATACAAAAATCACTTTTCGTCTTCCACTCTATCGGAAATTTTTCATCGATATCCATATTCAAAAATCAACGATAACTTGCCTAACGACTGCTACTATATTTTCTCTGCTCAAAAGGCTGCACTATTATATTCCTAACTTTGAAGCAAGGTTCAAATCATTTATTAAATTTTTATACGCTCACTTTGTTTCAAAATGACAGAAAGCTTTTTATCCGTTTCATCTGATAAATTTAAAGATGTTTTCAATTGGCTTGTATAGCGCATTATCATTGATAACGGAGTACGAATATCATGGGAAACTCCTGCAATCCAGTTAGCTCGTGCCGTGTCTTTATTCATCGTAATTGTTCCTCTGATTTTTGCAAAATTTCGAAGTTTTATTTATACTTTTTGCAAGTTCTGACAAAACACCTTTTTCTTTCACATGTACAGGCGTATCTTTATCCAAATTTTTGTATGCCTTTTTATTATTGGATTTACAGAACTTAGAAGTTTAGAGTTGAAATAATGTATATCAAAATATAAAAATTATATTTAGACAAAAAGTATAAGTAAAAATTTTGGAATATTTTTGACAAGTCCGTATTTCCAGTTGGCTACTGGGTATTTCCAATAACTATTTTTAGGATAGCCTAGCACAAGCAAATTATTTTTCAACTTTAGAAAGTGAAAACAGGATAATTTTTATATAGGCATGTGAAAATATGGCAATATACGAGATATTGAGTATTCTTTTGGAATATCATTGGTAAATTGTCTGTTTGCCATATAACTGAATCGTTGTCAATCAAGATTGCCCATATATATTTTTGTAAGTCAGCAGTCATTTCGTCAGGCAAAAGTGTAGTTTTGCCATTTTCAAATTCAACATACCTGCTACTTTAAATGTATGAGTCCATAGGAGGCTCTTTTTGACACATATTTAACAATCCATAATCCGTATATAGAAAAATATTTAATAATAGAAGTAGGACAAAACTTAATAATAAGGGTTATTATAAAACGCCGTATTAGTTTTTAGTATGTTTTTCATATCATTTTCCCTCCACACTAGTTTGTAGCCTAATCCTTTCATTGTTATTAATGACACAGGATGAGGAAGGGTTAATTTCAATTTTTTCTAATGCTCTTATATGTGCTCATCAGTGAATTTTGTATAAACATAGGCATTTTCGCCCATACAGCTTCACATAATGTATCTATAGTTACAATACGTCCAGCGTTTCGATAAAGAGTCTGTACTAATTCATATTCCTTTTGCAGTCATGCATAATTTTTATTATCTTTTATAATTTCTCCACGTGAAAAATCAATTTGACATCCATTTAAATTCTACAATTGGGCTTTCTTTTTGTAAGTTCGCCGCAAAATTGCTGTAATTCTAAACAAAAGTTCTTTTTGGCACTTTACAATGTAGTCATCCGCCCCTAATCCAAAGTCTTGAATTTATCCTCATCTTCTCCACGTGCTGTAAGAAATAATACTGGATAATCTCCAACTTTTCTCAACTTTTCCAGTAATTCAAAACCATCATCTGGGACAGCATAACATCCAGTATCGCTAAATCAGGCTGTTTTTCTGAAACACATTTCATAGTATCTTTCACATTTTTGCAGTCTGTATATTTTTATACCCATAATCAGCAAAAATTGATACAATCATATCCAAAAATTTCTGTTCATCATCAACAATTAAAAATACATTTGATTTGTCAAATATTTTTCAATCATTCAAAAATCTCCTTTTATTGCTATTTAAAATTTTATCAATTAATTATAGCATATAAATTAATTTCAGTTTTTATTTTTCAAAAAGTAAGGTAAATGTAAGCAGAAAGAATATTATCGTAAGGTTGATGTGAGTTAATATATGAGTGTAGGAAAGGAAGGAAGTATAAAATAAATATATTAATAGATGAGAGGAAGATTATTATGAAAATGGAACTAATAAAAATTAAGCGATGATGTTTTTGCAGATAAACAACATTTAATGGCTAGCAGAATAGCATTAATTATGAGCGCAGTACCTATTTTAAAGTCAAGTTATGTCAATATTTAAGGTAAATTATGTAATAGCGCATATGTTTGGTGCAGTAAATGCCTTGTGTATTTTATGTTCTTTCGTGTATCTGTTTTATGCATAAAAATCATCGTAATTTTAATGAATATTGCTCAATAATAGTAAGTGGATTTTTATGCTTGTTGTTGCAGTGTTGATGGTTATAGGTTTAATTTATACTATTGCCTCATGTGTAAAACACTAGAAGAATAAGATGTGCATATAATATTATTTCAAATATTTGAATTTTATATTATAAGTGGAAAAATCTGATTATATAAAAGGCTGTCTCTATAAGGTTTATTTTATGAAACAGCCAATTTTGTCAAAAATTCTAATATCTCAAAAGCTCAATTTTTATATCATAAAAATTTTCCAAAAATCAGCAAAATTTCCTCACCGTAATCCCTGATTTTACGCTTCCCCATTCCTTTAATTGCGAAAGTTCTTCCATATTTTTAGGATTGGTTTTGCAATATTCGCTAAAAAGCTGGTTTGAAGCAATAATATATGGTGGATAGCCCAAAAAGTTGTGCTTCTCCTGCCCGCCATTCCTTTAATATCTTGTACAGTTCCATTTCATCTTCCGTCAAATATTCCATATAATTTGGGTTAGCATCTTTTAGAAATTCTTTTACATCTTGTGTAAAATTATCTTTTTCAGAGTTTTTATTAAATTTATCTATTTTTCACACTCAACAAAAGCCGTCCAGTAATATTTCCTCAATTTTCACCAATTCAGCTGATATTTCACGATTTGAACATCTTTTAACACTTTTCCAGCTTTTCCTGCTCAAATTCCTCCATTTTATCATCAAATGGCAATGTTACTATTTTTAACACCTCAATTCCCCCTATTTACTTAAACTTTATAAGTTTTGTTGTTCAAAATATTTTACAAATTCTGCATTACTTCAATTTCTTTAGTATTTTTATTCACTTCAGCCTTCAGTAATTATCAATTTCATCTCTAGTAAATTCAGCTGCTAGTAGTAGTTTGAAATATCTTCATGTTTCACAAATGATAAATTTACCAATTAAAAGCAAATAACACAGCCAATACTCATTTTTCAGGAATTTTTCCAGAATTTATATTTGATTTGACAAGTACTCCATAAGGCTCTTTTTCCGACAAAATTTGTGCAAATTATAACTTGTTTCCATGGGATATTTTAAATTTGATAAAAATATTCATTACTTTCAAATTGTCGCCCACATGTTTTGTTTTTAGATTCTATAAATATCTTTTCTGAATTTTTGTACGATTTTACCACATGCTGTATAACGCATAATATTAATAAAACTGTTTATTTCAAACTATTTTTCATAGCAATCACCTCTAAATTCGATTAACTTCTAGTGTCTTAAAACTGCACCATAATCCTTCTCAATTTTTAGCCACAATTTTGTTAGAAATATCACTGCAATCTCCTTTTCTTCGAGTGTTTTTGCTCTTATCTCTTAGAACTACGCTGATTGCCACTCTTCATTCCTGGCAGTACTCCACACCTTGATAAATATCGAAATAATTCCACTTTTTCTATTTTTCTTGTCAACTTTCTGGATTGTTTTTAATACATCTCAACTAGGATTTCTTCCTTCATAACGAATGCAAAATCTCTTGGCACAGCTGGATATTTTTCACAATTCCTATGATTACCTACCAATATATTTCTGAATCAAGTCAATGTTAAATTCTCCAACTAGAATGATGTTTTCCCTAAGTCAAAGTTTTCAAGCACATCTGGATGAATTTCTCCAAAACTTCCAATTAATTCACGACCAACAAATACATCAACTGAACGTCCAGGATGGAACTGGCTTTGTTCTGAACGTTTTATCATATAGTTATTGAATTTAAGCTGTGTAAGATTTCTTCTACAATTCCCTTCAAATCAGTAAAAATCATAAGAACAGGTTTTGGATTCCACAATGTCTTCAGTCACTTTTCTCCAGCCAGAATTATTCCCAATTTCACTTCTTCTTTTGCCAATTCTTCAGCTTTTTCCAAAAGTTCTGCTCACTTCAAAAGAATCTGATATTTGAAACATTTCTGTTAATGTTGTCCTTGCGTTTTTGATAAGGCTGTAAAGCAATGATCCGGACGCAATGTTACAAAATCCTCTGTAATTGGTTTTAACACATCAATCAGTTTTTCCCTGTGCAACTGTATATTTTATTTTTCCATCGCATCTTTTGGAACAAAGCTGTAGTTGATAACTTCCTTAAGTCCTGCATTTGCTGCAATAAGTTTACCTGCGTAGAAAGTTTTGTTGTGTCAATAACGGCTGTTCGCTAATATCCAGTTTTGGCGAAAATGTTTTCGATATTGTCAAAGCCATACATTCTGATAATTTTCCTTCAAAGTAGTCCTGCTCATTTTTCCAAATCGTCACGGTAACTTGGTGCAGTTAATGTCAAGTTTCTCCATTATTACAACTTCGATTTCAAGTCTAGTCAGAATTCCAATAACAGTTTTCACGTGGAATCACTTTTCCCAACGAAACGGTTAGTCTTTCAAAATTAAGTTCAGCAGATCTTATAAGACAGGATAATTGTCAACAGCTCCAGCCAATATTTCTCCACCTGCTACTTCCTGAATCAAATTCGCAAGTCTGTTATCACATTAACCGCATTTTCTCATCCACTCTTCTTTCTAAATCTGTATGAAGAATCCTTGATAAAGTCAATCTTCTTGAAGTTTTTCTCACATTTTGCGAGTTAAAGTTTGCCACTTCAGAAGGATATTTTTGGTATTTTCAGTAATTTGTGAATTTTCTCCGCCCATTACCACCACAAATTGCTACGGCTTTCACTCCCATCCGAAATTACAATATCATCACTATTTAATTCTCTTTCCTGTTCATCAAAGCGTGCAACCAGTTTTTCATTTTCAAGCCCTGCCTCAGCAACAATCTTTCCCACCTTCAATTTTATCAAAGATCAAAAAGCATGATTAGGCTGATTAAGTTCCATCATCTACGCTGAAGCATCTACAATATTATATACTTCTGATTCAATAGATTCTACTCTTTCCTTAAGCCATTTTTGACGCTGTCCTTAACCGTTACATTTTTAATAATTCTAGCCACATATCTTTTTGCCAAATTGCTGTCTGATACTTTCAACCGAAATATTGTCGGCGTTTTTCGTTATTTTCAGTATTTATCCCAAAACTAGGATATTTATACTTCCTTCCCGTAATAAGCCCCAGTTCTCTTGCAATCCCAATATGTGATAGACAATCAGGACGATTTTGGCGTAATTTCCAGCTCAAACACAGTATCATTAATTCCCAAATATTCCTTCATTGAGTATTCCGGCAGGTGTATCTTGAGGTAAAATCATAATCCTGCCCAGAATCCTTACCACCATTCGTTCTTCAGCTGAACAAAAGCATCCACTTTGATTCACACCTCTTATCTTCCCTTTTTAATAACAAAGTCTTCAGCCAGTTTTGCTCCAACCTGTGCTAAAACAACCTTATCCCCAGCCTTATGATTAGACGCACCACATACAACCTGCAAAATTTTCCTTCCATTATCCACTTTTACAAATCGTCAAATGATCCGAATCAGGGTGCATCTCCTTTTTCAACAATATGTGCTGTTACAACATTTTCCAAGTTTTCCCCAGCACTTCGATTTTTCCACTTCCTGCCCAATCATAGTAGGGCGGTACTCTCCATTTTCATTTATTTCCTATTCCATCTAAATCTATATACTGCTTTAACCAGTTCAACGAAATCAGCATTCTTTTCTCCTTATTTTTCTTTTATATTTCAAATATATTATACAATCTATCTTATTATACATGTCAAGTGATTACTAATTATCTTTATTTTTATTTATCATAAGTTTTTCTAAGCAGGAGATCAAACGCCATCTCCCTGCACTTTACGCAAAACTTTCTATAGAGAAACTCGATGAATAAAAGATTATTTCATTTCTTTAAGTTATTACAATTTTAAAATTACACTCAAAAATCTCAAACAGTTCTTTTCTCTTAACGAAATTTTGCTTGATATATTGTTTAGTGATTTTAATTGGTATTATTAAATTAAAAATGTCGTGATTTTGGAAATAAAGTACTGTTTAATGCGAGCTTGAGTTTAATTTGTTTTCAAAAAATTCTTAGACAAACCAGGGCATGCAAAGGGAAATGGTGATTGATTTCTTGCGTTTAGAAAAAGATATAAATTTATAAAAAGATATATATTAATCAATATTCATACTATAAAATTAAATAAAAATATATATTACTTTTTATAAATAATTCAGGTTTTTCTATATTTCTATATTTTTGAAAAACCATCTCTCCTGTTTTTCTTCTCAATTTGTATATTTTTATTGTTCTTATTTTTCCAGAACTGTAATTTTTCCAATTTCCTTTCCAAAATAATTTTCTAAAAGTTTTCCATTTTGATATTTCCACTCTAATTCCATCTTTGTTTATATTTTTATATATTTTTGACTTTTTCCTAAGTTTTTATCCATATTTAAACTAAAAATTTTGTCTTTCATTAAATTATTTTCTTCAATAATTCCGAATTTAAAGTCAAAATTTATCCTTATTTTTCATATTTCATGAAATTCATTCTTTAAAACAAATTCAACATAATTTTTACAAACAATTTTGAAGCCATCCTGTTTAATTTCAAATTTATTGTAATTTTTCTAATGATTTTTATTAAATTTTCTATTTTCCGCTTCAATAACGAGAAATTAACATTATCAGAACCATAAATTTAAATAAAAATAATACATCTTCATATTTTTGTTTTTCTTTTTCAAGGCATCTTCAAAGCCATTTTCATATATATTTTCCAACCGAACTTTTCTTCCATTTTTCAGCCATAAAAACTGAATTGGTGCAAGTGATATAATGAATATTCCAATCCAGAATAAAAACTCACAATTTTTCCCCAGTTCTACAAGCGATGAAATTATAAAGGAAAAATCCCACAATGCAAATTCCATAATAAATGTAGTTTTTATAATTAGAACTTGTGAAATTCCAGCTTTTCCAACTGTTTTGCCTAATATCCTTCATCTTTCAAAATTATCCTATTTTTGTTTTTAACTGCGTAATCCCAGTTATAAAGAATTTCTGAAAAATCTTTACTTTTTCAAACTTTCACGATTTATAAAAAGTTTATTACGCCAGCATCTCCGATACAAACTTTCCAATTTTCGAGTATTTTCATCAAATTCGCTGTAAGCTGAAACAGCATACTGTATCAAATTTTTGCATACTCTTCCTCATATTTCTCTAGGATCATCCTGAGTAAAATATGCAAAAACATCGCATTGTGAATGATAACCATCTGAACACCTGCATAAAGTCCCAGTACTTTTCTATATAAAGCTCAGTCTTCTTGTGTCGTTTTCATCCTTTTCTCCCTCGCAGATTTCTCTGTCAAATATATCATCAAAACATATCTTCAAATCTTTCTTTTTCGCTTTGTCAATTCAAAAAGTTCATTTTATAACTTTCGATTATCATTTCTGTAATGTACCATATTCTTCAAAAATTATGTGGAGCTTATAAATACTCTTTTAACTCACTCTGGTCATCGTGTACTTTCTTCGATTTCCTTCCAAGATAACTCACACGAAAACATCTTTTGAACTGAGCTGATGCAAATCAAGCCCCACAGCATCCTCGTCATTTAGAGCGAAAATTCATGAAATTCCTTTTCCGGAAAATCTACGAGCCTTGTAAATCGTCACGAGCGACACAGTGCAATCATCATCATTTATCATCGCCATTAGCTGTTTGGGGGATTTGCGCTCCTTTAGGAAATGTAAAGGCAATCCCATAACTTTCCTCTATCTGTTATTTTAGTTCATTTTCCGTCAATGTACTTTTTGCAAAGGCTTTGTGTTTGTCAGTGTTTTATATTCAGCCCAAATTTCATCATAAACTTGCAACTCATCGTAATTTTTATTTCTAATTCATTTCCATTTTTAACCTTCCAATTAAATTAGTAATTTATTATCTAAATTTTTCCATTCTTACAATTCCTTCATCATCGCTACTTATGTTTACTCCATTTTTGTAACTATATCATTTTCTTATAAAACAGGACAGCCGTAATGGACGCATGAGTACCTCGATTCCTTTGGCTCTAGTATATCTCGTCTCCAATGTTTCAATAATTTTTCGTCCTATTCCTTTCTCTGGTGTTCTGAGGCTGAGATAAAAATAGTAAATAAAGAACTTTTCATCAACTTTTATCCCAATATGGTGCAATTGCTCACATCCAATAATACTGTCCTTTTCTTTCAGCAACATAAAAATGTGTCCACGAGGCTCTTTTAAGAACATTTCTGGAGAAAGCTGGAAAATTATTTACATAATTTTCTATTAAATCAACAGAATAATCTTTTTATATTTGTTTTTCGCAATGTTTCCACAATCAATCTCAGATACTAGCGTCTTTTCTTCAAATCTGCGTATTTTCATATTTTTCTCCTGAGTTACACTAATTGGGTCCTAAAATTGATTCATCTCTCATCATTTTCAAAAATGCCCTCGCAAATGCATCAATTCCATATTTAAGCATTGTAATTCTCTCAAGCCCTAGCGAAATGCGGAGACCTTGATATTTTCGGATCGATTCCAACACCTTCCAGAACACTCAGTTTACCATTCAGCTTCCTAAAGAACAAGCCACAGTCCCTTTACAAACTCTACATCCAGCTCCTTTACAAACTCACATTCTACATCCATTTCAGCTGATGGCTCTGTAAATGGGAAAAAGTGCCGGACGGAATCTTGCTTTTCTGTCTTCTCCAAATATCACGATATTATTTCTCCAAAATCGCCTTAAAATTAGCAAAAGAAACATCTTCTCCTACCATAAAGCCCTTCCATCTGATGGAAACATTGGCGTATGCGACACATCGTCAAAGTCTGGACGATTAAAGCTTTTCCCAATCAGAAATCACATTCTAAATGGAAGTCTTCTATCTTCCATATATCTAATTTGCATACCAGAAGTTTGTGTTCTTAGCACAACATTTTCTTCTTCGATGTAAAATGTGTCAAATTTCACGTGAAGGATGTGTGGAGATGTTTAGTGCATCAAAATTTGATGTTCACATATTCCACTTCTGGGTCCATCCACAATGTCACATCATTGTAGAAACGATCCTCCTTTATTTCCCATAGCCGTCCTTTGTAGCCGGATGGGCTTGAACCCACGTTAGCTACTCTTCCTGGCAAAAGTCATCATCTAGTTTCATCAATCGCTGCTGTTTTGCAATTTCCTTTTAAATCGATGTTACATCTTCAAATCTATTTTCCAGTACATCTTTTCATTCGTAACTTTCCAAATTCAAGCCCGCTTTTCAATGCCCATATTATCAGCCATTCCCTTCATAATAGCTGTAGAATTCCTCCACAATATCTTAACTCTCAGGTCATTTCGGCTCCTCAAAGATTTTTCCACCTCTTTAAGTTTTGCTAACACTTCTTCTTTTCAAAGTGATGCCAGATTTGTCCTAGCATGTTTTCCTCCTGTTGCTTCACCTATTCTCTATACCATGAAAATTTGTATGTTTTTAATATATCACACTTTAAATATATTAAAAGTTTAAATTTTCCGAAAACATAGCCATTGAATAAAATTGATGTTATAGTACATTCATATAAAGCTAATCACGAGGGTTTTTATGACCGAAGAGAGAGTTCTAATCTTTTTGATTGACCTAGAACTATGTCGATACTTTTAAAGTTAATCAAAGATTCGCATAACTGCAGTTGATAAATCCCTCGTGATTAAGAGGTGAGTAGCGATGATTAATCAGACTGGGCTATTTTGCTGGTTATAATCGTTCTATTTCTGATTTAAGCCATCAAAGATAGTCGACACTTGATAATCTCCGCTCTGCCTTACTTACTCACTGGTTCATCTATTGTAGTGGATTTTATTATTTTTGATATTTTGATTAATAAAGACATAACAATGAAGTACTCTTCAAAATTATGTGTCTTTATATTATTGGAATGAAGTCAACGATGACTTGAATTATTTTAATATTTTTTTTGCTCAAATTTTTACCACCATAATAAATCATATGTTTTATCCTGCAATGCTCCTGGATTTACATACATTACTCCACCTTTTCTGAAATAAATTCTTTTGTGTATGTCCCAAAAATACAAATCTCACCTTTTCTAAATGTAGCTTTTCTCCTAACTCTTCAAGTGTCGCTTTTTACGCACTGTATGCAGATGTCCATGTGTTAATAGCACCTTTTTCCCATCAAATCAAATATTTTAGTTTCTCTATAGACTCATAATCATCCATATCAGTATTACCCTTTTACAATGGCAAAAGAGTACATCTCATGTGACTAACGACATATCAATTGCGTCTGTGCTAGATCTCCTCCAAAGTACGATTTCCGGCTGCTCCCAGATCGATGTACTTTGCTGAAAATAGTCAAAGTATCCCATCACTATCAGGACAAATCAATACTTTCACATTAAATCTCCTCTCTCCATATTCCTCTTTTGTATGTTCTCCATCGACTTTAATTTCATCAAACTTCAGAAAATATACTTTAATACTATAGTCCTTCGAATAATCATTTTCCCTCATGCGTGTCCTAAAGTTTATTTCATGCTTTCATCCGATTTAAAAGCTGTAGTTTTAGTATTACGATATTTTAGCTAAAACAACTATTTATAACTCAAATATTATCAACTAGTAAATACTCAAATATATTATACCACACTTTTTAATTTATTCCTAATCTGTGTTATGCATATAAGAAACAACATTTACGTTAATACCATTTGACTATTTTACTTATAATCCAAAAGATATAAAAGTATATTATTTTTATTATAATCTTTATATCTTTAAAGAAACCTCTAAAAATCAGTATAATTACTGCCATATAATACTGTCTAGCGTTTTATTTAGCGTAATTTGCTTATGAAATAGAGACAATCAAATCATATTAAAATTTATAATATTTTCTAAATTACAAACTTATTTTGTTCTAAAATGAAATGATTATAGAAATGTTACAAAAATACCATACTTAAATGCTATATATGTGTATTTTAGCGACCCTAAAAGATATGCAGTATATAAATACAATCTATATGCAATAATTATAAATACTTGAAAATACACTTTTCAGACAACTGTTTTCTCATAAAAATCATAAAGAAACAGATGTTTTACTCAAATACAGTTACATAGAAGTTAGCTGTTTAGTGGTAGATAAATATATATTTACTCCAAACAGAAAATTATATTTGAAATTTATACTGTTTGAGTAATATAAACATTAAACGAGTTTGGGTCTATGGTTTATACAATACTATAGATCAGACTTTTGAGATTTTCAGTATTCTAACTCGAGTTTACCAGTAATTCTTTCTACCATTATTGTATATCTCAAATCTCCCATTAAAGACCAAGTCTGTAATTTTTGAGCTTCAGTTCATAATTGTCTTGAAAGTGTCACCTTTTCTTATGAGATAAAGATTATAATTGTCATCAAAATCTTTCTGTTAGGCTACTTTTCATCCTCTTCTTCCAACATTTACACGCATACATCCACTCTTTGCTCACCAAACATATGGAAGAAAGTAAGAAACAATGTCTAGTTTTCATTCTCAGCACCATCATCAAGTGACGCATACAAGTTGTCCAATCTGAGTCTTCTACGTTTGGCAAATAATTAGTCGTTTAATATAACTTCTTAAAATTTCGCTTTCACTGGGGAGTTACTTTTTCATACAAGTACACGCACCGTCTATAGCTCTTCTAGTACAATTTCAGCTGTCTCCTGCCATCTCTTTTGTAGTAAAAATTTGAAATATCAAGATGTCATTTTATCTCTTTTTGAATACAGTCCTTCAAGTTCCCTGTATTCCTTAAAGGCGTAGTTTGCTCCAATATTTAGTCCCATTCTCCTTCGATGCTAACAGGAAATACCTCATATTTTCAGGACATCATAATGATATAGATAACATCAACATCAACGTTATATTTTTGCTTGACACTTTTGCAAAACCTTGTGGATATTATTTCACGCTGTATCTCGCTGCATAAACTAAAACAATGCTGCAACATTTTAACCACTTCCTTCTATATGAGAATTTATATTTATCTGTTATTGTTCATCTTCGGTCAATCAGCGACTCTTCTGTGATACCACTGGAGCAATCATTATTTCTAACTTTCATTATTCGCACACCTAGATGCTGAACGCCCTATTACACATATACGTTATTTACCTCGTTCTAATCAGTGTACCTTCTGACGTAATAAGCATAATTTCATCATTTTCTCGTGACAATTTTCACATCTACGATTTTTCCCAGTTTTATCATCAGTTTGCATTGATAATTCCTTTTCCACTATGACTGTAGAAGTCTATATTCAAGAAAAGCTTTTAGTACAGTTTTCCATATCCTTCCTCAGTAATTGTAAAATTCTCATTTCATCATTATTCATTTCTGAATTAATAGTGCGGCACCTACAATTTTGTCACTTGTCTCTAAGAGTAATGCCTTTTACTCCGGTGCCCCAGTTCCCATATACAACTGCATCTCTTTTCAGAGAATCTAGTCGCAATACCGTTTCTCGTAGCTTGGCAAATACTTTCGTCCTCGCCAGTTCCGCTTGTAAAGCCCGATATGCATCACTACATCGTCATCATTTAACTTAATTGCACGTTTTCAGCTTATATTGTCAAACAATGTAAGTTCAGATTTTTAACCTCGTTTCGTGTTACGAAAAGAATAAGTTTCTTTTATCAAATTCGAAACTCTTATTATTGTGCTGACTTTTCATCAGTATCTAGATTTATAATGTTTCCAATCAGTTTCCACGTGCCTGTTTTTCCAGTTTCAGGGATTTCATTACACTTTTATGCTGAATACTTTTCCTTTTGTTGTGAAAATAAGCAGTGTATCAAGAGTTTTTGCTATGTACATACTCCTTTTACTACATCGTCTTCTATTGTATTTGCTAGCATTTACACCGATTCCGCCACGTTTTGAGAACGGTAGTGTCAGTGCCACACGTTTTACGTAACGCACTTTTTCTTAAGTGTTACAACAACTTCTTCGTCCTTAATTAAAGTCTTCTATACTAATTTCGGCTCTATTTCTGATTTCAGTTCACGTTCATCACCAAAATCTTCTTTTTAATTTAAGTGCCTCCTCTTTAATTATACACATATTTTTGAATCGTCAGATAAAAATTCCAGTTAATTCTTCAATTAATAGCATAAGTTCGTTATATTCTCTGATTAATTTTATCTTCTCAAGTCCAGTAAGCCTTTGCAATCTCATATCCAGAATAGCTTTTGCCCTGAATTTCTGAAAATAAATTTTGCAATTAATTCAGTCGTGCAACATTTGCATCCTTTGAAGCACGTATAATTCTAATTACTTCCTCAATGTTATCAAGTGCAATTTTGAATCCTTCAAAATATGAGCTCTATTTTTAGCCTTTTCAATTCAAATTCAGTTCTTCTTGTAATTACTTCAAATCTATGTTCCAGATATTTCTGAAGAACTTGCTTTTAAATTCAACACTCTTGGTGCATTATCCACAAGTGCAAGCATAATTACACCAAATGTATTTTGTAAATCAATGAAATTTATAAAGGCTGTTTCAGAATCAATTCACTTTCCACACCTTTTTCAGCTCAATTACAATTCTGATACCATCCCTGTCAGTTTCATCCCGCAAAGTCAGATATTCCAGTAATTTTTCTTCCGTCTTACCAAATCATGCAATTTTTCAATAAGTCTGGCTTTATTTACCTGATACGGTAATTCTGTAACAATAATCGACTCTTTTCCAGTTTTTGAAGTAACTTCCACACGTCCTGCAACTCGTGTGTTTTCCACGTCAGTTCATACGCATCATAAATCCTTGTTTTTCCCGTTAATTATACCTCCAGTTGGAAAATCTGGACCTTTTATGTACGTAATCAGTTCATCAATTGAAAATTTCAGGATTATCAATCAACGCAATGTCCATCAACTACTTCCCTAGATTAGTGTGGCGGAATATTTGTAGCCATTCCAACAGCAATACCGTTTGCTCCATTTAGCAGTAAAATTTGTCGGAAGTTTGCAGGCAGTACAACTGGCTCATCAAACTTTCATCAAAGTTCTTTTACGATAGTCAATCGTATCCTTACTAATATCCGCAAGCAGCTCTTCAGTAATTTTTAGCCATTCTGAGCTTCTATAACCGCCATTCACTGCTTCATCCCCATCAATCGAACCAAAGTTTCCCATGTCCGTCGATAAGTTCATATCTCATATTAAGAGTCCTGTGCCATTCTAACCATTGCACCATAAACCGATGAATCCCCGTGCGGATGGTATTTCCCCAATACATCCCCGACAATTCTTGCCGATTTTTAAATGGAGTCTTATGGCTCATTCCCATTTCACTCATGGAAAACAAAATTCTTCTATGCTGAGGCTTTAATCCATCACGTACATCAGGGCAACGCACGGCTAACAATTACACTCATTGAATAATCCAAATAAGCCGCCTTTATCTCATCCTCAATATAGACATTAGATTCATTTGATAAATCCATGTGCTCAGGTAATCCCTCCACAATGATTTCCTATCATCGTTCTCATCCATTTCCGTTATCTCTTCTTCTCTTTCATCGTCATCTCTAAAATCGTCTGACATCCTGCACCTCTTTTCTTCTCTTTTACTTTACAATTCCTCTCAAAATTCCACAACCTAACTTATATTTATCTATTATCTATTAAACATCTTTTATAAAATAAATTTTGCTAACAAGTTATTATTCCTATAATTTCCATATCTTCTTCTATGCAAAAATCAATCATGCATTTCCCTTGCATCCTAACTAATCTAAGCATGAAAATATGCTCGCTTTGCTCAAACAGAAATTTATTCCAATCACGACATCTAACCTAGTTGCAACAATTGATTTAACTAAATTCAAAATCAAACAAAATTTCATTGAAAAAATAGCTAACAGCATGTATTTCTTTCACTATAATACATTAAATATCATTTGACTTGAATCATTTTAACTTTTTATTGTGAACTTATGCTTTTGGAATCTCTTTATAGGTTAAACGAATTCTATTTTTCTTTTACATATAAGAAAGTATTTACATCGAAATTGAAAGTAGTGCAGAGGTATGGCGTCTGTACTGCGTTAAAATTAATATAAATAAAAATAAGATCATCATTAATTAAAATGTCTTAAAATAAAATAAATAAATTATATATCCAAATTCACTTACGTAATTTGCATTATCCTCAATAAACTTTCCTTCTCAGCTCAACCTTTATCTCCCATCAGAATATTAAACATCTTATCGGCATAGGAAGCATCTTCCATTGATACTTTTAATAATGTTCTTACTTCGGAGTCAAGCATTTGTTTTCCCCAAAAGCTGTTCTGGGTTCATTTCTCCCTAGCCCTTTTGTAACGCTGGATTGTGTATTTTTCTTCCTTCTCCTTCCAGCACTCTTGTCCTTGTTTCATCTGATCGTCCGAATAGGCGTATCTTTGATTGCTTTTTCAGCCTGAATCTATATATAAAAGGCGGCTGTGCGATATGAATGTAACCTTCATTTATTAATTCTCTTAGATGTCTGTAGAAGAAAGTTAGCATTAATGTTCTGATGTGAGCTCCCATCAACATCGGCATCTCTGTCATAATTACGATTTTTATGGTATCTTAGTTTTTAAGTCCATTTCTTCGCCAAATCCAGCTCCAAAGGCTGTAATCATTGCTCTAATTTCTGCATTTTCCAAGGCCTTGTGCAGCTCCTGATTTTCTACGTTTCAAGATTTTTCCACGAAGAGGCAATATTGCACTGAAATCTTCTATCTCTTCCCTGTTTTGCAGAACCTCCTGCGAGTTTCCTTCGACTATGAAAATTTCTGATTCAGCGGGATCCTTTTGAAGAGCAGTCAGCCAGCTTTTCAGGCAATGATCCAACTTCCAATGTATTTTTCTAAGTACAAGCTCTCTTGCTTTTTACGCTTCTCTCTTGCCCTTTTGACATTGCCATTTTTCAATGATTCTTTCGGCTGCCTTTGGATGATCTTCTAGATAGAAATTTCAAGTTGCTTCCAACAATATTTGAGACAATCCTGTAACTTCACTGTTTCCAAGTTTTGTTTTTGTCTGTCCCTTCAAATTGAGGCTCAGGTATTTTTACACTTATTACACAGACAAGACCTTCTCTTACATCTGTTCCTTGAAATGTCCCATTTTTATCCTTGATTAAGTTCATCTGTTTTGCAATATCATTAATTGTTCTTGTAAGCGCAGTCTAAATCCGCTGACATGAGTTCCGCCTTCATGAGTATTTATATTATTTACAAACGAATAAACCGTTTCTCTTTGTGAAGTTGTGTAGTTCATCGCAATTTCCACTTCCACAAATTTTGCACTTCGCTGTTTTATCACTGTGTTTCCGTCCTCATCCTCACAGTTTCTACTTCCTTAGCCTTCCTCAATTTCTGCATCTATCAGCCATATAAATTACATCATCAACGATTTTTCCTCATCAATAATTTCATTTAAAAAGTCCTTTATTCCACCCTCAAATAAAAATTCTTCAGCTTTTATATTTTCAGCATTTCTTTCATCAGCCAGTTCAATTTTTAAAGCCTTTGTTCAAATATGCCAATTCTTTTTAGACGTGATTCCAGTACCAGAATAATCGTAAACTGTTGTTTCAAATATCTCATCATCAGCCTTTAAATCTATACTACAGTTCAGATGTGCATCGCATCTGCCACGCCAATTTCCTCCACAGGCGAAGTTGTCACCACGCTGATATGTTTGTCTAAAAATCTTTCCCATCACGTGTTACAGTTGCCTCAAGCCATTCTGACAAAGCATTTTGACAGACACCCCAACTCCGTGAAGTCCACCTGACACTTTATAATTATCATTGTCAAATTTTTCCTCCGGCGTGAAGCACAGTAAGTACAACTTCTAAAGTTGATTTTCCAGTTTTTGTGCATTCCCACGGGGATTCCACGTCCATTGTCAGATACCTCGATAATGTTTCCTTCGAGTATCTTTACGGTAATTTTATCCTGATTCCAGCAAGTGCCTCATCCACACTGTTATCTACAATTTCCCATACTAGATGGTGAAAGCCCGCGTGCTGAAGTTGATCAATATACATTCCTGGACGCTTTTCTCTGCTTCACAGCCCTTCAGACCATCAATCGCCTCTAGCTCCATAATTATTATCAGTATTTAGTTTCCTCCATTTTGTCGAAGCACTTTTCATACTATAAAATATGATTAAAATCTATTTTCTCCAACACAAAAATTCCCAAATACATGATCTAAAATATCCTCAGACGATATTTCCCCAGTAATTTCACAAGAGAGTGAATCGAGAGCTGCTTTCAAATCTACAGGAAGTGCAGTCCATAGGAAGTCCCATATCTATTGTTTCAAAAATATTTCTTATTGCGTCTCTTTTGTTTTCTCAAGTGCTGTTTTTTGTGACGAATATTTGTAATTATCAGTTTTTCTGATGAGTTTTCCACATTTTCTTCTACAATATATGAATAGATCTTGCATATCTTCAATTCCAATATTGTCTTTGCCGAAATTTCAACAATATTTTTCCAAGTTATACCCTTCAAGATTAATATTTAAATCAATCTTATTCAATAATACGTAACTTTCTTTTTATTTTCTTTTTATCTGATTTATACACTCTATATCCTCTATTTTTCCAGCTCCTTCGAAGCATCCAGTACAAAGAAGCACTAAATCACCTTTCTAATAAACTGCTTTTGAGACTTTTCTACACCAATATTTTCCACAATGTCATCAGTTTTTCTAATTCCTGCTGTATCAACCAGAACCAAGGGGAATTCCTTTTATATTGATTATTTCCTCAATAACATCTCTCGTAGTCCACAGCAATATGCGTTACAATGGCACGCTCCTCACTGGAAGCAGAGCATTTAGCAAGGTCGATTTCCCAACATTTGGTTTTCCCCACAATAACTGTCTTTATTCCCTCTCCCGTGTCATACAGAGTCAATTAACCGGGTTTTGCTTCTTCATATACTCTAGATTATCTCTAAGTTCTACCGGCACGGATCGTCAATCCTTCTTCAGATAATCCAGCACCACATTCACATGTGCTGTAATATCTAGCAAAAGCCTTCTTAAATTCATTTAACTTTATCACCAAGTCCCTCTTAACTGATCAAGCGACAGTGATACGCTCTTTTCGTCCCTGAATAATATCCATAACCGCCTCAGCCTGTGACAAGTCTATACGTCCATTCATAAATGCTCGCTTGTAAATTCACCACTTTCCAGCATGTCTTGCTCCATTTCTTAACACAAGTTCAAGCACTTTTCCGAAACAAGCGTTCCACCGTGGCAATTTATTTCACAATATCCTCTCACAAGTATAGCTTTTTAGTTTGTAGCTCGTACAGCCATTACCCCATCTACTATCTCCATCCATGATAAATCCATAATTTAATTTTATAAAACCCAAATCAGCATTTGGGGTAATAAATATTTTGTCAGTATTTCAAATGATTTATCGCGGATATTCTTATTATAGCAATCCCGCCTTCACCTTTTGGAGTGGAAATCGCCGCAATTGTATCAAACAACATTTTTATCCTCTATTTTCTAAAATCATTTTTCAGTTTATACCTATAATTCTTTAAAAACACAATAGTTTAACTCTCATCAAGTTTTTCTAATAACTAACATCTCTTTTGGCTCTTCCCCAACACTCTCGGTTTTTAGCCCTTCCATAGTGAAATTTCTTCATGAATAATTTTACGTTCACTGCAGCCATTGGGTTCAACTTTTACAGCATTTTCAGTTGCTAAAGACTGCTTTACCTCTTGCCAAATCTCTTAATGATTTTTCACGTTTTCTTTATAAGTTGTTAGAATCCATAGAAATTTTCAGATTTTTAAATGTAGTTATACTGATTAAATATTCCAAGTTATTTGTAAGGACTCCTTTTTCACCAATTAAAAACTCTCATATCTTTCATCAAGAGTAACTAGATATTTACCTATTACTAGGTTTATAATCTTTATATCTAATTTTGTATTTACTGAGTAAAATCTCCTTAAAAATCTCTCTAATTTTATCTATATTTGTATCATCCTGACTATTTTGAATAACTTTTTCTTCATTTTCAGGGCTTTTCATTTCTATAGTTTTTCTAATGCTATAGAATCATAATTATTTTTGATTTTTACACTCTTTTTGGAAATTTTTCTCTTCATTTTGTATTCTTGGTTTTTCTGTTTTTGCATCACTTGATTTCAAAATCAGATTTTAACAATTTCAATTTCATATTCACCTTTTTATATTGATAAATAATATTTTTAGGATGTTTCAAAACTTTTACCTGATAAGTTTCATCTTCTTTTAAAGTCAATGAACGGCTTACCATATTTTTAAGTTCTTCCTCATTTTGTGCCTTTAATACTATCTTTTCCATCATCCACTTCTTCCTTTCAAATGAAATACTGCTGAACTAATGACAAAGCTCCTGAAACTAAGTAATAAGGTTACCCCTGACGGCATATTATAAAATATGAACAGCATCATAAGAGGCATCATATAAAGCATTGTCTGCATCTGCTGATTGCTTTCCTGTCCACCACTAGTTGCGCTCGTCATTATTTTCTGCTGAATATACGCTCACTCCTACATTTAAGATTGGTAATAAATTAAATGCAAATTTCCTATCATAAATAATCTGTCAGAGTTGTTTTAGTGTAAACCATAAGAATTTTGCGTCTGCTGGGTGGGCACATTTCGCTAAAAGCCCAATATAATGCTACAACATTGCATCTGAATTAATAGTGGCAGACATCCTCTAGACGTTTACTCCACTTATAAAGTTCTGCTGTTTTTGCTGGTATTCTTTTGGATCATCTTTATATTTTCTTTTACTCAAGTTCAGGGCTGTAGTTCCCTCATCATTGACTTTTCCTGTTTTAATGTTAATGGAAATACAATTATTCTCATTAAAATTGTAACAATTATTATTGCTATACCGTAATTTCTCATCAACACCAGATATCGCATTTTAAAACATGTACGACAAAATCAACAAGTGCCTGTATTTTAAACATATATTATTTCCTCCACTTTTATTTTTAACGGGTCATAGCCACCTTTGTGAAAAGGATGACATTTTAGTAATCTTTTTATTGTCAGATAACTACCTTTTAATGCTCCATATTTTGTAATTGCTCTGTCGAATATTCTGAGCGTTGGATAAAAATCTGCACTTCTTCCAAAATATGGTGAAATGCCCTTTTGATAAAATTTTAACAAATATAGCAATATTTTTCATTATTTTCACCACCCTTTGATAATATCCTTTCGATATCCCCATACTTTTAAATTTCTTTTAAATTATCTTTCAAAATAGATTTGCCTACGAATACATAATCAGTATCTAAATTTATCCTCATGTATTTTTACAAATTCTTTAAAAATTTCTTTGATTCTATTTCGTTGAACTGCATTTCAGTTTTTGCTGGCTACAAAGCCAAATCGCTGGTCGTTATTCTTATTTTCATTTATAAAAATAATAGCATACTTTGTATGCATCTTTTTGATTTGTTATATTAATGAAAATCTTTTGTTTTCTTAATTTTATTAATAGACATATTTCTTTCTTTTGATTTAAAATAAGGGAGAGCTTTTAATTTTACGTCTATTTAGAGCGTTTTTCTTTTAAAAAGCTCTCTAGTTTAGATATTAATGCTTTTTAAAAACCCAGTGTTGAATTTAACACTGGGTTATGCTGATAATTTAGCTCTTCCTTTTAGCTCTTCTTCTTTTTAAAAACATTTCTTCCGCTTTTTATTTTGCATTCTTTTTCTAAATCCATGATCTCTTTTTCTTTTATTTGGTTGATATGTTCTTTTTAGTCATCCTTTTTCCTTTTCTATTATATTTTATTATTGTCTTTTATAGACATTATATACAATATCTCAGTCAAGTTTAATGCTTTGTGTCAAAGTATGATAAAACTCTCAATGTCTAATTAAAGCTAACACTACTTGTAAATTTTATACTAAAGTTTTAGCTTATTAAAAAGATTTTTAGAGTTTTTGTTAATTATTTTTATCCACTCCTATAATATTTAATATTATATATGGCATATTAAATATATTATTATTATGCACTGTGGAAATGTGGAAACATATATAACAGAGCGGTTGTAGAGAGAATATCCTGTGGATTCTAATTTTGTGGAGAAAATATTATCAACAAAGTTTCGCACATGATTGTCAACAGCTTATGTGGGAAAATGAAAACTATGTGGATAATATGTGGAATGCAATGGAAAATCACTATATATAATTATTGTGGAAAAATTGTACAAAAGTTATAGTCATTGTAAATACTGAAAAAATTAATATTTTTCTGATGGAAGAAACATGTGGAAAACTTTTGTGGAAAATCTTGATTATTTATTTTGATATATGTTATAGATTAAAAGGCAAATAGAAAGGCTGGAATTATGTGTGAAATTTAAAATTTTTATTTATAGGAATACTGTTAAAAAGGAGAGAAAAATAAATGGATGTTGAGATTGTGGGAAAAATTAAGAAAATTATGAGAGTTAAACGAAGAGAATTTGAGCTGTTTTTGAAAAATGTGGAGGCAACTAAACTTGAAGAGAGTGTCTTTACTCGTACTTGTAATTCCAAACTGATAGGAAAATATGGAAAAATCATAAAAAGCCGGATGGAAGAAATTATAGAAATTGTGACAGATGAGAAGTTACGATAAACTTTGAGATAAAAAACAGGATGTAATGTCGTATAAGCCTCGAAACTCATAGTTTTTCCTAAAAGAAGCAAATGGAAAAAGCTTCACTTTGTTCCACACAGGACTAAATCCAAAGCATAGGCTTGATACTTTTGTTGTCGGTGAAAAACAGTAAGCTTGCATATAATGCCTGTCTAGCAGTTGTCAAAATCCAACGCCGTTTATAACCCTCTTTTTATCTTGGAAGTTCAGGACTTGGAAAACCCATCTTATGCAGGCTGTAGGGAAATGCAATTTTTGAGAAAAATAACCCAAGCAAGCGTATGTATTATTCTACTTTCGAAGAATTTGCAAATGAATTTTTAAAGTTTTTGAACAGCGGAAGAATTCAGCATTTTTCGTGATACATTCCGTGCTTTTGAGATGTACTTCTTTCTAGATGATATACAATTTTTGAAAAGGTGTTTGGACGTGGAGAAGGACTGTGGAAGAAGAATTTTTCCACACATTTAACAAGCTGCAGGAACTTGGAAAACAGATAATAATGATAAGTGACAAGTCGTCAAAGGAAAATAAAAATCTGTCAAAAACGTCTAGAATCAAGATTTTTGTCAAGGGTCTAACAGTGGAAATCCAAAGTCCAGGATATGAAACCTGTATGATGATTCTAAAACATGGCAAAAAGACACAGGGAATCGAAATAGACGACAGCATTTTAGAATATATATCAGACTCTCTTGATACGAACGTAAAGAGAACTGGAAGGAACGCTTACAAACTTAAAATGCACTGCAAAACTTCTAGATGAACAGATAACGTTAGAGCTTGTGCAGGAAATGCTTATGCATAATGTGAAAACGAGAACAGTCTAAAGTAACAGCAAAAAGTAATAGAAATGATTTCTGCACGATACGGTGTCAGTGTAACTGATATGAAATCTAAAAACGTCAGAAAAATAGTTGAAACAAGACAAATTGCAATGTATCTGTTAAAGAATAATCGATGAATTGGATTTAAGCCTGACAGCAATTGGTGGACTTTTTGGCGGAAAAGATCTGGCACGGTTATAAAGCAGTATCAGAAAATTGATACGAAAGAAGATGTTGCGTTCAAAAAGAAATTGAAGCTTTAAACAAGGAAGATTTTTCAGAGCTTAAAAAATTGTGGAAAATGTGGAAAGAATGTTGAAAATTTTGTGTGGGAAAAGAAATGATAATATTTTTAAAAATTATCCACAGTTGAGAAAAGTTTTCTACATAGATTGTTTTATAAAAATTTTAGTAAAAAATTAAATTATATTTAATAAAAATAAATTGTAAAATTGTAATGTGTAAAAACAAAAATTAATTTCCACTATATGTTGGAAAAATTTATACACAAAAATTGTGGAAAAATTAATCAGAAAAATATTGTATTAAAACAAGTTTTGTGGAATAAAATTTTTATTGTGTAAAACTAAAATTTAGATATCCATAATAATAAACAAAAATTTTCCACATTTTGTGGATAAATTAAAAATGATTAATTTTAAATTAAATAAAAATTGTGATAGAATAATAAAATAAAAACATGTAAATTTTTCTCCACATATGATTAATTCCACATTTGAAGGAAAGAAAAATTACAAAAGGAATTCTTTAAAAATAAGAATATATTATGACTGTGGAAAAGATGTGGAAAATATTTGTGGGAAAAGTTTTCAACGTAAAAATCGGATTTTCCACAATAAAATTAAAATCATTAATTTGGTTAATGGTTGAATTGGTAATAGATAGATTTTAGCTATAATATTAGGTGTAGAAGGTGTTGAAGTAAGATGATGATGACATGTTATTAATTATACTTTCCATGCTATGTCTTCTATTCCTGCAGAGACTCTGAAAGAAGTAACGGCTATGAATGAAGAAAAATGCTAGATGACTATGTGGAGATGCTCAAAAAGAATTTAACTTGAGAATGAACAAGGGAGCATATTATGTAAAAGAAGAACAGCTTGTAGCTGGAGATCTGATACATAATCCATACTCCTATGTCCTGTACAGCTATAACATTCCTAAGTATAAATCAGACTCTTTTATAACAGAGATGTAATACATGTAGAATATCCTCCAACAAAGCTCCGTTTGAAGACGGAGATAGATTAATACTATCTCTTGAATCTCGAAGCTTTAAAAGACATTCCATTTTTAATAAAACAACAAAAATCAAGATTATCTGCTTTGAAATTATTGATTACTATGGATTAAGACCATATTTATGGAGCAGTCTCATATAGTGATGAAATCTAAAGGAAATGACTTTGAAAAGATAGAAAAAATATTACACTGGTATAAAAATATGATAGTACCAGTTGGAGTTTCTAAAAAGAACATGGGTATGCGGCACAATGCTCAAAGAATGGAATCACGAAAGTTTTGAGTTTGATAAGTAAAAATACAGTATTAACAGTAATAGATGAAGAAATGTGGAGATCAAACGAGTGGAAGGGAGAGTGAAAGGCTGAAAATGTATGGCATTAGAGGAAATATTTTTCAAAGCCTAGAAATTTTGAGGAGATAGACATATGAATTTATGAGAATTTAATAATATTCATCCTATTATAACAATTTATGTAGGATATTTTTCGAAGATTGAAAAATTAGAGATGAAATAAAGCCATACTATAATCAAAAAGATTTTACAATTTTGTTTTTACTATTGGGTAGATAATGGTAATGGAGATGATGAAAAATATGTTTGGTAAAAATCAGTTACGGAGGGAAATTAATCGAAAAAATATGAAATAACGAAATTGAAAGAAGTTGTTATAAATACTGAGTTTATAAAAATTAGATCAGCTTTTGAAGTGGGCAACTTACATGGTTCTGGAGTGGAAGCAAAATGTTTATTCAGAATGGTGAAGTAAAAGGTAAATAACGCTGTGGAAACTAGACGTGGGATTTATGATGGGGATGTTGTGGAGTTTGCTGAGAAAAGAGTTGTTGTAAGGGCAAAAATTAAATAGTTTGCTGATTTAATAAAAAGATAAATAATAGTGAAAGCAGGTTGTGGAGAATTTAAGGGGAGATTTTATGAAAAGGTATAGGAATTGGAGTAGAAGATTTTAGTGAGTAATAAAAAGAGATTGCTATTATATTGATAAAACAAAATGGATAGGAGAAATTTTAGAGGATCAAATCAAAAATAAAAGCTATTCACACGTCCAAGAAGATTTGGGGAAAACGCTTAATATGTCGATGTTAAAATATTTTTGATATTGAAAATAAAGAAGAAAATAAAAAGTTATTTAGTGGACTTGATATTGAAAAATCTGAATATATGTCTGAACAGGGACAGTATCCAGTAATTTTTGTTCACTGAAAAGCATAAAAGGCAAAGAAAACTTGGAGAGGAAGCAATACAGGAAATTAGACTGCTGGTTTTTAGAATTGTTTCTGAGTACAAGCTATCTTCTAGAAGATTTGGATGAGTGATGACTTTCCTAGATTTAAGAAGTATTTACTGGGCAATGCAGATTTTTCTGGAGTTAAAAATGCCTTGCTGTTTTTTAACTAGAATATTATTTCAGAAGTATAAAAAGAAGTTATCTTATTAACTGATGAGATAACGATAGTCCTTTGATTTCTGCTTATGAATATCATTATTATAGCGATGCCATCGCATTTTTAAAGTATTTTACGGAGAAGCGCTGAAAAACTAACCAATATTTAAAAATGGGAGTTATGACTGGGATTATAAGGGTTATTAAGGCTGGAATATTTTTCTGACTTGAATAATCTAAATGTTTATTCTATTTTAGAAAATGAATATTCCGAGTTTTTGGTTTTTAATCAAGATGAGGTTGAAGAAACTCTTGAATATTTTGATGTAAAAGTATGAACCTGATGTTAAGGCTTGGTATGACAGCTTTACAAATTTGGTGATTCTGATGTGTATAACCCTTGGAGTATTTTAAAATCTTTTAAAATCTATTGGTTCTCACTGGATTGATACTCGAATTTCTTGATTAATCAGATTTTTGAAAATACAGATTCTGAAATTATGGAAACTTTGGAAGCTCTTTTAATGGAGAAACTCGTTTGAGAAAAATATCGGTGGTAATTCCGATTTATCCAGTTTATTGGGGCAAGAAGAAATTTGGGAACTACTTTTATTTAGCGGATATTTAACTATTGATGATTGGGAAGACTATGAGGATGTGTATTCCTTAAGACTGCCTAATAGGGAGGTAAGGGAGTTTTTAGGAAGAATTTATTGATCTAAATTTTGGGGGAAAGTATAGTTTAGAAGGCTATGGAAGGGCTTAAAAATCTTAAATTTGATATTTTTAAAAATATTTACAAAATATTTTATTAAAATCAACAAGTTTTATGGATACTACAAAATGAAGACTTTTATTATGGATTAGTCTTAGGAATGATGTTTTATCTGGATAACCATTATTATGTAAAATCTAATGAAGAAAGTGGTTTGGAAGGTAGGATGTTGTAATTGAACCAAAGAATAAGAACAATAGAGGGTTTATTCTGGAGTTTAAAGTTGTGAAAAATGAAGATGATTTGGAGAAAGTTTCGGAAGAGGCGATAGAGCAGATACTAGAGAAGAAGTATGATATCGGGTTAAGAGATAGAGGTATTAAGGATGTTACTTTTGTTGGAGTTGCTTTTTGCGGAAAAGTGATAAAAGTCAGTTACAGATAGTTGTAGTGTGAAAGGGAAGAAATTGCGATGTATTTGGATCAGATTAGTTTTAATAACTTTCGTTGCCTTGTAGACGGGAAGTTGAAATTTGACAGGTATTTTAATTTAATATATGGGAAGAATGGACGAGGGGAAGACATCGCTTATTGAGGCTGTTCCATTTTTAGCTACAGGAAAAGCTTTAGGACTAAGAAAGTGAAAAAGAGATTCGCAAGTATAATTTGAACAGGCTGATTGTATTTGGGAAATATAAAATAAGGATTTATCAGAAAATGCTATTGCTATTGATGTGAATGAGGATAAGAAAGATTTTTACATTGATAGGGAAAAAGATAAATATATAAACTATGTGGGGTACTGTAACATTATTTCATTTTATTCCTGAGGATATTGAGCTGATTATTGGGAATCCTGGCGTTAGAGGAACTTTTTAATTACGAAATTTCGCAGGGCAAAAAGGAGTATTTACAGTCGATTGTGAATTTTGAGAAAATATTGAAGGTGCGGAACAAAGCTTATAAAGGAGACTGGCGAGGAAATTTATAAGATCTATAACGAAAAATTTATAGAGGAAGGGCTAAATATTGTTTTAAAGTCGGCGAATTTATATATATCAATTCTATTAAACTTGAATTATCGTAAATTATTTGATGAAAATTCAGAATTAAAATTGAAAATACGACTGTTTTCTTGGGGATGTGGAAAAGAAGACTAGAGAAGAACTGAAGGAAAAATTTGAAATGTTATGCAAAAAGGAAAAGCGAGAGGAAAAAGTTTCTTGGATATAGCTCTGCTCAGATCCTCAAAAAGATGATTTTATCTTTGAGCTGAACGGAAAAATGCAAAGGCATATTCTTCTGAGGAGATCTATAATATTTCTCGCTAAAAATTTAGAAATTGATATTTTAATAAAGGAAAAAAGGAGTATCCGATATTTCTGATGGATGACATTGCTTCATATTTTGATGAAGTGAGAGAAATATTTTTAAGTTATTTTGTAAATATCCAATGTTTTATAACTTCGACCAGAGGATTTGGGGAATAGAGGATTTATTGTGGAAAAGGGGAAGATTATTAATGAGTAAAAAGGGGTTTGAAAAATGGAAGGAATTAAGGATTTAAAGAAATTTGGCACTGGAAGCAATTGAGAAAAAAGAAGTTCGCTCAGAAAATGAAAAATATATTTTGTGGAAAATCAAGAAAAATTGGAAGCATGAATTGTGAGTGTACTAAGTGGTGAGAAAAACTTATCCAAAAGAGTCTATTTAATGGGAATCTTGTTGTGGTGTATCAATGATGTGTATTTACCATACGACGATAATGTATGCGGAAAGATAAAGGAAAAAAGTAAACACATTTTTGAATGGGAAATTTTTGGAAAAAGTATTGAATTTTTCTCGAAGATAAATTACAAAATAAAGCGAAGTTGCTGGATGAACTTATTGAAAAATGAGAGAAAATAGAGGACAATTCGAGACTGGAGAAATTCTTAAGAGGAAATGTTAGGGAAATAGAAATATTGATCCCTGAAAATAAAATTGCTGAGAAAAAAGTAAAGGATATTGTGCTTTTGCCTGAAGAAAGTTAAGGAAATTCATGAGAATATTGATAAAATTGATAAAAAGTATGAAGATATTGCCAGAAGACTGGAAAAATTGCAATAAAAGCTGAGGAGAAAAATACCCATAATGGATATATATTGAGTGTGAAAACTGTAGAATTTTATTTTTGCAGGAAAAATAGCGAGAAAAAATGTGCTTTGAGTGTAGAATGAATGAGAAAAATCGAAAATTTCAGAAAATGGCTGATTTAATAAGAAATAAACGTATATTTCCAGAAAACAGGCAGTCCGAATGACAAATACTGACAAATCTACATATTACAAGGCAAGAGACATCTTGGCACAGCAGACTTACAATGATATGCTTTATTACTGCTCTTGAAAAACAGGAAATTTCTTTAAATGAAGATTATGAGTTTGAAATTCGGAGTGAGTCGAGGGAAGATGTGGGAAAAGATTTATAAAAATTATGTGAACTACTAAAATTGGGAGTGACAATGAGGAAGTTTTTAAGATTGAGAGAAAGTGGGCTTTGAGAAGGTTAAGAAAGGATATGAAATTTAGGATTGAGAATAACAGGAGATATTGATTTTATGCATTATTTTATATTTTGTTATTACAATTTATTTATCAAAAATATGTTAAAATAATATAACTCGGATAAAAATAGTATTATTAAAACGGAACTTTAAAAATTTTAATAATATTAAAATTTTAGATACTTTTATGTCTAATTTATAATAAATCTTATTTAAATAATGAATTTATTATAAACTTTTAAAAAGTTATAAACCTAATATTTTTTCAAGTAATTTAAGATATAATTTTTATAGTATAATTTAATTCGTCAGAGCATTTTTCTGTGCTGGCAAAACTGTTTGAGCATAGCGAGTTTTTGTCAGTGCAGGGAAAATGTCGTGAATCAACCATAGGTTATTGCGTAGCAATCTTGCCAAATATTTTGATTATCTGAAAAAGTCTTTTACTGCAAGATAAGGATTTGCGGCAATGAGCAATCCTACGAAAATAAAAGAAAAATAATAGTAATTAGTTGAATGATTATAACAGTTATCAAACAACTCTGTTATAAAAATTTATGTTATTTAAAAATGGGATTTATTGTTAGTTTATAAAAATTCAGAGTATATTTTAATTTTTGAAAGAAGGTAAAAAGGATATGAAGAAAAATATTTTTAATGATTGGAATGTTATTGGGAATTAATGGGCTTTGCAGAAAAATATTAATAAAATAATGTGAAAAATAAAGCAGTCTCGTGATAGCTACAACATATACGTATCCAGACGGTAAAAATCCGTTTTGGAATGATGTCTTGACACTTGGGAAAGATAAAGTTCCTTATGTGCTGATAAATCCAAATAATGGTGCAGGAAAAAGGCAGAAGTGAATTATGTAGCCTCAGATTAAGAAAAATAAAGAGGCTGGAATTAAGAACATTGCTGTATATTCCTACAACATATCAGAAGCGAAATATTAAGGAGTAAAGGCGGAAGTTGACAAGTATTTTGAATTTTTATGGGGCCGGATAGTATAAATGGATTCTTTTTGATGAAATTGCGACTAGTACTCCTCAGCAGGTAAGCTATATGAAGGAAGTTTTTGAACATGTAAAAAGTAAGTCAAAAACAATCTTGTGATTGCTAATCACTGGAGCATCTATTACAGATACAATTTCGCCATATGCGGATATTTTGTGACAAGTGAGGTAGAGTGCAAATACTTATATTAACAAATTTGAAAAGCCAAAAATCTAATTTTGAAAAATAATCAGTCAAATGCAAAACATATCTGGCATATTGTGCATAGTGCGACTCCTAAGGAATATGCTGAGATTGTAAGGCTTTCTCGACAAAGAAATGCAGGATGGCTTATGATAACGGATGACATTATGCCAAATCCTTATGATAAGAAGCCGTCTAAAATTTATAGAAATGGTAAATATGATTAATAATTAATTTTGATATTATTTGATTTTACGATTGTTTAGGTTTTATAAGTTGATTTTTAAAAAGTTAAAATATAGATGGAGAAAAAGATGTATATAGAAGAGTTATTGAAGGAAGCGGATAAATCAATCGGAAAATTACAAGTTCGACGATGCACTTGTATATTTAAAGTCAGTGCTTGAAATTGATGAAAATAATTATTCGGCACTAATGTCACTTTCAAAACTTTATTCAGACTTTGGAATGTTTGAACAGAGCGAAGGAATATGCGGAAAAACTGCAACAAAAGTATCCTGATAGCAGGGGATACGCTTTTTACGATGGGGGTTTTGTCTATCAGTCGCTTGGAAGATTGAAAAAGCGATTTCGCTTTATAAAATTTCTGGAAATAGAAAATTATTTTGTGTATCTGAATATAGGAATGTCCTACGCTGTTAAAGTATTATAGAAAGGCGATAGAAAATATTGATAAAGTAGCAGAAATGGAGCCTGAAAGCTCAGAAGCATACGTAGAAAAAGGTGATTGCCTTGACAATGATGGGCAGATACGACGAAGCAATTTCTGAATACAAAAACTTTTAAATGCAAGAATTTAACGAAGTCGAAGAATTTTCCCTCTATGCACGAATGGGCGATACAATGGCGTACTCAAATAATATAAAAAGGAGTTGTAAATATTATAATATCGCTATAAATTGTGAAAATGTGGAAGATTATATATTTGAAGATTATTTTGAGATATTGTTTAGGGCAGAGGGTTTGAGGAAATAAAACTTCTGCTTTTAAATTATGAAAATGCGACGAATGAGAATAAAGGGCTTTCAAGAATAAAAATGCTAAATTTGCAGGAAGATTTTTGTGAAAACGAAGATTATGAAAAATGCATAGAAGGTTTGTAATAAAGATGATTATTTTAGAACCTGAAAATTCTCGTCATTATATGAATTTAGCATACGTGCTGGAATTGCAGAATAAATATGATGAAACACTTGAGTATGTTGATAAGATGGATAAATTGGTAGAAGACAAAGAGTTTTTGAAGGAATTGAAAAAAGATTGAAGAAAACAAGAGAAAATTTGAAAAGGAAAAATGAGAAAAGGCTGAAAAATAAAAGAGCGAAAAATGAAATTATGAGGGATTTTTAAATGGAAGAAAAAATTATGAAGTTAATCAAAAAATATGATGAGAAAATATTGATAAATGTACTGAAAAATTTTGATAAAAGCGGAGAATATGTTGTAGAGCCAGGAAGAAATGAAATAAAAATTTGAAATGAGATATTAAAAATAATTTGGAAAAAGAGAACTCGAAAAAGGAAAAACATAATAATAAGAATGAAAATCTTGAAACAAAAAGATGATAAATATAAAAATTTAAACAAAAAGATTTTCTATTACAAACTTTTTCTATAAATTTAAAGGCTCAAAAAGCAAAAAGCGTTCTTATGAATATACAAAAATTATTAGAATATAAAATAAAGACGCCAGAGCCAATCGCATATTTTGATGACTTTGTAAATAAAAAATATCAAAAAGAACAGTTATTATATAAGTGAGGAATTAAAAATATGATTTTACCTGTCGGGAAGTTTTTCTAGCTTGAGGATATTGAGGCAGGACAAGGCTGAGCAGGAGAAAACTACAAGATAAGCGAAGAAACCAAAGAATGCTTGCAGTCAGAAAAATCGTGAAAAACTCATAAGACAATTTGCAAAATTTTTCGTTTGACTTGTATGAAAAACAGTGTGGAATTTGAAGATTATTCACCAGGAAATGTACTGATTAAGGACAAAAAGTGGAAATTATGAGTTTTATCTGGTTGACTTAAATAGAATGAAATTTGGAGTAAAAACTGAATCTGGATAAAAGAATGAAAAATGTTTCAAGAATGATGGAAGATGAAAAATAGCTAGAATTTTGCAAAATGAATACGCAAAAATATTATAAACAGAGGGAAGATTTAGTTTTTAGATATTTGAGATATTATATCAGAAGACATAATAGATATGTGTATTTTTAAGGATATTACTCGTCCAGTAAGGAATGTTTTTAAAAAGAAGAAGTGAATTTGTTTAATAATTTTTAAAAAAGTAAAAAGATTTTTATCTTTAAAAATTTATCACAAAGTATTTTTATAAATGATTTTTATTACAGATAAATATAATTATTTTTTTACTTCATTTTTATATATTTTTCTATTTTTATAAAAGCAAAGGGGAACAGTCGCCATCCCTTTGCTAAACCTCGTCTAACTACATGAAATAAAATTGAAACTCGCTTTTTTAACAAAAGTTATTATCAACTCTTTAAAATTAATTAAAATTTGAAGAGTTTTTGAAAAACTCAGACAGTCAATTTCATTCCAAAAATCACGACAATTTTTAGTTTAATTATAATAGATTCAAATATCAAGCAAAATTTCGTTAAAGAAAAAAATAACTGTTTGAGATTTTGGAGTGAATTTTAAATTATATAAAGTTATTTGTATTAAAAATAAACTTAATTCAAAAATCGAGTTTTATTTTTTCTTTATAAGAAAAATTTTTGTGTAAAAAGCGGGGTTGTAAGGGCATGGCGTCTGATGCCCTTACGTTAAAAGATTTAAGAAATATAAAAGGGAAAAAATTACTAATAAAATTAATAAATAAAAATTTAAGATTATAAAAAGCCTTTTAGAATTAGAATAAGTTTAGCATAATAAAGTTGAAAGGAAAATTTAAAAATGAAAAATTATGACATAATTGTTGTTGGAGCGAGGGCATGCTGGGGTGGAAGCTGCTCTTGCAGCGGCAAGACATGGACTGAAAACAGCGTTGTTTACGATATATCTTGACAATATTGCAATGATGTCGTGCAACCCATCGGTTGGAGGTCCTGGAAAAAGCCATCTGGTGTCGGAACTTGGAATGCTCGGTGGAGAAATGGCAAGGCATATTGACAATTACAATTTGCAGTTAAAGAATTTGAATCATACGAAGGGGCTGGCTTCACGGATTACACGGGCTCAAGCCGATAAATACTGGTACAGGGTTAAAATGAGGGAAATTATCGAAAAAGCAGGAAAAATCTGGATTTGGTGCAAGGAATTGTTGTGGATTTGATTGTGGAAAATAAAAAAAGGTTATGGGAGTTGAAGACAATCTTGGGATAAAATATGGGGCAAAAGGCTGTTGTTTTGTGTACAGGGACGTTCTTAGGCGGAGAATATGTTATGGGGATGTAAAATATTCGTCAGGACGGCAAGGAGAGCCTGCAGTGTAGATTTGCCTGATAAACTAGTGGAATATGGCTTTGAGCTGGATAGATACCAGACTGCCACTCCTCCGAGAATTGACAAATCTTCAATTGATTTTTCAAAAACAGAGGAATTAAAGGGAGAGGACAAGCCACGATATTTTTCTTACGAAACAAAAAGAATATAATTCTACTTTACCAACTTGAGCTTACATTCACCACACCCGAAACAATACGAGTGGGACAGGAAATGCTTAAATATTCGCCAATTGTTACAGGAATTGTAAGTACGAAAGGTCCACGGCACTGCCTTCACTTGACAGAAAGATTATGAATTTTCCAGAAAAAGACAAATCATCAGATATTTCTGGAGCAGGAATCTGTAGAATCAGATGAAATCTACATAAACGGATTTACGACAGCAATGCCTCCATTTGCACAGGAAGCAATGTTAAAGACAATCAGCGGGCTAGAAAATGCCAAAAATTGTACGTTACGGGTATGCTGTGGAATATAACTTTGTACCTGCGTATCAATTAAAATTAACTCTTGAAACAAAAGTTCTGGATGGACTTTACAGCGGGAACGATTAATGGAACGAGTGGATATGAAGAAGCAGCCTGTCAAGGGATTTATGGCGGGAGTGAATGCTGCGAGAAAAAAATTTTAGGGAAAAAGGAAATTGTGATTGATAGAAGTGAGAGGATATATTGGGGTTTTTGATAGACGATATAATAAATAAAAACGCCAGAACCTTATCGTGTACTGCCTTCAAGAGCTGAATACAGACTGACTTTGCGTCAAGACAACATTTTTATAAGACTTTTGGAAAAATCGAAGGAAATTGGGTTATTAAATGCTGAAAAATTAGCCGAACTTGAAAAATACGTGTCAGGAAATTGAAAATGAAGTTGAAAGATTGAAAGGAATTATGGTTTATCCGACTAAGGAAAATAATGAAAAATTACTTGAAATTGTAGAAAAAAACAAAATCAATCTGAAAGTGCGGAAATTGAAAAACTAGTAAAAAAATAGCATGAACAGCCCTGTTTCAGACTTTTTGAATTTCTTGCGAGAAAAGAAATTAACTATGATAATTTAAGTGAATTTGTGGAAACTGTGGAATTATCCGATTTAGTGAAGGAACAAGTAGAAATAAATGCGAAAATAGAGTGTGTTTATTGAAAGAGAAAAGGCACAGATTGAGAAGTTTAAGAAACTGGAAAAATGGTAATTCCAAAAGGATTTGACTATGAAAGTGTAAAAGGACTTAGTAATATCGCTATTTCTGGGCTTATATATGGACAGCCTGAAACGATTGGGCAGGCTAGCAGAATCAGCGGAGTTACTTATAATGATATTTCGCTTTTTAATTGCGATTTTTGAAGAATTGATAAAATTAAATAATACTGGGGTCTAGAAAAGTATAGTTATAGTTTTTGAGTTCAGTTTTAATCAATTTTATTGAAAGGTTTGAAAATTTAGGAAGGAAAAAGAATGGAAGAAAGTATAAAGATAAAAACAGCTTGGTAGATAATAAAAATGAGATTTGGGACGGAATCAATTCCAAAATTGCTAGTTTCACTTGCAGTACCAGCAATTATTGCTAATCTTGTAAATGCACTTTATAATATTGTGGATCAGATTTTTATTGGACAGAAAAATTGGATTTCTAGGAAAATGCGGCTACGAATGGCTTTTTTCCACTTACGACAATTTGCCTTGCGATTGGACTTATGACGGGAGTTGGAGCTGCGACTAACTTTAATCTGGAATTGGGGAGAAAACGTCCCAAAAAGAGCAAAAAGTGTGGCTGGAACGGCAGTAACAATGCTGCTTTTAGGCGGAATTATTTTGTGCATATTAATTAATATTTTTTAAGACCGATGCTGACGGCATTTGGTGCTACAAATCAGATTTTTGATTATGCAATTGAATATACTCAGATTACATCTTTAGGGAATACCATTTTTATTATTTGCAATAGGGAGCAAACCTTTGGTAAGAGCTGATGGAAATGCCTTTTTATTCGATGCTTGCGATAGTTGTTGGATCGCTTGTAAATACTATATTAGATCCGTTATTTATGTTTGATTTGATATGGGAATGGATGGTGCGGCTTGGGCAACTGTAATTGGGCAGTTTGTATCAGCAGTTATGCTAGCTTTGTATTTTTAAGATTTAAAAGCGTGAAATTTAAGTTAAGGGATTTTAAGATAAGAATACGAGGAAATAGGGATTTTATTTGCATTGGGGACATCGCCTTTTTATTTTTCAATGTTCTGCTTTAGTTATTCAAATTGTAAACTAAAATAATCTGCTAAAGATATACGGGCAAAAATCCATTTATGGAAGTGAAATTCCAATTGCTGTTGCTGGAATTGTTATGAAAATAAATGTTATATTTATAGCGATTGTATTGGGACTGACACAGGGGCACAGCCCTATTGCAGGATACAACTATGGAGCAAGGAAATATACGAGTCCGTGAAATATTAAAATTGACATTAAAAGCCGCTTTTGTTATTTCAATAGTAGCATTTATGATATTTCAAATTTTCCCTGTACAGATAATTTCTGTATTTGGAAGTGGAAGTGAACTTTACTTTAAATATGGAACAAAATATATGAGAGTATTTTTATTTTTCATATTTTTAAATGGTATTCAAGGTGCAATTACATTGTTTTTTTAACATCAATTGGAAGGGCATTCCAAGGGCTGTCCTATCGCTTGTAAGACAGATTATATCATTATTGCCGCTACTTATAATTTTTACCGTACTTTTATGGAAGTTGATGGAATTATGTTCGCTTTTCCAATAGCGGATCTGTAGCATTTATTGTATCGGTAATCATTTTGAGAAAAAGGAAATGATTCCTAAATCGGATGAGGATGATTAAAAAGATTGAAAAAGGAGAAAAATTTAATGAAATTAATAGTGGGACTGGGAAATCCTGGAGAACAGTATAAATTGACAAGGCATAATATCGGTTTTATATTTATTGACGAATATTTGAAGGAAAATAATATAAATGATGTAAGGGAAAAGTTTAAGTCTCTGTTTTGTACAGACTAATTATAAAGGGGATAAAGTTTTTACCAAAAGCCAGCTACATTTATGAATTTGAGTGGAGAAGCAGTTGGAGAAGCTGTCAGATTTTTAAGATTGATCCGAAAACGGAACTTTTTTGTAATTTACGACGATATGGATATGCAGTTTGGAAAACTGAAAATTAAGCAAAATGGAAGTGCAGGTGGGCACAATGGGATAAAATCCATTATTTCCCATGTTGGAAAATGAATTTAGTGCGAATAAAATTTGGAATTGGAAAACCAAAAACAAAGGAAGAAACACTGTGATTTGTACTAGGAAAATTTTCGCCTGAGGAAAAGGAAGTTGTGAAAAGTTCAAGAGATATTTAACTTGATTGACGATATAAAAGAGATGATGACAATTTCAAAAGTTAATGAATAAATATAACACTAAATAAAAATGGAAAGGAATGATTTAATGGGTAACGTTATTTTTAAAATGTACTAATCTATCCAAAAACTTATGATTTTGATAATGCATTAAATAATGTAAATTTATCAATAGAAACTGGTAAAATTATTGGATTATTAGGACCAAATGGAAGTGGAAAAACAACTTTATAAAGCTGTTAAATGGACTTCTGAAACCACTGAAGGAGAAATTTTTATAGACGGAAAAATCAGGAGTAGAAACTAAAAGATTGTTGCATATTTGCCTGATAAAAATTATTTGGATAATTCTAAGACAGTAAAGGCGATTTTACAGCTATTTGCAGATTTCTTTACGATGATTTTGACCTGGAAAAAGGGCACAAAATATGTTAAAAGATTTGGGAATTGATATAACAAGAAGATTTAAGTTGCTCTCAAAAAGGAATGAAGGAAAAGGTTCAGTTAATACTAGTTATGTGTAGACGTGCCAAGCTGTACCTGCTGGATGACGCCAATAGCAGGAGTTGATCCTGCAAGAGATTATATTTTAAATACTGTTATATTATAACAGGGAAGCATGGTTATTATTTCCACACATTTAATAGCGGATGTGGAAAAAGGTGCTGGATGAAGCAATTTTCATAAGTAAAGGTGAAATTTACTTTATCAGGATGTGAAAAAGTATAATAAATGAACATAATAAAACAGTTGATGAATACTTTAGGAGGTGTTTAAATATTGAAAAATTCTAGGTAAATTAATTAAATATGATTTTATGGATGCGAGCAAAGCTTGATAATACCGATTTTTATATCGGAATGGGAGTAATGGGAATTGTTATAAGAGTGTTTTTGGTTCATCTTATTAAATGAGAAAAATTGATGACAGGGTAAGAATTTCTACAGGTGTTTTTCAGTTTATGTCGTATTTTGGGTATGTAATTGCACTATTGGGATAATCTTGATGACTCTATTATGCGGTAATAATCCGTTATTACCGTTCTATTTATGGAAATGAGGGATATTTGACAAATACTCTTCCAATTGAAACATGCATGAAATAATTTTGGCAAAAATTATTAACATTTTTAGCTGGTTTGTTGTAAATGGGATTATAATATTTTTACTTTTCTGGTTTCATTATTCCTCTGGAAGAAGTATTTAAAGGCAAATATATTTCGACCTGAAGCCTTTCGTGAAATAGAGATGTTTTTACGTCATTCTGTAAGAACGACTCAATTATAGGTATCTATTTCATTGTTAGTTATGACAATTGAAAAAAATATTATTTTTATTTTCTTTGTGTAAGTATTGCAAACATATGGTAAAAGTCTTTACAGAATTTTGACTGGAGTCTGGAGCATATATGATTCTTGGTGGAGTTATAAATTTAATAAAAACGAATGATTTTGATCTATGACATATATATTTGACTATTAAGAATTACAGTAATAGCTATAATAATACAGACTGTAGAAACCTTTGAGAACATTTGAATATATTTTTAATACCAATCTGGGATTGACTTTTTATAAGTATAATATTTTCGATTATATTGTTTTGTAGTGAAATTATTTATTAAAAAAATAAATTGAATTTAGAATAAACAGTAAATAAAAACTCTACTAATGTAGGTTAGTTATAGAGTTTTTATATTTTATAAACTCATACTGGTTCCCATTTATATAACTAATTTATTGCAAACATTTTTAATAAAAGGATACCAACTAATATGTGTTCAAATAATTAAGAGTATATTTTCATTTTTAAACAAGTGTTCAGTATTTATTCTATTTAAAATCAGTCATTTCTAAATCTTTTTCTCTCGAAACAACGCCATACTGCTCTTAATCTCTCTTCTAGTCTATCAATAAACCTTCTGATTCTCTTCCTTTTGAAAAGTTTTTACCGATAAAAAGAATTTCATTGAGCCTTCAAAACTCTGATGGATTTTGTCAAATAGAGACGTTTTCTAAAAAGGGCGGCTTTTCTTACAATATCGTCAAAAATCAATAAAAGGCAATTTTTATCATTTTCTTTTATCTATAAAAAGTTTCCTAAGACTAAAACCATATGATAATATTCCTTTTCAAAAATTTTGTTTCAAAATACGCCATAAATCAAGTGTTTTATACGTAAGATCGAAAATCATTTTTCTAATTAAATAATTGTAATAAGATATAAAAGTTACTGTTAAAATGTCTTATTTATATTTTTCTGATACAGTTTCTATCTTTATAAGGAAAAAGGGGTGTATATTTTTATGACCTTTATATTCTGTTATCTTCATGAAATTAAGTTCTGGAAAATCATCAGATGTTTTGCAATCTCGAAAGAATTTTCTTTCCTTTTTCCCTTTGTAAACCCTCAAAAATATTTTTAGAGCTTTCATATTTTGTATTCATAAGTTTTATAGTATTATCTATATTTAAATTTTTAGTTTCCTGCATTTTCTTTTTCCCTTTATCTAATTTTTATTTTCTTTTGTCAATTCTAACATATTATATTTTTATTTCAATATACCAGTAACCTATGTATACTAAAATATGGTATAATAACTCTAGTATATAAAGATAAATGAAACATTTATAAAAAGCTTTTGATAGGATGTTTTAAAAGATTTTGGATTAATGGGGTTTTTAGGAGAAGAAATGAAAAATATTGGTAATACATACAGCATTTATTGGAGATATTGTACTGTCTACAGCCTTTGATACAAAGGTTAAAAGGACATGTATCCTGAATCTAGAAATTGATTATTTGACATTGCCGACAAATAAAAGTGTGATAAGTAACAATCCAAATTTAAATGAAATACTCTTTATGACAAAAAGGGCAAGATAAAGGGATAAAAAGGTTTTTGAGAGTTCTAAAGATTTTAAAACATACGACTATGCAGTAATTCCACATGAGATTTATGCAAATCCATATTACTTGCAAAATTAGCAAAAATTCTAATATTGTAGGATTTGATGTAAAGGACAGGCTCATTCCTGCTAAATAAGAAAGTTCATTATGATATGAAAAAGCATGAAGTGAAAGATTGCTTGATTTAGTGGAATATAAAGGAGATTCCAATTAGAATTTATCCTGCAAAAGAAAATTTTATTAAAATTGATAAAATTTCTGAAACATCACGGCTACTTTTGGAAAAATCAGAGGGACAAAAACTCATATTAGTTGCACCAGGGTAGCCAAAGAGCAGAAAAAATGTGGCCTAATAGAAAAATATCGTGAGATTATTGAAAGATTGATGAAAAATTATTTTTATTGGTATAACTGGCTCAAAAAGCCGAAAAAGATTACCTCTAAATTTCCAAATGATAAAAATGTTATTGATTTTCGTGGAGAAATTAATCTTGTAGAATTTGGAGCTTTGATTTCAAAAGGCTAATATTGCTGTTGGAAATGACAGTTCTCCAATTCATATTGCAAGTGGATTTGAAAAACCGTTTGTGATTGGGATTTTTGGATCTAGGAAAAACGAGATTTGGGTTTTCCGTATACTGAAAAAGCAATGTTATTGAGGATAATGAATTTTTATGAAAATAACATTGAAAAAATTCCTAGAAAAGACACGAATATAAAAAGACTACTATAAAGGAATCCCTTTAATTAGTGTAGATAGAGTCTTTAAAGAAATTATGAATCGGATTTAAGATAAAGTTATCATTTTTAAAAATAAAAAGAAAAGAACTTATATTATGAATAAAAATTAATTTAATTATAAATAAAATAGGATTTGTTTTTGTTTATTAGCTGGAATTGCTTTGTTTTTATCAGAAAAATTTGAAAAATAACATTGTGATACATGCCTTATTATTAGCATTTGTAATTTCTATGATTTTAGAGAAAATCGAAAATCTCTTTGAAAATTTAGATATAGAATTTTCTATAGAGTTATTGCTTTTTGTGTTTGTACATTTTATAATAGCATATTTTGATGGTGGGATAGATACTCGTTTAGATAATTATCTTTTAAAAATATTTGATCTTTTTCCATTTATATTTTTATAAGAAGTATGAAAAGGGTCATGATGAAAGCGACTTTGGCTGGAGCTATGATAGTAATGTTTCTTGCAACTTATAATTTTTATAAAAGATTATAGATACCGGCGCAACGCCAGTAGGATCTTATTATCCAAGAATTACTGCAATCTTAACAGTGCAAGACTTTGCTAATATCATGTGTATAGTTTTGTTATTTTTGAATATCTTTTCTACTTTTTACAAAATAAGTACACAAAGATAGGATAATAAAGATAGTTTTAGCTAGCAATAATAATATTGACATTGTTTTTGAAAGTCATTGTAAAACAGATCTAAAATGGTTTATATTTGTTTATGCCAACAATTTTTATATTGCTTTAGAAAAAGATATATATTCTAGCAGTCTTTTTGATTTGTGTAGGCGGGTATTTTTATTACCAAATTCAATTTCAGAAAGAATGCAATACATTGTGAATTATGAAAAGATCCTTCAAGTAAATTAAGAATAATTTTTGAAAACAGGAATGGAAGCTTTTAGGCAAAAAGCCGGTACTTGGATGGAAAATGGGAAGATAGAAAGGAATTTAATCTTAGACTATTATGAAAAATAGGTGTCAGTAAGATATGTACATGAAAAATTTTTCTTGATAAATTAAGTGAATAGCTAGATTTATTATGTGCATACACACAATACTTATCTTCAGTTCCTGCTGTGATTTTGGGATTAGTAGAATTCTGTTCTTTGTGATATTTCTTTTGTAAGTACTTTCATGAAAAGCAGTTTCTATAAACTTTTTCTAAAAATAAGGAAAAATAATGATAGCAAGCTAGTTGTTCTTGAAATTGGATACAAAAACGGCTCTTGCGACATGGGCAATACAGGGAATTACTGATATAAACCTAAATAATAAAATATGATTATAATTTCAGTAATATTGCTGTTTTTGTTGAATTATTTATGGAGAAAGAAAAATAAAACTGGAAAAGGGACAAGATGAGAAATGAATAATTATAAATTTAATATTTCAAAACTTGATAGAGCTTAACAAAAAGTTAAAGGCAAAAACCATATAAATATATATACAAGGAAATGATGCCAAAAATTATTTAATAAAATCCAAAAACAGAGTTTACTTTATAACTCAAAAATGGTTGAGAAGACTGGAATGAGCTTTTAAATGAATATTTTTACAAAAGGTATCAAAGCAGAGCAAATAAAGCCCTAAAAATCATTTGAGAATAGAAAAAATTATATGGCAGTTCTGAGGCAGGATGGGATTTTGAAAAATTGCCTGATGTAGTGAAAATAAGCTATAAATCTGTACAAAAATATAAAAAGACTACACAGTAATACACTTGGATATGAATAATATAAACGATTATCTTGAAATACCAGAATATATTTTTACAAAAGCTGGAAGCTAAAAATAAATTTTGCACATTTTACAGATATAATAAGACTAGCTTTACTAATTAACTATGGTGGTGAGTGGATTGATGCGACAATTTTGCTTTACAGACTATTTGCCGCAGGAATATTTTTGAAATGGACTATTTTATGTTCCAAAGAGATGACAGCCTTAGTTTGGAAGAGAAAAAGGACTGGGAAGATTATGATGACTTTTTATTTTTCGTGGAATGATGAAATGAAAGTCAGAGTCTTAAACAGCGTAATTTTTGCAAAAGAAAAACAATGAAGTATTGAAGGTTTTGCTAGATATGCTGCTAATCTTTTGGAAATATAACGATTTAGCTCCAAACTACTTTTTCTTTCAAGTGCTGTATACTGAGTTAATTGAAAAATTATTACAAAGATAAAAATGTAAAGTTGTCTCAGATACATTGACACACGAAATGATAAGAGTCTGGTTTGATAAATTTTCACAGCAAAAAGCTGGATGAAATAACTAAAAGAATCAATATTCACAAACTTACATATAAAAATTGATGCTGGAAAACGGGATACAGCAGGAAGTTTTCTGGAACATTTTTAAAAATGTATGAAATAGACTAAAAATAGCTGTATAAAGTGATTAAAATAATGTTTTTACAATATTTCTTTTTGAAAAATTTATAATAATATAAATTTTAAATTTTTAGAGTATTGTAGATTAATATAAAAAGAAGATTTTTATAGTAATTAAGAATGGGAAAAATGAAAGTATTGGTATTGCACGGACATCTTAGTATGGGTGGCGAAGAAAGAGTTTTTACTTAGTGTTTTAAAAATCTGGTGGAACTGAATTACGATGTTGATTTACTTATAACTTGGAATCATGGAGAAAATAACTTATTCGAAAATGAAATTCCTGAAAAAGGTAAAATTATAAATTCTTATTTGATAACTATAATGGCAAAAATAAACTTATTAAAGAAATTTATCGGATAAGGGCAAAGACAACTTATTTGAAAAAGGTTGAAAAATAATAAAAGAAAATAAATATGATGTTATTATAGATTATTCTTCAAATTTATTGAAATATAATAATTTTGATATAAAAGTTCCAGTATTTTGCCTGGATTCATTTCTCACTTACTTTTTGGAGAGAAACTAAGTGCAGACAAAATAGAAAAATATAAAAAGCAATATAAAAATATGATAAGATACTGGCAATCTGTGATACAATGAGAGATGAATTTGTGGAAATTTTAGGGAATGGATAAAAACAAAGTGGAACTTGTCTCACAATCCGATAGATTTAAAGCTATTCGTAAAAAGCTGAAAATATTGATAAAAAGTATGAAAATTATTTAAAGCAGGACTATTTCCTGCAAGTTTCACGTTTGACAGAACAAAAGCAGCCTGAACATCTTGTTGATATTTACTATAAATTAAAACAGCGCGGAATAAAAGAGAAGCTTTATTTCATCGGAAAAGTGGTGAAAAAGTGGAGCTGATTAAACAAAAATTAAAGAATATAAGCTGGAAAGACGATGTAATTCTGCTTGGACAAATTGAAAAATCCATATCCATTCTTTAAAAATGCTAAATTATTTGTGCATACTCGAAAGTATGAAGGTTTGCCAACTGTATTGCTGGAAAGCCTTTACTTTGGGAACACCTGTTGTGGCATATGACTGCCCTACGGGACCCAAGGATATATTAGGAAAAATAGTGAATATGGGAAAATTGATTCCTTTAAATGATAAAGATGTATTCGTAGAAAAAGTTTTGTGAGTTGATGAATGATGATGAAAAATATGAAAAATTATAGAAAAACTGTCACTTAGTTAGAGCTGATGATTTTTCAATGAAAAAGTAATAAAAATAAAAATTACAGACATTAATAGAATATTAAATAAATATATTGATACTATATAATTTAGATAGCGCATTTGAAATACTGTAAAAAGTTAAAACTTGAGTGGTAGACTTAATATAAGGAAAGGTATACATGGATATAATAAACAGTATAAAATCTAAAAATAATAATATGGCTGTTTGGTACTAGCATAAAGACATTGATTTGAGTAAAATACAATACTGTTTAAATCCAAAGGATTCTATTGGGCGATACGTTTAATGTCTTTTTGTTATGCAAGGCAGCTATGTATCCTAGATGCAAAAATTAGGGAATTAGTAGTAACAGATAGAAATATAGAATTTACATAAACTGTGCAATGAAAATGAAAAATAATTGATAGTATTGTAAAACGTGAATGATGTGCTTTAAAAATCGTAAAAAGTGGGATTTATTATTGGACTTTTTGAGCAAGGAAAATACAAAGCGTATGATTTGGAAAAAGTATTAAGTCCCAAAAATTACAATGATTTTTGGAGAAAGTGACGAGAAGGCATTATTATAACAGAAAAACTGTAAAAATTATGATTTTTGACTGTACTCCATGCCAGTCGAAACTCATATTATAGATTATTTGATAAATTCTGAATTTTCAAAATATTTTGAGATAAAAAACAAAAAACCGCATATAAAACTTTTGGAAAAAGATATTGTTAAAAATGGAAAAATTTTGGAAAACTGATTCTCAAAAAGTTTGAAGATAATAAACAAAAAATAAAAAAATTTTATTAGTTCCGCAAGGAAGCGATAGAGAAATGAAAGCCAAAGAGGTTGCTGAGCTATTAAATAGCATTGAAAAAGATATAAGATGTCAAGATTATCATGGGGTAAAACATCATGGAAGTGAAAGAATATTATAAAAACTGATGAGTTATATAAATACAGATTTGGATATTTACTTTATCTGACAAATTTAACATTAAAGGGAATATGTACTTTGTTTATGGCGACTGGCTGATTTAGTAATAGGAGTTGATGGAGGGAGCACTTCACATAGCCTCTTCATTTAAATAAGCCCTATTGAGCTTTTTATGCTAATGATAAGATACATATTTTTGCAGATGGTCACCAAAGACTACTGCTGATAGTCTTCAAGTTGTTTCTAAAAATATTGGAGATCACAATAAGACATATGGCTTTTTCCACTAGTCAGAGGCAACAAAATGGTTAAATTCTAAAATAAAAAATATTGTCAGATAATTACTGACTAAAAGGATTATGCGTTATCCTCGAACTAACGTAAATAAAAATATCTGTATAAGGAATAAAAATAATGAAAAAATAAATTGGAAATTTTACAGACCATACAGAGGGATAAACTCATTGATATGAAGTTTTGAGTCAGTATATTTGATAAAAAATAAAAAGATATTAATTTATGCCTTCAAAAATAAAAACGTATTTTTATTTTTAAGAACAGATGGATAAAAATTGGTGATTATATAATAAGTTCATTTATTTTTAGAGAATAAAATTACCCTAACATACAAATTGATGTTAGTTGCTGACAAGTCTTTGGAAAATTTATTAAAATTAAACCCCAATATAGATAAATATTACATTCTTGATAGAAAAATGCATGAGTGGGAAGATATAGTAAAAAGTGTTGAGAAAAAATAAATATGATGTATTATTTTGATTCAACCGAAGGATTAAAAGTATAAACAAGTTTTATCTTTTAAACAGGTGTAACGCCATCTGTAAAATGTTGGCTACAATAAGAGATGAAATACTAAGATATATAATATATATAAAACAGAAACAATACTTTAAAAATGATTCAAATTTATAGACAGATGATGGAAAGTGTAAATGTTGAAATAAAAAGATACAAAATATGATGTTCCTGTTTCTGAAGAGTCTAAAAAATGTAGCCAAATTTCTTGAAGAAAATAATGTGAAAGATAAAAATAATAGCATTAAACTTTTTGGAGCATCAAGAGGGAGAAAAGATAAACGAGGAAAATGCGCTTATTATAATAAAAAGGGCTGAGAGAAATGTATAAGGATTATACAATTATAATTTCTAGATTCGCCAAATGATAGGGAAACAATACATAATATCCTAAAGAAAAACAGATAATAAAAATGTTTTATTTTTGAAAAATCTAAAAACAATCCTGGATTCTATATCAATAATTAATAGCAGTGATTTGAGTAGTATCACTTGACACTTCGATTTTACATATTGCTGAAGGGCTGAATAAGAAAAATAATGGCTTTTTACGGTCCAAAGATTAATAAAAATAAATGGCGGATAAGGGAAGAAGGCAATATATTAATTGATTATCCTGAAAATCGTATTAATGATGTAAACTTTGAAAAATGTTTGATGAATTATGTCAAAAAGAATGCTTTGCCTGCTGTTTAGAAATTAAAAATATGAAATAGAATACTGATGAAAATTATCCGTAGGAATAATAACAATAGGGAAAACAGAATTGGAAAAACTTTTGGATTCAGTGAGAGATAGCTGATGAAATAATAGTTGTAGACAGCGGAAGTAACGACAGAACTGTGAAAATTGCACTTGCAGAAGGGAGCAAAAAGTTTTTGTGAAAAAGTGGAAAGGATATGGACCGCAAAAATTCTGTTTTTAAAATGTAAGGGTGAATGGATTTTATTAATAGATGCTGACGAGGTAATATCGCCACAGCTGAAAGCAAAATAAAAATCAATTATAAACAGTGAAAATCCATCAAGTGATGTTTACAAAATGAACTGCGAAATATAGCTTTTTAAAAAGAAATAAAATTTGTGGATGGGATGACTATGTAATCAGATTATGGAAAAATGGAAAAGTAAAAATAAATAGCCGTGAAGTTCATGAGACAGTATCAAACTGACAGTCAAATAAAAAATAAAAAAAGAAATGATAATCCACTATACTTACGATAGCATAGAGGAATTTCTTGAAAAATTAAATAGATATACTTCCCAAAGTGCTAAAGAATATATAAAAAGTATCCCAAGTTTATATAAAAATATATTCCAAAATGCTGTTCAGGTTTATAAAAGATGTATATTTTACAACTGGGGGTTTCTAGATGGCTATGAAGGGTATTTGCTTGCTAAATATAGCTCCATCTATACGATGACAAAAATATACAAAATTACGTGAAGAATATTATAATAACTTAGGAAATGATACTTCTCTTGTTATTACTACATACAATTGGCCAAAAAGCTTTGGAAGCTTGTTTAAATAGTGCATTAGATCAAACTGTTACACCAAAGGAAATCATAATTGCTGATGATGGCTCAAAAGCAGGAAACAATAGATTTAGTAAAAAGATTTCAGCAAAGCTATCCTCAAAGCAATATTATCCATTCGTGGCAGGAAGATAAAGGGATTTCGGGCTGGAATGTCTAGAAATAGGGCGATAAAGCAAGGCAACAGGGTAATTATATAATAATAATTGATGGTGATTTGATATTAAATAGGCATTTTGTTGAAGACCATATAAAAATATGGAAAGAGGTTGTTTTATTCAAGGTTCACAGAGTTATAACTTCACCAGCTGTGGCAAAGGAAATAATGGAAGGCAAAAATAAATCTTTTTACAAAAGGACTTAAAAACAATATGAATATGGTAAGAAAGTAAACTTCTTTCAAAAATTTTTACAAAGTAGATAGAAATTTACGTGGAGTAAGATCTTGCAACATGTCCTTCTTTAAAGATGATTTAATTAGAGTAAATGGTTTTGAGGAAGAAATAGAAGGCTGGGGGAAGAGAAGACAGTGAGCTTTGCCGTAAGGCTGTTTAATATTGGATGTAAAAGAAAAAAACTGAAGTTTGAGGGCTTTGACTTGCCATTTATATCATAATGAGAAATGAGTAGAAGCAGGTTGAAAAAGAATGATGAATACTTTGGCAAAATGCAATAGAGAATAAAAACAAAAAGCTAAGAAAGGGCTTGATAGATATGGAAGAAGTAACGCTGGTAATAACTAGCTGCGGGAAGATTCGATCTGCTGGAAGAAACACTTGACAGCTTTTTGAATACAATACTTATCCAATTAACAAGATAATAATTACAGAAGACAGTACTGAAGGAAAAAGCTGGAAAGATTAATTTCAAAATATAACGATAAAAATCATAATTTTCAAGCTTATAGTTAAATGAAGACACGGCTGGGGCAATTAAAGTCAATTGACAAAGGCTTACCGTGAGGTTGATGCGAAATATATTTTTCACTGTGAAGATGACTGGAAATTTCTGAAAAAGGTTTATTGAAAAATCAATCGAACTGATGGAGGAAGATGAAAAATTCTGACTTAGTTGGACTACGTGATAAAAAGATTTGTCACAAAGATTTTTTATGACGAGACTATATTTCAAAAATGGTGAAAACATATTATAGTGTAAAAGGTGAAATATTTACTTATAATCCAGCCCTAAGAAGAAAAAGGATATGGCTTTGTTTGGACTCATGAAAAATTGGAAAATCAGAGATGAGGAAGTTTTATCATAAGTTTTATAAGAACATGGATTTCAAAACAGTATTTTTAGCGAACCATATGTAACTACATATTGGAAATAAAAGACATGTCCATTTTAGTACAGATACCGTATTGAGCTTTAAAATTGATAGATTAGATATCAGAGCAAAAATCTTAAACTCAGGAAAATTATAATCATATTTTAATAAATATTTTTCTATAGTTGTTATATATATTTCGAAAGAAATAAGTAAAATATGGTATTAATTTCAAAAGTTTTACTAAATTAATATCAAAACTTAAAGATTACACAATCTTAGCTTGACTGAAATATTTCTAATATGAGTTTGTATTTTAAAATGATATTATATAATTATAGATCAAATAGTAAATATCTTTTATAAATGTTGAAATCTAAAATAATATCTATTAAAATAAAACAACTTTCTGAAAGTAAATATTTCTTCTAGTATTTAGAAAAGAATTTTTACCAGAAAACAAAGGATGATGATATATTTATTTTTAATAACACTCCTGCTATTTTTATATTTGTCATTTATAACAAAACTAGAAAAATTTTCGTTTATGTCTTTATGTATCATAGGTATTGACAGTGAAAAGGGAAAAGGTGGAATTTTCTTTGTAGATGAATTTCAAGAACATATAAAATGGATAAAAGATACTTTTAAAAATGGAAGAATTAAAGAATCTAAAATTATACATTGCCACAAATTCAATATTATGAACTTTTGATGATGGCTATAAAATAATTACACTTTGAGCTTTTCCAATTTTATACAATGACAGCTAACAATATTTTTAATACAAAATTTATTGAGAGAAATGAGGCTTTATCTCAAACTGGGACGAAATTAAGGAAATGTATCAAAAGCGGACTGATTGATTTTCAGCTTCACACACATTCTCATCAGTTAACAATAAAGGATATTGAAGTACTTGCTCATGATAATGAAAGTTCACATATTTTAAAGAGAAAGCCATAGATTTATTTTTGAAGGAAATTATGATGAGATATGGAAAAAGTTAAATGGACTTCCGTATTTAAATTAAAGTAAAATTTCAATCTGGATACAGACCAAGAAGGATTTTGTACATCGAAATATTACAACGTTCAGGAAAAATAATAAATCTGAAAAGAGAGAGATTTTGAAATAAATTATTTAAAGAAAATCAAAAATGAATTTTTGACAGTTAGTAAGAAGAGTTTAGAAAAATTGTAGAATTTGAAATTCTGGAAAATAAAAGAATTATTGAAGAAAAACTTGGAAAAACTCCAGATTGCCTTGCTATATCCTTGGGGACACTCGATACAAAGGAAACCGTGAAGATATAAGAAAAATTAGGAGTTGATGTATTTATTACTACAAGAAAAGGTGTAAACTCATTAAAACTTAATAAAAACTGGATTTATCGAGTAAGTGGAGACGATTTTGAAAGTTTTGATGAATTTAAAGAGCTGACTGACGGTAGTGGTGTATATTACAGAAAATTACGAAATATTTTTGTAAAAACACTTAATTAGACAATGGAGAAAAATAATTTGAAATTTATTTAAACCATTTGATTGAAATTTAGACTATTCAATAACCAAGGCTTTAGTCAAAATATTTTAAAAATGGGTTTTACATACAAGCAAAGAACGAAAGGCAAATTTAAATATGTGATAGAACTAGATTTTGGAGTGATTCAAAAACTGATAAATATTATATATTAATCATACTGAAATATTTTGCTAGCAACAATGTCCTCCTTTGTTTCTTCTGCTCCAATATTGCTTGTTCAAAGATTATTTGATAAAGGGATTACAGGGAAGGAATGAAAAGGATATTTTTGTATGCTGCAGGGAGCAATGATACTACTTTGCTGTGATAGGCGCAATACTGATGTATTGGAATACAATTTTTCAACTTTGATTTCAGCATCTATTTATAAAGATATTGTTACTGATATTTATAATAAAGATACAAACTTTGGATATGGAATATTTTGCAGGGATAGGGACACTATGATGACACGTGTAATGACAGATCCTGGTAATATAAATTCAATTATACTCGAAATATTTAATATAATTCACTGAAAGTAATTAGGGTTATAGTCTGTTTAATAATAGCTTTTTGTACAGATTTTGACTTTGACCTTGGGAGTTCTGTTGTAGCTCCAATTTTAATAATTACAGTCAGAAAATATGCAAAAAGGTTAAAACGTTCGGGAAAAGATAGGCAGAAGCAATAGACAGCCTAAATTCAAAATTACAGAAACATTATCAGAATTAGAATCATACGGGCATTTGCCACTGAAAGAACATGAAACTAAAGGATTTTCAGAAAAAATAATAATCTAAAAGAATTGCTGTAAGAACAGCCAGATATAACGCAAAAAGCCAATGCAATAATGGGAGCATTGAAATTATATAATTATCGCACTACTGCTATTATTTGGGGGCTACCGTAGTGCTACGTGCAAAAGACTTTCACACCTGGAGATTTTTATTGCGATAGTTGCTGCTAATTTCATCAATGTACACACCTGCAAGACGTGCTATAACTCGATTTCAACGCAATAAGTGTAAACTTGTCTTCAATTACAAGAGTTTCAGAAATTCTTGAAGAAATGCCATCTATTGTAAATAATCCAAATTGCGTAAAATTTGAAAATTTTTCAAATGACATAAATTTTGAAAATGTTGATTTTGAAATATAAAGACAATCCTGAAAAATATGAAAAGATATCATTAAATGTCAGGAGAAACTGTTGCATTTGCTGGGAAATTCAGGTGGCGGAAAAATCTACACTTGTCAAATTTGATTCCAAGATTTTTGATGTATCGCGTGGTTCTTTGAAAAATTGATGGGACTGATGTTAGAGACTGTGATGTTAAAGAGTTTACGAAGGCAATAGGAATTGCATACCACAGGAAACATTTTCTTTTTTCAGGAACGATACTTAGTAATATAAAATACAGCCGTCAGGATGCTACTTTTGAGGAAGTTGTGGAAGCTGCTAAACAAGCTAATGCACATGAATTTATTGAAAATCTCTCTGAAAGGATATGATACAGAAATTGGGGGAACGTGGTATAAAACTGTACATGTGGACAAAAAGCAAAGAATTGCGATTGCACGTGCAATCTTTGGAAAATCCTCAAATCTTAATTTTGGATGAAGCAACATCAGCTTGATAATGAATCTGAAAAAGCTGGTTCAGGACGCGCTTGAAAAACTTATGAAAGGAAAAACTACATTTTGTTATAGCTCATAGGTTGACAACAATCGAAAAATAGTAATAAAATAGTAGTAGATACAGAAAGGTGAAATAAAAGAAAGTAGAAACCATAATGAATTATTAAGTAAAAGATGGAATTTACAAAGCGTTATATAATAAAAATTTTTGATATATATACTATTAATAAAAAAATTGAAAATTATTAGATATAAAATTATATTTTGCTAAAAAATAAAAGTTAGGAGAAGAAAAATGAAACAGATAAAAAGGTATCATTTTATTTTTCTTTTGATGTCAATAGTACTAGTGGCATTTTGGAAGTCAAGATCCAAAAATCTAAAAAATTTGGTAAAACAACTAGAAGACGAAACTAGTTGGCGATAAAATAAAAGAAGATAAGAAGATAAAAACAGCAAAAAGTAGAGGCTAAAAAGAGATGAAACAAAGAACAGCAAACGAGCAGCAGTTCAACAGCAACTCCGTAGCGCAGTCAGCAAAGTTCAGGCACAGCCTCATCTCAAACCTACACCAACACACCTGCACATACGCTACAGCAACAGCCTGTAGCATGATACAGGCAGAATCCAGCATTTGCACTTAATGAAGGTGACAAAGAAAATGGTAAAAAGAAAATAGAAGAAACAGAAGAAAATAACAAAGATATAGCTAAAGCACCAAGACACAGCATAATCTAAAAGATACTTCGTCTTCAGCTGCCAGACAAGAAAAACATCTAAATCTCAAGATTCTGCTCCCAAAATCATCAGGAAGTGCAGTGATCTGAAGTGGAAGTAGTAGTGGGAGCGACAGTTCAGGGTCATCTTCGTCAGGTGGAGGAGATTCAAGTTCATCGTGAATAGAGTATCGTCAATATAATTTGAGTTTTAATAATTAATCTAAAAAGTTAAGTATGCATTTACAAAAGCAGGAAAACATATAATACAGATAAGAAAGGTAGTGAAAATTTAACATGTTTAGAAGTAAGAAAAGAAAGTTACAGGAAAATATGACCAAAACAAATATAGATATTTTAGATATCTCTAATTCCAATGTTACTTGTGGCATTTCTGTCTATGAAATAACGCTATTTTAGTAATTTTATCAGCTGTGACTACAGAAGCTAGTAGAGATAATATTTTCATTTGTCATACATAGAGATTCATTTGAAAAGAACTTTCTGGAATTGACAATAGGAGCCTTGACAGGGTTTGTGCTTGCTCCAGTTTGACACCACTTTTATGTGGCGGCATTTGAGGAGCAATGCAGACAATATTTGGAAAAAGTTATATATAGAGGAAACTGATAAAAAGATTTTTATCCGGTGATTTTAGGAGAAAATTATTTGTATTTAACATTTTTTCCAGCTGTTCTTGCACCAAATTCTCCAGCCTGGACTGATGCAGAAAGTATGAAAATCGCCGAGCGATAACGTTTCAGGATTTGCTTCATTAAGTGATAAATAGAGGAATAATAGGAGAACTTTTCCATAATCGCAATGGTTTTAGGGGCGATATATTTAATCTATCAGAACAAAAATAATACTTGGCATATCCAGTATCGTGTTACTATTTTTCTTTGGATATTATAGTAGCTTCTAGCAATAATGTTAATGTATGTAACTACTTTGGAGAAATTATCTTTGTGGGTATTTTTCGTTTCTGACAGATACTTTCACTACTCCTAGAACTATGGACTTGGAAAAAGTATTTTCGGATTTTTAGCTGGGCTTTTTCTAGCAATCATATTCTGGTTTTTAGGAATTCATACGCTAGCAATTATTTATTCCGTATTAATTTTAAATCCTTTTCACAAGACCAATAAATACGATATTTAAAGCCAAATGTATTTTGGTGATGGAATCAGTTTCACTCGCTAGAAATTATACAAAGGGCTTGGTTTTGCCATTATTGATAGTTTCGTACTTGCTGCTCTCATTTGCATACGTTTTTGGATTTGTGCCATATATTGTTTATATTTATGTAGTTTATGGAATATAGTCGATTGTACAACAACAGATAAAAATAGGAAGGCTATGAACTTTGAATTTAAGTTTTTAGATAAAATAGAAAAATAAAAAGATATAGATATTTTACAATCTGAAAATAATTTTTACGCGGTCAATTCCGTGGTTTTTATTATGTTCAGAAAAAGATAATTTATATTTCCACATCCAACAGAAATTTGGAAGAAATTATCATCAATGCTTGAAAAATTATTATGAAATGTCGGAAAAACAACAAGATATTTTTAATGAAAAATCTAAAACTGAGCATATTAAAGAAAGTAAAAAGAAACTGGAAGATGATAATTGATATTTTTGAAAAATATCTCACAAAATAGAGAAGATAATACTAGGAATAAATATAAGACTGCTGGATATTTTTAAAAATCAGGAAAAATTTATTTTATTTGTAGAATTTACAGATTACTTTGGATATATATGAAAAAGTTAAGTTTTTCCTTTTGAAAACTGGGAAAGAATACAGTTTTTCAAAAATTGTGGAATTTCTTGTGGAAAATGGGTATGAAAATTCATATTTGATTGAAAAAGGGGCAGTACAGCAGACGTGGAGATATTCTTGATATTTTCCCGCCAGACTTGGAACATCCTGTTAGACTCGAGTTTTTGGTGATGAACTGGAAAGTATAAGAGTTTTTGATATTGATAGTCAGATTTCTGTGGAAAAGATGGAAGAAATAAAGATTTTGGAAATTTGCTTTCTGGAAATAATTATGAATTGATTGAGCTTATCGATGAATTGAGGCGGAAGATGTAACGATTGTTATTGAAAATGAAGAATTGCTGGACTATAAAATGGAAGAGTTTATTTTGCTTGACAGATAGCTCGTGAGGAAACTTATCGAAAAAGGTGACGAAAACCTGAAGAGCATTTTTGTTCAGACTAAAAAATTTCTCTGCAGGAGCAGATTGAGACTTTTAGGGATAAAAATAGGCTTGAAAAATTGTCAAAAATTGAAGATATTTATATTTTTACGAATCAACTATGAGAAGAAAATGAGTGAATATGGGCAAATTCTAACTGAAAAGGAAAATAATCTCGAAATTGAAAAATATGAGCTGTTTGAAGGATTTATCTTTTAATGATAATTCAGAAAATCCAGATAATAAAAAAATAGAAAAATAATTTTTATTGTGCTTACAGACAGGGAGCTTGACGGATATATTTACGAGCGAAAAGAAAAACAGCAAAAAGCTATAAAAATATAAAAAGTCAATCAGATAATCGAAAGGCGATCTATGTAATCCACGTTCAATACGGTGTTGGAATTTATAAAGGAATTCAGACAATGGAAGAGCGGGATTATTTGAAAATCAAGTATGCTGATGAGGATATTTTGTATATTCCTGTGGAAAAAGCTGGACAGACTTGAAAAATATGTGTCAAATGATACGGAAACCGCAGTTATTCAGGCTGGGAACACGTGGATTTAAGCGAAAAAGGAAAAAAACTTGAAGAAGATATTCAGAAATTTGCGGCTAGAACTTATCAAAATACAGGCAAGAAGCAAAGCCAGAATGGTTTTGTGTATCAGAAGGATACTGTGTGGCAGGAGGAATTTGAGGGCGAATTTTTCCATTTGAAGAAACAGAAGATCAGAGAAATGCCATCAAATGATGTGAAAAAGGATATGGAAAGTCCGCAAATAATGGACAGAATTGTGTGTGGAGATGTCGGATATGGGAAAACGGAAGTCGCGATGAGAGCGACATTCAAAGCAATTGACAATGGAAAGCAGGTTGTTATGGTAGTCTCAACTACTGTGCTTGCAGAACAGCATTTTGAACAGTTTAAAAGAAGATTTGAAAAATTATCCGATTACGATTGAGAATTTATCACGGCTTACGAAAAAGTAAATCCAAAGGACATTTTTAAAAATCTAAAAACGGAATTATTGACTTAGTTATTGGAACTCACAGGCTTCTAAGCGATGATGACGTGCAGTTTAAGAACTTAGGGCTTTTAATTATTGATGAGGAGCAAAAATTTGGCGTTAAGGCTAAAGAAAAGTTAAAATCTCAAAGGGAAAAACTGGATGTGCTGACATTAACTCGCGACTCCGATTCCACGTACATTAAATCTTGCGATGCTTGGAATTAGAGAGATTTTCCTAATTGACACACCTCCAACAAACAGACTTCCATTATAACAGAAATTCTCGATTGGGATGAGAAACAATAAAAATGGCGATACTGCGTGAACTGTCACGTGATGGGCAAGTTTTCTATATTTATAACGATGTAAAAATATGAAGGAAAAAATTGAAGGAACTGAAGGAAATGCTTCCCAGAACTTTGTAAAAATCGAATTTATAAATGGACAGCTTCCACCAAAGGAAATTAAGGATAAGTTGTTGCGTTTTTGAAAATGGGCAGTTTGACATTCTGATTGTTTCAACAATTATTGAAAATGGAATTGATGTGGGAAATGCTAATACTATTTTGATTGAAAACTTTACTGGTCTAGGGCTTATCGCAGGTGTATCAGCTGAAAGGGCGTGTAGGGCGTAGCAACAGGCAAGGATACTGTTATTTATTCAAAAACGAGAAATATTACAAAGCAGGGACGTCAAAAAGGAAGAAAGCATGCTAAAAGTGGAAGGGATAAAATCAGGAGGTTTTCAAATTTCGATGGAAGACTTGAAAATACGTGGTGCTGGGAAATTTTGGGAGATAAGCGACACGGAACGATTGAAACTTTGGATATGATTTATATATAAAAATGCTAAAATGAGGAAATTCGTAGCAAAAAGGGCGAGTTTGTCGAAAAATATGAAAATGTGGAAATCATATTAAATGAAAGAGGATTTATTCCAGAAACGTATATTCAAAAGACGAAAGGCTAAATATCTATAAAACGTTTTGCAATGCTGGAAACAGATAGCGAATTAACTGATTTGCTTGATGAAATTAGAGATAGGTTTGGGAAAAATTCCAGAACAGATGAAAAAAATTTATTTTAAGCATTAAATTAAAATTATTTGCTGAAAAATATAAAATTCAGAGAATTTTTGAAACAAGAAATCATTTTTGAACTATACTTTTTGGAAAATGCACAGAGAGAGCATGAATTAAATGAAAAATGAAATGAAGAAAGTTGTAAAAACTATTGATGCAGTAAGTCAAAGGGAAAAATAAAAGTGAGGATTTAATTGAGAATCTTGGTTGTAATGAAAGTTAAAAAGCAGATTTTTGATTGTAAAGTTCTTAAGATGTGACTTGAAAATTAGATTTAATGTTTAATAAGGCTATCAAATTAATATTATAGAATTTTACTTCTAATAGGGTTTAGTATAAGTATTCAGGATTTTTATCAATTAAAATAATTAGATAAACTTTCAGATTTTAATTAAAAATATCAGAAAATTATTTGCTTAAAAGTAGTATTCAGAATAGTGGAAAAATAGAAAAAGTGTGTAAAATTTAACAAAAGGCTTTTAATTATTGATGATGAAATAATAAAAATAGAAAAGGAGAATTGTGCATGAAAAAAGAGTGTTATTATTTTTGACAATATTTGGGATCGTTATTATCTCGTGGAAAGTTTTTCAGCAGAAACTACCACACGTTGAAAAATGGATAAAATATCCTAAAGGTATTAGAAATGTAACATCTGTAACAGAAGTATTTGGAACAGGACAACAAGTTACACATATTATTGTAGAATTTAACGAAAAAGTCGTAAATTCTCAGCTGACTAAAAGATACTTTTGCACAGTAGCTGGGCGAAATGTGGAAAAATGTATATTCAAACACACGTCCTGAAAGAACTAATATCGTCAAGACTGGAAAAATACTGTAATTATTGAATTAAATCCTAAGGATGCAAGGAGGCCTCTTTGCGTATTGAAGGAGGACCAGGAACTACGTTTTCAAATGAAAAAGAGCAACATCAGTATTACACAGAAAGGAAGATATTTTATTTACAAATAGTATTGGAAAAAGCATTGCAATACTTGAAAATAATAAAGACAAAAATTTAGTTGAGAAAATTTTTCAAGCAATTTGAATACTAAAGATCCAAAAACAGGAACATAGTGTAAAAATATAATTTGTACATTCCAAAAATTATAACAAAAAATAAAAATATCCACTTGTACTGTTTATGCACGATATGGGTGTTCTAAGCGAAGATACGAGCTACTCTTTATTACAGGAAATGGTGCTAGTTTTCATTTGCTACGCCCTGAGGAACAAGTCAAAGACACAGAGGCATTTGTGCTGGCTCCACAATATTCAAGACAAGTTGTGAATGATAATGGCGATATTACAAGCGATTTAGACGCAACTGTCAATCTTTAGTAAGAGATCATTTGCTTTCAAAATATAGTATTGATGACAAAAAGAAATTTATGCATACCGGACAGATCAATGGGTGGAATGATGGCAATTGTTATGAACTTTCATGCACTGATTTGTTTGCTCGCTCCATATCTGGTAGCTTGCCAATGGAATGACAAAGGAAGTAGCCCTATGGCAAAAATAATCTTTTGGATAATGGTTTCAACTGGAGATGCAAAAAGGCTTATCCAGGTATGAATACTATTACAAGTGAACTTATAAAAGAGGAGCAACTGTGGCAAGAGATACTTGGAAGGCCGACTACGCAGATGACAATTTTTAGAAGGAGCAAGAAAAGTTATCGCTCAAAAATCAAATATCAAATATACAACACTGAAAAGGAACAAACCCATACTTTACCAAAAGATGCTAATTGGATCAGAACATACAGGAACTTGGAAAGTTGCTTACAACATTCTGGGATAAAAGGTGGATGTTTTCCCAAGCAAAACAATAACAATATTGGAAATTTTAAATAAAACTGAAAGAATTAGAAAGATAGAAAAAATTAACTTCATTAACAATAATTGATAAATACAATTACATAGTCATTTAACAAAAAAATAATTATGGAAAAACATAGAAACGAAGGTAAAATGAAAAATAACTGAATCATTAAAAATAAAGATTTAACACCAAAAATTTATATTAAATCTTTTGAAGTTTTTTAAGAATATTAGTACAGATAAAAATATCTACCTTCAATTATAGCATTGTTACACTTAACGGTTATATAATGCATAATTCATTCTGTTACTACGATAAAAGCTGTACATACTCAACAAGTTCCCAAATTACCAACAATGGAGGTGTTGATGAACGCTATTCTAATAATAATAGAGAATATGCTTTGAATTTATTCAAAATGACGTTATTAATAGAATTGAAGCCAAAAAAAATGAATTATTGAAAGGATATATTACTAGGGTCATAATTTTAGCTATAGCTAGGCATTTATAAGTAATCTTACAAAATCTTTAGGACCGATAGGTATAGCAATTATATTTTAATTGCATACTTTACTGACATTTTTGAACAAATATATTTATCAAAGAAATGTAAACCTGCTCTTCTTTGAAAAAAATCTAAAACTGCTAAAAACAATAGACTAACAATCATTCTTCCTTTATTTTAATAAATATAATTTCAGCTATCATATCATCTTTTTGATGGCATCTTCCAGTAACTGTATTAAAATCACCGTCACGACTATGACAGTAATAATTATTCTTATTATCTCTAGAGAATTTTAGTTGGAATATTTGAAATTTATAAAATTCTACAGCAAGAGTATAATTTTCTTAAATGTGAAAATAACCAATAATTAATTTCACAATGGAAATTTAGAAAGGAGAAACTTTTGACTTTTAGTTATTTAGTCCTATTCATATAGAAACTTTTATTGTATCTATTTTTATTTTGTATATTTTTATTTTATATTCCTAAATTTTTCAAAAATTTGGATATAAATAAGTACTCAACTTTTTAGGATACTTCTTATTAATATTTAAGTTAGTTGACTCGATTTACAGGTTAATGTATCAAAATGAGACCAATAACTAATGTAACACCTGTACATCTTTGTAATTTTTGAGCAATTTTTGCAGGGTTGTATTTGATTTTTAAAAACAAAAATTTTTATATAATGCCGTATACTATTTAACTTTTGGACCAATATTGGCATTAATTTTACCAGGAATAATATACTATCACGATAATTATTATGTTTATCTTTTTATGATAATGCACGCACTTATTGTTTTTACAGCTTTTTGGTTATAGATATCTAAATGACAAAGCCTACAAAAAGGATTTTTCAGTCAATAATTACACTGCTTTAATATTTCCTTTACGCATTCATTTATAACTGGATATTTAAAGAGATAAATGCAATGTTTTTAAAAAGCCACATTATCCCCAAGTAAAGTTTATAAAATCCAATTTGGCTATATGATATTGTTCTTATTCTTACAATGATATTTTACAATTTTTGCTGTATTTGCCAGTTATGCAAAAGAAATAAAAGATAAAATTGCTATAGAAATGTTAAATAATAGAATCGTTTTGAAAAATAAATAGAGCAAGAAAAAGTACACCACTGATATTAGTATTAATGTATATATAATTTTAGTATTTTTAGGTGTACTTTTTAATTTTTCAATTTTTATTCTCTGCTCAGGTTGAGCTAGCACTTTCCTCTTCAAATTTTTCTAAAATAACTTTGTGTTATTTTCGGCTCTTAATTCAGGGTTTTATAGGATGAACAATATCCTTAAATTCTCCATTTGGCATTCTTCTTGAAGGCATTGCTACAAAAAGCCATTTTGACCTTCAATTATCTTTAATCCATGAATGACAAAACTTTCATCAAATGTGATGTCAGCATACGCCCATAACCTTTCATTGTTTCTTCCGTTTGTTTTCCAATTCTAATACGAATATCAGTAACTTTCATAAGTCTTCTCCTTGTTTTGTAATTTATATTTTTATATTTTTCCATTATAATTATACCTCATTTGTTAAAAACAAGTGAAAACCTCAATAAAAATACAATATTTACTGTATTTTTAGTAGCTTATAAAAGCTAATTCATAATCAAACTTTTTGACAATAAAATTGTTTTTAAAATTTAAGTAAAATAATTAAAATCTTTAAGTTTAATTTAAATATCTAATGCAAAAATTACTATTATTTTTATTCCAAACAAGAAAAATAATTAGTCAATTATTTGGTATATATTCATCAATAAATTCCTTTTTAGGCTTTCAGGCGGTAGATCCAGTACTTTTTACTTTTTATGTTCTTGTTAAAAATACTTTATTTCAAAAAAATATCGCCTTTTCACATCGTATGAAGATATATCTCCATTTACAACGATATTTCCATTGTCTGCTAGCTCCTTTGCCACTGTTCTTCTTTTTATAATTCTTGTTACTTTTAAAAAATTTATCTAAAACGCATTTTTCCCTCGATTTTTATTATTTTATATCTTTCATTCCTTCATACCAAGCTGTATTTGTTTCCACAAATCCAACATTTGGGTTTTCTTTTAAGAAAAAGTCCTCTTATTTTCACTTTTTTATCACTGAAAATGTGGATTGTCAGTTGTTGATTTAGCTAAAAGTGCCTTTTTGATTTTCCTGATCCTCTTTTTGCTAAAGTTTTTTTGTATTAAATACGATTGGTCCCATTGTAAACAGGTATTGATTTTTATAACTGTAAAACTTTTTCCAGCATAATCCCCAAATGGTGCAACTGCTCCTTTTTTGACTTTATATGTAGCTCCTGAATTAAAGTCTTTTCCAGCAGTCAGCTCATAAATTGTAAATGATTTTGGAATAGCAAATGTTGCAACGTCAACATCTCCTTTAAATAATAAAACTTGTGCTCCTGGATGTGAATTTCCAAACATAACTTTTGAAAATACTTTATTTCCAAGCACTTCATCTGTATTTTTTAGCCCAAACTCTTTTACAATGTAATTAGCAGGTATTTTAAATCCTGATGTAGAGCTGTTTGTAACAAATCCCATAGATTTACCTTTTAATTTTTTCAAGTCAAATCCATCTCCAGAACGGTATTGATTAGCATCTTCTTCTCTACTGCAATAAAGCTGTAATAACGTGCATCTTCAATGTTCCACTTTCTCCTGCATTTGTAAGCACTGCCTCAATATCCTTAGTTCTCTGTCTAGCATTCAAATACGACTTCCAGCTCCAATATAAGCTATTTGTGACTGACCAGAAATAATATTTTCAACCGTAATATTGTAATCTGTAGTTGTTACAATTTCAACCTTTTTCCCAGTTGCTTCTTGCACAACCCGTGCAAATTCTTCTCTTGATTTTTCAACTGAATCATTAGTTTCATTAGGTAAAAAAATACAATTTTAATTGTATCATTCTTTTACCACAACTAATTGCAAATAACAAAAATTGCCAGCAATAACAAACTTCTTAAAAATATCTCATAATACCTCCTAAATAGTATAAATAAATCTGCCTTATTATAGCATTTGTTATTTGCATAGTCAATTCTATATAAAAATAATTTTAATAATTTAATCTAAAAATAAACTATCTTTTCAAAAACTTCCCCAACTGAAAAACTCCTAACTTCAGGCTTTTGATTATCTGTTTTTCCATCAAAATCTGAGCTCCCCATTTTCATCAATATTCTGAGCAACTCTGAAATAACTTCATTGCCAAATTTTAATTCAATTTTTACCTTTCAAATAATTTATCTGATTAATTTCCTTTTAAAATATCCTTCCAGAATCCATTTTCTAAATTTTCACACAATGTTTGAAATTCTAAAACAATATTTTTATAACTTCATCAATTTCATATATATTTCTTATTTGAGTCAATGAAATGGCTTTTACTTTTAAGTTTTCTGGCAACATATTATTTACATTTATCCCAATTCCCGTAATATAAACATCTTCAGTTTTCTATTAGAATGCCACATAATTTCATATTTTTCCACATAAACATCATTAGTCCATTTGAATTTATATTCTAAATTTTTCAATTTTTCTAAGTCCCTTTATAACTGCAATTCCAGCAATCAATAGGCAATTTTCAAATAATCCTCAATTTCCAGTTATCTCTTTCCTTTAAAAAGAAACTAAAAGAGTGCCATCCCATCCAACGAAATCCAGTCATTCTGCCTGCGTGCCTTTTCCATGCGTCTCAGACTCTGGCAGAAATAACATCAAATTCCTCATAGACTTTTTATGATTTGTCGCAAATATTCATTTCGTTGAATCAAGTTCATCAAATTTATATAGATTTATATTTTCTTTCATCTCCTAAATTTATTCTAAATACTACTTTCCCACTGTATCCTAAAACTCCGTTTAAAAATAGAGAATAAATATAATAGAGATGTGACAGCTAATTTCATAATCATTTCAACTCAATTTCGTATTATCTTTTATACATCTTGATTAATAAATATTTTTCATATTACTATGTCGTACAGGATTGCTCATTGTCAGCAAAACCTTATCTTGCAGTAAAGGTTTCGTCCTGATAATTAAAATTGCAGCAAGATTGCTACGCAATAACCTTATGGCTAGTTCACGATATTCTCGCACTGACACACACTGCTACACTCAAACAGTTTGTCAGCACAGATTCTCCTTGACGGATTATTTATACTAGGCTGACGACTATATTTTAATTATTTTAAAATACATATGCAATCACTCACTAAGTATATTTTAGATTAAATAGAGTACAATCCTAGCTGACATTATTATGCGACATCTATAGCGGTAACGGCTGATCCAATTACTCACCCTGCTATTTGGTCATTGACGTACCATAACAGAAAAGTGGGATTTCTTCTTCCTGCCAAGTTTTCTGCACAACCCTTTGCTGCCATTGGAACTGCAGAGACTCCTCTTCAGCCCAATCATAGGTTACTTCTTCCGTTTAGTCAGTTTGTACATTATTTTCCAAATATTACACCTCCTACTGTCTCCAAAATGACAAAATGCGATTAACCTAAAATAATAATGTTTTATCTTAAAACTTAAAGTTTCTGCATTAGCTGTTGCTCCAACTGTCATTCCCAGACTATAGTAATACAGTATAGTGTACCCCTCGTACGTGTTCAACTAAATTTGAAACACTCCAGCCTTTTATAAGATTTTCAAGCATTAACATTCCAATTAACGGTGCTGATGATGGAACTAAAAGAATCACAATAATTGTTACTGCTATTGGGAAAATAATCACGTTTGACTTACAAAATCTTAGTTGTGTCATTTCTACCATTCTTTCTTTTCTGTTGTCAAAGTTTTATAATTGGTGGCTGAATAACAGGAACCAAAGCCATATAGAATAGGTCGCAATAGCGATTGACCTAGTAATGTGGGCTAATTTGGTTGTGATATAAATTGCAGGTCACCGTCAGCTCCTCCCATAATTCCAATTGAGCCAGCTCTTTTCCCTGTAAAGTCCCAAGTAAAATTGCTCCTATAAATGTTACAAAATTCCAAATTGGGCAGCTGCTCTAACAATAAACTTTTTGATTTTGCAATATGGTCCAAAAGTCTGTACTTGTTCTAGTGCTCAAAAATATCAACGGTGATAAATACCTAATCTTTACTCCCCTTTGATAAAGATAGTACAAAGTCCACCTTTTTCCATAAGTCCTCATTTGCAACAGCAGGCAGGTTTGTAGATGAGCATTCCAAAAGAAATTGGAAGCAGTAAATATGGTTCATATTGTTTTTATTGCCAGATACAAATAAAACTTAAGCGATTATTATCATAATAATCTGTTTTACAGTTATCATTGATAATCCTGTTGTTCCGTAAAGAATTTTTAGTAGTTCCATTTGAAACCATTCTTTCTTTTCGTGAGGTTCTTTATGTAATTTCTATTAAATGTATTTTTAAGATAAATACTACTAAAATATCATCAGTATTTACTGTATCAGCCCTTTTGTCACTTCTAATCTCAGCTTATGGTTCCATCGCAAGTGCAGCCACAATCAGATTTTCCATTTTCATAGCTTCCAGATCACGACTTCATCTCCAGTTTTACCTTTTGTCCAGTTTTTACTTTTCACATCCACAATAAGTCCTCGCATAGGAGCATTTTATTATTTCACTTTTCCTTCATGTTTCCTTTTGTAGAGATGGATTTTTCATTTTTGCTTCTTTGCTTGCTATTCTGAACTGGCTGAAGTTTCAATAGTCCCTCTCTTTTTCTGAAACATCTTCCACTTTGCTACTCATCAAACTTTTTCTCCAATTCTAATTTTATACAGTTTAATCATGTTTTTACTGTACTCCTTTTGTATTTCATTATATTTTATTTCATCTCTTTTTATTCTTATACGAGCTAGTCCTTATTATTCCAGTCGCTTCAATCTAGAGCATGCCATCATTACTGCCAGCATAGTTTCATCTTTTATCCATACCATCATTATCAATCTGTCCAAAATTTTCATTGTCTTTTGATTTCTTTTTATTTTCATCTATCATATTTCCTCATAATTTGAAGTATTTGATGACAATACCATGAATATCAAAAATAATATAATACAATCACCATTGCCCCAACCAAATAGTATATATAAATGGCATCTGAAAGTTACAGCTTGAACTTTTCGATAAAATATTTTCATATTTTAAATTATTCCTCAAATGAATTGTTAAATTTAAACAGTTTCACATATTCATTTTATTTCTGTAATAACTATCAAAATCTTTTCCTTTATGGGAGAGTTTTCATTTGTTTCTCAAATGAACCATATCACTATATAATCTTCTATATGGCTTAATATTGTCCCAATCTATAAGATTTTCCGCATCACGCGTCTTATTTATTTCCATATCAAGTTCTGATATTTTTCAAGCAATGCTTTTTGTTCCATCTCGTATTTTCATACCATTCCGTTATTTCCTTTTAATTTTTGTCTTGAGTAATCTATATCTAAAGTTCACTGTTTTCACCCTCTTTTTAAACTGCTCTAGCTCTTATTATCATCTCAATTTTTATTTCTAAAAAACTTTATACGACATCATATATTCTGAATACTATATTTCTCTTCGAGTTTTTTCTCAGTACTTTTCTTTTCAGGTAACCTTTTTGCAATCTAGGAAAACATGCAAGGTCTAGAACATCTCATCAGATTTTGCCAGACTCCTCTCATTTCAATTTCATTGTGTCATATTCATTTTTAGTAAATCAGCATGAGCCTTCCAGTAAATATCTTCATACTTCCAATTATAACTGCCTTAATTTCACATCCGAAATGACAGGTGATTTTCCCTACATTCCTTTACATAATCTTTCTAGTTTCCTTTGGAATCATCTGTATCTCTGTCCTGTCAGAGACATTAAATACTGACTGTGTTCCAAACCATCTGGCTCATCAGCGTTACTAAAGTAAGCCGTAAACCCATCTTTTCAGACTTTTGGAATTTCACGAAGCACATCTTCATATTTATCTTCCGCTCTTGCGCTCTTCAGCTGTGACAATAAAGGTTAGAGAGCATCCTGCCCAGGAAGCTTGATATTCCACAATGTTTGGCTCTACGGCAAAAGCCTTGGATTCAGTGTCCCATTATCAATATATATCTTATAAGGTTTAAAAATATTCTGCGACTTCCTTTCTAAAAAGCTCAAATTTAGCTCCGTAGTCATATTTCTCGGGCCTTGCAAAGGTTCCTAACAAGCGATTCTGTAGGTGGCTGTGAAGTTCTGCTCCAAAAGCGAAATTGCCGTATCCACAATATCCTACAGCATCAATAGCTTTTAATGCACTCATTCCAGCTAAGTCCCTGCCGTTGCATGTGTATGCAGTTCCAGTGGTATATTTAAAATCCCCTTTTCAGTTCACTTTACAAGCTCATGACCCACATTTGGCAGCAAAATTCCTGACATATCCTTTATTGCAATAGAATCTGCCCCCATGCTCCGCATTTCAAAAGCTAGCTTCTTATAGTATTCTATCGTATGAACAGGGACTAATTATTGTAACAGATGGCATAGCTAGCTATGTCCCTCCATATGTACTTTCCGATGCCTGCTTAATATTTCTGTGTCATTCTAAAGCATCAAAATGTCCTAATAATATCAATTCCATTTTTATTGAAAGTTCAACGAAATCTATCCACAATATCATCTGCATAATGCCGATAACCAAGCAAATTCTGTCCTCATCAGCAACTTTGTATTTTTAGCCCTTTTCCTAATTTCTCTTAATCTTTCCTATCATTTTCAAAAAATCTGATTGCTGATCATAGTTGCTCCACCCAGACTTCCATTCGCTGATATCGACTTTTTATCCATAGTTTCTATTATTGGGCAGCATTTCGCAGTAGTCATTCTTGTTGCCATAAGTGACTGATGTCCGTCCATAGCAACGATGTTTCCGTTATTTTTACCTTTCCCCATAAAACCTCCCATATTTTAGTAAACATTTAAAAATTGTTATAAAACAGACAGTTAAAGCATATCAAAACTGAAAATTTGGATCAGAAATCAAAGTAAATAATATTAGCGCTGGAACGTTACTGACTCTATCGCGTATTTATTCAAAAACAGCGACCTGCATTTACAATATGTTCGGCATGTTTCATATTTTGCTGGCAAAATTTTCCTAAACATTTTATGGCTTTTCTTCTGACAAGCCTCCATAAGCCCCTTTATGTTGCCCAAGTGTCTATTGGCTTAAAAGTTCACTTTGGAACATTTGGGACAATGTTGTGAATTTCCAGATTGAAAATCTCATCATGTCTGTATTCACTTCGTCCAGTTCACCGTTTAACGTTGCAGTTACCATCGCTCTTGTGTATTTTTAAGTTCATACGGTTTCCAACACCGTAAGGTCCACCAGACCATCCTCTATTTATTATACCCTTTGTGTTGTGAGTTCTATTTTTACCTAGCATTTCTGCATAAACCAATGGATCTAGTGGCATAAACGGTTCTCCAGCAAAGTTGAGAACGTAGGTTATAGGCTCTGTAATTCCACGTTCTGTTCCAGCCAGTCTTAGAAGTAAATCCTGTTACAAAATGGTAAATTGCAGCATCTTTTGACAGTCTTGAAACAGGCGGTAAAACTCCAAATCGCATCTGCTGTCAGAAATATTACAACACTCTGGAATTCCTCCAATCCCTGGAATTTGGGCATTTTTATATGATTAATTGGATAACCAAATCTCTCGTATTTTCTGTCAAACTTTTGTCATAAAAGTCAAATTCACGTGTTTTAGGATTCATTACAACATTTTCCACAAGACTTCCGAATTTTATTGCATTATAAATATCAGGCTCATGCTCTGGATCAAGATTTTATACATTTTTGCATAGCATCCTCCTCAAAGTTGAAAATGCTGTGATCAGACCATCCGTGTTCATCATCTCCAATTAACTTTACGATTAGGATCTGTTGAAAGAGTAGTTTTTCCCTGTTCCTGAAAGTCCAAAAAATACAGCAGTTTGACCAGTTCGTGGATCCATATTGGCAGAACAGTGCATAGGAAGCACATCAATTTCAGGCATTACAAAATTCATTATTGAAAATACACTGTTTTTAATTTCTCCTGAATACTCTGTTCCACAAATAATACCAACTCTGTTTGCTAATCAATAATTATTGCAGCAGACGAATTTATTCCATCAATTTTAGCATTGCATTTAAAAGCCTGGAGTCGATGATTATTGTAAAGTCAGCATGTCCATAATCGTTTAGTTCTTCTTCTGTTGGACGGATTAAAAGTTTGATGGATAAATAAATTTTGCTAGCACGTTCATTTATTATTCTAAATTTTCGTCTGCAAGTTGGATCTGCTCCCTGCTATCTCATCAAATATGAAAAATTTCACGATTTTGCAAATATGCAATCAGTTGTTATAAATAGAATCAAATTTTTCTTTTTCAATGGCTTTATTTACATTTCCCCAGGCAATTTTATCTATGAATACCAGCGGTATCAACAATATATTTGTCCTTAGGGTGAACGCCCTGTATATTTCCCTGTTGTTACAACTAAAGCTCCTGTTTCAGATAAGTGTTCCTTCCTCGCTTTAAACGCATGTCTCAATAATTCAGAAGGTGTCAAGTTTCTGTAGATACACATTTACAATTCCTAATTTCTCAAGATCTCTTTGTCACTCATATCGCTTCCTCCATATTCATTTGAAAAATTTATAATGAATATGTTAGTATATCTTTCATTAACTAAACTCTGACTAATTTTACAGATAAAATAATAACTTTTGCAGTTTACATTTAAAATCAAGTTTTAGCTGCAGTATCATAAAACAAAAATCTCTCTACAATTAAGTAGAAATACAAAATAATATTAATTTTAAATATCTTAAATTTTGAATTTATTTGTAAAATTAAATTTACAATAGTTTCCTACTTTCAATAAGTCTGAAAATCATATCATCTACACTTTATAACATGTAAATTATACAAATACTATATTAATTGATAATAAGTATTTACTATATAATTGTTCTATAATTGTATTCAACATTATTTTCTCCCTACATTAATATTATCCCATACTCCTGAAAAGTCAATGATTTTTATAAACTCAAATTAAAAGATTATTCTATGAAAGATTAAATTTATTAAAAGATAAAATATAATGAAATCACTTTATCAATAAAATTTAGTTAATATAAATATACGTAACTTCATTTAGATTTTAAAGGGGCAATATTTCTGGGAAAAATAATTTTCAAAGTGCCAAATATCTTCATCAATTTAGAAGATTTTTTCATTTCCTTTTCAAAACAGTTACCGATACAACAAATGTAACAGGTCAGCTATTGGAAATACCGAACAATTCCTTCAACTCTCCCATAAAGTACAGTAAAATTATAAGTAACGGCAATAGTGATATAATTTGTCTTTAAACTAAAGCTTCCCCAAACGCCCTTCAATTGGTCTTAAAACATAGTATTGCCTTAAGATACCATTCGAATATAGAAAATAAAATACTCCTCTATATATTTTATTTCCATATTTAAGTAAAGTTCCTTCACTTCAAAAATGAAATTATCTGAACTGGAAAAAGCTGAAATATTACCATTACGTTAATGAAATAACAAATCTGCTTTTTAATTCAATATCTCCCAAACTCTTCCATATTTTTTAGCTCATAATTTAAACCCGCAATAGGCTGTGCCTGTATTGTCAATACAGCTGCTATAAATGCTAGCATTTATTTTCGCGTGATTAAGCAACAGCAATTCGTTTCACTTCCATAAATGGATTTTACCCGTATATCTTTAGCCGTTATTTTGTTAATTTGAATAATTAAAACTGAACATTGAAAATAAAGGCAGTGCTTAAATACCAAACCAATCCCTATTTCATGTTTATCTTAAAATCCCTTAATTCAAATTTTACGCTTTTAAACACAGAAAAATACAAGCCGTACCTTTACCGATACAAACTGCCCAATCACAGTTACCCACGGGTAACGCCGTCCATTCCCCATATCAAACCCAAACATGAATAACGGATCTATTATAGTGTTTGCAAGCGATCCAACAACTACTCATAAGCGAATAAAGGTTTCCATCAGCCCTTACGAGGTTTTACTATCTTAAATAATAAAATGGTATTCTATAATTACAATCTATGATATATTCAATTTAGTCAAAATCTGATTTATGGCATGAGCTCTTCCATTAACATCGGTCTTAAAAAATGTAATCAATAGTATACACAAGGCAATTCTTTAAAGCGGCATTATTACTGCAATTCATGCTCTTTCTTAATTCCGGATTAAGGATTGTTCTGGCTCAACTCAATCCTCATTTAATCAAACAAAATTGTCGTAAATGACCATTCATGTACATTCCCAAAAGTCAAATTTTCTGTCAATAAAAATACAGTCTCCCACAATGTTATAAAGCGCGTTTACAAGATTGTGATAATTACCGTACTACCAAGTGAAATTGCTGTTTTAGGACAGTTCTATGCCAAATCTCATTACTCTGTCATTTAGTTCTGTTTTAATTTGTTGATTCTTTCTGTTTCCTCTTTCTTTTATTTTAGCTCTTGCTTAAAGCTGATTTTTAAATCTTTATTCAAGCCTTGTCTAATTTTTCATAATTAAAATTCCTCTATCCCTGCTCAAAATCCTTATATTTCATTTATACTATATGCAAAATTATATTTCAATTTTTGCTTTGTCTCATGGCTTAGTCATTATGAATCAAATTGCTGTAACTAATTTCAACCTTTAATTTTCCAAAAGTAGAACATTTAGTCAGGTACATGAAAAACCATTTTATGAATGGCGCTTTGCTCCTTTTCATTATAAAATAAACTGTAAAATATAAAAATATTATATTATAGCAAAATCCATCTTCATAATACCAGCTAGGATATTCAGATGGACTTGCATGTGGGAATAATGAAATATAAGCATATTTAAAATTAAAAATGTTGTGCTCTACTTTTCTATTTTATAAAATTGAAGCTAATCATTATAAATAATAAATCTTCACTATAAGGTTCTGAAAGAAAATATATCTTTAAAAGAAAAGTATTTCTAAAATATTATAAATGAATCTTTATTTGGATATTATCTTTTCTTAATAATGAATTATATTTCATTCTCAGCTAGTACTCTTTAAAATCATAAAAATAGATCTAAAGCATAAATAAATTAATATTTTTATTAAGTTATATATATTAATATATTAGATGTTCTCAATTATTATATTTCATTTTATATATGGTTCTCTATATTTTATTTTATATTTATTTTATTTGGATCTCAAGCTGAGTTGGGTTTTTGTCATCTTCAATTAAGTTCATTTCTAGTGTATTTCAAATAGTTCTTATGAGTCATGGGTGTGGGACCAATGCCTGATTCATCAGTTGTTTTCTTGACAGTATTTGCCTTCTGATTGGGTGGCTGTTGAACAAATTCTACAAAATCTTTTCCTTCTTTGTCAAAGGCTGCAAATCCATTATATATTAAAATCCTTTGATCTTCAATTCTCTTTATTATATCAGTTATTATTATTTCTTTTTATTGATGATTTCTTTCTATTTTTAATGATGTTTTAATGAAAGACCTACCCCAGTCCAGTGGTCAGTGGTATGGTGGAGGACAGTTGCTGGGGGTTTGTAGGCTGTGGTAGTCTCTTTAAAGTCCATTGTTTTATAATCTTATTTAAATAGATTATATTTAAACATATGGTTCTAAATATAGGAGAAAGTGCCTCAGCAATGGACTTTTGAAAATTAGTCTTGGTTTGGTTTCACTTGACCTTTTTGGATCTTACAAGACAAAATCGTTTGAAATCTTGTTTCCCAAACATTCAAATAAAACTTCTATTTCTACCCAAAATCTTCCGATTGTTATTCATGCAATATTGGTTGGTTTGGACAGATGTGGACAGATCCTTTATTTTGTCAACAATATATGATCTGTTCAACATTTTATTTCCCAGGGTGTGCCTTTAACATTTTATTGTTTCTTGGGTTTATTTGTGGTTGCGTCACCACTTTTAAAATATTTATTCTTTTATTCGTCAGGATGATATTGGATGGTTAAATAAATCTTTGTTCAGGTTTATTATCATTTCTGTGAATCTAATCTTTAGAACCAGTTCTTCATTTTGTTCAGTTCTTCTTTTCTAGCTTTTATCCTTTGATATTTGGATTCATCGGCTCGTACCGTTAGATGTTTTACATCCGCTTTTTCATCAGTGCAATTCATCATTTTTCGCAGTAGTGTGGCCTTGCGTTGCCATTTTATATTTAATGGAGCAGTCGCCTTTGATCTCAATCGCATGTTTGTGATCATATTCTGGGAACCCTCCATTGATAAAAGCTGCTTTTCTTGAGTTTTTGTAACTTCTTTGGTTTCTCAATGGGATCTAGGTTAGCTTTCTCATCGTAAGATGGATCAACAGAATCCATAAGACACACCAGTCAGTTGACCTGGACATTTTGCAGTGCTGTGCATCAGATCGTGCAGTAGTCAGTTCAGATCTTGGTGCTGCTGCCTGCCTGCCTGCGCTGCCACCTGCCTGCTGTTTTGTGCGCCGCCACTGCCTTTTCTGTGGATTCTTCTCCGGTTCATGCCTCTGGGTGATTTGGGTTCATGGGT
>BNJT01000918.1_pt1 | contig 82778 bp, 113 predicted proteins | sample 8540491 | NCBI WGS metagenome assembly BNJT01 (sample SAMD00202455, study PRJDB9452) | human saliva metagenome | host: Homo sapiens | reverse complement strand
GCGCGGGAGGATGTTCAGGCGTGGGCGACCTGGACCATCAGAACACGCACGCGTAGCACTAGTCACAAAGTGACGCGCAAAGGTATAGTCACATGCATGAGCGATATCGACGTCGACCAAGAGCTGCGAGCATTTGTGAGGGAACGCGACTGGGATCAGTTCCACTCTCCCGAGAACCTTGCAAAAATCCATCGTAATTGAAGCTGGAGAGCTCATTGAGTGCTTTCAATGGGGCGAGCCAGAAGACACTCATCGGCATCAAAGAAGAGCTCGCTGACGTCCTTACATATTGCCATCTTCTTGCAATGAAGCTCGGGTGCGAGACCCAACGAACTGATCCTTGAAAAACTTACGAAAACGAGGCAGAAGTACCCCGTTTCACTCCAGCAAGGGACGGAGCACAAAGTATGACAAGCTCTAGCAGTAAAACCCTTGGGATTCACGATCCAAGAGACTGATTTCGAAGCAGAAAAAATTAGCAAGCTTGCAAGAACGAGCGATCGGCTACAAAACTGGCCAGTCGTGTACATCCTCTCATCACCCAAGGCCGTATACGTAGGCGAAACACAAAACTACGAACAACGCATGAGGCAGCACCTCCACACTCCCGACAAAAACAACTTAGCCTCACTCATGTCGTATTAGATGAGCGATTCAATAAATCTGCATGCCTTGATCTCGAATCGACGCTCATCAATCTCATTCACTGGCGACGGCCAAAAACAGATCCTCAACGCCAACAATGGCATCGTTGATGCAGATTACTGCAGGGAAGAATATCGGGTTGTCTTCAATGAGATCTTTGAGAGATTACACCTGACGTTTGGACTCTTTAGTAAGTCACGACCAGAAAATCGAAAAACTCTGACTTTTTCAAATACTCACCTTTCAAGGAACTAAATCCTGAACAAGAGAAGATCATAACAACCATATCCGAAACACTTTTTCAACAGAATCAGCGAAAATCGCGAGGACCTACAAAAGATCTATATTCAAGGGGCGCAGGAACCGGAAAGACAATCCTCGCAGTCTATTTGATGAAGTTGTTTGCGGATTTCGGCACAGGTGCTCTCGAAGAACACGATCCGAGTACACTAAGTGACGATGATTTATCCACACCAAAACATCGATCATCTAGACCCTTGAAATAGGGCCTCGTCATTCTCCCAACAGTCTCTTCGCGATACACTCAAAAAGTGTTTAAATGCATTAAGGGACTTAAGGCATCGATGGTAATGTCGCCGTTCGATATACCAAAGGTTGTAACTAAGAGAAAGACCAAATTCGACCTTTTTAATTGTCGATGAAGCACATCGCCTTAACCGCTTCGCTGCACAAGCAACTGGTTTTTGCTTTGAAAGGCTACAGGAACTACAACGAGGCGCTATTCGGGCCCGGAGAAGGTGATCGCCACAACCAGCTCGATTGGGTTAACGCGTGCGCAAAGAACGCAATCTTACTCCTCGATCCAACGCAAGCCATTCGTCCAGCAGATCTGAGTTCGTCCACATGGAAAAAGGAACTAGACGAAGCAAGCAAAGCAAAAACGTGTGTTCTCCCCTGACCAGTCAGATGCGCATGAAAATCTCTGAAATCGATCGATACAAGCGTTTCTTGGATAAGCTTTTTGGCGATGGTCCACTAACGGATAGCGATGTACCTGATTTCGGTGAGTACGATTTCAGGATCTTCACGGACTTCGACGAAATGCGCAAAGCACTTCGCGAGAAGGAACTGAAAGTGAGGTCTTTCGCGAACACTAGCTGGCTATGGTTGGGAATGGAAGTCAAATCCTTCTAACAAAGAGAACGCCGGACTGACGCCAGATGCTCTCCCCTTCGATATGCAGTTTGGGCAAGGTCAGTACCGATGGAATCAAACAACAGTTTCTTGGGTACACTCCGATAATGCTTTCAACGAAATCGGATCCATTCACACCATTCAAGGATACGATCTTAACTACGCCGCCGTCATCATTGGTCCTGAAGTTGAATTGGACGGCGATGGAAAATATAGAGTCAATCGCTCCAAGTACTTCGATGACCGAGGGAAGCAGCACATACTGTTGCCGGTGAAACCACGACCCCCGAGCGACTGAACCGGTACGTTGCAAAACATTTACAAGGTTCTTCTCACTCGCGGCATTCTGTGGCACCTATATTTACGCTGGAGCATCTGGCCTTGTTGATCGGTTCATGCAGGTCCAGGAGATTTTTGGAAAATCGTGCGCTCTCAGCTTCCGACAACTAATTAATCTCTGTCTGCCGCTGAGTGGCCTAGCAACACATCCTCTTTCTGCACATCCGTGCGGTTACGGGAATGCGGGTGGGAGGATTTGCGTGATGGTTGCGCAGCATTCTTGGTGTTTCGTGTCGGTTCTGCGCGTACCTGATGAGAAAAGACGCACCCCCAGGGTGGGGGCACGTCGGAGGACACCTCACCGTGGAGGCACACACACCATGAAGGTCCCACCCTATCCGAGCGACCCGTCACCGAGGAAGAAGAGCAAGCGTTCGCTGGTTCGCCGTCGCGCCGCAAGAAGTGCTCCCTAACAGCCAGGAGAGCAGTACTACGCCCGTGGGCAATGGGTATCGGGCTCACCGTGCTGGTGGCTGTGGCATCTGTTGGTGCCTACACGCTGGGCGTGAGCATCAGCTCGTGGAACGATCGCCCCAGCACCGCCGCAACACCCACCGCACACCCTGCGCCCACGCCGTCAGTGTCCAGCGAACCTCCGATGTCAGGCGGATACGCAATCGGCCCCGACGGAGTCCTCGTGCGCCCCGCCGAGTTCGCGGCAGACACGTACACAAAGCCGGAACTACCCGAAGAAGCCAAAGAAAACACCGAACGAGGCGCCGAAGCAGCCGCAGAACACTACCGCGCTCCTGATCTATTCTTGGAATACTGGCGACACTCAGCTACTAGCCGATATGTCTGACCCATCATCGAACTTTGCAAAGAACCACATTGCCAATACTCAGGAAATGTATACAAATGGCTGGTCATTTGGAAACTCAGTAACAGTACAGGAGGTGCTTCGTCTTGAAGCAGTTTCATCGCAAGATGGAACCATTCCACCAAATACCGTCGGAGTTCGCTTTCGTGTCAGCGCAAATAATGGAACAAGGTGCAGGGGCAGAGCATTATTGTTGACGATTCTGAGCATAGTTCAACAATTACCTTATTCATGACATGGAAAGATAACCGCTGGACAGAGGTACAGGGAAGCGCCACCGATCATGATGACGAATAAATTACGCATTTTCCCTTGCAATCACCGCCACTTCATCTTCTTTACTAATTTTTAAATTGCCTACCCGCGATAGCCCTCGCACCAAGTTCAGGTTTTGACGCCAACGGAATCGATAGGGATGTCAACACTGATATGTGGGAGGATGAGAACGAAGATAGTCCTGGCACAGTAGGAAGCCCTCTCAACCATCAGAAGATGACACGGGCTCACCTCGAGCAACTGAACCAACAACCACGAACAGCGCTTTGATTTTGCACTTGGCTACCATTGTGAACACCCAGTTTCCTACGATTCGGGTCATCTGATGTTCCCCTACCTACTGGAGATGCGACGATCCTCCGCCGTCCGTAGAAACGCCATCTGATCCTCCTTCAACCCAGAAGATTCTGCGTCACGCTGCTGCCACACCACGCGGATGGCGCAGGGATCTACAAGCAGCCCCCACATGTCTCGTACACGAACAAGTACATTCCTACGCTCGTCTCAGTCACCAACCCGACCCAGACTCACGTCATCAACCCTATTGGGACACGACATCACCATCACGCTGAAGGCCACCAAATACGAATGGGACTGGGGCGACGGCACCCCGAACACCATCACCGCCTACCAAGGAATGGCCTTCGAAAAAGGTATGGACCCCAACAAAGACCCCAGGCTCATCCGCCACTATTACACGGCTCCCAACGGGTGGAAGTCCTTCCTGGACGGCCCATACCCCAGTGCCACCCGCACCATCACACTCACCACGACCTGGGCGGGCACGGCCACCAACCCCTTCACGGGTGAAACCCAGACGATCAATGGCCTGGTCACCACCACCGAAACAACCGGCCCGTTCCCGCTCGGCCAACTCATCGTCAACAACACCGACACCTCAGAAGAAAAAAACAAGGCCATTACACACTGAGGCCCCAGCCCACCATCGTGGGCTGGGGCCTCAGCACAGATGTTTCACGTGAAACAATCGCAGGAACAGCAACCGAGCGGCCTCGAGCGCGGCACCGCAACTACTTGCGGTGGTAGCGCGGGCTCGTGCCCAAGTGCGTCGGATAGACGTTCAGGCCATCCTTCAGCTTCGACTCGTCGAAGCCGCGATACGTGTACGAATTATCATTCACGATATCCGTCGGATCCACGACGCCATCCGCGTACTGCTGGACCTCCTCCGGCGTCGGGCTCGACCCGCCCCTGCTTCTGCGCCAACGGGCTCTCGTCAGGGAACTGCGACGGATCCGTATTCAAAATCGCACCCGGATCGATGCCACCAAACCCGGTGTACTTGTTCCACCCATGATCAGGATTCAGCCCGTCTTCACCAGCAGCTGCAGCAGCTGATTGGAAGTCGCCCTCAGGCCACCGCTGCTTCGCCAACGCCAGCACACCCGCGACGATCGGCGAGGCGACCGACGTGCCAAAGGTAGTGTCGTTAGCGCCAGTTTCGAAGTTGTGGAAGAGTACAGGCCCGCCGATAGAAGCCGTCACCACGCCCTCACCCCACGAGGAGTAATCCTGCCGCGTCCCATCGGTACCGATCGCTGTCACACCAACGACACCGGACCACCGAGACAACGACGTTAGATCATCGTCAGTCGCACTATTGCCCGCGGCGGTCACGAGGATTACTCCACTTGACATCGCTCGAGCAACCGTCCACTTCATCTGATCGTTGCCATCATCGCTGGTAGCGGATAGGTTGATGATCTGCGCCCATCATTCATCGCCTGATTCAACACCCGACCAGCTCCGTTTTCCCCACGTAACCAGCACCACCGAAGCAGTCTTCTGACGCCTGATCATTCTGGTTTCCAAAAAGCGATCTTGTAGGTCAACAGAGAACTGGCGGGAGCAATACTGTAGACATCCGACACGAGGATAGAAGCCACACCCGTGCCGTGCGTCCAAGAACCATTAGAACTCGTTATGGTGCAGGTTTCTAGCCATAATTTTTTTGCACCCTTGAGTTCAGGCACGGATGTGTCCACCGGACCATCGATCATCGCGATGGTGACGCCCTCGCCCGTGTAGCCCTTCGCGCGCGCCTGATCGAATCCGTAGTACGAGAAGTACGCCTGATCGGCCGCCGTAATCGTATCGGCTGCGTGCGCGGGGGGCAGCGGGAATCGACACGATGCCCGCCGCGAGCGCACCAACGGCAGCCACGGCGACGCTGTTCCTCACGCGCACTCTGTCGACCCCTCATTGCCCTCACCATTGGCGCGGGTCCCATCCGTCGTCCCGACGCGGCGCGGGCGCAATGTCCTTGTCGGTCCCGTATGTCTCGCGACATCGGATTCACATAACCCTCCGGCAACTCATCGTCATCCTCCACGCGAAAAGGCGTGTACTTGCGACGCTTCGCCTTCTCGTCACCCTTACCACGCCCGGCGCCTCGCACCAGCACCGCCACCCATGAAGCCAGAGGCTCCCTGAGTTCCGGCTTTTCCGGAGCCAGCGGCACCAACACCGACACTCGCTCCGCGGGAGCCATCAGCTCCGACGATACCAGATAGGCCTCCGACGCCGGAGGGTGCCTTGTAGGTCCCGTAACCCGGACCGGAGTAGGATCCCGCGCGCAACGATGACATTCCGCTCGGCTGCCTGCAGCCCCTCCTCGTCCGAGAGCACCCGCAGCACCGCGGCCAAGAGCACTCGCCGACGAACCGAGGCCCCCTGCCATGCGGCTGGCACCACCAATGCCTAGGGCTCCCGCTCCTAGCATGCTTTACCCGCCCAGGCGGGCGGTCACAGCGGACTCGCTGCCCGGGCCGCCGTTCACGTTCCACAGTGGGTGGTAGCGGTCTACCGGGGGTGCTGAGCGTGTAGCCGCCAACGACGCCGTTGCGATGCCAATCCCCATTCACTCGCGTGTGCAGCAGATCGACGCCCATGAGGTCCTGTGGGTCGGAAATCGGGTTCAGGCGCGACCCCTCCTCACCCCTCAGTCACGAAGCGATTCGGGATACGAGGCGACGACATAACGCGAGCGCTCACAGGACCGCCCTCGTCGTACCCCGCCGGATACAGTCCGGAGCCGGATCCTCGCAGATCAGATCGACCGTAGTCAGTGTCGCGGCTGCCCGGGTACACACCCGCCTCGTGAGCAGAGGTGTTCAGGTATCCACGCTCAATATCGTTCCGAACAGTACCACTTGACGGACCTGACCCCTGCGCCGATGTTGAATCGGGGTTATTAAAACGATGCTCCATTGCGGCACGCTGCGCATTCGTCCCATCCGCCAGGGCCTGCATCGTGTCGTTCGCGCGCTGCAGAATGTCCGTCGCGGCGGCTTCACGCTGGTTGTTCGCCCGCATGATGAGCCCTTGGACGTATGCTTCACCCGTCGTAGCGAGCGCGTTGATGGGCAGGCCAACGACGCCCATATATCCGGTCACAGGAATGACGACGTGGGGCTGCGTCTACCAACGCCTGTAGCTTCGAGTCGACCAGGGTGGGCGAGAGCCGCATAGCGTCCTCGCGCACATGCTTCATGACGCGACGGGCCTCCGCATAGAACTCCATCGCGGTGTTGTGTCCATCCTGATGGCCTGCACCTGCTTCATCGCGCGATCGGTCCACGCGTCGACCTGGTCTCCGGTTTCCCCGGTAAACGCCTGGTTCGTGCGCAGGTGGTGCGTCGAGTTGTTGGCCTCGTTCAGGCCGCACACGACCGTATTGTGTTCGTGGTCCGAGGCGTCCAGCGCAGAGGCCGTCTCGATCGCGGCGACCAGCTGCATGAGGCGCTCGTACATCGGGCTCTCAAACCATGATTCGTGCTCCTCGTTCTCAGATGGCTGACGGCGCGTTTTGGGCGGGCTCGGGGACGAGGCACCGGCATCGGTACCCGAATCCACCGGCGGGGCGGAATTGTCAACAGGTGTCGGAGCTGCAGTGTACGTCGCATAAGCAGTCGGTCCACCGGTACTCGCCGGGCTCTGATCCAGGCCCGCCAGGATGGCTGCGAGCTGGTCAGCATTAGCCGTCTCGGCGGCCTCGAAGGCCTCGGCTGCCTGTTCGACATTGCCGTCGAACGTTGTGAAGCTCTCCTTCTGCTTCCCGATGAGACGATCCTCAGTCTTCATCAGCGAAATGATCGCCGTGCGCATGGCCTGGAACCCGCCCTCGTCGGACCAATACGAGGGGTCTTGCGCGTCAATGAGCCGCCCTGAGAGCCTCCGACGAGTCCCCCAGGGACTGCCCTCCTCGCTTCATATCGTCACGCGTCTGGGCGTGCTTATCGGAATCGAAGCCGACGTCAACCACGCGCTACCTCCTGATCAACCGACCCACGATTTCGTGGGCCACGGAACACTGTGCTACCCAGCCAAGCATATGACCAGTTGTTCAGGTTAACAAGCGATTCAGAGGTTCACGAGGCCGGGGCCGGGTCCTCGGAGAGGCCCACACACAGGCCCGCTCACAGCAACGCCGACCTCACCCCCGCCTCTCGCGCAATGTGCGCGCGAGGGAGGCCGTGCCCTCGGCGCGAAGACCCAGGCGAGCACGAAGCACGCGGTGAGCACCAGGACGATCGTGGCGCCCGTGGGCACGTCCAGCGCCCACGACAGGTACAGGCCCACCAGGCCACCCGGAGGCCCCGAGCGCGGGCGACAGGATCATCATGGTCCCCAGGCGGTCGCACAGGAGCCGCGCGGTGGCCGCGGGGGTCACCAACAAAGCAAGCACGAGGACGTTGCCGATCGTCTGCACGGAGATCACCACGGCCAGGGCCACGGCGACATACAGAGACAGGTCCGCCAGCAGAACGTGCACGCCTGCCGCCCGCGCGCTCTCGCGATCCAGGGTCACGGCGACGATGGGCCGGTGCGCCAGGAACAGCATGAGCAACACAAACAACGCGCCCGCCAGCACCACGGGCACATCCGACGCCGGGATGCCCGTGATCGACCCGAAGAGGAAGTCCTGCAGGCTCCCCGCGTACCCGGGCGCCCGCGCGATGATCGCGACGCCGAGTGCAAACGCGCCCAACGAAGAGCACGCCGATGACGGAGTCCTCCTTGAGCCGCCGATTCTGCGCCAACAGGGCCACCAGCACGGCGGTCACGACGCCCGCGAGCGCCCCGCCGAACACCAGGGACCCACCGCACACGAACGCGATCGCCAGGCCGGGGAACACGGAGTGCGCAACGGCATCGCCGATGAACGCCATGCCGCGCAGGACGACGTGCACGCCGACGCTGCCGCACACGAGCGCGGCGACGACCGCGATGAGCAGTGCGCGCGGCAGGAACGCCAGCGCGGGATTCGTCAGGTCGCGGAAGAAGTCGTAGGGGCTCAGGAAGTCCGCCGCCGCGGCGAGGCCACCCCCGGCCGCGTGGATCACGGTGCTCATGCGCGCACTCCTAGGGGCGTCGAGGATCGGGTTGTCGGGTCGCACGTCGAAGGCGCGGATCCACGGGTCGGCGTCGGCGAGCTCCTCGGGCCGCCCGGAGGCGACGATCGTGCGCCGCAGCAGGTACAGGCGGTCGCAGCCGGCGCGCGCGCCGATGAGGTCGTGCGTGGTCATGAGGGAGGGCCCGTCCCCCGTCCGCGAGGCTACGGAACAGGTCCATGAGCATCTCCTGCGTGGGCATGTCGAGGCCGGTGAAGGGCTCGTCGAGGAGCAGCACGGCGGGCCGGATCGCGAGGGCACGGGCGACGAGGACGCGCTGGCGCTGGCCGCCGGACAGCTCGCCGATGGGACGCTTCGCAAGGTCGCGCATCCCCACGAGGGACAGGGGCCTCCTCGACCGCACGGAAGTGCGGGGTCCGCGCGCGCCCCAGCAGCCCGCGCCGCACGGTGACGGCCTGCAGGACGGCGTCGCGCACGCTGATCGGGAAGTCCCACGCGAACTCGTGGCGCTGCGGCACGTAGCCGATCGCGCCGTCGGTCTCGACGCGCCCGCTGGAGGGGATGAGTCCCCAGGATCGAGCGGATCAGCGTGGTCTTCCCGGCACCGTTGGGTCCGATGAGGCCGACGAGCTCCCCGGCCTCGACCTCCAGGTCGACGCCCTCGAGGACGCTGCGCCCGCCCAGGGACGCGCCCAGTCCGGTGACGCGCAGTTGGCTCACTGCTCCCTCCCCGATCGTCGAGGCTGGGGCCGCGCTCGCCTGAGCCCTCACCGCGGGCGGTGGGCAGGGGCGCGAGGATGGAGTCGGCCTCGGCGATGGCGGCGGCCTGTTCAGCGCGGCTGCGGCGCGAGCGCGCGACGACGAGGGCGCCGATCACGAGGAGCGACACCGCGGCGACGGCGATGATCGCGAGGAAGGCCCAGTCGGGCAGCCCGCCCGACGCGGCCCCGAAGCAGAGGACGAACCGGCGGGGTCAGCGGCCCCGGAACCAGCGGGTGCAGCACCAGAGGAAGAAGCGGAGGAAGGAGCGGAAGCACCATCGGCGGGGGGCGGCGGCGGGCGCGGCCATGGCCAGGGCCTCGGACGCGGAGGCGGCGTCACCAACGGCGAAGCGCAGGGTCGTGGAGGCGCTCACGGCCTCGCCGGCGGTGGTCGTGCCGAGGAAGGTCACGGTCGCCGTGTAGGTGCCGGGCGCGGAGAACGCCCAGTTGGCGTGCACGTGCGTGCCCGAGTCGATCCACACGTCTCCGGGCGCCGCGCCCGAGTCGGCGAGCAGGAGGGGCTTGCCGAAGGTGCCGGACTGCAGGAACAGCCACGCGCGGCCGGGGCCGGACACAGGGCCGACGCGCATGGTGAGGCCGCGGTCGATGGTGGCCGTGACGGCGGGGTCCTGCGTGTTCCAGCCGAGCCACACGACGCCCGGGTTCTGCGTCTGGGGTACGACGTACACGGGCTTGCCGGCGACGTCGGCCAGGAAGGGGTAGTCGGCGGAGTCGGGCGCGGTCATGATGGCCGCATCATTGACCCGCAGGACGGTCTGGTTGGGGTCGCGCCACACGGCGCCGCTCTCGGCGTCGTGGCGCAGGCCTGCCCTCCACTGTCCGTCGATCAGTCGCGGGCCGAGGTCGACATGCCCAACGCTGATCTCGCTGGCCTCGTTCGACCACTCCTCGTGCGCGGCAACGCTCTGCGCGAGGTCGGGGTCGGGACTCGGGTCAGCAAAAGAAGAGGGCGCACCCGCGATGACGAGGAAGGCCGACACAAGTATGAGCGCTCAGAGACAGGCCGAGGGCGCGCGGAGCGCGACGAGGCGCTGGCAGGATGCCCGCTCGGTCCCGGAGGCGGCGTCAGGGCCTGGCCGAGCTTGCGGAGAGGCCTCCGGCTGGCCCCGGGGGGCGGCGGCAGGGCCTGGCCGGGCTTCGAGACGCGGCGCCGAGCGTAGCTCGGTCGCCAAGTCTCGCGGGCGGGCCGCCGCCACCGGGGCGTAGAGTCAGCGGCCGTCCTCGCAGGCAAGAGCCGGCGGCCGGCAGTCAGACGAGAAGAGAAGGATTTCATGGCATCTCCTTGCCGCCCAGGCAGCGTGCCAGTGAGCGGGCGTTGTGTTCCATCATGTCGATGTAAGTGGGTGCTTGGTCGTCGAGGGTGTCGCCGTACAGGGGGCAGATGTCCACGCCCGCGTCGGTGGCGGCGGTGCGCAGGGTGGAGCGGGTGCGCGCAGGTTGGGTCTCGAGGAACACCGCGGGGATCGAGGAGTCGGACAGGGTGGCCTGGAGCTTGATCCGGTCGGCGATGGAGGGTTCGACGCTGGGGTTGGGCGCGACGAAGCCGGCGACGGTGAGCCCGTAGGCGTTCGCCAGGTACGCGTACGCGTCGTTGGTGGTGACGAGCTTGCGGCGCTCCTCGGGGATGGTCGCGATGGTCGAGGCGACGGTGGCGTCGAGCTCGTCGAGGCGCGTCAGGTAGGCGGCCGCGTTGGCCCGGTAGGTGGCCTCGCCGTCGGGGTCGACGGAGATCAGCGAGTCGCGGATGACGCGCACATACGCCTGGGCGTTGTGGACGTCGTGCCACAGGTGTGGGTCAATGTCGCCGTGGACGTGTTTGCCGAGGACGGCCTGGGGCAGCATGTAGACGTTCGCGCCGGGTTCGCCGATGAAGCGGAACGAGGCCTCCCCGGGGATCGTCGTGAGCGCGCGGGTGGGCACTTCGATGACGACCTGGTCGAGGTCGGTGCACTCCATGGTCGAGGCGACGGCCGCGCCCGTGGTTCCCTGCGCCCACGCAGGGGACCGAGGCCTCGTCCCCGCTAAGTGCGCTCGGCGTCGGAGGCGAGTTCGACGCGCTTGGTGGTGAGGTTGACGGTGATGTCGGCGTGGTCAGCGGACGGGACGCGGCGGCCCTCACTGGCGGCGACGTCCTCGGGCGGGGTGCCGACGGCGAAGACGGCGGTGCCTTCCCCGACGCTGACCGGGCGTGGCGCCGGGCGTGGTGCGCAGGTTGGCGCGGAAGTGGACGCGGTAGACGCCGGGGGCGGTGAACGCCCAGCTCATGTGCTGGTGGGCGTCGGCGGGCAGCTGCGCGGTGTCGGTGTCGTATCCGCCTGCGGCGTTGAAGCCGTCCGAGGTCGCGAAGGCGATCTCGGGCTGCCCGAAACGACGTGGTGAGGTAGGCGGCGGCCTGGCCGGGCCCGTCGACGCCGGTGGTCGTCAGGTCGATCTGCGAGGCGCGGGTGGCCCCCATGTCGGCTCCGTCGCCCCACACGCGCATGCCGAGCCACGGGGTGTCGAGCGCGCGGTCTTCGACGAGGGGGAGGATGGTCGCGCCGTTCTTGGCAGGCCTCCTCGGCGACGGAGACGGAGCGCGAGTCGGCGGGCAGGTTGGAGTCGAGGCGCGGATGAGGGCGTGCTCCCTCGAGCATGAGGTGAGTTGGAGAAGGGCGACGTCCGCGTAGGCCACGTCGCGCACGGTGCGCAGGGAGGGCTCCACGGTGCGGGTCCGCCCCGTCGGGCACCATCTGCGTGACGTGGACGCGGTCTCCGGCGACGTTGCGCACGAGGTCGGCGAGGATGCCGGTCGTGGCGACGACGCGCAGTTCACCGTCGCTCGCGGGGTCGGGTGCGGGCGCGCACCCTGCCAGGGGTCGCCGTGAGCGCTAACGTCGAGGCAGCGAGCACACCCACTCCCCGCCACCCACGGAAGGGGAGGCGGGGATGAAGGGAGAGTCGGCCTCGTAAATGAGGGGTCACAGCGTTGCGCGCAGGTTGCGGCGGCGTCCGATCGCGCCCACCCCACGCAGGCTGCGCCCGTGAGCGCCCACGTGAGAGAGACGACGGTCAGCGGGATGGTGTCGGCGCCGGTGGTGGCCAGGGAGAGGTCGCAGTCCTTGCCGGAGGCGGTGCGGCCGACGACCTGGGAGACCATGGGTCGCCCGCTCGGGGCCGGTCGCGCCCGTGGCGGTGAGGTCGCCGCCGGAGCCGAAGCCGCTGCCCGCGAGCGCCGCGCCGTTCGGGGGTGACGCGCATGGTGATGGTCAGCGTGTAGGTGCCGGGTGCGGTGAACACCCAGTTCTGGTGGGCGTGCGTGTTGGCGCCGAGCGTGTAGCCGGTGCCGGGGCCGTCGAAGACGTGCTCGCCGACGCCGGAGCCGAGCGCGCCCGCGTTGAAGACGGCGACGCGTCCGGGGCCTTCGACGGCGTCGAGGGTGAACTGGACGGGGCCGGTGGTGCCGGTGACGATCTCTTCGCGCTGGGAGTTCAGGCCCAGCCACGGCACGCCCGCGATCTGGGTGGAGGGGATCAGCCACACGCTGGAGCCGGGGGTGGCGACGAAGCCGAGGTCGGCGGGCGCGGTGATGCGCGCGGCGTCACCGAGGGCGAAGGTCAGGGACGAGGGATCAACCCACTGGGCGGGCTGGCTGCGGTCGTCCTTGACGCGGGCGACGAGGGTCCTGTTTTCGATGGCGGGGCCCAGGTCGAAGTGGCCCTCGGTGGCGTTGCCGGAGGCGCCGTCGCCGACGCTGACGGTCAGCGTGGTACGCGCGGTGTTCGCGGGCGCGCTGTTCGAGCGCCAGGGTGGCGGCCTCGGCCCTCGGTGGCCTCGCGGGTAATGCGGGTGGCGACGCAGCGCTCACCGCCGGTCGTGCCGGAGGTGGTGTGCGCGCCCGAGGACGGGGCGGGGTTCGCGCCGGTCGTCGTGCCGGTGGTGCCGTTCGTTCCCGTCGCGCCGGGCGCGGGGGCCGGGCGCTGGGCATACCCGTGGCGCCGCCCTCGCCCTGGTCCTGGGCGGCCTGGTTGTTCGTGGAGTTCACCGAGCCGGGGCCCACGCCGGGGGCGGGCTGCGCCTGGTCGGTCGAGGGGGCCGCTGCGGACTCGGCGAGGCACGAGGCCTCGTCGGCGACGTCAATCGTGTAGGTGTGGACCGCGGACTGGGCGTTGGCGGTGCCGGTGTTCCCGGGGTCCAGGCGCTGGCCTGGACGGTCAGCGTGTAGCGGCCCGCGCGTGAAAGAGCCAGTTGACGTGCTTGTGGGCGGCGTAGGGGCTGGTCGATGTCGTCGCCCTCGGGCGCCAGGTCGAAGCTGCCGTCATTAGTGACCGCCTTCGTGCCCTCCGTGAAGCTGGAGGTGAAGGCGTAGATGCGGCCGTCTGCGGGACCCGTGTAGGAGATGTGGAAGCGCGCGGCGTCGTATCCGCTGGCTGCGACGCCCAGGGTGTCCCAGCCGGGCCACAGCACGGTGGCCTGGTTGTCGCCGGACTGGCCGAGCAGGTACGCGGCGGCGGGAGCGCCGGTCGCCCGGGCTGACGGAGGCGGGGATCTGGGCTGAGCGTGGACTTGTTGACGGCGAGGAGCGTCTGCTCGGGCTCGCGCATGACGCCGGAGCCCGTCGCGTCCTCCTTGATGCGCAGGGTGAGCGCACCGGACGCATCGGAGGTCAGGTCGAAGATGTCGGCGTGGCCGCGGTCCAGGGTGGCCGTGGTGCGGCGGGGGCGGTGCGCATGACGGTGCAGGCGGGAGCGTCGGCCTCGGACGAGGCCGTGGCTGCGTCTGCGGTGGCCTCGGCGGCTTCCTCTGTTGCTACCGCGTCCGCGGTGTCAGCGGTGGCTTCGTCGGCGGCGTGTGCCGCCCGGGAACGAGGGAAGGAGGTGGCCGCGAGGGCCATTGCGGCGAAAGCCCGGGCAGCTGCGCGGCCCGGGTTCCGGTACTTCGTGGGGTTCATGAGGGGTCCTCTAGGTGCTTCGCACGTGAATATGAATGAGAATCGTTATCATTCTATGCCCGTACTCCCCGCCGCGCAAAGTTCTGGCGCCCGAAACCCTGATCGCAGCCAATAGCTCTGACGAAGCCCAGATCCCCGAGGAGTAGCAGTCCCCCACCTCAATCGCTATTGCCATGCCCCTTTGCAGGCCAGGGTCGCACATACAGGCATTTCACGAACCTGCACAAACCAACATAAAATCTCCGAAATTTCGCGATCTGTGGGCGAGCATTGCCGACACAACAGACGAATTGTGACGGCGTGCGCACGTTTGTGCAGATGGTGTGCACGCGGCCACTTTGCTTTGCAAATTGCTTGGTTTTTGATGCGATCTAAATTACTGGCCGAACGGTTGATTGAGCGTTTTGGGAGGGATAAACTATAACCATCAAGCGCCTGACAAAGCTGCCAAGCTGGTCCGGCGCTTTTCTTGTTTGAAAACGCAGGGTCGCGCCGACGCTACCCGCGTTGGCACACTCCTCGTTACAGACCGGGTGATCCTCGGCCTCGTCAAGCAGGGAATCAACACAATACGATCCCACAAGGAGTTCACTCATGTTCTCGACCATCGACGTCATGGTTGCCCAGGCCCACATCGATCAGCTCAACGAGCTCGCCGACGCCAAGCGCCTGGTGAAGGCCGACCGCCACTGAGCGAATTCCGGCATCGCCGGAATTCCACGCAAGTCCGCAGACCCGCAGGGGCTGCGGACTTTACGCTACCGTCGCGTCCGCGTGACACCCTCCCCACATCGCGCTCGACCAACGCATCGCCACGGGGATATTCCACGGTTGCTGGGCCAGGCCATGGAGCCCATAGGTAGAGACCGGCGACGCAGCGCAGAGGGACACGACGAGGCCTGCCCGCGCCCTGGGCCTGCCTGCATTGCCCGTGGGCGTGGCACTGATATGGGTGGAAAATGTCTACTCTTTTTGGGTGGAAAATGATATTGCTTGAGATACGCGCTGATCGTGGGAGATTCAGAAGCAGGCTGTACGTTTGAGAACCGGCCACCTCGCCGCTCCTCAATAGATGAAAAGCCAGTCATCGGCTTCTCATATCAGCGGAGAGTCAACGGCTGGCTTTGCTACAGTGCGATTGTAGCGCTACCAAAGGCTGAGATTCATGTTGTGTCCTGAGCGAGGACGCGGCAGGGGCCAGGCCGCGGTGCCGGTGGGCGGTGGCGGGACCTTGCCGGACAACGAGCCGACACGTAGGCTGCCGAACAGCGCCCCGGCCCCACTGATGCTGGAGGGCGCCGAGCGACCGGAGGCCTGGCCGCGGTGCCGGTGGGCGGTGGCGGGGCCTGGCCGGGCACACCAGAGCTCAAAGCGCCGCCGGTGTGGAGGGCGCCGGAGGGTCCGGAGGGCACGGGCGGAGCTCGAGGCGGCGGCACCGAGCGAAGCGAGGTTGCCCAGCCTCGCGGGCAGCCGGGCCCTCCGGCGCCTGGAACATCAGCGGCGCCACAGAATGTTTCACGTGAAACATCTGCCCAACCACCGGCCCCGTTACCCCGTATGGCCAGGAAAGTGGCACACTTGACCTATACGGTTCTATGTAACTTCATGCACAAGGATGGCATGCCTTGACTCAGCCTTCGACCAACGGTGGCACCCCGGCCTCGTCCGCGCGCACGCCCGCGCAGGGTAACCGCCTCGACCCCTGGTACGACGTTTACGCGGACCGCGCACTGAACCTGCGCGCGTCGGAGATTCGCGCGCTCTTCTCCGTCGTCTCGCGCCCCGAGGTCGTTTCCCTCGCAGGCGGCATGCCGAACCTCAAGGACCTGCCCCTCGATCGCCTCGCGGCATCCGCGAGAAGCTCATCCGCAACCACGGCGCGCAGGCCATGCAGTACGGCAGCGGCCAGGGCTGGGAGTACTGCGCGAGCGCATCACCGAGGTCATGGCATATGACGGTATCGTCGGCGCCGACCCGGACGACGTCGTGGTCACGACGGGCAGCCAGCAGGCCCTCGACCTCGTCACCGAGCTCTTCGTGAACCCCGGCGATGTCATCCTCGCCGAGGCCCCCTCCTACGTGGGCGCGCTGGGCGTGTTCCGCGCGCGCCAGGCGGACATCGTGCACGTTCCCATGGATGAGAACGGCATCATTCCCGAGGCCCTGGTGGAGACGATCCGCGACGTGCGCGCCTCGGGCCGCACGATCAAGTTCATCTACATCATCCCGAACTACCACAACCCCGCCGGGCGTGACGCTCTCCGCCGAGCGCCGCCCGATCATCGCCGAGATCTGCCTGCGCGAGCACGTCCTGATCGTCGAGGACAACCCCTACGGTCTGCTCGGCTTCCACAACGATCCCCTGCCGGCCATCGCCTCGTACAGCCCCGAGGGCGTCGTCTACCTGGGTTCCTTCTCGAAGATGCTTTCGCTCCCGGCTTCCGTATCGGCTGGGCGTACGCGCCGCACGCGATCCGCGCGAAAGCTGGTCCTGGCCCTCGAGTCCGCGATCCTGTGCCCGTCGATGGTGGGCCAGATGGCGATCGCCGACCACCTGAGCAACTACGACTGGTACGGCCAGGTGAAGTCCTTCCGCTCGATGTACGCGGAGCGCTGCCGCGCAATGCTCACCTCGCTCGAGGAGTACATGCCCTCGTGCACGTGGACGGTCCCCGACGGCGGCTTCTACACGTGGGTGACGCTGCCCGAGGGCCTCGACGCGAAGGCCATGCTGCCGCGTGCCGTGCGCGCCCAGGTCGCGTACGTGTCGGGCACGGCCTTCTTCTACGACGGTTCGGGCTCCAACCACCTGCGCCTGTCCTTCTGCTACCCCACTCCCGAGCAGATCCGCGAGGGCGTTCGCCGCCTCTCGACGGTCGTCAACGCGGAGAAGGAAATCGTCGACATGTTCGGTACGGCTTCGGGCAACGAGGCCGGGGCCGGGTCCGACTCGCTAAGAATTACCTGAGGAGACACCCCCACGTGCTACCAAAGTTCTGATCATCGCTCGGCGGTCTGACGCACGAGCGTGATGTGTCCGTTCGTTCGGGTCGTCGCGTCGCGAACATCCTGACGCAGTTCGGCTACGAGGTGCGTATTTCCGACGTGGATGCGTCGCTTGCCGAGGCTATCGAAAACCTTCTCCCCGACGTCGTGTGGCCGCTTGTGCACGGCTCGATCGGCGAGGACGGCTCCCCTGCAGTCCTTCCCGAGTCGGTGGGAATCCCTCGTGGGCTCCTCGTCGGTGCAGGCGATGCTCGCCTCAAACAAGCCCACGGCGAAGGCTCTGCTGGGCTCTGCGGGCCTCGCAACGCCCGGCTGGGTGACCCTCCCCAGGCGATTTTCCGCCAGCTGGGGAGCCTCTCACGTGCTGTCTGCGCTCGAGGGGCTCGGTGTCCTTCCCCGTCGTCATCAAGCCGACAGATGGCGGCTCCGCGCTCGGTATTTCGACCGCACAGGACGCTGGGCCCTGCGCCGCGCGATGGTGGATGCCTCGCTTACGGCCAGCGCCTGATGGTCGAGCAGCGCATCAACGGCCGCGACGTGGCCGTTTCCGTCGTCGATCTGTGGGATGGCCCCGTGGCCCTGCCCCCGGTCGAGGTCCATCACGGATCGTGGCCGCTACGACTACGACGCCCGCTACACGACCGACGAGACCGAGTACTTCGTTCCGCTCGCCTCTCTCGACGAGATCCTCGCGGACCTCAGGCCGCGGCCGTCGAGGCCCACGACGACACTGGGCCTGCGCGACCTGTCCCGCATGGACTTCGTGTGTCGACGACGAGGGCACCTGCTGGTTCATCGACGCGAACGTTGCGCCCGGCATGACGGACACGTCGCTCCTCCCCCAGGCCGCCGACGCGCTCGATGACTCCTCCTTCGCGCAGCTGTGCGCCGATATCGTTGACTTCTGTGGCCGGTGGCCGCGACGTCGACAGCGTCGACTACGTCATCGACGAGGACGAGGCCAACGCCGACGAGGCATCTTCCGAGAAGTCGCCGAGTAAGTCACCGCTCTTTTCAAGACGACTGTGGGCCCGGGAGAATGATCCTCCCGGGCCCACATGTTTCACGTGAAACATCGTCAATGAGGAATGCGCGCACTCCGATTGGCGACAGTCACACGCGATGAAATGCTGCCATACGCCAGCATCGATCAATCTGGGCGAAAATTTCCAGTTCTCTGTACGCCCTCTGTGTCGTTTTGGCGATTCAGGTGCAACCTCGTTTCGCCGATACAGAGGCGCTCAGAAAAGGAATCCAAGATCCTTCAGACGCGCTTCAGCGATCCTCCACGCCGTGCCAGACGATGCCCCTTCACGCCGAGCAGTTCGGCCGCGCGGACGTTTTCGCGCCGGTCATCGATGAAGACGACATCTTCGTGAGGGCATGGCGAGGCGCACGAGAACGTCACGGTAGATGCCGCGAGACGGCTTGCAGATCCCGTAGTCGCACGAGAAAGGCGAAGAAGTCGAAGAGGCTTCCCCACTCCGAGCGACGAATGGCCTTCGCACCGGGATACGGCGCGTTGGACAGAATACCGACGCGTACTGCCCTGTCGGCGCAGCTCGACGCACGAGATCGAGAGTCTCCTCATTCGCCGTCGCCATGCGCGACGCATCGAGGCGCAACAAAGCTCCTTCAGAAGGGCACTGGAAGGCTCTGGGCTGACCGCAATCTCCGGCGATACGGTCCCAAAAATTCACGATCGGACATTCCGGCGTCGTACTCGCCACGATGGGTCCACATCGCCTGGTCGACGAGCGTGGTGAGACCTCGCGAGCCGTCGCCAAACATCTCGGCGATAGCGTGCGGGTCCGGGTGAGCGTCGACGAGGACGCCACCGACATCGAAAAAGCACGGTGCGCGAACTGCCTTGAGCGTTCATGCCTTTCGCTCCTTCTAGTACTGCGAGGGTCCAACTGTGGGCCCTTTAGAGGTAGTTTAAGCGTTAATTCAATCGAAGATTAGCTCAGGAAATGTCGCGTAGGGAACATACTGCGCGTGATCTGCGGAAAGAACTATGAAGTTAGATCAGTGGAGAATAAGGTCTGCAATTCGCTGAAGATCCTCGGATCCTGCGAATTCGATGACGATCCGACCCTTCTTGCGTCCTCGGTGATGGTCACGCGCGTATCGTACGCATCAGAGAGCGCCGAAACGACGCTCTCCCCAGCTGCGAGAGAGGACGCTGCTGGCGGGCACGCGGGCGCGGCGTTGCCTTTGCCTTGCCGAGACGGACGATCTCTTCGGTCGTGCGCACGGAGAGTCCTTCGGCGACGATGCGCTCGGCGAGCCGTTCCATTTCCTCGGGGGTCGACAGCGAGAGCAGCGCACGGGCGTGACCCGCGGTGATGACCTGAGCGGCGACCTTCTTCTGAACGGACGGCGGGAGCTTGAGGAGGCGCAATGTATTCGCAATCTGCGGGCGCGAGCGGGCGATTCGCTTGGCGAGCTCTTCCTGAGTCGCCCCGAAATCGGCCATGAGCTGCTGATACGCACTCGCTTCTTCCAACGGGTTGAGCTGGGCCCGGTGGAGTTTTCCAGGAGCGCGTCGCGGAGCAGATCCCCGTCTTCGGTCTCCCGGATGATTGCCGGAATCGTGGTTTCGCCAGCGAGCTCGGAGGCACGCAGGCGGCGCTCACCCATAATCAGTTCGTAGCGGGCCTCGGGCTTATCAGCGAGGAACTCCTCGAGCTTCTCGGAGCGGCCCTTCGAAAGGAATGCTGCGAACGACGACGGCTGGAGAACGCCGACCTCCTTGATGGAGGCCGACAGTTCCTTCAGATCATCCTCATCAAAGACCTCTCGGGGCTGCTTTTGAGGTTCGGAACGATCTGATCGATCGCAATTTCGGCGAAGGAGGCACCGGGAACCGGCAGAAGCTCGTGATCGACGGATGTTTCACGTGAAACATTCTGTTCCTCGACGCCCTCACCGTCGTTCGGCGAAGCGGCCTGAGCGGCCACACGAGCCGCCGTTTTCCGGGAATCTGAGCCATTGATTCCGCCACCGAGACCGCTGCGAGCACCTGCACCACGTCGCCCGCCAGCCGCCTCAACGGACGGCATCGTCGGGCGTCTTCTTCGGCGAGGTTCCCGCACGCTTGGGCTGCAGAAAGGTCCCTTCGCAGAACCTCCACGCTTACCAGCGGAGTTACTTCGGGGAAGAACACGTCCAGGGACGAGAGGGGAAGAGGGTGCGCTTTGTGACGTCTGCTCACTAGCCTGAGGAATGAGAGCGCCAAGACCACGGCCGAGGCCGGTGTGCTTGCGAGCGCCCTTACGACCCTCGGACTTCGGTGCTGCATCCGCCATTGCGATACTCCTTCAATTGCGTCGGTTCATTGTTTCGTGAAACAATGGCATGCGCTCAGCTGATAAGCGGCTTTGATCACTTTGTTGCACCAATGCTCACACACGGTGACTAATACGTGCCGATCTGCGGAAACATGCGAAAGAATCCGTATGTTTCACGTGAAACAATCACGCCTCAGAGGCTGCGACTCCGCTGACACAGCTCAGAGCTGCCTTCCGATACGCGATTGCTCCCACGTTACGCGGATCGTACGTCACGACAGTCTGCCCATCAGCTGGGCGCCTCGGAAATGCGCACAGAACGCGGAATGACGGTCTCAAATGTGTGATCCGGGAAGTGCGAGCGAGACCTCACTCTCAACCTCCTCGAGAGCTTCGTGCGCTTGTCTGCCATGGTGAGCAGCATGCCGGAGACACGCAGTCCGGGGATTGAGATCCACACCGATGCGCTCGACGGTGTTCCACAGCTGGCTGAGGCCCTCCAGGGCGTAATACTCGGCCTGGATCGGAATCATGACCTCGTCGGCGGCGACCATGACGTTCAGCGTCACGAGGCCGAGGGAAGGCGGGCAATCGATGAGGACGATATCGATGTCGGCGTGCTCGGAGACGTATTCGCGCAGCGCCTCACGAAGGCGGTACTCACGACGCTCAACGTCGACCAGCTCAATCTCGGCACCAGATAGGTCGATCGTGGCCGGGCAGACCATGATCCCCTCGATATCGGGGCAGGGGCTGGACGACGTCGGCAACGCTGGCACCACCGATGATGACGTCACAGGGTTGACGGGGTACCAGCGGGGTGCGGAACGCCGAGCGCACTCGAGGCATTTCCCTGAGCGTCAGCATCAACGACCAGGACAGACAAACCTCCCATCGCAAGGCCGGCCGCGAGATTCACGGCAGACGTCGTCTTTCCGACGCCCCCCTTCTGGTTCGCGACGGCGATGATGCGCGTGTGCTCGGGGCGCGGGAACGTCGCGCGCTCGAGCATGGCCAGATCGCGCATGTTGCGCTCGATCTGATTCGACAAAGGGGTGTTGTTGGTACTCACGTGACACCTTCCTAGATACTGCCCCTAGTTTACGGGCAGACGCACACACTTCCAGCACGAAAAGCCCGGGATGCATCCAGGCGCACACAATCTCGGCACACCGCCGATCAACGCCAAAAATTTCGTTCTGTAGGATCGATTCTCCCAGCGAAGCACACAACGCGACAAACCGTCAATCGAGAGAATCAATCTGACACAACACCACATCAATGTGGTATGCGTCACTATATGAGAGGAGCGCCGCAGCAACCGCCACGACGCTCCTCTCCCCCACTGGGGACGCGTTACTTAATGCGCGTGCAGACGACCACGTACGTGGATCCTCCTCCATGATGGAGGGCACCTCGTGGATCTCGGCGCGCAGGTGGTGACGACGCAGCTCGGCCTCGGCCTCCTCCACCTCGATGGGCGCGCGACGGCCCTTGAGGGCCACGAGCGATCCGCCGGGGGCGATGAGCTTAGAGGTCATGCGCACGAGCTTGCTCATGTTGGCGACGGCCCGGGCGGTGACCACGTCGGCCTTGCCCTTACCTCGCAGCTCCTCAGCACGAGCCTGGTGGATCGTCACGTTGTCGAGGCCGAGGTCCTCCACGACGTCCATGAGCCACTCGACGCGGCGTGCCATGGGCTCGGCCAGATGCACGTCAAGCTCGGGTCGGCATGCCGCAATGACGATGCCCGGCAGGCCGGATCCTGAGCCGACATCGAGGACCTGACGGCCGTTCTTGCGCGGCATGAAGTCCAGGACGGCTGCGGAGTTAACGATGTGGCGCGACCAGATGCGTTCCATGTCGCGCGGGCCGAGGAGGCCGCGGATCTCGCCTTCCTCCTCGAGCATGCGCGCGAATTCGGCGACCTCGGCGAAGGCCGGGCCGAAGAAATCGCGGACGGCCTGCGTGGGCTCTTCTGGGACGAAGGGGTCGCCGACCTGGCGACCCCTTCCCGTCCCGTTCGGTTCTCACTCACCGTCGGTGTCCCTCGGGGAGGATCACCACGCGGCGGTGGGGCTCGGCGCCCTCGGACTCGGAGGTGAGGCCCTCGTCGGCGACCACGTCGTGGCACACCTTGCGCTCAAACGGGTTCATGGCGTCGAGCTTGACGGCCTCGCCGGTGGCGCGCACGCGGGCGATGGCCTCGCGGGTGATGTCCTGCAGCTCTTCCTTGCGCTCGGCGCGAAGCCGGCGATGTCGAGCATGAGGCGCGAGCGCTCGCCGGTCTCGGTCTGGACGGCCAGACGGGTGAGCTCCTGGAGGGCGTCCAGGACCTCGCCGTCGTCGCCAACGAGGCGGTCGAGGGGCATCGGGTCGTCGGCGACGATCTCGACCGAGGCGCGGCCGTTTTCGACGTCGATCTCAATGTCGCCGTCGAGGTCGGCGATGTCAAGCAGCTCTTCCAGGTAGTCGGCGGCGATTTCGCCTTCTTCTTCGAGGCGGGTCAGCTTGTCTGCGTTGTCGTCACTCATGACGTGTCCTCCGTAGTGGGGAATGGGGTCTTGCTGGTGTCCAGGTTACCGGCTGGGGGCCTGGAACCGTGAATCTATGGTGCTCAGCGCTTGTTGCCGCGGCGGCGTGCCTTTGCGGCGCTCGATGCGGCGGCGCTCGATCTCCCTCGGCGCTCAGCGAGCCGTGTCCGGAGGCGCTGTCGCTGGCCTCGGACGCATTCTTGGACGAGGCCTTGGCGGACTCGCGCTCGAGGGTGCGGCGGTCGCGGACCTGCTTCTGGAGCTCGGCGCGCTGGGCGGAGGCTTCCTGCTTGGCGAGGCGCTTCTCGACGGCCAGGGTGAGGCCGTGCATCCACCGCTCGTCGGGCAGGGGTCGTCCACTTCTGGGTGGCCAGGTTTCGGTAGACGGTGACGATTTCGCCGGCGGTCATCGACGCGGGGAAATCGGAGGCGACGCGCTGCTTCTTGGCCTTGGAACGCAGCTCGGCGAGGGTGCGCTCGTTGAGCTCTGTCGATGCGCGGATCGGAGCGGCGACACCGAGGGCGGCGCGCTCACGGTCGTAGTTCTGGAAGTAGGGCTTGGCCCATTCCTGGTAGCCAGCCTCGCGGGAGGCGAGGAGGTCGGCGTAGGCCGGGGAGCCGGGGGTCGGCATGACCTTGATGGTCCAGAAGGGACTGGGCGAGGGCCCAGAACGAGGGCGGTCACGGTGTAGATGACGACGCCCATCTGGAAGAACGCGCCGGAGAAGATGAACATCAGCGGCATCACGTACATCATCGAGCGCTGCGACTGAGCCTATCGGGTTGTCGCCCATGTCGGGCATGTTGCGCGAGAAGGACAGGCGCATGGAGACGAACTGCAGGACGACCATGAGGACGATCGCGGCGATGAAGACGGCGACGATCGCGGACTGGCCCCAGGACTCGCGCAGGGTGAGGGACAGCGGAACGCCGAAGACGGTGGAGTTGACGATCTCGCTGGAGACCGACTCGCTGAGCGGGCCGAGGGTGGTTGGTGGCCTCGCCCCGGTAGGTGTAGGTGCTCAGCTGAGATGGAGGAGACCGCGATGATGGCGCGGTACATACCGAGAGGACGGGCATCTGCACGAGCATGGGCAGGCAGGAGGCGAAGGGCGATACCTTGTGCTTGCGCTGGAGGGCCTGGGTCTCTTCCATCATCTTCTGACGGCTGACCTGGTCCTTCTTGCCCTTGTACTTCTCCTGGATCTTACGCATCTCAGGCTGGATGGCCTGCATGGCTCGCGAGGAGCGGATCTGCTTGAGGAACAGCGGGATGATGGCGATACGCACCAGGATGGTGAGCAGCACGATGGACAGGACCCACGCCATGCCCGAGCCGGAGGACATTCCGAGCAGCACCAGGGAGGTCATGGATCCAAACCCACACGTAGGAGATCGCCCACGCGAAGGGGTGGAGGATTGCGTCGAACATAGTTTTCGCTTTCGCCGTGGCGCGGGTGCGCCGCTGTTTCGTTGTTCCTTACAGTCCCGAGGCCGTGTCCGGCTCGGTTAGGGTCGTGCTCCGGGTCGAGTCCCATGGGGTCGGGGCGGACCCAGTTGTCGTGCCCAGCCCAATCCTCAGGGTGGAATCCAGGGGTCGGGCTTCCAGCGTCCACGCTCTGGTACGTGGTCCACTCCCCCGTGGCTCCAGGGGTTGCATCGAAGCAACCGCCAGGTCGCGAGGATGAGCCCTTGATGGGTCCGTGAACGCGAATGGCCTGGAGTGCGTAGGTGGAGCAGCTGGGTGCGTATCGACACCGGGGGCCGAGGGCCGGGGAGATGTAGCGCTGGTAGGCGACGATCGGTGCGGACACGAGAGCGCGAAGCGCCCGGCCCGCCGTGTTCATCGTGCGTCCCACTTACGCCACGCTCGCGCCATCACGCGGTCGAGGTGTTCGCCGAGTTCCTTGGAGGGGACGCCGAGGGCCTTGTGTGAGGCCCTCACGACGACCCGTGCTCCTTCGGGGAGGTCGGCGATCCTCTCGCGCATGAGGTGGCGCAGCTGCCGCTTGACGCGATTGCGTCCGTTGGCGCGCTTGATTTCCCGCTTGGGTACGACGAAACCGACGAGGCGACTGTTGCGTTCCTCGTCGGCTCGGACGTGGACGACGACCAGCGGATCCCCTGCTCGCGTTCCCTGTCGGATCGCGGCGGTGAAAGTCCGCTGGGTCAACCATGCGGTGCGCGCGCGGCAGCACCGGGGTGTCTCAGGCGGACAGCTTGGCGCGGCCCTTGCGGCGGCGGGCAGCCAGAATGGCGCGGCCGGCGCGGGTCGACATGCGCAGACGGAAGCCGTGCGTCTTGGAACGACGACGGTTGTTGGGCTGGAAGGTCCGCTTGGTGGTCACGGCAATTCTCCTCGGCGGGGAGTGGTTTCCCACTCGTTATCGGTTGGGCTATCGACGCGCAGCACGCGCGATAGCAGGGACGCACGCCCGAAATGGGCGCAAACAAGATCCAAGACTAAGCGGATGAGCGCGCCTCGTCAACGCGGCAAGCGTACCCACCGCGTCACACACAGTATCCACAACTGTGCAAATCGCTGTGAATCTCGACCATCCACAGAAGGTGTATGACGACAGTTATCCACAGGCTGTGCGTATTTTTTTGCTTTCCGCACGCTACTGCGGACCCAAAGTTGTAACTACAGAGCTGTGATTCTGTGATAGTTCTCCACAGCGTCATCCCCAGTCTGTGCATAACATGTGCGCGGACTACACTGCGACAATGTAGGAGCGTCACGCACATCACCGAGAAGTCGTGACCGAACTCACCCGTATTTGTGACCGGAGGTTGCTGTGGAGCCGGATTCCCTCACACGCGCGTGGGCTGCGGCCCTGGATGCAGTCCCCACCGACGAGCTGGGGCCCGTCGCGACGTCGATGCTGCGCTCGGCGCGTCCCTCGGCGACATCGAAGGAACGATCCTGCTCGCCGTCCCCAACGATTTCACCAAAGCAGTGGATCGAAGACAAGGCGCAGTCGAAGCTGACGACCGCCCTGTCCGTGCACCTGGGTCGCACCGTACGCATCGCTATCACCGTCGATCCCTCCCTGGAGGTCGTCACGGAAGAAGAGGAAGAGGAGGAACCCCTCCCCGTCGCTCCCGCACCGCGGCCGCCCCGGCCTCATCGAGCGATGAGGACGAGGAGCACCACTCCCCCGCCCTCGTCACCGCGCCCACCGACTCCGGCCCGACCCACCTGAACCCGAAGTTCACCTTCGACACCTTCGTCATCGGCCCGTCGAACCGTTTCGCGCACGCCGCCGCGCTGGCCGCCTCGGAAACCCCGGGCACCGCCTTCAATCCCCTCTTTATCTACGGCGACTCCGGCCTGGGTAAGACGCACCTGCTCCAGGCCATCGGCCACAACGCGCTGTCGATGATGCCCCACCTGAAGGTTCGCTACGTGAACTCCGAGGAGTTTACGAACGAGTTCATCAACGCGATTCGACTCAATAAGACGGATAACTCCCAGGTCGAGGGCCTTCCACCGTCGCTACCGCGAGCTCGACATCCTCCTATCGACGACATCCAGTTCATCGGCGATAAGGAGCAGACAGTCGAAGGCTTCTTCCATACCTTTAATGCGCTGCACAGCGCGAACAAGCAGATCGTCCTGACCTCGGACCTTCCCCGGCCCAGCTCAAGGGCTTCGAGGACCGCATGCGCTCGCGCTTCTCCTCAGGGCCTGCTCGTGGACGTTCAGCCGCCGGACCTGGAGACCCGCATCGCGATCCTCCATAAAAAGGCGGACGCCGAAGGCCTCGAGGTCACCCCTGAGGGTGTTTGAATACGTGGCCTCGCGCATCTCTTCGAACATCCGTGAGCTTGAGGGCGCGCTCGTGCGCATCGGCGCGTGGGCGTCGCTGTACCAGGAGCGCATTGACTTGAACCTCGCCCAGATGATGCTCAAAGACTTCGTGTCCAACCCGGACGACAACGAGATCACCGTCAGCCTCATCATGAGCCAGTGCGCCGTCTACTTCGGCGTCACCATTGAACAAATGGGTTCCTCGGGCGCAGCCACAACGTCGTCGAAGCCCGCCAGATCGCCATGTATCTGTGCCGCGAGCTCACCGACCTGTCCCTGCCCAAGATCGGACAGGCTTTCGGACGCGACCACACGACGGTTATGCACGCGAACAAGAAGATCTCGAAGCTTATGAAGGAAAAGCGCGAGACCTTCAATCACGTGTCGGAGCTTACAACAGGATTAAGCAGAAGGCCAGGGAGTCGTGAAAACCGCGCGGGCGCTGACGAAAGTCGGCGCCCGCGCGAGATCTCCAGGAGTTGTGCACAAAAGGTGCACGAAGGCGCTCACGCTGTGTAGAAAAGAGCCGCCCCTGTGAATCTCAAAAAGTTGTCATTTGCTTCGTGCACAGGGGCGACGTGACGAATCCACAGCCTCGTCCCGGAATGACATCACAGAGATTTGATTGAAATTCCAACGCATAAGGGAGTTATCCACAGAACTCACAGCCCTTATGATGGAGGGATTCTCAAATGACAAAAATTTTTTCACAGGCCTCCGTACAACAACGGCGCGGCCGGCGCTGCCTGCCACTGCGCGCGAGGCACTTTTCCTGCCCCACGTGGGCACACTTGTGGGTAAAGTAGTGTCCGATCCGTTTTGTGTTTTGGAGGCAGCTATGAAGTTCACCGTCGCCCGCGATGTTCTGGCCGAAGCCGTGTCGTGGACCGCCCGCGCGCTCCCCGTGCGTCCGGCATCGCCGATCCTGGCTGGCGTGCGCATCAAGGCTGAAGGCGACGAGCTGACACTGTCCTCCTTCGACTACGAGGTCTCCGCGAACTCGCACATTCCCGCGACGGTCGACGAGGCCGGCGAGGTCCTGGTGTCCGGCCGCCTCCTGGCAGACATCTCCAAGTCCCTGCCCTCCAAGCCCGTCTCTGTCGAGCTCGACGGCCAGAAGGTGAACCTGGTCTGCGGCTCCTCGCACTTCACCCTCGCGGTCATGCCCCTCGACGAGTACCCGCTGCTGCCCGCGCAGCCCACGGGCGTCGGCGCCATCGATTCCTCGACGCTGTCGCAGGCCGTGTCCCAGGTGTCGATCGCCGCGTCGCGCGACGACACGCTGCCCCTCCTGACGGGCGTGCGCATCGAGATCAACGGCCCGGCGATCACGCTGCTGGCCACCGACCGCTACCGTCTCGCCATGCGCGAGCTGGATTGGGAGCCCACCGACACCTCGATCGAAGAGGTCGCGCTGGTCAAGGCCCGCATCCTCCAGGACGTCGCCAAGTCGATGACCTCGGGCGCCAAGGTCGAGGTCGGCCTGTCCGGCGATTCCCAGCCTGGCGCCTCCTCCCTCATCGGCTTCACCGCTCAGGGACGCCGCACCACCTCGACGCTCGCTGGACGGCGACTACCCCGCCGTGCGTCGCCTCTTCCCCTGACACCACGCCGATCCAGGCCGTCGTCGATCGCCACGCCCTCCTCGAGGCCGTCAAGCGTATGTCGCTGGTCGCCGAGCGCAAGACCTCCGTGCGCCTGGCCTTCACCGAGGGCCAGCTGGTCCTCGAGGCGGGCCAGGGCGACAACGCCCAGGCCTCCGAAGCCATCGAGGCAACCCTGCGCGGTGACGACATCTCGACCGCGTTCAACCCGCAGTTCCTCATCGACGGCCTGCAGGGTCCTGGACACCGACTACGTGCGTTTCGGCTTCACTCACCCCACGAAGCCAGCCGTCATCACGGGCCAGAAGAAGGCCGACGAGGGCGAGGTCACGCAGTTCCGCTACCTGCTGATGCCCATCCGCTTCGGCATCTGACGTGCGCGTCTCCCACCTGGCCCTCGACGACTTCCGCTCCTGGAAGCACGGGGTCGTCGAGCTGCCCGAGGGCCCCACGGTCCTCGTCGGCGCAAACGGCCAGGGAAAGACGAACCTCGTCGAGGCGCTCGCCTACCCTGTCCACCTTTTTCGTCGCACAGGGGTCGGCGCTGAGGGCGCGCTCGTGCGCATCCCCATCGACGAGGCCGAGGCCGCCCCGGGTGGTGCCGTTATCCGCGCGCGGGTCGTGGCCTCGGGCCGCGAGCAGGTCATCGAGCTGGAGATCGTGCGCGGCAAAGCCAATCGGGCGCGCATCAACCGAGCGCAGGTCAAACCCCGCGAGATTCTGGGTATCGTGCGCACGGTCGTGTTCGCCCCGAGGACCTGTCCCTCGTGCGCGGCGACCCGTCGGTGCGTCGCTCCTTCCTGGATGATCTGGCCACGCAGCTCTCCCCCATTCATGCCTCCGTGCGCTCGGACTTCGACCGGGTCGCGCGCCAGCGTGCGGCGCTCATGAAGGCGGCCCAGGCCTCGCTCCGCCGCGGCCAGTCCCCGACCTGTCGACCCTCGAGATCTGGGACCAGCAGTTCGCCGCCCTGTCCGCGCGTATCACGGCGACGCGAGCATCCATCGCATCGCGCCTGGAAGAGCCAGCCGCGCGCTCCTACGACGACGTCGCCGACTCCCCGCGCCACCTGCGCCTCGCCTTCGACGCCCTCGGTCGACCGCGTCATCGGCACAGACCCCGACAACCCGGCCAGCGCCGACCTCACCGACGTGGAGGCCCAGACCGAGCGCATGCTCGCGGCCCTCGCGTCGGTACGAGAGAAGGAAACCGAGCGCGGCGTCAACCTCGTCGGCGCACACCGCGACGACCTGAGCCCTCAGCCTCGGCGCGATGCCCGTCAAGGGCTACGCCTCGCACGGCGAATCATGGTCGGTCGCCCTCGCGCTGCGCCTCGGGGCCTTCGAGGCTGCTCAGCGACGACGGCGACACCCCGATCCTCATCCTCGACGACGTCTTCGCCGAGCTCGACTCCTCGCGACGGAGGGCCTGGCCGCCCTGGCCTCGAAGGCCGAGCAGATCATCGTCACCTGCGCGGTCGCTCGGCGACCCTGCCCGCCTCCCTCGACCACCACGCCCTGCACGTGCGCCTCGACCCCGAGCGCGGCACCGTCATCGACGGAGACGACGATGCATGAGCGCGAGGCCTGGCCGACGAAGAGCTGAATGGCCCCATGGCCCCCGGCGAAGAAGCCGATGCCGACGAGTTCGTCGTCCGCGCCCTCGAACGAGCCCAGAGCGTCGCCCGCACCCACGGCTACACGAGGTCCACCCTGCCCTCGTGGGGCCTCGACGAAAGCACGTCCCCGACGCAGCCTCGACGGATCCAGCGAATACGCCGCCATCGAAACCGACGGCTTCGGCCGCCTCGCCGACGAGGAGAACGTCTCCGCGCGCGCCGCAGCCCGAGCCGCCGCGTACCGCCACGGAGGCGGGATCGAAGCCCCGGCCTCGTCGACCGAGGAGGACCCAGAGGGTGACCTCACTGCCCTGCGCCAGGCCCTGGAGGGAACCGGCGCCTCGTGGAGCCGCGCCCCCGGCATGGCTGCCATGCGCCCGCGCTACCGCAGGGCCAACTCCTGGGCGCCATCCTGGCCCGCACGATCAAAACCCGAGAATGGGACACCCCCACCAAGATGGGGTCGATCATGGCGAAATGGCGCGACATCGTCGGTCCCCAGGTCGCCGACCACGCCCGCATCGAGACTTTCGAAGGCCACCGCCTGGTCGTGCGCACCGACTCCACCGCCTGGGCGAAACAGCTCCAGCTGCTCCTGCCCACCATCGAGGGCGCATCGCCGAGGAGGTCGGATCGGGAGTCGTCGAGCAGGTCATCATCCGAGGACCCATCGCCCCCTCGTGGCGCAAAGGGACCCTACGTCGTACGTGGACGAGGCCCGCGCGCCGACTACGGGTGACAGCTGTGCACACGTAGTCGTTCACATGATGTTTCTGACCGTGCGGTCTCTGATATTCTGTTCCGTTAGCCCGCGCGAGAGCGCTTGTTAAGAGAGACATCATGAGCAATCCATTCGCCAGGGAACGAATTTACCGCCCAAGGCTTTGGCCAGCAGGGGCGGATACCAGCAGGGCGGGTACACCCCGGCCAGTACCAGGGTGGATACTCCGGCGCTACCCAGGGCGCGCCGCAGCAGCCCCTACGGCCAGTGGAACCCCTCAGGGTGGCTACGGCGGGCAGGGGTGGATTCCCTCAGGGTGCGCCCCAGCAGGGCGGCAAGTCCAAGACGCCGCTCATCATCGGCATCATCGCTGGCGTCGTCGTCATCGCGATCATTGTCGGTGTCGTCATCTGGGCGATGTCGGGATCAGATTCCGAGGACTCCTCCGATAACTCCTCCCCCGCGCCCGGCACCTCCGCCCCGGCGAACCCGGGCAGTGGCAGCGCAAACCCGGCGAACCCCGCGCCCGGCAACCCTCAGGCGCCGAACAACACCAACCCCTCCGCCGCACCCGCGCAGGGGAATGGAACGGGAGCCAACGGCATGCTCAGCATGACTCCCGAAGGGTCCAATTGCCTCTACGAGATGACCGACATCTCGTACGGACCCAAGGCCGACAATAACGAGCAGACGCTCAAATACACCTTCAATGTCTCCAACAAGGGAAACGGCGCGGAATCCTGCAGTCTGTTGCCGCTGCCGTACCAGAACAACGAACAGCTCCACACTCCAAACTTCTTCATGACTCAGGGAGCCCGACGACTTTGAGTATGTGCCTGGCGCTAACGGTGTTCCCGCCGGACAGACGCAACAAGTCGTCGTCTACCGCGTCATCGAGAACAAGAGGGACCCCATCGAGTTCCGTGACCCGTACTGGCCCATCCTCCAGGGGCCAGGGCAAGGATTACCAAAAGTGGACCTGGCAGCCGAAGTAATCCACTGATCAGGCGTCGCGCACGCGCACGCTCAGAGCTCTGAAACGGCATCGTAAGGAGCATCCTGGCGCGCGAATCGTCGCTGTTTACGAGTGAGCGACGGGGCCGCCCTCCCAGCCGGGAGGGCGGCCCCGTGCGTCCCAGCCGCAACAACAATTGACATGCGACTGGTCACAGTCGACTTTTCGTTGCAATCTCACAGTTTGTAAAGTAACCCTCCGAGCCTGTCAATCCCGGGTACAAGCCCCATTTTTGGTAGAATCTACAAGGTTAAACATCTATTTTTCGCGCAATGCGAGGGGAGCCACGTGGCTGACAACGAGAAGACCGCCGAAGGCGAGCAGTCCTACGGCGCATCGGACATCACCGTCCTCGAGGGCCTGGAAGCCGTCCGCAAGCGCCCGGGCATGTACATCGGATCCACCGGCGAACGCGGCCTGCACCACCTGGTGTACGAGGTCGTCGACAACTCCGTGGACGAGGCCCCTGCTGACTACGCGGACCACATCGAGGTCACGATCCAGGAAGACGGCGGCATCAAGGTCGTCGACAACGGTCGAGGCATCCCCGTCGACGAGCACCCCACCGAGCACAAGCCCACCGTCGAGGTCGTCATGACGATCCTCCACGCCGGCGGCAAGTTCGGCGGCGGCGGATACGCCGTCTCGGGCGGCCTGCACGGCGTCGGCATCTCCGTCGTCAACGCCCTGTCCACCCGCGTGAACACCGAGATCCGCCGCCAGGGCTACGTGTGGCGCATGTCGTTTGCCAACGGCGGCACCCCCATCACCCCCCTCGAGCGCGGCGAAAAAACCGACGAGACCGGCACCACCCAGGTCTTCTACCCGGACCCGGAGATCTTCGAAACCGTCGAATTCGACTTCGAGACCCTGCGCCAGCGCTTCCAGCAGATGGCCTTCCTCAACAAGGGCCTGCGCATCACCCTGACCGACGAGCGCGAGTTCGCCACCGACGAAGGCGACGAGATCGCAGGCGGCGAGGAGCCTCGGACAAGAAGACCAAGGGTCACCGCACCGTCACCTACTGCTACGAGCACGGCCTGCGCGACTACGTCGAATACCTCGACTCCGCCAAGAAGTCCGACACGATCAACAACGAGATCATCGACTTCGAAGCCGAAAACGACGAAGGCACCATGAGCGTGGAAATCGCCATGCAGTGGACCACCGCCTACTCCTCGTCCGTCCACACCTTCGCCAATACCATCAACACCACCGAAGGCGGCATGCACGAGGAAGGCTTCCGCACCGCGCTGACCTCCCTCGTCAACCGCTACGGCCGCGAGAAGGGCATCATCCGCGACAAGGACGACAACCTCACCGGTGACGACGTCCGCGAAGGCCTGACCGCCGTCATCTCGATCAAGCTCACCGAGCCCCAGTTCGAGGGTCAGACCAAGACCAAGCTCGGCAACACCGAGGCCCGCACCTTCGTCGCCCAGCAGGTCTACTCAAGCTCACCGACTGGTTCGACGCCCACCCCGCCGACGCCAAGGCCATCATCAACAAGGGCCAGGCCGCCCAGGGCCGCCCGCGTCGCCGCCCGCAAGGCCCGCGAGGCCACCCGCCGCAAGGGCGTCCTCGAATCCGCCTCCATGCCCGGCAAGCTGCGCGACTGCTCCTCGCGCACGCCCTCCGAGTGCGAAATCTTCATCGTCGAGGGCGACTCCGCAGGCGGCTCCGCCGTCGGCGGCCGCGACCCCGAGCGTCAGGCCATCCTGCCGATCCGCGGCAAGATCCTCAACGTCGAAAAGGCGCGCCTAGACCGAGCCCTGTCCTCGGACACCATCCGCTCCCTCATCACCGCCTTCGGCACCGGCATCGGCGAAGACTTCGACATCTCGAAGCTGCGCTACGGCAAGATCGTCATCATGGCGGACGCCGACGTCGACGGCCAGCACATCGCCACGCTGCTGCTGACCCTCCTCTTCCGCTACATGCGACCCCTCATCGAGGACGGCCACACCTTCATCGCCATGCCCCCGCTGTACCGCATCAAGTGGACCAACGCCGAGCACGAATTCGCATACTCCGACAAGGAGCGCGACAAGCTGCTCGCCGCCGGCGCCGCCGCGAACCGCCGCCTGCCCAAGGAAGGCGGCATCCAGCGATACAAGGGTCTGGGCGAAATGAACGACCACGAACTGTGGGAGACCACCATGGATCCGGAGCGCCGAATCCTCAAGCAGGTCACCCTCGACGAGGCCGCAGACGCCGACGAGACCTTCACGATCCTCATGGGCGACGACGTCGACCGACGCCGCACGTTCATCCAGCGCAACGCCTCCGACGTGCGCTTCCTCGACATCTGACATCACCCGCGACCAGCCCAGCCCCGGCCTCGAACCGGGTGGGCCCGATCGAGCAGAAACAACGTAAGGAACACTTGTGAGCGACGAGCAGACTACCGACGCGCGGCACATCTCGGACACCGAGCGCATCCGCCAGGTCGACCTGCAAAAAGGGAGATGCAGCGCTCCCTACCTCGACTACGCCATGAGCGTCATCGTCGGGCGAGCCCTGCCCGACGTGCGCGACGGCCTCAAGCCCGTCCACCGTCGCGTCCTGTACGCCATGTACGACGGCGGATACCGCCCCACCTCCTCGTTCTCCAAGTCCTCCCGCGTCGTCGGCGAGGTCATGGGTAACTACCACCCCACGGCGACGCCGCGATCTACGACGCCCTCGCGCGCCTCGTGCAGCCCTGGTCGCTGCGCTACCCCCTCGTCGCCGGCCAGGGTAACTTCGGTACCCCCGGGAACCTGGGCCCCGCAGCCCCCCGTTACACCGAGTGTAAGATGGCGCCGCTGGCCATGGAGATGGTCCGCGACATCGACGAAGAATGCGTCGATTTCCAGGACAACTACGACGGTCGCAACCAGGGAACCCACCATCCTGCCCGCGCGCTTCCCGAACCTGCTCGCCAACGGCTCCGAAGGCATCGCCGTCGGCATGGCCACCCGCATCCCGCCGCACAACCTGCGCGAGCTCGCACGCGGCGTCGAATGGGCCCTCGAGCACCCCGACGCCTCCCGCGAAGAACTCCTCGAAGCGCTCATCAAGCTGATCCCCGGACCCGACTTCCCCACCGGCGCCACCATCCTGGGCCACAAGGGGCATCGAAGACGCGTACCGCACCGGCCGCGGCTCCATCACGCAGCGCGCCGTCGTCAACGTCGAGGAAATCCAGGGCCGCCAGTGCCTCGTCGTCACCGAGCTGCCCTACCAGGTCAACCCCGACAACCTGGCCGACAAGATCGCCCAGCTCGTGCGCGACGGATCGATCAGCGGCATCGCCGACATCCGTGACGAGACCTCCGGCCGTACCGGCCAGCGCCTCGTCATCGTCCTCAAGCGCGACGCCGTCGCCAAGGTCGTCCTCAACAACCTCTACAAGCGCACCAGCCTGCAGGGAGAACTTCTCCGCCAACATGCTCGCGCTCGTCGACGGCGTGCCCCGCACCCTGTCGATCGACGGCTTTCATCCGCCACTGGATCACCCACCAGATGGACGTCATCGTGCGCCGCACGCAGTTCCGTCTGCGCAAGGCCCTCGACCGCCTGCACATCCTCGAAGGCTACCTGAAGGCCCTCGACGCCCTCGACGAGGTCATCGCCCTCATCCGCCGCTCCCCCACGGTCGACGAGGCCCGCAACGGCCTCATCGAGCTGCTCGGCGTGGACGCCATCCAGGCCGACGCCATCCTGGCCCTCCAGCTGCGCCGCCTGGCCGCCCTCGAGCGTCAGAAGATCATGGACGAGCACGCCGAACTCAAGGCCCGCGTCGACGACCTCAACGACATCCTCGCCAAGCCCGAACGTCAGCGCGCCATCATCTCCGCCGAACTCAGCGAGATCGTCGAGAAGTTCGGCGACGAGCGCCGCACCCGCATCCTCCCCTTCGATGGGGAAATGTCGATGGAAGACCTCATCCCCGAAGAGGACGTCGTCGTCACCATCACCCGCGACGGCTTCGCCAAGCGCACCCGCACGGACAACTACCGCTCGCAGAAGCGCGGCGGCAAGGGCGTGCGTGGCACCCAACTGCGCGGCGACGACGTGGTCGAACACTTCTTCGTCACGACCACGCACAACTGGCTGCTCTTCTTCACCAACCTCGGCCGCGTCTACCGCGCCAAGGCCTACGAGATCCCCGAGGGCGGTCGCGACGCCAAGGGTCAGCACGTCGCAAACCTGCTGGCCTTCCAGCCCGACGAGCACATCGCGCAGGTCCTCGCGATCCGCACCTACGAGGACGCGGACTTCCTGGTCCTGGCCACCAAGCGCGGCCTCGTCAAGAAGACCCCGCTGAGCCTGTACAACTCGCCCCGCTCCGGCGGCATCATCGCCATCAACCTGCGCGAGGACGAGGACGGCAAGCCCGACGAGCTGGTCTCCGCGCAGACCATCATCGGCCGACGAGGACCTCATCCTCGTGTCCCGCGACGGCCAGGCCGTGCGATTCACCGCCACCGACGACCAGCTGCGCTCCATGGGCCGCTCGACGTCCGGCGTGCGCGGCATGAAGTTCCGCGGTGACGACGAGCTGCTCAGCATGGAGGTCCCGCGCGAGGATACCGACCTGCTGATCGTCACCGAATCCGGCTACGCCAAGCGCACCCCCGTCGAGGAATACCCGACGAAGTCGCGCGGCACCCTCGGCGTGCGCGTCGGCAAGCTCGTCGACGAACGCGGCGGCCTCGTCGGCGCCCTCGTCGTGCGACCCGATGAAGACGTCATGGTCATCACCGAGTCCGGCAAACTCGTCCAGGGTCAACGCCTCCGACGTGCGACCCACCGCCCGCAACACCATGGGCGTCATCTTCGCCCGCCCGGACGACGGCGACCGCATTATCGCGATCACCCGCAACTCCGACTCGGGCGACGAGGACGAGGACACCGAGAACATCGAGACCACCGAGGTCGTGAGGGGACCGACACCCCCGCGGACGAGGCCACGGCCCCCGCAGGCGGCGACGACACCGCAGACGCTGACAAGTGACGCACGATCACGGGACGAGGCCCCCGCCTCGTCCCGTGATCAACTTCAAAGCGGCGCGGAACCAGCGCCGGTGCCAGGCGATGCGGTAGCCTGGCAGGGTAGGAAGTGCGACCTGGAAGGAAAACCCGCATGAGCGACCACGTCTCGAGCACCCGCAGCGACGCTCCGCGCCGAGTTGACCTGGCCATCGCGCGCATCGACGCGTGGACCGTCATGAAGGTGGCGTTCCTGCTGTCCGTCGCCCTGGGTATCGCAATGGTCGTCGCCACGATCGTCCTGTGGCTCATGGTCGACGCCATGCACGTCTTCAGCCAGCTTGAGGAATTCCTCAAGACCATGGGCGTAAGCCGCTACGCGGACCTCCTGGACTACGCCCGCCTGCCGCGCGTCATCTCCTACGCGACCATCGTCGCGGTCATCAACGTCATTCTGCTCACCGCCCTGTCGACGCTGGGAGCCATGCTCTACAACGTCGTCGCCTCGCTGGTGGGTGGCATCAAGGTGTCCCTCATGGATGAGTGAGGGCACTCGCGCAAGGGGTCGGCTGATCGCCAGCCCCTTTTGCTATGCCGTGCAGGGGTCTTGTGATGCTTTGTGGGGCCCGGCCGCTGTGTGCGCCCGTGGGCGGCGGACCGCCCGCGAGATCGCCACACGCGAGCCTGCGGCTCGGGTGGTCGATCTCGAGGCCCGCCCTGGCCCTGCCGCCACCCACCGGCACCGCGGCCAGGCCCCGCAGGCCACGCGGCGGCCTCCAATCGGGCGAGGCTTGTAGCTGTGAGTGGCCCCTGGCCCGGCCGCCGCCCACGGGCACCGCAGCCAGGCCCTACGGTGCCCTCCGGCGCCCTCCACACCGGCGGCGCTTGGGGCTATCGTTTTGGCAGTTTCGCATGCAATTCCCTGATGCCTGTCGTCTATGGCTCCACGAAAGCTTGGAATTTCAACGATTGTATGCTGGCGCGTGAAGTGTCTGTGGTGGAATTGCATGCGAATGTTTGCTGATTAGGACGTGCCATGGCCCGCGGGCATCGTAAATCTCGCGTGAAACCGGCGTCGCCTTTGCTCGCTCGTACGCGCGTGGGGTTGAAACCGCCATCGCCTTTGCTCGCGCAGGCTCAGCCCTCAACTGAAACCGCCATCGCCTTTGCGGGTGCGAAATGGGCGTTTTGGGTGCGTTTTTCGGTTGCAGAGGTGATGGTGGTTTCATGTTGAGTCTGCATCAGTGGTTGCAGAGGTGTCATTGGTTTTCAACGCCGCCATGTCGTGCGTCCTGTGCGCGAAAAATGGCCGAAAAATAGGCGGTTTGTGGAGTGCCGGGCGAACTTTTTCGCGGGTTAGTGGGGAGAGGGTGTGCCGGGCGAATTTTTGTCGCGTATACCGGCACGGTAGCCAGGTATCACAGGGGATGTGGCGCCCTACATGCAGGAAATGGTGGGGTTTTGCACTACATGAAGCCCTCTGGCCGCGTGTCGCCCGCGTGTCGGAGCCTCATGTCGTGCAATTCCCCGAGTGGTGGCCGGGGTGGTGTGCGTACTTGCAGAGGTCCTGGCGGCTGGCCCCTTCGACTGGCAGTGTTAACCCGTCGATGCGCAGCTAAACCCTATTGGTGGCATGGTGGGCAGCCCGCCCAGGCCACCACCTCAGGGGTTAACGTGCGCATCAAAGGGCGCAGATGTCCACCAGCGGAGCCGGTGTCGCTACTTGGTGCCGATCCGCGTCGGGCGCGCCCGCAACAGCGCGCTGAGAACAGCGCGCAGAAGCTGGCCCGACCGAGACGGCGGACGGTGATCGGGGAGCCAGTGAAGACCCCTGAGAGCGCCACGCGTACGGGTTGTGGCTGAGCGGACCCGGCCAGGGTTGACGCGACGACCGTGGCCTGCGCGGGAAGGGGAGGTGGACTCACCCACGAACCGGCCGTCACGTAGATACGCATGCGCCCATCGATGCCACGAAAGAACCCACCGTCGATAACGGGTCGCGGGAATCCAACTGGATCGAAGGCGTAGACGCGCTCCAGAGCTGGGGGAGTGGCTGCAGCACTGGCGTAAAGAGCGAGATTCGCACCCTTCGAATGCCCGACGACGACGATTGGTCCTGTCGCTTGCGACGCTGCGTATGCCAAGTAGTTGGCCGCCCATCGCTGCGAATCCGTCGGGAAATCAAGGCCGAAACGGGCATCCTCCGCCCACCCGACCGCGCTCGCATCCGTCCCGCGGAAGACCACGTAGGTTGCCCCCGGCCTCGTCGATGAAGGTGACGGCACCGAACTGAGCGAGCGGGCTCGATGTCAGCCGAGTGACCGCATCGCGCACGCGCAGGCCCCGAAGCGCGCGCTCGCACCGGCGGCCTCCAGGAGGGGACGATCGGCGTGGGACGCCAACGAATAGCGATACAGGGATGGAATGGACGAGGCCTGGGCGAACTCTCGGAGCAGGCAGCCCTGCGGAGACCGAGGCCCAGGCAGCGCGTGGAAAATCAACGTAGATCAGGCACGACAGGGGCGAGAGCGTCGGCGGGGAGAGGTCCGCTCGCAGCGGCTCCTGTGTGTGTCGCACGTACTCGATGACGGTGGTCATGGATCTCCCTCCTCCCCATCGAAGGCGGGTGAATCATCGTCGTGTTGGACGTCACCAACGCTCGATTTTGCCGGATGGCCCTGTGCTGTGTACTATATCCGAGTGCCCGCAAAGGGTGCCGGTTGGGCCTATAGCTCAGTAGGTTAGAGCGCAGTCCTGATAAGACTGAGGTCGGTGGTTCGAGCCCACCTAGGCCCACCATCCGCAGGCGAGCGAAAGCGGAGGATCATCATGAAGAAATGGGTCACCTGTTGCGTGGCTGTCGGATCCGTCGTGGCCGTCGGCATCGCCGTCCGACAAATTCTTGTTGATCTTTCCGATAACGCTGATCTGTGGACGTCCGTCACGGACGCCGTGGAGGACTGAGTTCCTCCAACGGGGCTATGGCGCAATTGGTAGCGCACCTGCTTTGCAAGCAGGGGGTTACGGGTTCGAGTCCCGTTAGCTCCACTCTACGTACAAGGTTCGAACCCTTGCCATCTTGGATGGTTTCGGTTCGGGCCTTTTTGCTGTCTTAGGCCCGGCCCGTGCTAGGGCGTTGGTGAGGGACTCTGGCGTCGGCGTCATCCCGTGAATACTCGCCTCAACCACGTTGCGGCCTGGCATGGGATGCCGATGTTGCACGTATTTGCTCGTAAGCGGCGAGCGCCTCACGTCGTGACTCGGCCAGGTTGACGACGGGCACGGTAGGCCGACTGAGTCCCTCCGGGATCCAGCGCTTGACATAGCGACTTTGCGGGTCGAAGCGGGTGCGCTGGAGTTCAGGGGTTGAAGATGCGGAAGTAGGGCGCAGCGTCCGCGCCGCTAGCCGGCGACCCACTGCCAAGAGACAGGATTGTTGGCCTCGTCTGCGTCTACGAGAGTCTCCCAGAACCACTGCTCGCCGTCTTGCCAGGGGCTGGAGCATATTCTTGGTGAACAGCGATGCCGCGACCATGCGCACCCGGTTGTGCATCCAGCCTGTCCGCCATAGTTGCCGCATTCCGGCGTCGACGAGGTCGATGCCAGTGCGGCCCTGTCGCCAGGCCCGCGCCAGGTGGTCGTCGGGACAGTAGGGGAATTGGGCGAAAGCTGGACGCATGGGGGCGTCCTCTAGATATTCGCGGTGGTGGAGCAGGGTTCCAGCAGAACTCGCGCCAGTAGAGTTGCCTGGTCAAGCGGCGATATCCTCGCCCGCGGCTGTGCTGCTACGGGCTGCGATCACGGCTTGGCGCGGCGATAATTCTCCGCACCGCAGCCTCGGCGAAATCCTGCTGGTGGATGTTTCCTCCCCGGGCAGGTCACGGCGTGTGGCATAGCCGGGCAACCAGCTGTCGATGGCGTCCAGCTGCTGCCGGGCGGCCAATTCACCGGGCTCCCAGTGCTGTGCGAGGGTGTCTTCCCACCAGGCGGGGCCGTCGTCGAGCAAGCCAAGATCCGCTAGGGTCCTGGAGGACGCCGCCCTTCCGCAACGAGGCGAGGGCTGTAGCCGCACCGTTCGGCTCGCCGACCGGTGAGGGGCTCGGGCAGGAGCGGACCGAGGGGCAGGTCGGCTACGGCGTAGCTGAACGGAGTGAAAACTTGGTAGTGGGAGCCGTTGACCGTCTGCATCAGCCAGGGTTCGGCGAGCAGGCTGCCGGGGTGGCTGTGCACGTCGGTGCGAGATTTCAACTCCTGCTTGATGGCAGCGTCCAATCGACAAGCTGCCGGGGCATAGCGGCGTGTCCAGTGCACGGAGGTAGGTTGCAAAGGTGTCCACGACTCGGCGCATGACGTTTGCGGCATCACCCTGGGCGAAGACGAGTGGAACGCCCAGGTCGGCGAGCCGCGGCACCAGCTGTTGCAGGCTGCGGTAGTACCACCACCGAGTGGCCGCACCGAGCGGGCGCGGACCGTGCCGGTTGTTGTCTTCATCGGTCCTGCGGGTTTCGTGGATCCACAGTGCCACCACTGGTCCATGTGCTGCCGTGCAGGCGGCCGTCAGGGCCGGGTGGTCAGCCAGACGGAGATCGTCGCGAAGCCAAATTAGTGTGGTCATGGATGGTCCTTGGGAGGGGTCAGTGCAGGAGTTTGCTCAGCGATCGTGGTGGCGAAGGGTGGGAGGGTTATCGGCTGCTGCTCTCGATCAAGGAAGGGGGACACCAGACCCGGGCGCAGGGTGCTGTGTTCATGCATGTGTGTCGTCGTGGGCAATCGTACTTGAAAGGCGACTGGTGCCACGAGAAACGTCGGAGGTCTGGGGATGGTGCGCGGCCGAGCAAAGTTCTCAACCTTTCGACGAAGGTCCCGTTTCACCTGCAACCTGATGATTGCGGTTCTTCTATGTGAGCTTTGACAATTTGAGCTGATCGGAGACGGTGCTGAGGCCATATTGTGCACTCGGATAAAACTTGTCCGACCACCTGGTTATAGGGTGGGGCGCCAGGGTGCCCCGTCACAAAAACACGCAAAGTGGCCCATCAGCTGCGGTGAAGCCCCATGTTTATCCACAGTGCTATACACAGTTGTGTATAAACCGTGTGGACGGTTGTTTGTCGGCGCCTCATCGTTGTTTGAAAACTGACCTGCATAGGTGAAGTTGGAAGGCTTCTCACCTCGGAAAAACAGCTTCTTCACACTTGTCGCGAAACTCGTAAAAATTGGCTTGAAATATACTGTTTTCGCACATTCAGGAGAAGGCTGTGCACATCAATCCCACGTGGTCGAAGGCCTCCAAGCCGGCCCAGCTGCTTGCCATGCTGGTCACGACCGCCCTCGTTATGCTGGGCGTCACGACGCTGCCCACATATGCGGCGGCTCCGACGCTTAAACTCGCCATCACACCCGACGAGACCTCGTACCTCTCAGGTGTCGAGCAGCGCTACGTCGTCGAGTTTTCCTGCGCCTCCACAACAGAGGACTGCGTCGACTCGGTCGTCAGCATCACGCTGCCCCATACGGTGACCCCCGCGGGTGACCCGAACCCCGACTCGGCGCCCGACGGCGTCAATGCCACGGCCACCGCCGGCAGAAGGTCGTCACCCCACGATCAAGGCTCCGACCGCGGGCGCTGACGGCCTCGTCACTTACAACCTCGGAACCGTCGCCGCCGGCTCCTCGTTCCAGACGGTCCTGACCTTCACCGCCCCGCGCGGCGTGACCCCCGGCGGCTCCACCGTCACCCCGGTCGCGACCTTCACCTCGGGCGAGAGCAAGGAAACCTCCCAGGCGACCGTCACGATCAAGTCCGAGCCGACGCCTCAGCTGAGCAAGACCGGCCCGGTCGCGAGCCCCAAGAACGTTGACGTGACCTACCAGATCACACCGAAGTACGACACCAACGTGGACGGCCTCAACGGCAAGTCCAACATGACCGATGTCGTCATTACCGACCCGCTGCCCAAGTGCGCGACGTACGTGTCCTCCTCGGCCTCGGGTAACACCAAGACGAACACGGCCGCGACCGTCGAAAGCTCCTACGACGCAGCGACCCACACCGTCACCTGGAACGTCGGCGACGTTAACCCCGCGTTCATGAACATCGTCCTGTCCGTCACCGTCCACTACGACGACACCTGCACGGACGAGACCGTCACCAACACCGCGAAGCTCACCGGCAAGGAGATGCACAACGAGACCAACGTTGTCACTGCCGATGCCTCCTTCACGCATCGCTTCGACAGCGAGATCCGCTACGGCGGCGGCTTCAACAAGCGCGCCATGAGCCAGTTCGAGCGTGGCAAGCAGGGCAACTGGCTGTACAGCTACTCCAACACCTCCAACGTCCCGGTCGTCGCGGAGTACACCGACTACCTGACCTGTGGCCTCGCGTCCCCGACCGACGGCTCCAAGGACTGCGACAAGCCCCTCATGCGCGTCAAGACGATCGACACCCAGACGACGACACCCATCGAGATCACCCTACTGGACCAACAAAGGGCAACACCGGCACTCAGACCGTCTACCGCGGCAAGGGCATTCGACTTCTCCTCCTTCGCCGCCGACGAGTACCTGACCGTCTTCCACTACAAGCAGACGATCCCCGCCGGTGAGTCCTCCATCCTCAATGTCGTCGGCCCCGTCGGCGCAGGCACCCCCACGACCGAGGACGGTACGACCTACGTCCAGGCCGACACCAACTCCGCCGCATGGAAGGCCGGCAAGTCCGACCAGTACGTGCGCGTCCAGAACTGTGTCACCGACTGGTCCATGAAGTCCCTCGACGGCTCCCGATCCATCCAGATCCCCGCCGACGACTACTGCGACATCCTCACCCTGGGCACCGCGCTGCCCAAGTACTACAACGCCAAGTCCACCATCAAGGGCAACCTGGCATCCCCCGGCTCCGAGGTCACCTTCAGCGTCACCGCGAACAACACCTCGACCATCATTGACTCCCAGCCCGTCATCTCCGACCTGCTGCCCTGCGGCATGACCTTCGTCGAGGACTCCGTCACCGGCGGCCCCGCAGGTAAGGAAAAAGACCGTCACGGTCCGCGACGTCACCGACGCCACCGGCTGCACCCGCCAGCTCGTCACGGTCACCTGGCCCGGCTACCAGACCAAGGGTGGTACCACCATCCAGCTGCGCGGCAAGGTCGGCCCCTCGATGAGCGCCGGCACACACAAGAACGAGGCCTACATCTCCGCGGCCGAACCCGAGTACGCGCTGACCTCCAAGAAGACCACGATCTGCTTCTACGGCTCCACCGACGACACCTACGACGTCAACGGTGACGGCTCCACCGCCGACCAGGTCTGCCCCGTCTCCTCGACCTTCACGGTCTCCGAGCAGGCTGGCGCAGACGTCGTCCTCGAGGCCTCGGCTCCGTGGAAGGCTCGACCTACAAAGAAGTACACCGACGGCGTGTCCACGATCCGCCAGGGTGAAGACGGCCAGTACCGCATCACCCCCCACCAACTCCGGTAACGCGGACCTGTCCGACATGACCGTGTACGGCATCCTGCCCCACGTCGGCGACACCGCCATCCAGGGTGGGGAAGCTCGTGGAACCGAGTGGGCTCCCATCCTCACCGGCCCCTCCAGGTCGGCGCAGGCTCGGGCATCGACCCCTCGCAGGTCACCATCGAGTACTCCACCTCCTACAACCCCTGCCGCGGCGAAGTCATGAAGCAGGGTGACACCATGGCAGCCGGCCCCGCCGGATGCGACAACAACTGGACCGCCACCCCGGCCTCGTGGGCCGACGTGAAGTCCTACCGCATCTACATCAACGGCAAGGCCACCCCGATCAAGGCCGGCGCATCGATCCCGATCATCGCGCCCATCAAGGCTCCCCGATAACGCGACCGGCATCGCCTACGAGTCCGTCGCGATCGCGGCCACCCAGGCCTCGAACAACCGCGCCATCCTGCCCGCCGAGCCGATCAAGGTCGCCATGGCCCTCGCGCTCGACGTCGCCCTCAACAAGACCGTCGTCTCCGATGCGTCCACCCTGAAGCCCGGCGACCAGGTCACCTACCGCATCGACGCCGGTAACATCGGCCAGGGCAAGGCCCCCGACCTCAAGGTCAAGGAAGCCTTCCCCGCGGGCACGACCTTCGTCTCCGCCGAGACGCACAAGTGCGCCTCCGGCTACACGAGCGGCCTGCCGCAGGAATGTAAGGGCACCGACCAGGCCGGCACCTTCGACGGCACCACGTGGACCATCGGCGACATGCTCGCTGGCGAATACGCCTCGCTCTTCGTGACCGTCACGCTGAATGCCGATACCGACGGCAAGACCTGACCAACACGGCCGCCTTCGTGAACCCGCCCGAGTACGACCTCGTGCCCGGCAACAACTCCTCCTCGGCGTCCATCACCGTTAAGCACCGCCTGTCCGGCAAGGTGTACTACGACGCGAACGAGTCCTCCTCGTTCGACAACGGTGAGGACCCCTTCAAGGACATCACGGTCGAGCTGCTCGGCGCCGACGGTAACGTCGTCGCCACCACCAAGACCGACGCGGACGGCAACTACTCCTTCACCGGCCTCGACGCCCGGAACCTACACAGTCAAGGTCACCAAGGCTAGCGACATCGCTGAGCTGACCCAGACCGAGGATCCGGACGGCACGAAGGACAACGCCTCCGGCGCGATCACCCTCAACGCCGACAACCCGGTCCGCGAGAACGTCAACTTCGGCTACATCAAGAAGCACGCGATCTCCGGCACCGTCTACCTCGACCAGAACCGCGACAAGACCAAGGACACGGGCGACATCGACCTGTCCGGCGTCACCGTGAATCTGCTCGACAACGACGGCAACGTCGTGGGTACCACCACGACCGATAAGGACGGCAACTACCCTTCACCGGCCTGAACGACGGCACCTACACCGTCCAGGTCGACAAGACCGGCCCGCTGGCTGACAAGGAGCAGACCGAGGACCCCTCCGGTAAGACGGACTCGCGCTCGCAGGCCATCACCTTCACGCGCACCGACCCGGACGTCACCAACGTCAACTTCGGCTACGCCGAGGACTACACCGTCTCCGGTACCGTCTACAAGGACAAGGACCGCTCCGAGTCCCTCAACAACTCCGAGCCCGGCTTCGACGGCATCACCGTGAACCTGCTCGGTGAGGACGGCCAGGTCGTCGCGACGACCACGACGAAGGCAGACGGCACGTACTCCTTCTCCAAGCTGCCCGCCGAGCAAGTACACCGTCAAGGTGGAGCCCTCCGACCTGCTCAAGAGTTACGAGCAGACCGAGGATCCCGACGGCACCAGGGACCACACCTCCGGCGTCGTCCAGGTTAACCACGACAACCCCTCCGTGGAGAACGTGAACTTCGGCTACGCCCCGAACTTTGCGATCAACGGCACCATCTACCGCGACGGTGACCGCGACGGGAAGAAGGGCGACACCGAAGGACGCTACTCCGGCGTGACGGTCCAGCTCCTCGACAAGGACGGTAAGGTCATCACCACCACGACGACCGACAAGGACGGCAAGTACTCCTTCGAGCACCTGCCCGACGGCACCTACTCCGTCAAGGTCGTCAAGGATGGTGCCCTCACCAACACCGACCAGACCGGTGACCCCGACAGCAAGCTGGACAACGCGTCCGAGCCGATCACCCTCGACGAGAAGAACCCCATCAAGGGCGACGTCGACTTCGGCTACGTCCCGAACAACACCATCACGGGCACCGTCTACCGCGACGACAACCGCGACAAGATGATCAACGGTGACGAGCCCGGCCTCGAGCGCGTGAGCGTCCAGCTCCTCGACGAAGACGGCAAGGTCCTCCAGACCCTCGACACCGACGCGGACGGCAACTACGCCTTCCAGCACCCTGCCCGACGGCAGGTACACCGTCAAGGTCGTGCGCTCCTCGTCCATCAAGGACTACGACCAGACCGAGGACCCCGACGCCACCGTCGACGACACCTCCGCGGTGTACACGATGGGCCCGGAGCACTCCCTGCAGGAAAAGGTCAACTTCGGCTACGTCCCGGACTACTCAATCGCTGGTCGCGTCTACCGCGACTCCGACAAGTCCGGCTCCTACACCGACGGTGAAGAGACCTTCTCCGGCGTGACCGTCGACCTGCTCGACAAGGACGGCAACGTCGTCGGTACGACGAAGACGGATGCGGATGGCAACTACTCCTTCGAGAAGCTGCCCGCGGCACCTACCGCGTCAAGGTTCACCGGACGGCGACCTCGCTAGCCTCGACCAGACGGAGGACCCGGACGGCATCGCCGACTCCATGTCCGGAGAGATCACGATCGGCTTCGACAACCAGAAGGTCACCGGCGTGAACTTCGGTTATGTCGCGCCCGATGTCCCGGGCCACCAAGCCGAGCACCGGCATGACCCAGCGTCTTGCGCGCACCGGCTTCGACGGTCGGATCGGCGGGGCGGGCCTGGGAGCGGCCGTCGTGGGCAGCATGTTCCTGTGGATGCGTCGCCGTCGCCAGGACTGAGGGATCATTCGGCCTGAGCCTTGACGAGGTAGTGGCTGAGTGAGCCGACAAGGGGCGGGTACTTCGGTGCCCGCCCCTTTGGCGTACCCGGGTTGTTGTTGCGTGCGGCTCCGCTGGTGTTCCGGGCGCCGTCGGGCCCGGCCGCGGGCCAGGGCTGCTGGTGTGCCCGTGGGCGGCGGCCCGCCCTGCGAGCCGTCCGCGCAGCGAGCTTCGCTCGGCGCGTCGGCTCGAAGCCCGGCCAGGCCCCGCCGCCGCCCACGGGCACCGCAGCCTGGCCCCGCAGTACCCTCAGGGCCCTCCGGCGCCCTCCACATCAGCGGCGTTGGCTGCTGATGTGTTGCTTTGTCCCAGCAATTTCGCACGTAATTCCCTGGAGATATTTCAAACCATGAATTCGTATCGTTGGTATTGCAATGTTTTTGGGACGTTCTCAAAAATGACCGAGGGAAATTATGTGCGACTTTTGGGTGAGCGCGCTTGTGGTGTCGCCAACCGATGCAGCTAAACGACTCACGTGAAACCGTCATCACCTTTGCTGGCGCGTGCTCTGTCTTCGGTGAAACCGACGGCACCATTGCGAGGCAGAAACACACGTTTTCGGCGCTATCTTGGCGAGCAAAGGCGTCGCGGGTTTCACGCAAGCGCACTGAGGTCCTCGCATTGGTGTTGACGGTTTCATCTCGCCGTGCGTCGAGCAGTTTCGGCGCGAAAAAGTTCGCCCCTGCTCGGCCTGACATGGGTGTAAGCGCGAAAAAGTTCGCCCTGCGTAAGAAAAAAATGGCCTAAAAACGGCGTTATATGAAACTTGCTGGGTGAGTTTTTCGCGGAAACGCCAGTGGATGGGCCTTGCTGGGTGAGTTTTTTCGCGGAAACGCCTGTGGATGGGCCTTGCTGGGCGAGTTTTTCGCGGAAACGCCGCAAACAGCCTCACGTTGGGCGGCATGTGTCAGGTCCTGCCCCAGTGTGCAAGCCTCAGCGACACCTGGTGGGATGGGTGACGTGGTGCCAGAAGGAAGCAGCGAAGGCGGAGGATGCAGCTGTGACAGTAGCGTCCCGCATAGTGGTGTAACCGTGTGGTGGTCGGCTCGTTTGATATGGGTGCGGTCACCGTGTGATCCTTCGAGAAAGCTCTCTACTTCGACTCAGAAACGATTTGGAGGCACAACGATGACCGCTCCTCATATTATCGACCCTGCTGGCATGCTTGGCGAGGCGTTGTCCCAGGCATCCCCGGATTTGATGCGTTCCTTGCTCCAGCACGTGATCAACGCGTTGTTATCAGCGGACGCTGATGCGGTGTGCGGGGCCCAGTGGGGGTCAACAAGATCCGCAGCGCAGGCCCAGCGCAATGGGTATCGCCACCGGCCCTTGGACACCAGGGTCGGCACCATTGACGTGGCGATCCCCAAGCTGCGCTCAGGTACCCTACTTTCCAGAGTGGTTGCTTCAACGCCGCAAACGCTCCGAAAGCGCCTTGATCACAGTGGTCGCTGACTGCTACCCTGGCAGGGTGTCTACACGCCGTATGGACAAGCTCGTCAAAACCCTGGGGATCACAGGACTGTCAAGTCCCAGGTCTCACGCATGGCAGCCGACCTGGACGAGCACGTGGATCAGTTCCGCAACCGGCCCCTCCACGATGCCGGGGCCTTTCACCTTCGTTGCCGCTGATGCGCTCACCATGAAAGTGCGCGAAGGAGGACGCGTCGTCTCGTGCGCGGTTCTGGTTGCCACTGGAGTCAACAATGACGGACATCGCGAAGTGCTGGGGGTGCGCGTATCTACCAGTGAGACCGCTCCAGCCTGGAAGGAGTTCTTCTCTGGCCTGGTCGCCCGGGGCCTGACCGGCGTGCGCCTGGTGACCAGTGACGCCCATCTGGGCCTGGTTGAAGCTCATCGCCGCCAACCTGCCCGGAGCCACTTGGCAACGATGCCGCACCCACTACGCCGCTAATCTCATGTCGGTCACCCCCAAAGCACTATGGCCCGCCGTCAAAGCGATGCTGCACTCGGTGTACGACCAACCCGACGCAGCATCGGTCAACGCTCAATACGACCGGCTCTTGGACTACGTCCACGACAAGCTCCCCGCCGTGTGATCACCTCGATCAAGCCAGGGCAGACGTCCTCGCGTTCGCGTCCTTCCCCACCGGGGTGTGGACCCAGATCTGGTCCAATAACCCCAATGAACGCCTCAACCGCGAAATCCGCCGACGCACCGACACCGTGGGAATCTTCCCCAACCGCCACGCAATCATCCGCCTGGTCGGAGCCGTCCTAGCCGAACAAAACGACGAATGGGGCCCGAAGGCCGACGCTACCTCAGCCTCGACATCCTCACCAAAATCACGACTCACACCCCAACCCACCCAACAGGAGGACACCCCACTCCAACTCAGCGCATAACCCAACCCGAAGGACACAAAACGATTACACCACTCCACAGGACTTGACCGCTGTGACACGCGCAAACCTTCGCGAACCACAGGTATCACCGCACGCCGCGTCCAATGATCCGCATACGAAAGCGCCCGGGGCCGTGGCCCCGGGCGCTCCCGGCGAAAAATGAGCTCCGATGATCAGCGGAACAACTTCAAGGCGTTAGGCCCAATCATGAACGGCGCCAGGATCATCGACGAGCCGAGACCCACGCTGAAGCCGGCAATCACGTCGGTCACCCAGTGGACGCCCAGGTACAGGCGCGTCACGCAGATAAAGACGATGAGCGTTAACGCCGCGGCCCACAGCAGGTAGCGCAGACGGCGACCGACGCGCGTCGTCGTCAGGACCAGCACCAGGGACACGAACAGCGCGGTCACGGCCGTCGCGTGACCCGACGGGGAACGAATAGCCGTCCTCGGTGATCAGGCGTGAGCGCCTCCTCGGGACAGGGGACGCTCGTACAGGTGCTTGATGATGAAGCTGTTTGCGGCCGAGAACACCACGGAACACAGGATGTACAGGGCGTTCATGACCTTCTTGATGAACCACCACACGGCGCCCGCCACGGCCAGTGCCACGACGACCGCGCGCTTGGGGTCGAACAGCCACGATGCGCCCGTCGTGAAGGTGTTCATCGCAAAGCGTGCGCGACGCGACGAAGTCGGACCACACAGTGGTGTCGATCGCCAGCGGGCTGGAAATGAAACCGCCCGCGATGGCGACAGCCGCGACGAGGAGAAACCCGATGATCACGGGGGGAGTCAGAAGGCGACGAGCAATCATAGTGAAATCCTACCGTAGTGTCAGTCGTTTGCGCCGTACTCGTAGACCCAGCGCCCGGCCCGACGCGAGAAGCGCGAACGCTCCCGCATCTGCCCGGTGTCACCGGTCGATGCGTCCCGCCACGAGGCCACGAACGTCACGGTGCCCTCCTCGTCGGAAGGGCCCCGGCCTCGGCCCCCCAGGATCTGCAAACCCGTCCACTGCGTCCCCTCCACCCAGTACGGGGGGCAGGGCGCGTGCGCGAGTGCCATGTCGGGGAACAGGTAGTCCTCGTCGCGCAGCGCTGAACGCCGTGTAGCGCGATCGCATGAGCGCCTCAGCGGTCGGAGCCGCCTCGCCGTCCAGGTAGCGCCCGCGGCACTGCGCCAGCATCGCTCCCGACCCGCACGGGCAGGGTACGAGGCCGGGGCGCGCCAGCGTTCGCAGCGCCGGGGGCAGTGGGGAGGAGGTCACGCCTGGTCGCCCAGGGAAGCCAGCCAGCGCTCAGCGTCAGGGCCGCGCGGCAGCCGGTAGGCCGCCGTGATGGCCTGGCGGTAGCGTGTGGTCCACGGCGTCGCCGCACGCGAACACGCCCGCGACGGACGTGCGCGTCGAGGGGCTCGTCGACCGTGATGTAGCCGGCCTCGTCGAGGGCGACCTGGCCGCGCAGGAAGCCCGTGCGGGGCAGGTGTCCGATCGCGACGAACACGCCGTCCACGGCGATCTCACGCGTGGAACCGTCCACCGTGGAGGCCAGGCGCAGGCCGGTCACGGCCTCGCCGCCCAGGACCTCCTCGACGGTCGCGTTCCACTCGAAGGAGATCTTCGGGTTGTTCAGGGCGCGCTCGGCCGCGACGCGCGAGGCGCGCAGGGTGTCGCGGCGGTGCACGACGACGACCTCGGACGCGAAGTTCGTCAGGAAGGTCGCCTCCTCCATCGCGGAGTCGCCGCCGCCAATGACGGCCAGACGACGATCCTTGAAGAAGAAGCCGTCGCAGGTCGCGCAGTAGGAGACGCCGCGGCCGGAGAACTCGTCCTCGCCGGGCACGTTCATGTGGCGGTACTCCGAGCCGGTCGCCAGGATGACGGCGCGCGCGTAGAAGACCTCATCCTCGGTCGCCACGGCCTTCACGTCACCTTCGAGGTTGACGGCGACGACGTCCTCGTAGCGAATGTCCGCGCCGAACTTTTCGGCCTGTTCGCGCATGTTGTCCATGAGCTCGGGGCCCTGAATGCCCTCCGGGAAACCGGGAAGTTCTCGACCTCGGTCGTGTTCATGAGCGCGCCACCCGCGGCCAGCTGGCTGAGCCAGCACGATGAGGCGAGGCTAAGCGCGGAGCAGTGTAGACCCGCAGCCGTGTAACCGGCCGGACCCGAGCCGACGATGACAACGTCGTGGACGGTGGCGCCCTCAGGCACCTCGGCCGACGGGATCTGCACCTCGGCGGTCTCAGCGGTGGTATCGGTGCATTCGGCCGTCACCAGGCCCGGAATCGTCACGAAAGACATGCGTACCCTCCTCAGGGTTACTGAACTGTAAGTTCGGAGATCCACGCCGCAGTTTGCGTCCGTCCTGGCCCGCGGGCATGGAGCGGAACTGCAGCGCGATCGAGTCGGTTTCGACAGCAGTGGGCAGTTGAATCGTCGTCGTCGGGAGACAACGCCGACATGGCCAGTTCTGTTCCGCCGCGCGGGTTCGCGGGTCCGTGACGTTACGCACGACGACCTCGCCGCCGGACGTCGCGGGTCCATGTTGAGCGTCACCGAGGACACGGTGCCTTCGCTGGAGCTTGACGACGATCGTCACGGAGGTCTCGTCGCGGAACTGGTTGTTGTCGAACCAGCGCGAGGACCAGGACGTCGCCGGGTTCAGTCGATCATGTTGATCGCACGGTCCGGGTGGTCGCCGTCGTCGTTGTTCCACGACAGGACCTGCACGGAGGGATCATGGGGTCGTGGTCGGCGCCGGCGGGGCGTCGTGGTGAGCGCGGGGCTGGGCTCCTCGTCAGACTGCTGCTGGGAGACGCCGGCGCGCAGGGACTGGGTCAGATCAGGTCGGTGACCGGTCGGGTGGCCATCCACGGACCCCAGATCGCGCCGAAGAGCACCAGGGACGACGCCGAAGATAAGGCGCCAGCTTCGTCGGGTCGATGAGCGTGCCGGAGCGCTTGGAGGATCCCTCCTCGTTCGACGAGCCGGGGCTTCCTGCGCAGGGAGCGACAGGCATCGGGGGATGGGGTCCATGACCTCGGTGGCGTCCTCAGCCGGGAGCAGGGCACCGCCTCGGGCGCCTGCACGCGCGGGATCTGATGCGTCGAGGGGCCGTCCGTCAGGGGAGCGGGATGGGGGTAGTCCTCGGATTGACCTCGACGTCGCGCTCGTATCCGCTGGCGGCGGGGGTCAGCGGCGGGGAGCAGGGGAAGGCCGGGGGCCTCGACCTGCGCGGCGTCCGTCGCATCGGTCACGGGTTCGATGCCGTACTCGGCGAGGGATTCAGGGGATCACCCTGCGTAGCTTCTGCGGCTACCGTGGCCTCGGCGATGTCATCGACGATGGGTGCGGCCACGGCCTCGGCGACCAGAGGGTTTTCGACGGGGGCCTGCGTCGCGGGGCCGAGGGTCGGGACCTCGGCGGGCGCGGGGGCTAAGCGGCATGTCGACGAGCTCCTCGGCCGTATTGTCAGCCAGTTCCTCGACCTTATCGGCCGCGGGGGCTGCGGGAGGCGCGGGGATCGGCGAGGCGGAGAGCACCTCGTCAAACGACGGCAGTTTCTCGTTGTCGCCGCTGCGTTCGAGCGTAGGGAGCCATCGGTTCCTCCGTCTCGTCGGGGTGTGTCCCGTCATTATCTCAGCTGGTGCGGGGTGGGCGTGAGGACGCTGCCAGGATGTTCACCACAGCGCCCGGAACGCGCAGGCGGGTGAGCAGCGGGCGCATCATGACGGCTGATTCGCCCGGGGCGCGAAGCGCAGGACCAGGAGGTACACGAGTCCGGTCAGCGCGGACTACGAACGAGAGCTTCACGCTGAGCTGGCGCCATGCGGCCCAGCGTCGACGAAATCTCGTGTGGATGCCCGCGAGGCCACGGGAGGCCGAAGCCCACGAGGCCCGCGACGATTGCCGCGGCCAGGTAGGACGCGTAGGAGCGCAGCAGGCCCGCGCGGTCGACGTAGCGGTTCTCGCGCGACACCCACACGACTGCGATAATGCCCTGGGTCAGGCGGCACACGGTCTCGCCGAGCGCGGCCGCGACGACCCACCAGCGGGCGCCGGTCAGGGCGTACAGCGACCAGCCCACGATCACCTGGAGGATCGTGGGACCCGATGCCCATAGAGGGAACACGGGCTTGACGTCCTCGTGAGGCGAAGAAGACGCGCTGGCTCATGAGGACCATGCCGGTCGAGGCCACGCCGGGCATGAGCGGAGGCGAGGACGAGGGGCGTAGCCGGTCACGGCCTCAGGATCCCCGCCCTTGGCCGCCATCGCGATCTCCATCATGGGGACGGAACCGGCCCATCAGCATGGCTGCGGCGACGGGTCAGCGACGTAATAGTGCGCACGCCCAGGTGGTAGTTGTCGGCCACCGCGCGGTCGTCTCCGTCGGCGACGGCGCCGGCCATTCGGGTGAAGATCGCGGTCGTCAGCGACACCGTGATGAGCGACTGGGGCACCATGAAGATCGTGAACGCCGTCGAGTAGGCGAGGATGCCGACGACGCCGCCCTGGGCGCCGTTGCGGCCGATGAAAACCGTCGGCCATGGCAGCCAGGTTGTTGGTCGACAGGACGCCGACCTGGGAGACGCCCAGGGTCGCGAACGTCCATCCGGCCACGCGCGGCATCGACCCAAAAGAGGTTCCTCGGAAGTGGAAGTCCGGCTTGAAGGAGACTCCGGCCTTGCGCATCGGCCACAGCAGGCACAGGGCCTGGCAGATGACGCCGAGGGTTGCGGATCCGGCGGGACCCAGAACTGTGCGCCCGTCAGGTCACCCGCGGGATGCCGCCGTCCGGCGCGCCGCCCCAGATGGCGAGGAAAGCGCCGAGGCCAGCGATGCCGACGACGTTGTTGACGACGGGCGCCCACATGTAGGGCCCGAAGATCTCGCGGGCGTTGAGGAGCTCTCCGAGCAGGTTATACAGGCCGTAGAAGAAGAGCTGCGGCAGGCACAGGGAGGGAGAAGAGGATCGCGAGGTTGCGGATGTCCTCGGTGTAGCCCGCGGCCGTGATCATGACGAGGACGGGGGCCAGCACCATCGTCGCGAAGGTGACGAGGAAGAGGAGCGTGCCCGCGAGGGTCAGCAGGCGGTTGACGTAGGTGTCCCCATCGTGGCGGCGCTTGATCGCGCCGACGATCTGAGGACCAGAACGGCGTCGAAAATTCCGGAGGCCAGAAGGTTAAAGACCGTGTTGGGCAGCGTGTTCGCAGTCTGGAAAGCGGCACCGACACCGCCCGCGGTCGCACCGACCGCGGCGATGAGCATCGCGTTGCGCACGAAGCCGAGGATGCGCGACACCGCATGGTGCCCGACGCCAGCGAGGCGCCGATGCCCTCAGGATCGATCGGCGAGGCGTATTCGAGCTCATGGGGTCTCCTTCGTCGTTGCTGTCTCGGATTCAGTGGTGATGTCTGTCGTGTTGGCGTCGCCGGATGCGGCCTGCGCCTTGCGGGCGGCCCTCTTGCGCAGCGACCGCGTGATGCCAGCCAGGGAAACAGCAGGCCGAAAAAGCGAGGCGATGACGGCCGTGATCGCGTCCTCCACCCGGCGCGCATGCGCACGGTCACGGTCCGGGAGTCGTCGAGGACGAGGCCGTCGGGTGTGGTGACCTTGTAGGTGACCTCGATGTCGCCACTGCCGATCGCGCCCACGGGCACCTCGACCGTCGTAGCCCCCTGCGCGGCCAGCGTCTGGGATAGTGCCGGGGTGGCGCGCAGACGTGGGTCGTCGGGCACGAGGTCACGTCGACGCGCACCGGCCAGGGGCAGGTTATTGCGCACGAGGACGGGGAAGTTCGCGGACTTGTTGATGAGGTTGACGGCCGAGGATGGCTCGACGGTCACGGAGGAAAGCATCGTCGTGACCCGCGAGATCATGGCCGTGGCAGCGTCGAGCTGCTCGGAGGGTGAGCTGCGCGGACAGGGCCGGAAGAATCTGGGGGGTCACCGAGGCGTACACCGCGTCGGCGTCGTCCGTCGCGTTCGCAAGCGGCGTGAGCATGGTCAGGGACGAGGCCATGGCCGAGATCGCGGTCTCCGTGTCGGCCTCGAGGACACCGGCTCCGACGTGTCTCACGCTCGACGTCGGTGGGCTCGCTGGCGGGCCATCTCGCTGAAGGACATGGCGCTCACCCAGCGCGGCGAAAACAGTGCCTTTGTGCGGTGGGTGAGCCGCTCGTTGACGGCGGTCCCGCGCGCGGCTGCCGCGAAGAGAGTGCGCGAGGAGGCGGGGCGCTCGCGGGTGATGATCGCGGTGATGGCGGTGAGGGCCTGTTCGGCGTCGAGTTCGTCGCCGCCGGACGCGTTCCACGACAGGATTGCGGCGATGTCGCTCTGCTGGGCGGTGCGTGCGCCCGTCCCGTCCGTCGATGTTTCGCCGTTGGTGGGGTTGACGTTGACGCCGCGTAGGAGGTGAAGGGGACATCCTCGGCCGGGGTCAGGGCGCCGACCGGAGCGATCGTGATCTGGTTCGAGGAGGCAAATCCGGACAGGAACGACGTACCAAAGGTGGTGTCGGCGGGCCAGGGCGACGTTGCGCAGGATCGAGGGTCCGGAGTCGGGCGAGGAGGTCGTCGTGGCGTTTTGGCCGGAAGTGCTGCGGATGCGCTCGGCGTGGGCGTGGCATCGGCTGTGCCGGAAGGGAGAGGTGGCCGACGTCGACGGCCCGGGTGCGGCAGGGGTTGGCGGGTGCGACCCACCCGGCTTTGCGCAGCGTGTCGGGAAGTCGGCCATCGAGCGGGATGCGCGATCCCAGAAACCAGGGTTGCCAGACAGCGACAGGGCACCGAGGGTCGGCGTCGCCCTCGGGCAGGGGCGATGATCTCGGTCGCGTTGGACAGGGAAAGCGGAGACGAAGGCCTCCGGACTGGAGGTCACGCGCGCGCTGCGCGGGGTCCGTGGCCGTCGGCGCGGGCGTCGGGGTGGGGATGCGCTCGGCGAGGCCGTGGGCGCTCCGGATTGGCCGGATTCCGCGTCGGATTGGCCGGACTGGGCGGGGTCAGATCCGGATTGTCCGGCGTCGGGCGAGGGATGCCGAGGGGGATGCCGAGGGGGATGGGGAGGGTGTCAGCGTGGCCGTGGGCTGCGGGCCGCGAGGGGATCAGCAGCGGGTCGACGGCGAGGGTGACGCCGCTCGCGGAGGCGAGGCTGGGACCGCAGAGCGTTCGGCCTGGTCCTGAGTGGCGCTCGTTGAGGTCAGGGATCACGGCGCTCACTCGTGATGGGGAGACCTGCGCGCCCGAGTCCACACGATGATCGAGCGGTCCTTGCCGAGTATTCGCCTGACGTTGCCGTCACGGTCGTGACGCGCGGACCCCACTCGGCGTCGGTGAGAGGCGGCGGACGTGGGGATACGGATCTCGAAGGGAGGTCGTGGCTCCTCGAGCAACGTCGGTGAGCGAGGAAGAGGCTACGTGGGTGGCGTCCGGCTCGTCGTCGGTGAGCGCGGTCGTCAGCGCGGGGACAGAAATGGGTGTCTCGTTGGCGACGAACACCTCGAGGGAAATATTCGCGAGCGTCGTCGGCGAATCGTTGCGAATCGTGCCAGAGATAATGAGTTCATTCTCGTTTGTAATGATTCGCGGCGACAGCGAGTTAATCTGAGACAGACAGATCCGAATCTGCGGAAACCGTTCCCATGACGGCGGGACGCGACGCGTCCGACTGAGACGTCGCGGCGGGCAGCGGGGCGGCCCCGGCCTCGTTCAGACCGAGGCCGAAGGGAAGAGCCATCGCTGCGCACAGGATGCCAGCCGTGAGCGCGCGCCTAGTCACGGCCATCCCGATACAGCAGGTCAAGGGGCGATGCGTACGATCCGGCGCTCGTTGGGGTAGGCCAGCTGGCGCGACACGTCGCGCAGCGGCACCGCACGCCTCCTCGGCCTCGTGATCCGGATCCCCGTCGACGGAGATCGTGCCGGACTCATACCCCCATCAGGTAGTGGTGGACGACCTTGTGGACGCGGCGGTCGTTGCCGGAGAACCAGTAGTCGATCGATGCGAGGTGGCGGATGATGCGCCCGTGGATGCCGGTTTCTTCGGCGACCTCGCGCAGAGCGGCCTGCTGGGGGGTCTCGGAACCCTCGAGGTGGCCCTTGGGCAGGCACCACTCGATGCGGCCCGCGCGATTGCGTCGCGCGATCAACGCCGCATAGGGGAATTCCGTCACGCACGTCCACGACGATGCCGCCCGCGCTGGTTTCCGCGGAAATCGGCGAGGTGAGAGCGGCCAGCGCACAGAAGCGGACCGACGCGGGGGGTCGGGGCACCCGCCTCGGCGGTCAACTGGACGTGCAGGCATGGCTCACTTTAGCCGGTACGCGGCCCCCGGTAGTCGGCCAGGGCGCTTTCCTGGCATGCTTAAGGGCGATGAGTACCCAGTCAACTTCCCCGAATAACGGCCCCGTGACCGCGCAAAACGCCGGAACGACGGACATTCCTACCCTCATGGCGGGAACGCCACGAGGACCTTTGCGGCGCTCCGCCCGCGATTATGGAACTCGGCACGATTTTTCACGAGGCCGGGGAGGAGCTCGCGCTCGTCGGCGGCCCCGTGCGCGACGCGTTCCTGGGAGTGACTCCCACGACTTCGACATGACGACCTCCGCGCGCCCCGAACGCACCGAGGAGCTCCTGACGAAGTGGGGCAACGCGACCTGGGACATCGGCAAGGGAGTTCGGCACGATCGGCGGGCGCCGCGGCAGACCTGGTCGTCGAGGTGACGACCTACCGCACCGACGAGTACGAGATCGGCTCGCGCAAGCCCGAGGTGACCTTTGGCGACACCCTCGAGGGTGACCTGACGCGCCGGGACTTCACGGTCAACGCGATGGCGATGCGCCTGCCGCAGATGGCCTCGCTCGACCCGTGCGGCGGCCTCGCCGACCTCGCGGACGGCAACCTGCGCACCCCGTGTCCGCCGAGCAGTCCTTCGACGACGACCCGCTGCGCATCATGCGCGCGCGCGCTTCTCCGCGCAGCTGGGCCTCAGACGTCGACATGGACGTCATGAACGCGATGGAGACCATGGCCTCGCGCCTGGAGATCGTCTCCGCCGAGCGCATCCGCGCCGAGCTCGAACGCCTCATCATCTCTCGCCCTACCCGCGCCGCGGCATCGGGCTGATGGTGCACACGGGCGTGGCCGACATCGTCCTGCCGGGTCGCGTCGGCCTCGTGTCCACCGTGGACGAGCACGAGCGCCACAGGGACGTCTGCGAGCACACCCTCACCGTCGTCGGAGCAGGCGATGGACCTGAGACCGGCCCGGACGGCGCCATGCCCGCCTCCGACTTCATCCTGCGTTTCGCCGCCCTCATGCACGACGATGGGCAAGTAGGCGACCCGCCGCTTCGAGCCGAACGGCACCGTATCCTTCCACCACCACGGATCGTGGGCGCGAAGATGACGCGCAAGCGCATGAAGGCCTTGCACTTCGACAAAGGCGACGATCGAGGCCGTCTCCACGCTGGTCGCGCTGCACCTGCGCTTCCACGGCTACGGCGAGGCCGCCTGGTCAGACTCCGCAGTGCGCCGCTACGTGGCCGACGCGGGCGACCTCCTCGAGCGCCTCCACCCCGCCTCACCCGCGCCGACCGCACGACCCGCAACCGCCGCAAGGCCAACTTCCTGTCGTCCGCCTACGACGACCTCGAGGCGCGCATTGCCGCCCCTGCGCGAGCAGGAGGAGCTGGACGCGATCCGCTCCCGACCTCGACGGCGACCAGATCATGGAGATCCTCGGGCTGCGCCCTCGCGCGCCGTGAAGATCGCGGGACTACCTGCTGGAGCTGCGCATGGAGCGCGGACCGCTGGGCGAGGGCGCCCGTCAGGCGCTTCTCGACTGGTGGGCATCGGACGACGTTCGAGCCCTCGCCGAGGTACCAGGCCCAGCAGGCCCACTGGGAGGCGAAGGTCGCGGAAAAGAAGGCCCGCAGGCCGCCGAAGGCCGCCCGCGAAGCCCAGGAGTGGGCGCGAGCGCCCGCGGGCGACCATCGTCACGGTCGCGCATGGTGCACCCTCGGTCATGCGGTCGTACTCTGGGAATAATTCAACTTTTTGTTAGGGAGAGTTATCGCATGAGCACGTTTACCCCCGAGAGGCATCAGCCGACATCGGCGTGTACGGCCTGGGAGTCATGGGCGCGAACCTCGCGCAACCTGGCTCGCAACGGCTACGCGACCGCCGTCTTCAGCAGGACCCCGGCGCGCACCGAGAAGCTCGCTGGCTGAGCACGGCGATGAGGCGACCTTCGTTCCCGCGTCCACACTCGAGGACTTCGTCGCGTCCCATGCGCGCCCCGCGTCGCCACTCACTGATGGTCCAGGCTGGCCCCTCGACGGACGCCGTCGATGGAGCAGCTCGCCGACCTCATGGAGGAGGGCGACATCATCGTCGACTGCGGTAACTCCCTGTTCACCGACACGATCCGCCGCGAGAAGTGGGCCGCCGAGCGCGGTCTGCACTTCGTGGGCGCGGGCGTCTCCCGGCGGCGAGGAGGGTGCCCTGTGGGGTCCCTCCATCATGCAGCGGCTCCCCGGCCTCGTACGACCGCCTCGGCCCCATGTTCGAGGCCATCGCGAGCACCTACGACGGCGTCCCCTGCAGCGTACATTGGCGCGAACGGCGCTGCCACTTCGTGAAGATGGTGCACAACGGCATCGAGTACGCCGACATGCAGGTCATCGCCGAGGCCTACACCCTCCTACGTGAGGGCCTGGGCGCCACACCGGCCGAGATCGCCGATATTTTCTCGCCGCCTGGAACGAGGGCGAGCTCAACTCCCACCTCATGGAGATCACCGTCGAGGGTCCTGCGTCAGGTGGACGCCGAGACGGGCAAGCCCCTCGTCGACCTCATCGTGGACGCCGCCTCGCAGAAGGGCACCGGCAAGTGGACGGTGCAGACCGCCCTCGACCTGGCCGTCCCCGTCACCGCGATCGGCGAGGCGACCTTCGCGCGGCGCGTCCTCCGAGCCCGCCCAGCGCGCGGCTACCAGGCGCTCGCGGGCAACGCCACCGCCCTCGTCATCGAGTCGGACGAGGCCCGGGCTGCGTTCATCGAGGACGTTCGACGAGGCGCTGTTCGCGTCCAAGATCGTCGCCTACTCGCGGGGCTTTGACGAGATCGAGGTCGGCGCGAAGGAATATGACTGGGGAGCATCGACAAGGGCGCCCTGGCTCGCATCTGGCGCGCGGGCTGCATCATCGCGCGGCCTTCCTCGACGACATCACCCGCGCCTACGAGGCGGACCCCGATCTGCCGCTGCTGCTGGCCGCCGAGGCCTTCGCGACCCGCTTCCAGGAGTGCACGCCCGCGCTGCGTCGCGTCGTCTCCCAGGCCGCGCTCGCCGGTGTTCGATCCCCGTGTTCGCCTCGTCCTGCAGCTTACTTCGACCAGATTCGCGCGACGCCCGTAAAGCCCGCCCTCATTCAGGGCCAGCGTGACTTCTTCGGCTCCACACCTACCACCGGGTAGACAAGGAGGGTGTCTTCCGCACCCTGTGGTCTGCTGGCCGTCCGGAAGAGCAGTGGTCCTGATCTGAGACCGCGGCGGAAGCCGCACGAGGGGTGGTGCGCGGCGCCCACGCTTTGTGTTGCAGCCCATACTTTGGGGTTTCTTTCAGGAAACCCGGTTAATCTAGTACACCAATCCGCTGAAAGGGCGAATACGTGGCTAGTACTAACGGACAGTCTGGCTGGGAACGACATCATCGAGCCTGGTGGCTCCGGCACGTCAGGCGGGGACTCGCGCCCTCGCGACGCGCGGCGCGCCTGCGGCTGGATCGCATGCATCCCGGAAGGCTGCCAAGGCCTCGTCAGCCGGTAAGAAGGGCCCGGCGAAGAAGAAGCACCGCTGGGCTAAGCGCATCGGCTTCTCAATTCTGACCGTCTTCCTGGGCGTGTTTCATCGCGGGCATGGCGGTGTTCCTGTACCTGTACAACACGCTGACCGTGCCCGCGCCGGATGACCTGGCGCTCGCGCAGAAGACCACGGTCTACTACGCCGACGGCACGACCGAGATAGGCACCCTGGGTGACATCAACCGTCAGATCATCGACACGACGACGCTGCCCGACTATGTCTCCCAGGCGATCGTGGCCTCCGAGGACCGCACGTTCACACGAACTCCGGCGTCGACTTGAAGGGCATCTTCCGCGCGTTCGTCAACAACCTGCGCGGGCGGTGCCCGCCAGAGTGGTTCGACGCTCACGCAGCAGTACGTGGAGCGCTACTACATCGGTGAGACCACCTCCTACACGCAGGCAAGCTCAAGGAAGCCGTCCTGGCCATCAAGATCAACCGCAGAAGTCCAGGACGAGGTCATCGGCGCCTACATGAACACGATCTACTTCGGTCGTGGCGCCTACGGTATCGACGCTGCCGCCCAGGCCTACTTCGGGCACGGCGCCGATCGAGCTGACCCTGTCCGAGTCGGCCCTCCTCGCCGCCGTCATCCCGCGCCCTCCGCATGGGACCCCGCCATCAACCCCGACAAGGCAAAGGGAGCGCTGGGGCGCGACCTGAACCTCATGGTCGAGGACGGCTGGATCACGCAGGCCGACAAGGATGCCGCGGTGTTCCCGGACGATCGACCCGACACGCTCAACAGCGCGTCGATGACCGGTACAGAACGGCTACCTGATGGCCCAGGTCAGCAGGGCTCCTCGCCTCCGACCAGTTCGACGAGGACAAGATCAGCCAGGGTGGTCTGCGCATCACCTCCACGATCGTCAAGGAACACCAGGAGCAGGCCGTCGCGGCCGCCGAGGGCATGAACGAGGTCGAGGGCTGGGATCCGACGCACCAGCACGTGGCCCTGTCCTCATGGACCCGGCCACGGGCGAGATCCTCGCCGAGTATGCGGGCGCGGATTACGAGAAGCGCCAGCAGAACGCCGTCACGCAGGACATCGCGATGGTAGAGCTCGTCCTTCAAGCCTTTCGCCCTGCTGGCGAACGCGCGCCTGGGTGGGCACGGTCTACGACACCTACTCGAGCAAGTCCCCAGTACTTCCGAGGGCATGGCACCCCCGTCACGAACGACGGCGGCTACTCGTTTGGTAACGTCACCCTCGTGAAAGGCGACCGCGTACTCGATGAACACGGCGTACGTGGGCCTGAACGACGATGTTGAGCCGGAGAATACGCTCAAGGCCGCCATCGCACGGGTATCCCCGAGGACACGGTCGGCCCTGAATGACGAGCTCCTCAACGTCCTGGGACCCTCCTCGCCGCACAACATTGACCTGACGACCGCCTACTCGACGATCGCTAACGGCGGCAGAGCGCGTCACCGCCCACATCGTCAAGGAGGTCGAGGACTCGAGACGGCAGCTGCTCTACAGCGGCGACGTGGCTCCCCAAGCGCGTCTTCGACGTCGAGGAAGTTTCTTCGATCATGCCGTACGCCGAGGCCGTCACGAAGAGGGCGAGGTACCGCCGCCAGCGTTGATCCGCGATCGCTCGACTGACGACGGTACGCAAGACCGGTACCTCCTCGGACCAGCTCTCCGCTCAGTTTGTGGGCTTCGTGCCCGGCATGGTGACCGCCGTGTCGATGTACCAGTCCGATGACGCCGGTAACTCAGGTGCCCTGGATGACTTGGGTGGCCGCGATCAGTTCCACGGCGGCGACTGGCCGGTGGACGTGTGGATCGACTACATGGTAAGCGACGGCGAACCTACCGGGCGACGACTTCCCTGGAAGGTCGAGGTCCAACCGTAAGGCGCACAACAACGCGCCACGCCTTCGCCGAGCGCGACGACCGAGGCCCCGCAGTCCGCTGCCGAGCCCACCGAGACGCCTACCCCACCGAGACGCCCTCCGCCGAGCCCACCGAGAATTCGGAGAACGGCAACAACAGGGAATAACAGCAACAATGGGAACAACAACGGCAATGGTTCCAACAACGGCAACGGCAGGGAATGACAACGGCGGCAATGGTTCCAACAACGGCGACGGGAACAATAACGGCAGCAATAACAACAGCAACAACAATGGCGGCCGAAGAAACTAGCCGCGCGTCTAGCGCCGATGCTGCAGGCCCCGAGGCATCCTCGGGGCCCGCTAATCGTGAGGAGCCGTTGTGAGGCCTCGTTCGTTCAGCCTTCAATACCCGACGCGGTCTCGCCGCCGTGGCTGAGAGGTGGGAGGGGCCGTCGATTTCGACGGGACCCTTTCAATCGAGCCATCGGGGTGCTTGGCGTAGCGTCCGAGCCAGCGCCACGCGTAGGGGGCTGGCACCGATGACCTCGGTGCGATCGGCGCTCAGGACAGCGAACTCGCCTTCGGGCAGGGTGGCGATCATAAAGTGTGCCTGCTCGCCGGTGGTTGATTCCCAGATGCGGGCGGCGCCGTCGCTTGGATCCTGTGAGGATGTGTGTGCCGTCGGGTGACCAGGCCGCCGCCCCGATCCAGTAGCTGATGTAGAGTGGCGTGTTGTCTCCGGAGGTGGCGTCCCAGATGCGAGGCGTACCGTCGCTGGATCCGGAGAGGACGTGTAGTGCCGTCGGTGACCACGCCACCGCAACGACCCAGTTGGTGCGGCTGTGTATGAGTGTGAGCATGTTGTCTCCGGAGGCCGTCCCAGATGCGAGGCGGTACCGTCGCCGGATCCGGAGAGGACGTGTTTTCCGTCGGGTGACCACGCCACCGCTGCGATTTCACTCTTGGTTGTGAGTGTGAGTGTCTTGTCTCCGGTGGTGGCGTCCCAGATGCGGACGGTGCGATCTACAGATCCTGAGAGATGTGTGTGCCGTCAGGTGACCAGGCCGCCGCACCGATCCAGTCGGTGTGCTTGAGTGTGAGTGTGTTTGTCTCCGGTGGTGGCGTCCCCGAGATGCGGGACCTTGGCGCCGGATCCTGTGATGACGTAGGTTCCGTCGGGTGACCACGCCACCGAGGACGGGATGTTCGTGGGTGAGTGTGAGTGTGTTGTTTCCGGTGGTGGTGTCCCAGATGTGGGCGGTGCCGTCCTTGGATCCTGTGATGATGTGGGTGCCGTCCGGTGACCAGGCCGCCGCAAAGACGGCATGTGTGTGGGTGAGTGTGAGTGTGTTGTTTCCGGTGGTGGCGTCCCAGATGCGGGCGGTGCCGTCGCCGGATCCTGTGAGGACGTGGGTTGCCGTCGGGTGACCACACCGCTGCGTCGATAACGCTGGTGGTTGTCCCGTGTGAGTGTGTTGTCTCCCGTGGTGGCATCCCAGATGGAGACAGCGCCGCCGGATCCTGTGACGACACGGGTGCCCGTCGGGTGACCACTCCCGCCGCAACGGCCAGCCGCCGTGCCTGTGTGTGCGTGTGAGTGTGTTGTTTCCGGTGGTGGCGTCCCAGATGTGGTGGTGTTGTCGTCGGATTCTGTGAGGATGTGGGTGCCGTCAGGGTGACCAGGTAACCGCTTCAGACGAGTACGTTCGTGGGTGAGTGTGAGTGTGTTGTTTCCGGTGGTGGTGTCCCAGATGAGGGCGGTACTGCCGGATTGTGTGATGACGTGTGTGGCTGTCGGGTGACCAGGCCACGGCTTCGATATCACTGTTGAGTTTGTGAGTGTGAGGTGTTGTTTCCGGTGGGGTGTCCCAGATGCGGGCGGAGCTACCGGATTGTGTGATCGACGTGTGTGCCGTCGGGTGACCACGCCACCGCTTCGACGGCATGTTTGTGCTTGAGTGTGAGTGTGTTGTCTCCGGTGGTGGCGTCCCAGATGCAGGCGGCACCGTCGCCGAATCGTGATGACGCGTGTGCCGTCGGGTGACCACGCCACCGCTTCGACAGCATGTTTGTGCTTGAGTGTGAGTGTGTTGTTTCCGCTGGTGGCGTCCCAGATGCGGACGGTGCTCTCGTCGGATCGTATGAGGACGTGTGTGCCGTCGGGTGACCACGCCACCCTAGGGAGCCAGTCGGTGTGTGTGGAGTGAGTGTGTTGTTTCCCGTGGTGGCGTCCCAGATGCGAGCGGTACCGTCTATGGATCCTGTCAGGACGCGGGTGCTGTCGGGTGACCAGGCAACCGCTTTGACGGGATGTGTGTGGGTGAGTGTGAGTGTGTTGTTTCCGGTGGCGGCGTCCCAGATCAGGGCCGTGCCGTCTTCGGATGTTGTGAGGATATGTTGCCGTCGGGGACCACTTCACCGCTGCGATTTCACTGTTGGTTGTGAGTGTGATGTTGTTTCCGGTGGTGGTGTCCCAGATGCGAGGCGGTACCCAGTCGTCGATCCTGTGAGGATGTGGGTGCCGTCAGGCGACCAAGTCAGCCTACGCACGTGGTCGGAGTGGCCGCCGAGGATCTGCGCTTCGGGGAGAAGGCGAAGCCTGTCGTGCTCCGTGAGGGGTGCGGTCAGGACGTTGGAGAGTTCCAGGCGGTAGCCGGTCGAGTGGAGGAGTTGGGTGCGATAGCGTATGGCTTTGTCGGGAGGCTCCTTCCAAGTTGCAGTGACGGAAGATCGTTCCGGCTGGGTCGGCTTCCTTGAGGTTGGCTTGTGTCAGGGTGCGGTGCTCGAGGAGCGTGCGCTGCATGGAGGCCTCCGTGGCATCGGCACCGTCTATGTGGGCATGGCGGATCTGGGCGTCGTCCAAAGCGGGTACCTCGGAGCGAGACCCCAGCGAGGGTTGAGGGTTGTCGTCTGTATCCGATGGTCCAGCCGCGCAAGTCGAGTATTCGCTAGGTTGAGGGCGTCGGACGCGGGTGAGGCGCATCCTTCTCGAGTGCGTGCAGGGTGTGGCAAGACGTTTGCTCGGGCACTTGCGCCTGCGTGCGTGCCAACGTGCTCGAGGCGGGCGAGTGCCCGGCGTTGCGCGGAGTGCGGAGAGGCGGTCGACGAGCTCCGCAAAGAAAGCAAACATATCGTCGCTGGGGCGGGTGGAGGTCCCAGGCGGCAAGAGCTTCATCTTCTGATTCGGCCGCGAGAGAGTCGGCGAGGCGCTTGGCCAGGAAGTACCCAGCAGGGGAGGAGTGGATGAAGGAGAAGTCATCCCCGTGGCGCCGTCAGGAAGGTCGCGATTGTCCACTGGTCGAGCATGTATTTCCTCGTCGTCCAGTTCCGTGTTGGGGTGGGCGTGAAGGAATTGGACCATCCATGTTTCCATCCAGCGTGCCGCGGCCATGTCCTGGATTCTGAGTGCCAGACTTGCCACGCCAGGTGGGTCAAGAGCTGGATTGTGCGCTCGGGGATGAGGCTGTGCTCGCCGTCGTCGAAAAAGATCGCAGATCGCGCGTGCGGTATTCGTGTTCCCTGCGTGGGGTCTTCGAGGCTGCCGAGGATTCGGCGACTGCGCCTGCGGAAAGGGGACCTTGAGGTGCGGGTGAGGAGTGGACATCAGTGGTACCCGCCCTTGTTTTTGACGAACGGCGCATTGACCAGCATGCCGGGGGGAAGCTTTGCTCGGAGCTTGTCGATGTGAGGGACATCGAGCTGGGAAGCAGTGATCTCAACCTCCGAGTGTTCGATGAGTGTCGCTGATGGGACTATTATCTCCGATTGCGAGTGCTCGTTCGAATGGATGGTGGTGCCGGGCGTTGCTTCCAACCGTCAGAGCTTCTCCCGCAGGCAGCAAGGTTGGCCCCGCTCGCATGAGCGGGGCCAACCTTTCGAGCATCATCGACGATGGAAGCCTTCACTTCGCGGCGGAAACGCGGACCTTGAGGTTCGCGGACACCTCGGGGTGCAGGCCGACGGTCACCGTGTAGTCGCCAACGGCCTTGATGGGCGAGGCGATGATGACGCGACGACGATCGATGGTCTGGCCCAGCTGCTCCTTGACCGCGTCAGCGATCGCAGCAGCGGAGACGGCGCCGAACAGGCGGCCGGAGTTGCCAACCTTGCCGGAGATCTCGACAACGGCACCCTGGAGGGCGTCGCGCACGGCGCGAGCGTCGTCGATCGTGGCGATCTCGTGGCGGCGACGAGCAGCGGCGATCTGGTCGATCTGCTTCTGCGCGCAGGCGGTCCACGCGGCGGCGAAGCCGCAGGGGGACCAGGTAGTTGCGGGCGTAGCCAGCCTTGACCTCGACGACCTCGTAGCGTGGCCGAGGTTGGGGACGTCGTGGGTGAGGATCAGTTTCGTGGTAGCCATATCAGCTGTGTCCTTCCCTTATCAGCGGCCGGTCGTGGAGTAGGGCAGCAGAGCCATCTCACGCGCGTTCTTGACGGCGCGAGCGATCTTACGCTGCTCCTGGGTGGAAACACCGGTCACGCGGCGGGCGCGGATCTTGCCGCGGTCCGAGATGAACTTACGCAGCAGAGCGGTGTCCTTGTAGTCGATCTTTTCGATCTTGGCCGACTTCAGCGGGTTGGCCTTCTTCTTGATGGGCTTGTTGCGAAGTTGGGGCTTCGCCATGATGGTCTCCTAGTGAATCCGGGCGGGCTGTGCCGCCCCAAGCGTGTTGTCTTCGACGTGGCGCTTTCCGGCGTAGGTGCCGGGGCGCGCGACTTTAGAACAGGGGGCTCGTCGCCGAAGGAGGTGGCGCCGCCAGCGGGGCGGAACGCCACGGGTCCTCGAGAGCCGCCGGTCGGTGCGCCGTAGTTGGCGCCACCCTGGCCATATCCACCCTGGCCGCCGCCGTAACCGCCGCCCTGCTGGGCGCGCCCTGCTGGCCGCGGTTGTCGGACTGGTAGCCGCCGCCACCGGAGGGGGCGGTGCGGGTGACCTGCGCGCGTGCGCGGCGCAGGGAGGGGCCGACCTCGTCGACCTGCAGCTCAACGACCGTGCGACGTTCACCCTGCTGGGTGTCGTACGAGCGCTGGGTGAGGCGACCCTGAACGATGACGCGCATGCCCCTACGCAGCGACTCGGCGACGTTCTCAGCGGTCTCGCGCCACACGGAGCAGCGCATGAAGAGGGTGTCGCCGTCGCGCCACTCACCGGCGTTACGGTCGTAGGTTCGGGGGGTGGAGGCCACCGTGAAATCGGCGACCGCGGCGCCGGACTGCGTCAACGCAGTTCGGGGGTCAGCGGTCAGGTTACCGATGACAGTGATGACGGTATCTCCGGCCATGTCGGCTCCTCGGGCTTAGAGGGTGTGGTGTCGGCTCAGTGAGCGTCGGGGCGCAGGAGCTTCGTACGGAGAATGGTCTCGTCGATGCCCATGCGGCGGTTGATCTCGAGAGCGACCTCGGGGGTCGTGGTCATGTCGATGACGACGTAGATGCCCTCAGAACGCTTGAGGATGTCGTAAAGCAAGGCGGCGCTTGCCCCAGACGTCAACGTTCTCGACGGATCCGCCGTTGGCAGCCACGGGTGCCAGGTACTTCTCCATCATGGGGGCGACGGTGCGCTCGTCGATCGAAGGATCGAGGATCACCATCAGTTCGTAGTTACGCACGTTGGTTCCCACCTCCTATGGTCTTTACGGTCACGGACGGTCCGTGACGAGGGAGGGCGTTGCGTATGGCCCGTGAGGGCCTGCTGGACCGGCCGCGGGTGCGGATAGTCCAGCTACCCACTTTACACGGGTGGCAGCGTCTTCGCTAGGGCGTTTCCGGTCACGATCGGGCTCCTCGGGACGAGGCCTGGGCCCACCCTGCCGGGACACCGAACCCCGCGCGGAACCGGGGGTGCGGGACGAGGCCTGCCCCGGCCTCGTCGATCGGCGCTAGAGCGAGCGGGCGCCGAGCCCGGTGGTGAGGGACCCGCATGCCCGTGTAGACCGCCGAGTGAGGCGAGCCAGACCATCGCGAGGGGCGAGGAGGGAGCGCGCGGTGACGCGGCGGGTGGGCGATGACCCACAGGAGTGGGCGCGTAGACGACCAGGTTGACGATGCCGGCGACCGCCAGGTAGCGACCTCGGCCCGCGCCGATGAGCACGCCGTCGAGGAGGAACACGTATCCGGCGACCGGCTGGAAGAGCGCGCCGACGATGATGGCGACGGTCGCGTAGTCGATGACGGTCTGGTCGGTCGTGAAGATGCGCGTGATCAGGGCGCGGTGATCGCCAGAGCGACGCCGACTGCGACGCCGAAAGCCGATGCCCCAGCGCGAGAGGGTGCGCAGGGAGGGGCGCATGGCGCCGCGCTCGCCCGGTGCCGGTCGTGAACCCGGCGAGCGCCTGGGCGGCGATCGCGAGCGCGTCGAGCACGTAGGCGGCGAAGGGACCACAGGGTCCACACGATCTGGTGAGCAGCCAGGGCCTGGGTGGAGATCGCGGTGACCGCGCTCAGGGTCGCGAGGAGGGCGACGCGCAGCTGAGGGTGCGCACGAGCGAGGGCGCTCCCTCGAGCGCCGCGCCAAACAGGCCGTCCGTGGAGGGCGCAGGCTCACGCCACTCGCGCCGGGCCGCGCGCACGATCATCCAGCCCGAGGAAGCCGCCATCGAGCGTCTGCGTGATCGCGGTGCCCAGGCCTGAACCCAGCGACCCCCCAGGTTGAGGGGATACATGAGCACGCAGTTCGCGCACCGCGTTGAATGCCGCTCCCCACGAGGCCGCAACCAGGGGTGCGCGTGTCCTGCAACCCGCGCAGGGTGCCCGTTGCCGCGAGGACGACGAACATGCCGACGAGGCCGGGCGCGGAAGCGCGCAGGTGAGGCCAGGGCGTGCGGCATCGTCGCCGCGTCGGCCCCCAGCCAGGTGAGTGGGGAGAGGCGAAGACAGCCAGGAGGATCGCGGCGAGGGCGCCGAGGCCTCCCGCCAGCCACATGGCCTCGACCCCCGAGCGGATCGCGCGGTCGCGCCGCCCGGCCCCCAGGTGGCGCCCGCCAGGGACGTCGTCGAGTAGGGCCAGGAAGATGAACAGCCCGACCGCCGTGTTCAGACGGTCGACGCGATGCCAGAGGCCCGCCAGCTGCGGCGTGCTCAGGTGACCGACCATCGTGGAGTCGATGACGGTGAACAGAGGCTCCGCGATGAGGGCCCCCAGGGAGGGCAGCGCGAGCGCCAGGATCATCCGCGTGGTGATCGTCGGCGTCGACGAGGCCGGGTCCCCTCACGCTTCGCGGGTGAGGTCGGTCGCTGGGTCCCTGTGTACTCGTCATGACACTCCGATTCTTTTCCACAATGTGTGCACAGGCTTGTGGAAAGCCCTGCACTGGGAAATTCTAGACGGCCCAATGAATGACAATCATGTGACTGTGATGAGCATATCTGCCCTGACAGATCGGTCATTTCGCGTTGTGCACAGGCGCGGTCGGCGTTGTGCACAGGGTTATACACACATGTGCACATGCCCGTGCACAGCGCGCGGTCGCGCAATCGCCTACAACGCGTTAGTCTTCGCCTGAAGGCTCTCTATCCACAGGGACTTCAGGCCGCGCTCGCGGCACTGGGCCCAGGCCCGGCCTCGTCCCTATACGCCCGCGCACCCGAGAGGATCACGATGTCCGACGACCAGTTCGACCGCGTCCCCCCGCAGGACATCGACGCGGAGATGAGCGTCCTCGGATCGATGATGCTGACGACCGAGGCCGCCAACGTCGTCTCCGAGATGCTGCGCGGCCAGGACTTCTACCAGCCCAGCCACGAGACCATCTTCGACACCATCGTCGAACTCAACGGCCGCGCCGAACCCGCCGACGCGATCACCGTCGCCGGCGAACTCAAGCGCGCGGGCGTCCTGTCGAAGGTGGGCGGCGCCGCCTGCACACCCTCATCGCCTCCGTGACCCACCGCCGCGAACGCCGCCTACTACGCGCGCATCGTGCGCGAGCGCGCCATCATGCGCCGCCTCGTCACCGCGGGCACGCGCGTCGTCCAGCTCGGCTACGCGGACGCGACGGCGACGTCGACGAGATCGTCGACCAGGCCCAGGCCGAGGTCTACGCCGTCTCCGACGGGCGCGAAACCAGCGACTACGTGTCCATGAACCAGATGAGCTCAGACGTCCTCAACACGCTCGAAGACATCGAGAAGAACAAAGGCAAACTCAACGGCGTGCCACCGGCTTCACCGACCTCGACGAACTCACCCAGGGCCTGCACGGCGGCCAGATGATCATCGTCGCCGCCCGACCCGCCATGGGTAAGTCCACGCTCGCCCCTGGATTTCTGCCGTTCCGCGTCCATGAAGCACGGCATCACGTCGCTCATCTTCTCGCTGGAAATGAGCTCGCAGGAAATCGCGATGCGCATGCTCTCCGCCGAGTCCGGCGTGCGCCTGTCCAAGATGCAGGCCGGCAAAATGAGCGACGTCGACTGGCGCAAGGTCGCCGAAACCACCTCACGCATGAGCGAGGCACCCCTGTCGTCGACGACTCCGCGAACATCACCATCTCCGAGATCTCGCTCAGTGTCGCCGCCTCAAGCAGCAGGGAAAACCCTGGGCCTCGTCGTCATCGACTACCTCCAGCTCATGACGAGCGGCCGCCAGGTCGAGTCGCGTCAGCAGGAAGTCTCCGCGATGTCGCGAAACCTCAAGCTCCTGGCCAAGGACCTCGACATCCCGGTCATCGCCGTCGCACAGCTGAACCGAAACTCCGAGGGCCGCACCGACCGCAAGCCCATGATGAGCGACCTGCGTGAGTCCGGCTCGCTCGAGCAGGACGCCGACATCATCATCCTGCTGCACCGCCCCGACTACTACGACAAGGAAGACCGCCCCGGCGAGTGCCGACATCATCGTCGCCAAGCACCGCGCCGGGCGCGACCGCGACCGTCACCGCCCTCTTCCAGGGGCGACATGGCGCGTTCGTCAACTACACGGACGCCCTGAGCCCGGCGGCGGCGGAGAGTAAGGGCGGTTTGCCTGGGCCCCGGTGTTGCTCCGTTGGACCGCGCTGGTGTTCCGGGCGCTGCGACGTGCTGTGCCCGTGGTGGCCTCGCGGGCTGCTGCGTGCTGCGCCGTGGGCGGCGAAGCCCGCCCGCTCGCCGTCCGCGCCGCGAGCTTCGCTCGGCGCTGTCAGTCTGTCGGCCAGGCCCCGCCACCGCCCACGGCCGCCGCAGCCAGGCCCCTCCTGCTCCCTCCGGCGCCCTCCACACCGGCGCCTGGTCGCTGATGTGCGGCTCAGCGCATCGAGACCCGGCCAGGCCCCGCTGCCGCCGCGCGGGCCGCCGCAGCCGGAAATTCGCGATTGAGCTTGTTGCTTTGCGGCTCCGCTGGTGTTCTGGGCGCCGTCGGGCCCGACCGCTCGCGAGCTGGGCGGCCTCACTGCGTCGACGCCGCGCTCGCAGTCCGCGCCGTAGCCCTCCGGTCCCTCAGGCCTCCACCAGGCGGCGCCCTGGTCGCCGATCGAATGGCTCAGGCGCTCACCGCCCACCGGGCATCGTAAATCTCTCGCGTGAAACCGGCGTCGCCTTTGCTCGCGCAGGGCGAGCCTCAGATGAAACCGACATCGCCTTTGCGGGTGAGAAAAAGCTGTTTTGGGCGCGTTTTTCGGGTGCAGAGGTGATGGCGGTTTCACGTTGGCCTGCATCTGCGGTCGCAGAGTGTTATTGGTTTCAACGTCGCCACGTCACGGCTGCCTGTGCGCGAAAAAGTTCGCCCTGCTCGGTCTGATGATGGGACGTGAGCGCGAAAAAGGGTTCGCCCAGCGCACGAGAAAAATGGCCCAAAAACGTCGGTTTGTGGCGCGCCGGGCGAAGTTTTTCGCGAAAACACCGCTGGAGGGGTCGCGCCGGGCGAACTTTGTCGCGGGTGACCGTGAAGGCCCCGTGCTGGGCGAGTCGCGGTGCCAGTGTTGGGGGCGCTCCTCGCAGGCTCGACGTGCCCGACGGACCTCGACGTGCCCATGCACGCCCGCGGCGCCCAGCCTCAGTCCTGGTGCCCCGCGCGGGCCAGGCGCTTGGCCCGCACGGAGCCGAGCAGCCAGTCGGCGCTCAGGCACCCCAGCGCCACCCACGACGCCCATCGCGATCCAACGGAACATGGGCACGGTCTCGTGGAAGATGAACACGGCGACGAGCAGCTGCAGGGTGGGCCCCAGGTACTGCAGGAAGCCCATCGTCCCCAGGGTCAGACCCCTCGCCGCCGAGGCGAACATGATGAGCGGGATCATCGTCAACGCACCCGCGCCCACCAGGAGCGCCAGGTGAACCACCCAGGACACCCCAGAGCTGTCGGATGAGGCGATCGTGTGGAAAGACGTGGAGGATGTGGCCGCCAGGTACGCGTAGTAGCCGAGCAGGATGGGCGAGACCGCGGCCGTCTCGATCGCCATGCCCGCGAGTGGGTCGACGCGTGCTGCCACGTCCTTCTTGACGAGGGAGTACAGGCCGAACGTCAATGCGAGCGTGAGCGAGACGATAGGGACCGAACGCTGGCCGATCACGAGGATGACGACGGCGACGACGCCGAGGGTGAGGGCGACCTTCTGTATCGGGGTGACTCGCTCGCGCAGCACGATGAGGCCCAGCGCGATCGTCACGAGGGGGTTGATGAAGTAGCCGACCGCCGCGTCGGTCGTGTGGCCGGCGAGGACCGCGTACACGTACACCGACCAGTTGACGACGACGAGCGCGCCCGCGACCGCGAGGCGCCACAGGGCTCCCCGGTCGGCGATCAGCGCGCGGATCTTCCCCAGCGAACCCGTCAGGGCGAGCGCGACCAGGCAGAAGAACAGGCCCCACACCGCGCGGTGGACGATCACCTCGACGGCGCCGGCGGGGGAGAGCAGCGAGAAGTACAGGGGGAAGAAACCCCAGATCACGTAGCAGGAAACGCCGAGGGCGAGTGCGCGTGGTTCGTTCTTCTGGGTGCTCATGCACCCAGTGTATGAACATCGTGTGGGCAGACGCCGCCGCGGGAACGGCTGTGATCACCTGGCGAGAAAGCGCGAGGGGCCGCGTCGTTCGCCGAAACCAGGGCGCTTTCGTCGATGCCGAGGACCACGCCGAGGGCCTCCAGGTAGCGTTCCTGCTGGCTCTCCTCGCCGGCCCGGCGTGCCATGACGGTCGGGTTGTGGATGAGGCGCGCGGCCAGGTGGCGCAGCGCTCGGGCCGCGTCGTCGGTCGAGAGGGGAGCCTCGCCGAGGGCGATCGATTTCCTCCTCAACGATGCGGAAAAACGCGTGAGCGCAGGTGTCGCACGACCGGGTCCATGGATCGGGCGCCGAGGCCGCGCTCGAAGGAGGAGACCTCCTCGTCGATGATGGCGTGGGCGCGTGTCAGCGCGTCAGCATCGGCTGCCGGGACCGAGGCTTGGATGGTCGGCAGATCAATGAGGGTGATGTTCGGGAGCGAGGCGACAGAGCTTTCGGTGTCGCGCATGAGCGCGAGGTCCAGGACCACGGTGTGCCCGGCCTGGGCGGCCATGTTGCGCGTCAGGACGGGACTTCCCAGCCCTCGGCATGTTACGACGAGGTCGGCGCGTTCCAGAGCAGAGGGAAGGTCTGCGGCCCTGACCCAGCCGATGCCTCGTCCCTGGGCGAATTCGCGTGCGCGCCCAGACGTCGAGTAGACGGACACGTCCGATGCGCCGAGCGTGTGCAGGGCGCTGACGGTCGCCCCGCGTAGGCGCCCGTGCCGACGATGAGCACGCGCGCGTCCTTCCACGGTCCCAGGTGAGCCGCAGCCATGTCGAGGCCGACGGCGACGACGGATCGTCCAGCCCCGGCCAGTCCGGTCTCGGTGGCGACGCGGCGGGAGGTGGCCGATGCTCGCTCGGCGGCGCGCCCCAGGTCGCAGCTGAGGGTCCCGTCCTCCCAGGCTGTGCGTGCGGCGCGGCGCATCTGCCCGGCGATTTCGCGCTCGCCGATGACCATGGATTCCAGTCCCGCCGCCGTCGAAAATAGATCGACGAGGCCGTCGCGACCCCACAGGTGACGCAGGTGCACGTCCTTGCGCTGCGCGTGCGAGGCGGTGGTGAGCTCGCGCTCCACCGTGTCCTTGAGCGTGTGGGGGTTGGCCGAGGCCGGGGCGTCGACGTAGATAGTGACCCGATTGCAGGGTGCGCAAGACCATGACTCCGCGTGCCTGCGGCAGCGAGCGCATGAGGGTAGGACCCAGGTCGTCCGCGCTGGAGAGCCGGGCGATGTCATCGAGGGGGGTGTAGCGGTGGTCCGCGGAGAGCACATGAATAGTCACAACGCGTCCATTTAAAGGCACGCGGGTTCCGTGGGCAGAGGAGTGAACCAATTTATGGTGGTGACGTCGTGTCATTTCGTTATGTCGGCGAAATAAATGGCTTCCTCCCGCGGATAAATGGATATAAAGGCACGCAAAATCAAGCTTTTGCGACGTGTGAGAAATTGTCTTGAACTAAACTGGAAAACGACGGAAATGCGCGAATTAACGCATGAAAACATCATTAAATTAAGGGAGACACATGACGACGCCCCCGCTGATCGCCGCCCTGACCGGGTGGCGCGGGCCCACCCCCGTGTGGTTCATGCGTCAGGCCGGACGCTCCCTGCCTGAGTACCGCGAGCTGCGCGCCGACGTCGGCCTGCCCATGCTCGAGGCCTGCCTGCGCCCCGACGTGGCCGCCGAGGCAACGGTGCAGCCCGTGCGACGCCACGGTGTGGACGCGGGCATCTTCTTTTCGGACATCATGGTCCCCCTGCGCCTGGCCGGGGTGGGTGTCGAGATTGAACCCGGTGTTGGCCCCGTCCTCGATCATCCCTATCGCACGCGCGAGAGCATCGACGAGCTCCTGAGTCATCGGTATGGGGAGGGGGCGTGGACCGATTCCACCGGGCGAACGCGCGACTGCGGCGAGGGAGCCCAGTCCGTGCGCGACGGCGTTGCAACGGCGGTGCGCGAGCTCGGCTCCACGCCGCTCATCGGATTCGGCGGCGCCCCCTTCACTCTGGCCGCGTACATGGTCGAGGGGCGTCCCTCGCGCGATCACATGGCTGCGCGCGCGCTCGCGGCATCGGACCCGGGCGCGTGGGATGCTCTCATGACATGGTGCGCTCGGGTGAGCGCCGACTTTATTACCGCGCAGATCGAGGCCGGGGCCAGTGCCGCGCAGCTCTTCGACTCGTGGGTGGGGTCTCTCTCGCCTCGTACCTATAGGGAATCCGTCGCGCCGTATTCGCGCATGGTTGCGCGCCGCGTCGCCGGTGCGCTCAGTCCGGTGACCGGTTGCCGCGCTCCGCTCATCCACTTCGGGACGGGCAGTGCGCCGATCCTGTCCGATATGGCCGAGGTCGGTGCTGACTGCGTGGGCGTGGACTGGAAGACGGACCTGTCGTGGGCCATCGAGCAGGTGCCGGGAAAGGCCGTGCAGGGGAATTTGGACCCCGCGCTTCTTCAGGCTCCGTGGCACGTTATCGAACAGGCTGTTCGAGATATTCTCGACGCTGGACGCTCCGCCCCCGGCCATGTCTTCAACCTCGGGCACGGCGTGCCACCCACGACCGACCCGGACGTGCTGACGCGCATCGTCGAGCTGGTACACGAGCTGGGTGACGAACGATGAACCCCCTGGAGGCCATCCCCGACCCACCCCGGCGCGGTCGTCGTCGGGGGAGGTATCGCCGGCCTCGTGAGCGCGTGGGAACTGGCTCGCGCGGGCGTGCGTCCCCTCCTCGTCGAGGCGCGCGGCTACCTGGGCGGCCTCATCGCCCGGGGCACGGTCGGCGGAGTGAACGTGGACCTGGGTGCGGAGACATACGTCGTGCGCGGCACCGACACCTCGTCGATTGTGGCCGCCCTGGGGCTGACCTCGGTCGAGCTCAGCTGGATCGGGCGCCCGCCTCTACGCACCCTCCCTGCGCGGAGGCTGGGAGCTGCGCCCCTTCCTGCGCGACTCGTTCCTGGGCATCCCGGCCCACCCGGACGCGCCCGACTGCGCTCGCGTACTCGGCGAGGCCGGGGTGCGCCGCGCCCTCGAGGATCGCTCGATGGGCGGCGGCATCGGCATGGACGAGGCCGGGGAGACTCTGGCCGGTTTCGTGGCCGCGCGCCTGGGGGAGGCCGTGCTGGAGCGCTCGGTGCGGCCGATCATCGCGGGCATTTACACGGCCGACCCCTGCCGTGCTGGCAACCGACACGGTTGCCCCCGGCCTGCGCGCCGAGACTGCCCGTCACGGATCCCTGGCAGCTGCGGTCGCGGCGCGCCTGGCCGCCGCCGGATCTCGCCGCACGCCCGAAGCCTGTGTCGAGGGCGGCATGTTCGTCCTCGTCGACGCGCTGAAGGCCGCCATCGAAGAGGCCGGGGGAACCGTCCTGACCCGCACGGGCGCGTTCTCACTGAGGCGCGCGGCCTCGGGATGGACCCTCGAGTGTGGGCCGACCAAGCCCGGGCCCACCCCCGGAGCCGAACCCGTGCCGAGCGGACCGGGCGTGAACGTGACGACGGAGCGCCTCGTCCTCGCCTGCAGCGCCAGTGCCGCCCTGCGCCTGCTGACGCAGGCGCGCATCCCCGGCCTCGTGCCCGATGTGAGCGTTCCCGAGGGCGCGCCCATCGCGCGCCTCACCCTGGCCGTCCACGCCCCCGAGCTGGATGACGCACCCTGTCTCCCAGGGCCTCCTGGTCGCGCCCGCGCCCGCCGACGAGCGGCCGGTGGCGGCCAAGGCGCTGTCCCACCTCAACATCAAGTGGCCCTGGCTCGCCGACCAACTCCCGCCCCACACGCACCTGCTGCGCCTCTCTTACGGGCGCCACGGCGAGGCCGAACCCGCGGTCACCGTCGAGGGGGCCCTGTGCGACATCCGCACGCTCACCGGCGTCACCATCGCCGCTGAGGCCGTCACCGACCACCTGCTCGCCCGCTGGAATGGCACGCTCCCGCCCCTGCCGCCCGAGTATCGCAGCCGTGTCGCCGCGCTCGAGGACCAGGTGCGTCCCCTTGGGGGCGTGGCTCTCACGGGCGCCTGGGTCGCCGGAACCGGCATCGCCTCTGTCGTCACACATGCCCGCGCGGGTGTGAAAGGACTGCTATGACCACGCGGACATTCGTTCTGGGGACCAGGGGATCGCGCCTGGCGCTCGCCCAATCCACCACCGTCGCGCGGGCGATCGAAGAGGCCGGGGCTCGCCTCGGCGAGGACGTGCGCGTCGAGCTCGAGGTCGTGCGCACGCACGGTGACGTGTCCGCCGCGCCCCTGGCTGCGCTCGGCGGCGTCGGCGTGTTCGCCGCTCAGCTGCGGCTCGCCCTCCTTGGGGGAGAGTGCGACCTGGCCGTCCACTCCTTCAAGGACCTGCCCACCGCCCCTACGCCGGGGCTGCGCATCGCAGCCGTCCCGCAGCGTGAAGACCCCCGCGATGCTCTGTGCGCGGCCGACGGGGCGACACTGTCGTCGCTGCCCGCGGGCGCGCTCGTCGGCACGGGTTCTCCCAGGCGCGCCGCCCAGGTGCTCGCCGCGCGCCCCGACCTGCGCGTGTGCGACCTGCGCGGCAACGTGCCCACGAGGCTCTCGCGCGTGCGGGGTATCGACCTGGGCGCCGACGTGGGCACTGCGCCCTCCGCCCTCGGTACGGGTGAGCGTCTCGATGCGGTCGTCCTCGCCCTTGCCGGGCTGCGGCGCATCGGCCTCGATACCCACGCTACCGACGTGCTCGACCCAGCGATCATGATGCCCGCCCCTCGCAGGGCGCCCTCGCTATCGAAACGCGCGACGAGGAGGACCCCTCCTGCGAGCCCTCCTTGGCGCCCTTCACCATCGGCCGACCGCGCTTGCGGCCAGCGCCGAGCGCGCCGTCCTCTCCGCCCTGGGCGCGGGGTGCGCGGCACCCGTGGGTGCGTTCGCTCGGGTGGACGAGGCCTCCTCGGCCCTCCTGCTCGACGCGCGCGTGATGAGCGTCGACGGGCGTGAGCGGGTCGAGGCGAGTGGCGCGCTCGCGCTCACGGACTCGGTTGGTCTGGAGGCCGCCCGACTCGGCGAGGACGTGGCGCGCCAGCTGCTTGATGGTGGCGCCGCTGAGGTCACCGACCTGGGGGCGACGAAAGCGCCGAGGCAATCCTCGTGAACGAGCCCCACGTCAGCACACCCCTGAACGGGCGGCGGATCCTCCTGACCCGAGCCAAGCCCGATGACGCCATCGCGCGCGCCCTGCGAATTGCCGGGGCGCAGGTGGATACTCTCGCCCTCACCGTGTCGACGCCGCTGGACTCCGCGCAGCTCGACGCGGCGCGCACCCGGCTCGCTGACGGCGGATACGCGTGGGTCGCGTTCTCCTCCTGGAGGGCCGCGCGGGCCGTCGTTTCCGGACTTCCACGCGCTCGCTCGCTCGGCACGCGCATCGCCGCCGTCGGCGAGGCCACGGCCCGATGGATCAGCGACCACGCGGGGGTGAACGCCGACATGACCGGCGCCGGATCCGCCGTCGCGCTGCTCGAGTGCTTCCCCGCCGCGGCCTCCGGTGCGCGCCCGGTCCTCATCCCCGGTCGGCGGCAGCGCCCGACACGCTACCAGACGGGCTACGCGCTCTCGGCTGGAGCGTCGAGGCTGTTGACGCCTACACCACCACTCCCGCCGACGCCGCCGATATTCCCGACGATATGGCGGGGAATTTCCGCGCGGGGCACTACGACGCGGCGGTCCTCACCGCCTCCTCCCAGGCGCGCGCCCTCCCCCGCTCCTCGGGATGCCGCCCCCCACAACCCGTGTCGTGACCATCGGCGCACCCACCGCAGCCACCGCCAGGCGGCAGGGGATCGCGGTCGCGGCCCAGGCCTCGTCCCCCACACCCGATGCCATCGTCCGCGCCCTCATCGACGCCCTCGACCACCCCGCCCAAGCCGACGCACCTGAAGAAAGAGAATCATGACTACCGTCCCCGAATCCGTTACCTCCTACCTCGCCGAGGCCGGGGTGGACAGCGCCCCGATCCCGACGATTCGCCCGCGCCGCCTGCGCACGACCCCCGCGATGCGCGCCCTCGTGCGCGAAACCCACGTCGATCCGGCCAAGCTCATCTGGCCCGTCTTCGTGCGCGACGACATCGACGAACCCCGCGAAATCGCCGCAATGCCGGGCCAGTACCAGCACACGATCGATTCGCTGCGCCGGGCCGCCGCCGAGGCCGCCGAAGCGGGTGTGGGTGCCATCGACCTGTTCGGCGTGCCCGCCCGCCGCGACGCGATCGGCTCCCAGGCGTGGGCGGAGGACGGGATCCTCAACCGCGGCCTCGCCGCCGTGCGTGCCGAGGTCGGCGACGCCCTCGTCGTGTGTGCGGACACCTGCCTGGACGAGTTCACGGACCACGGGCACTGCGGCCTCCTCGATGAGGAGGGCGGCGTGGACAACGATGCGACCCTGCCGCTCTACCAGGCGATGGCGATTTCCCAGGCGCGCGCGGGCGCACACATGGTCTCGCCCTCGGGCATGATGGACGGCCAGGTCGCCGCGATCCGCACCGCCCTCGACCAGGCGGGACACGCGGACGTCGCCATCCTCGCCTACTCCGCGAAGTACGCGTCCGCCTACTTCGGGCCCTTCCGCGAGGCCGTCGGATCCACGCTCAAGGGCGACCGCCGCACCTACCAGCAGGATCCCGCGAACCGACGCGAGGGCCTCTTCGAGGCGCTGCTCGACGCGGCCGAGGGCGCCGACATGCTCATGGTCAAGCCCGCCGGACCCTACCTGGACGTGCTGGCCGACGTGGCCGCCGCCTCCGACATTCCCGTCGCCGCCTACCAGGTATCCGGCGAGTATGCGATGGTCGAGGCCGCCGCTGCCAACGGGTGGATCGACCGCACCCGCGTCATCGATGAATCCCTGACCGGCATCTTCCGGGCGGGAGCTGACTCTGTCCTCACCTACTGGGCCCTCGAGGTCGCCCGCCGGGCTCGCTGAGCGCGCATCCGCGTGCCGCTATCCCTCTTACCCCTGATGAAGGTAGCTATGACCACTAACGAAACCGCATTCTCCCAAGCAAAAGCCGTCATCCCCGGCGGCGTCGACTCGCCCGTGCGCGCCTTCGGCGGCGTCGGCGGCACCCCGCGCTTCATCGCGAGCGCGAGCGGTGCGCGCGTCACCGACGTCGAGGGGCGCTCCTACGTTGACCTGGTCGGGTCGTGGGGCCCGGCGCTGCTCGGCCACGCGCACCCCGAGGTGGTCGCCGCCGTCCAGGAGGCCGCCTCGCGCGGCCTGTCCTTCGGCGCACCCACCGAAACTGAGACTCTGCTGGCCAGCGCCGTGCGCGAGCGCGTGCCCTTCGCGCAGCGCGTCCGCTTCGTGTCGACGGGCACCGAGGCGACGATGACGGCGATCCGCCTGGCGCGCGGCGCCACCGGGCGCGACCTGATCGTGAAATTCGCCGGCAATTACCACGGCCATTCCGACGGCCTGCTCGCAGCCGCCGGATCGGGCGTCGCCACCGGTGGCCTGCCCGGGTCGGCCGGCGTCCCCGAGGCCATCACCGCCCAGACCATTGTCTTGCCCTACAATGACGTCGATGCGCTGCGCGCGTGCTTCGAGCAGGTGGGTGACAGTATCGCCGCCGTCATCTTCGAGGGTGCCCCCGCCAACATGGGCACGGTCCCGCCCCACCCCGGGTGGAACCGCGAGATCCGCCGCCTGTGCACCGCGCACGGCGCGCTCATGATCCTCGACGAGGTCCTCACCGGCTTCCGCGTTGACCCCGCCGGCTGGTGGGGCCTCGAGGCCGTGGCCGGGTGGGTCGACGGCGCGCCCTCGGGCCGCTACAGCGCCGGTTTTGTTGACGCGTCTTGCGTTGAGCGAGCCGACTGGGTGCCCGACCTGGTGACCTTCGGCAAGGTTGTGGGCGGCGGCATGCCCCTGGCGGCCGTCGCGGGGCGTGCGGATGTCATGGACCTGTTGGCTCCCCTGGGCCCCGTCTACCAGGCGGGCACGCTCTCGGGCAACCCCCTGGCGACTGTCGCCGGCCTGCGCACCCTCGAACTCGCTGATCAGGTCGTGTACGACCGCGTGAACGCCTCGGCCCAGGAGATCAGCACGATCGTGTCGGATGCCCTCAGCGCTGCTCTGCGTCGCGCACCGCGTCCAGCGCACGGGATCCCTGTTCTCCGTCATGTTCGGCGAGGCCGCAGCAGCCTCGGGCGTGTACGACTACGACCAGGCGCGCGCCCAGGAGGCGTGGCGCTACGCCCCTTCTTCCACTCGTTCCTGTCCTCGGGCGTGGCCCCTGCCGCCCTCGGTGTACGAGGTGTGGTTCGTGTCCGGCGCCCACGGCG